>WNEY01003768.1_pt1 | contig 11433 bp, 9 predicted proteins | sample 5400531 | NCBI WGS metagenome assembly WNEY01 (sample SAMN13153338, study PRJNA577476) | soil metagenome | isolation source: 200 cm saprolite under Douglas fir tree site 1 | place: USA:California | collected 2015-04-18
CACCAATGTCTTGGGAAGAACAGCAACCCTAGCGCGGTAAACTCACGCTAGCTGCGACTGATGCTTCGCCTCATGGTCTCGGTCGCCAACGGCACCCTCAAGATCCCGGCCTACGAGGTGAAGGTGGAGGGCGGCCAGGTGGTGAAGCGGCAACGAGCAGCGAGCGCCGGATTCACTCGGACTGGTTGTCAGGCGGGTCCGGCGCCGGTGCGTCGGGGGGCGTCGCCGGATCGGCCGCGGCCGCGTCCTTCAGCTCCGCGGGGACGCTCGTCGACCGCACCTGGTTCCGGCCCGCGGCCTTGGCGGCATACAGGCGGTGGTCGGCGACGCGGATGAGCGGCTCCTCTTCACGGGCGTCCTCGGGCATCGTCGCCACTCCGATGGAGACCGTGACCGTCCCGACCTTCGGCACCGGATAGCCCGACACCTCGCGGCAGATGCGCTCGGCGGTGAGCACCGCGCCGTCCTTGGCCGTGGCGGGCATGAGGAGCGCGAACTCCTCGCCGCCGAGTCGCCCGGGAAGATCGGTGGCTCGCCGCCGCCGGGTGAGGATGTCGGCCACGTGGCGGATGGCGGCGTCCCCCGCCTGATGGCCCTGGGTGTCGTTGATCTTCTTCAAGAGGTCGAGGTCCACCAGCAGCAGCGACAGGGGATCGGTGCTGCGGCGGGAGCGCGTGCCTTCCACGCGGAGCGTCTCCATGAACTTCCGCCGGTTCGCGACGCCCGTCATCTCGTCGGTGGCCGCCATCTGCGTGAGCGTGGCGAACAGGCGCGCGCTCTCCAGGCCGAGGGCCAGAGGCTGGCAGACGTCGTGGAGGTACTCGATCAGGACACGGTCGAACGGCTCCGGATCCGACAGATGCGCCACCGCCACCGCCCCCACGATCACGTCGCGCGACACGAGGGGAATCAGCAGGAGCGAGCGCGCGCCGAGGAACGGGCTCACGGAATCGGGCGGCGGACCCGTCTCGCCCTGGAAGACCAGCGTCTTGCGCTCCTCGACGAGGGGGGCGAGCAGCGGCGCGCTGAGGTCGAGGCGCAGCTCCGTCACCCGTTTCTCTTCGGCCGGAGCGGTCCCTTCGTGGGCGACCGGGATCAGCACCGCGTTGCGGGCGTGGGCCACGTAGAGGACCACCCGGTCGGCCCCGCTCAGGGGAAGGATCTCCTCGCCGGCGGCGCCGAGCAGCGACTCCGGCTCCAGGCGCGTCGCGGCCAGCCGCGTGAAGCGGGCCACGTTGGCGGCCCGCGCCCGCGCCTGGCGCTCTCGGCTCAGCATCCGCGCGGCGTCCAGGAAAAGAGCGGTGTTGTCGGCGAAGGCCGTGAGGAGCTGCCCTTCGCGCGCCTCGGTGGCGTGCTCGTCCTCGAAGACGACCACCAGCGCCCCGAGCACCCTCTGCTTGGCCTTCAGGGGAGCGGCCATCGCCTTGCCGGTCGCGCCGCGAATGCCCAGCTCGGGCAGGAGCGTCGCCGCGTCGGACAGCACCAGCAGGGCGTGACGCTCCAGCACGAGGCCCAATTCTCCCGAGGAGCCCAGGGGCACGCGCACGTCGGCGCTCCCGCCCCGCGACGCGGCCACGCGCAGCTCCTCGCCCTCGAGGATCACGGCCGCCGCGGCCTGATAGCGCACGACCCGCCACATCTGGTCGAGAACGGTGCCGAGCGCGTTCTCCTCGGTAGGAGTGCCGAGGATCACGCGCGACACCTCGAGCAGGCTCTCGTTGAGGACACGCCGGTCCTTCTCGCTCGCGTAGAGCCGGATGTTCTCCAGGGCGAGGCCGACCGGCGGGGCCAGCGTCATGAGGTCGCGCGCGTCGTCGGCGGTGAAGCCGCCGGGCTTGTTGAGGACGTAGAGCAGGGCCACGACTCGGCCCTCGCGCTGGACGGGGGCGGTGAGGACGGAGTGGACGCCGCTCTCCTTGATCGAAGGATCGTAGAGCGGGTCGCTCTGGGGGTCGTTGGAGAGGTGCGGCTGCACGGACTCGATGACGTGCGCCGATGCCGCCGACGCATCGAGGGGGAAGCGATACCGGGGGACGCCCTTGGTGCGGCGGGTGTAGGCGGGCCGGCGGGCCACGAGCTCGCGCCGCGCGTCGTCGTAGAGGGCGAGGTGGCAGCTCTCGGCCCCCATGGCCGCGGCCACGCTGCGGGTCAGCGACTCGTAGCAGTCCCCGATCTCATCCTGGAGGAGAAGCAGGGACGGGTCTGTCAGCTCCAGCGCTTCGCCCCCTGCCGCGCAGCGACCGCCCGGCCGGGCTCATCACACCGCGAAGGGGGACCCCTGTCAAGCCGGGCCGGGTGGACTTTTGGCGGCGGGTGTGGCAAATCCGAGGGGTGAATAGAAAGCTCATACCGCTTCTCGCCGGTCTCATCCTCGCCCCGTACGCCCTCGGGGCCCAGGCCCCCAATCCGCCCCCGCATCCCGCTCCTTCTCCATCGCCGTCTCCGGAGGCGGGCACCCCCTCCTTCCCCTCCCAGGTGGAGCTGGTCACCGTGGACCTCGTGGTGACCGACAAGAAGGGGGTGCCGATACCCGACCTCAAGGCCACCGACTTCACCGTGAGCGAGGACGGCGACCCTCAGACGATTGCCAGCTTCGAGGCGGTGCAGCTGCCCGCGGCCCCGTCGGCCACGCCGAAAGCCCCCCCGCGCGTGTCGACCAACACCGAGCCGGAGTCCCGCACCGGCCGCACGTTCGTGATCCTGTTCGACACGATCCACCTCGCGCCGCCCCAGGCCCAGCGGGCCAAGATCGCGGTGGCGGAGTTCCTCAAGAACGGTGTGCGGGAGGGGGACCGCGTCACGCTCATCGGCACCGGGGGCGAGGTGTGGTGGAGCACGCGGATGGAAGCGGGCCGCGACGCGCTCATGGCCATGCTCAAGCGCCTCGACGGGCGCTACATCCCGGACATGGCGCCCGACCGCATGTCGGACTACGAGGCGATGCGGATCCACGTCTACCACGACACCCAGGTGGAGCAGCGCGTCTCTCGCCGCTTCGAGCAGTACGGGGCCTCGACCCGCGGCGGCCAGTCGCAGAACGACACCGGTAGCGCCGCCATGATGGGCGGGGATCCGATGGTTCAGGGCAAGGCGACGGAGGTGTACTTCCAGTCCGTGTCCCGCAACCGCATCACCCTCCAGATCCTGGAGCGCACGCTCACATCGCTCGCCTCGACGAAGGGACGCAAGTCGCTCATCCTGGTGTCCGAGGGTTTCATCTACGATCCCAACCTCGACGAGTTCAAGAAGACCGTGCAGGCCTCCCGAAGGTCCAACGTGGCCGTCTACTTCCTCGACACGCGCGGCCTCACCGGCATGCCCGACTCCTTCACGGCCCAGTTCGGGCCGCCCATCGACACCCAGGACATCGGGGCCGCCTTCATGGAGACGCTGGAGGCGTCGGAGGGCGCCGAGTCGATCGCCGCGGACACCGGCGGCTTCTCGGTGAAGAACACCAACGACCTCGGCAAGGGCATCCAGCGCATCGGCGACGAGTCGCGGATCTACTACCTGCTGGGCTACAACTCCAGCCACACGCAGCGTGACGGGCGGTTCCGCAAGATCAAGGTCGAGCTGGCGGGGCGCAAAGGGCTGCAGCTCCGTTACCGCAAGGGGTACTTCGCGCCCCTCGAAGGGGGCAAGAACGCGCTCGACAAGCGCGTCGGCCCCGGCGACCCGGACATCCAGGCCGCCCTCGACTCGCCGTACGCCGAGGAGGAGGTGCCGCTGCGGATGACTTCGTACGTCTTCGACGAGACGATCCTCGGCAAGGCGAGCGTGATGATCGCCACCGACGTGGACATCTCCGGCTTCACCTTCGAGGAGAAGGAGGGCCGCTTCCTGGACACGCTGGAGTTCCTGCTCGTGGTGGCGCACCGCGAGACCGGGGAGTTCTTCCGCTACGACCAGCAGGTCCAGATGAAGCTGCTGCCCCCCACGCGCGAGAGACTGGGCAAGTCCTGGTTCCCGGTCGTGCGCGACTTCGAGCTGGCGCCCGGCGGATACCAGGCCAAGATCGTCGTCCGCGACAAGAACAGCGGCCGCATCGGCACCGTCGTCCACGAGTTCGAGGTGCCCGACATTTCCCAGTTCCGCGTGTCGACGCCCATCATCAGCGACACGCTACAGCCCTCGCCCGAGGGCCAGAAGGCGGTGCCCCGGCCGGTGCTGAGCCTCCGCCGCGTCTTCCCCTCCGGCAGCACGGTGTACGCGGAGTTCGACGTCTACGGCGCGGCCAAGGACAAGGCGAGCGGCATGCCGAAGGTCACCGCCGGCTACATCATCCGGCGCCTGGACGGACCGGTGCAATCCGTGGTGAGTCCTACGCCCATCCAACCCACCTCCATCGGCAAGCTGTCGCGGCTGGTCGGGACGCGGCTGGTGGCGGCGGAGCCCGGAGACTACGAGTTCGTGCTGACGGTGCGGGACGAGATCGCGGGCAAGACGCTCGAGCTGCGCGAGCCCTTCACGGTAACTGCCGCCGCGCCTTCGCCAACGGGCGACTAGCGGCTCGAGGGTGAAGCCGGAGTCGCCTTCGCCGCCGGGACCGGAGCCGCGGGTGTCGGAGCCGCGGACTGCGCGGGCAGCGTCGTGGCCGGCGCCGGACCGGCGGAGCGGGCGGGCGTCGGAGAGGCCGCCGGCGTCTTCACCGCGTCGAGGATCGTGCTGGACCGCGGGCGCACCATGGAGAGGGACAGGCTCGTCACCATGAACACGCCGGCGAGGATGGTGGTGGCGCGGGAGAGCACGTTGGCCGAGCCGCGGGGCCCGAACGCGGTCTGGGTGCCGCCGCCGCCGAAGGCACTGGCCAGGTCCTGGCTCTTGCCCTGTTGCAGAAGCACGACGCCGATGAGGAACAGGCAGGCCAGGACGTGGAGGAGGATGATCGCGTAGTAGACAAAGGCCATATCGTCTCCGCGGCGGGCGCCGCCCGCTCGAAACGCCAAGTATACATCACGCACACATCGCCTTGCGGATCACCACCTCGACCCGCCGGTTCTTCTGCGAACCGGGGGAGGCAACGTCAGACGCGCTGGTAGTGGACGATCCTCACGAAGGACTCGGCCTTCAGGCACGCGCCCCCGACGAGCGCGCCGTCCACGTCGGGCTCGGCCATGAGGCCGTCGACGTTGTCGGGCTTGACGCTGCCGCCATAGAGGATGCGCACGGCGGCCGCCGCCGGCTCGCCGTGGGTGGCGCTCAGTCGCTTGCGGATAAAGGCGTGGACCTCCTGGGCCTGCGCCGGAGTGGCGGTGCGGCCGGTGCCGATCGCCCAGACGGGCTCGTAGGCGACGACGGCGCGGCTGACCTCGTCGGGAGTGAGCGCGCGCAGGGCGCGCTCGAGCTGCCGCTCGACGACCTCCAGCGTCAGGCTCGACTCTCGCTCGGGCAGCGTTTCCCCGACGCAGAGGATCGGCGTGAGGCCGTTGTCGACGGCGGCGCGCGTCTTGCGGGCGACCATGTCGTCGCTCTCGCCGAAGATGTGCCGGCGCTCGGAATGGCCGAGGATGACGTGGCTGCAGCCGGCCTGTTTCAGCATCACCGGCGAGATCTCGCCCGTGAACGCGCCCTCGCGCTCCCAGTGCATGTTCTGGGCGCCGAGGAAGACGTCGCTGCCGCGCAACGCCTCGGCGATGGCCGCGAGCGCGGTGAACGGAGGCGCCACGAGCACGTCGCGGTCCTTCGGCGGAAGGGCGAGGCCGGCGCGGATCTCCTGGGCCAGGGCCACGCCCTCCGGCACCGTCTTGTACATCTTCCAGTTGCCGGCGATCAGCGGTCTTCTCATGCTTCTTCCAGGCAGGTTACGCCGGGCAGCTCGGCGCCACCCAGGAACTCGAGCGAGGCGCCGCCGCCGGTCGAGACGTGGTCGATCTTGTCGGCCAGGCCCATCTGGGTCACCGCGGCGACGCTGTCGCCGCCGCCCACGATGGAGGTGCCGCCGCTCTCGGCCAGGGCGCGCGCCATCGCGAGCGTGCCCTCCGCGAACGGCTTCATCTCGAAGACGCCCATGGGGCCGTTCCAGAAGACGAGCTTCGCCGGACGGACCTGTTCGGTGAAGGCGCTGATGGTCGCGGGGCCGATGTCGAGGCCCATCCAGTCGTTGGGGATCTGGTCGACGGGCAGCGTGCGCTGCTCGGCGTCTTCCTTGAACGCCGCCGCCACCACGTGGTCCATGGGCAGGCGCAGCTTCGGCCCCGCCTTCTCGAGCAGGCGCCGCGCCAGCTCGACCTTGTCCTCTTCGACCAGGCTCTTGCCGGTCACCAGCCCCTCGGCGCGCAGGAACGTGTAGGCCATGCCGCCGCCCACGAGGAGCGCGTCGACCTTGGGCAGCAGGTTCTCGATGACCTCGATCTTGTCGGAGACCTTGGCCCCGCCCAGCACGGCTACGTAGGGATGGTCGGGCGCGTCGCGGGCCATGCCCAGGTAGCGCAGCTCCTTCTCCATGAGGAGGCCGGCCACCGACCTCTGCACGTGATGCGAGACGCCCTCGGTGGACGCGTGAGCGCGGTGCGCCGTCCCGAAGGCGTCGTTCACGAAGACGGTGGCCATCGTGTCCGCCACCAGCCGGGCCGCGAAGCGGGGATCGTTCTCCTCTTCCTCCTTGTGGAAGCGGACGTTCTCGAGGATCAGCACGTCGCCGTCGCGCAGGTCCTCTGCCATCTTCCGGACCTCGGGGCCCACGCAGTCGGGGGCCATGGCCACGGAGCGGCCGAGCAGGTCCTGCAGTTGCGCCGCGACCGGCGTCAGGCTCAGCGCAGGGTCGGGGCCCTTCTTGGGCCGGCCGAGATGGGAGGCGACGGCCAGGCGCGCGCCGGCCTTGACCAGGTAGTCGAGCGTGGGCAGGGTGGCGCGGATGCGGGTGTCGTCGGTGATCCGGCCGTTCTCGAGCGGGACGTTGAAGTCGGCGCGCACGAGCACCCGCGTGCCCTTGAGGTCGGGAAGGTCTTTAACGGTTCGCTTTGCCATTGCTCTTCAACGCAGAGATCGCAGAGGCTCGCAGAGATGGAACAGCATGATCTTATGTTCTCTGCGGGCCTCTGCGGACTCTGCGTTAAAAAGTCTTCTAGCCGCGGTCGCGCGAGGCCATGTAGCGGATGAGGTCCTTCATCCGGTTCGAGAAGCCCCACTCGTTGTCGTACCAGGAGAACACCTTGGCCAGGTTGCCGTCGACGACCTTGGTGAGCGGGGCGTCGACGATGGACGAGTGCGGGTTGCCGCGGAAGTCGACCGAGACCAGCTCCTCGTCCGTCACGTCGAGGATGCCTTTCATCGGCCCCGCCGCCGCTTGCCGGAACGCGCCGTTGATCTCCTCCGCGGTGGCGTTCTTTCCCAGCTCGACCGTGAGGTCCACCAGCGACACGTTCGGGGTGGGCACGCGGATGGCGATGCCGTCGAGCTTTCCCTTCAACTCCGGGATCGCCAGGTAGATCGCCTTGGCCGCCCCCGTCGAAGTCGGGATCATCGATACCGCCGCCGCCCGCGCCCGGCGCAGGTCCTTGTGGGGGAGGTCGAGGATCTTCTGGTCGTTGGTGTAGGAGTGCACGGTCGTCATCTGGCCCTTCACGATGCCGAAGCGCTGCTGCAGCACCTTGGCCACCGGGCCCAGGCAGTTCGTGGTGCAGGACGCGTTCGAGATGATCGTGTGCGTCTTCGGGTCGTACTTGTCGTGATTGACCCCCATCACGATCGTGATGTCTTCACCCTTGGCGGGGGCGGAGATGATCACCTTCTTCGCCCCGGCGCCGGCGTGGGCCCGCGCCTTGTCGGCATCGGTGAAGAGCCCCGTCGACTCCACCGCGTACTCGACCCCGAGAGACTTCCACGGGAGCTGGGCCGGGTCCTTGACCGCGAGGACCTTGATGCTGCGCCCGGCGACGTGGATGGTGTCACCCTCCACCCGCACCTCGTCGGGAAGGTTGCCGAGGATGGAGTCGTACTTCAGCAGGTGGGCCAGCGTGGGCGCATCCGTGATGTCGTTGACGGCCACGAAGTCGAGGTCGTTGTCGTGCAGGGCGGCCCGCAGGATGTTGCGCCCGATCCGACCGAATCCGTTGATGCCCACCCGAATCACCATCGTCTCTCTCCTCTCGCGCGCGGAATATGGAGTTTATGCGAGGCTCCGCGAGAGCGTCAAGGACGCGGTGTTGCGAGCCTCGACGACGAGTAGAATTGGCCACGACCAGACCGGGAAGGAAGGTGCGTCATGAGTGGTCCTCGAGTCGCGCCGCCACGGCGGGGCCTCGCCATCGCCTCCCTCGTGCTTGGGATCCTCGGCTTGCCGACCATCGGCCTCCTCGGCGTCGGCGCGATGGTCGGCATCATCCTCGGCGTCGTCGCGCTGGTGAAGGCGAGGAACGCGCCCGCGGAGTACGGCGGCCGCGGGCTCGCAGTGGCGGGCATCGCGCTGTCCGTGATCTCGATCCTCCTGACGCCGATCATCGGGATCATCGCCGCCATCGCCATACCCTCCCTCTTGCGCGCGCGTGTCTCGGCCAACGAGTCCGCGGCCATCGGCGACATACGCACGGTGATCATGGCGGAGGCCGCGTATCAGTCCATCAACGGCGGATACTACGACCGGCTGGAGTGCCTGGCCGAACCGTCGGGCTGCATCCCCGGCTACTCCGGACCGTCCATGCTCTCCACCGAGATCGCGAGGGCGGCGATGAAGAACGGCTACCGGCGCTCTTTCCATGCCGGCACCGCGGTCGCGCCGCGTCCCCCGGCCGTGTCACCGACGAGCATGATGTCCTTCGCCTACGCTACGGTCCCCGACAAGAAGGGAACCACGGGCGTGCGTGCGTTCTGCGGTGACCATACCGGTGTCGTCTGCTTCAAGCTGGACGGCGTGCTGCCGGAGGCTCTGGCCGGCGCGTGTCCGGCCGAGTGCTCGCCCTTCCGCTAGGCGGAGCGCGGAACCGCCGTCCCGCCCAGAGGCCGAGGTAGGCCTCGAGCGTCTTCCAGGCGAGCTGGTCGGCGGGAGCCGCAACCACGGCGGTGCCCGCGCGCTGAAGCCGCCGCCCGAGCCGGCGGTTCGCCAGGAGCATCTCGAGACTCGAGGTCTTCGCGAAGGCCTCTTCGGGAGACTCCGGCACGCCCATGGCGAGTCGTACCAGGTCGGGGTCCTCCAGGTTGATCAGGAGCGTCCGGTGCTTGCGGCCGAGGCCGAGAAGGGCCGCGCGCAGAAGCTCGGTGGCCGCAAGGTCTACGACGGAAGTCATCAGCACGACCACCGCGCGGCGCGATTCGACGGCCGCGATCGTCTCGACGGCGAGGTCGTAGGCGGGCTCGGTAAGGCGCGCCTCGAGGTCGTAGAGGGCTCGATAGGCGGCGGCGATGGCACGAGGGTCGGAGCGGACACGAACCAGGCGCTCGATCCGGTCCGAGAACCCGACGAGAGTCACGCGGTCGCCGCGGCTGACGGCGACGCGCGTGAGGGCCAGCGCCGCCGCCAGTGCGTGGTCGAGCTTGCTGCGAGCGTCGTCCATCGAGGCCATCGCCCGGGCGCAGTCCAGAAGAATCACCAGTCGCGTCCCGCGCTCCCACGTGTCCTCGCGCGACAGCAGTCGATCGTGCCGTGCCGACGCCTTCCACTGGATGCGCGTCGGGGGATCGCCGCGGCGATACTCGCGCAGCGCGTAGGGCTCGGTTCCGGCGCCCCGGAACCGGATCGGCGCCCGTCCCAGCTCGCGCCGCTGCGCGAGAGCGAGGAGCCGGCCAACGGTGCCTTGCCAGCGTGTCTGGGGATAGACCCGCCGCGGCTCGGCGGGCAGCAGCTCGCGCTGCGACCACGCGAGGCGCGCCGGCCCCAGCACGCGTACGGTGAGCGGGCCGACGGCGTGCTCTCCGCGTCGCCGGGGGACGACGTCGTACCGCCAGACGGCCTCGTCGGCGGGCCCGACCGTGAGAGCTTGTCGGCGCGGCTGCTCCGCGAGGGCGGGATGGAGGGCCTCTCGGGCCACCAGGGTGGCGCGGCTCCCCGACGAGAAGCGAACTTCGACCGTCGTCCGGACTCCCTGCACCAGGAGCGGCGGCCAGAGCCGCGTCGCTCCGAGCCGTGTGCCGCGAGCTCGCCGCGCATCGATCGCGACCGCCGCGACCAGGAGAACGTCGGCCGCCAGGGCCACCACCGTCATCCAGGGCACGGCCACGGCGACGCTGAGGGCCAGGGTGATCAGGGCCGCCGCGACGATCGCCCGCGGGGCCGGCACTTCAGCGGGGGACCGCGACGGAGGACGCGGCCTCCTCGAGGATGCGGCGTATGGTCTGGCCTTCCAGCTCCGACTCCGCCTTCAGGATCAGCCGGTGTCCCCAGCAGGGAATCAGGAAGCGCTTGATGTCGTCGGGAAGCACGAAATCGCGCCCGGCCAGAAGCGCCCCCGCGCGGGCGGTCTCCAGGAGCGAGAGAGCGCCCCGCGGGCTCACCCCCAGCTCCACGTGCGGCGAGCGACGGACCGCCGCCGCGAGCTTCGCGAGGTAGGGAAGAAGGTCGGGCGCGACGTGGACCTGGCGCGAGGCCGCACGGAGCCGGCGGGCCTCCTCGGGCGTCAGAAGGGGATCGGGCAGGGGACCGCCACTCCATCCGCCGAGCTCGCCGCGGGCCGCCTGACGGTAGATCTCGATCTCCGCCGATTCGTCGGGCAGCCCCATCTCGATCCTCAAGATGAACCGGTCGAGCTGGGCCTCGGGCAGCGGGTAGGTGCCTTCGAACTCCACCGGGTTCTCGGTGGCCAGGACGAAGAACTCCGGCTCGAGGGCGAGGGAGTTGCCGTCGATGGTGACCTGTCGCTCCTGCATGGCTTCCAGCAGCGCCGACTGCGTCTTCGGAGGCGTCCGGTTGATCTCGTCGGCCATCAGGATCTGCGTGAAGATCGGGCCGCGCATGAGCCGGAACGCGCGCGACGCCGGCTCGAACACGTTCATGCCGATGACGTCGGTAGGCATGAGATCGGGCGTGAACTGTACACGCGAGAAACGCAAACCGAGGCAGGCGGCGAAGGAACGGGCCAGGAGGGTCTTTCCGATCCCGGGCACTCCCTCGAGCAGCGCATGGCCGCCGGCCATGTATGCGGCCATCAAGGCCTCGGCCGCCGCACGCTGGCCCAGCACCTCACGATCCAGCGCCTGGAGGATGCCGGTCGTGACTTCGAGAACACGCTCCGTCGCGATGGCCTCGCTCATGCGTTCTTCCCCTTCCCGGATTGCGCCTCGCCCACGCGTCGGGCAAGCTCCAGCAGGTCGACCTCTTCGGCCTCGGGCAGATCCGTGCGCAGGAGCCGGGGGTCGAGCTCCCGGGCGCGCGCCAGAAGCAGCCGGGCGGCCTCCCGGTGGTGTCCGAGCCGGTGGTGGAGGGCGCCCAGTCCCAGCAGGAAGGATGCGGCCGAGCCGCTGGCCGCGAGCGGTTCGCTCCACGAGGGACCGAAGCGGCGCGCG
>WNEY01003771.1_pt1 | contig 11426 bp, 10 predicted proteins | sample 5400531 | NCBI WGS metagenome assembly WNEY01 (sample SAMN13153338, study PRJNA577476) | soil metagenome | isolation source: 200 cm saprolite under Douglas fir tree site 1 | place: USA:California | collected 2015-04-18
CGGACGCCGCGCCCCGGCCAGCTCGGCGGTGAACGACGGCTCGGCGGCGGGCCACGCGATCAGCCCGGCCAGCCCCCGGCGGGTGAACCGGGCCGCGGCCAGCGACGCGGGCAGCTCCCCGGTGCCGGGCAGATGAGCTCGGATCACCTCGTAGTCGGCCTGCGCCGCCTCGCCAGCCGGCCAGAACCGGCGGGCGGCCGTAGCGGCCGAGACGCTCACTGGCGGCGGGCCCGCTCGACGGTGCGCCGGTGCAGGCCTACCCCGAACCGGGTGGCTACCTCGGCGGCAAGTTCCGCACCCGACACGCCAGCTGGCGCCTCCTGGCAGAACGCGAGGATCTCCGGCGACAGCTTGACCGGTCCCCGGCGCCCGCGCTTGTCGTCCAGCAGCCCGGCCATCCCACGGTCCGCGAACGCCGCGGCAACCAGGTAGAAGCCGGCCCGGGAGTACCCGTGGACGGTCGCCGCCGCGGTGACGCTCAGCTCGTCCAGCGCGTGAGCGCGCAGCATCTCGTACTTCACCTGGACCTTGTCCTCGGCCAGGAAGAACACGCCCGAGGCGAACAGCGGCGCGCTCACCGCCCCCGGCCGCGGATGCACCAGACCGGAATCGGCCAGTGCACGCAGCCGGGTCGCCTCGCTCACCCGCGTCACCTCCTAGCCCCGACCCTAGGGCCGCCGGACTGTATCGTCCAGTATTTACCGCCGCGCGTGTCGGGACGGCGGCCGGCACTCGGGCGAAGACACCCCGTATTGCAAGTATGCGAACGCAGTGCAGGTAGAGATGCGACAAGAATGAGTAGACAGCGCGGTGGTAAATGCTAGACACTCTGGACTCCCTCGATGGTGAGACGGCGCAGCCGGCGCCGGTGCTGCGGATTCAGATACAGGCCATCCGCCGGCCCGTCAGGAGCCAGGACGACGGTCAGTTGCAGCTTTGCGTTCCGCTGGTGCCCAGCGGATGGGCCAGGTGCACCTCCGCGCCAGCCTCTGCCAGCGTGTCCGCGGCCCAGTACCACCCGTACGTCGCCCCGCGGTTTCCGGACAGTACTCGGCGGCGTGATCAACGAGTACCACAGAGCCGCGTGAACGACTCCATGAACCCGCAGGTCAGACACCGCCACGAATTTTGGAGCGGTACAGGCACTTTCGTGCCTCATGCCGCGACGCAAGATTCCACCCGTATCCGCACCTTCGGGTGACGCGCAGCCCAAGTAGCGTTCATAACGTGCCTGGTGACAGAACGCACGCCGACAGGAGCAACAGATGAAGCTAACGATCTTCGCGGCGACGGGCGGTGTCGGACGGCAACTCCTCGAGCAGGCCGTCGCCGCAGGCCACGAAGTCACAGCAGTCGTACGGAACCCGAACAAGCTGACCGAGGACGTGCGCACCGTCACGGCAGACATGGCGGCCCCTGATCCGGCCACGCTGGAGTCCGCGGTCGCAGGTGCCGACGCGGTGCTCTCAGGCCTGGGCCCGCGGTCGAACTCCGACGCCGGAATCGCGTCGCGGGGCACTAGGGCCATCGTGGCCGCGATGAAGGCAACCGGCATCCGGCGCATCGTCGTCGTCAGCGCCGCGCCGGTCGGCACCGTGGCCTCACCGGGCCGCCCGGAGCCGCCCAAGCACGACCCGGGCGACGGGTTCTTCATGCGGTACCTGTTCGGCCAGTTCGCAAAAGCTAGGTTCGGCAAGGTGTATGACGATCTCGCGGCTATGGAGGACATCCTTCGCGGCAGCGGCCTGGACTGGACCGCCATCCGGCCCCCACAGCTGACCGGCAAGCCGCTGACCGGCACCTACCGCACCGCCTACGGCCAGAACATCCGGGGCGGCTGGTCGGTTCCGCGCGCCGATGTCGCCCATCTCATGCTCCGCGCGCTCGGCGAGCCCGAGACGATCGGCCAAGTCATCGGCATCGCCAGCTAGCAGCCGCACCGATCCGTTCCTAACCACCGAAGGAGGACAACCCAGATGACCGAACGAGACACGGCCGAGCGCAGCGGCAGCTCTGACTGGACGCTGATGAACGCGCTGCACGACGCGTTCCGGCGCGACCTAGACGAACTGCTGGCCACCAGCGCCGACCGCGGAGCAGTCCGGCCCGCCGAGGTCAACCGGAAGCTGGCGGGCTAGCAGCCGGAGCAGAGCCTTCTACGGCGGTGGTCTGGGGTCCCGGGCCGTATGACTCCAGGTTGCAAGGGACCGGGTTCAGTCGGCCGGCAGCAAGGTCAACCGCTCTCCCTTGCACAGGTGCCGTGGCGCGACAACAAGAAAGTCCCGCCGATGAGGTGCCGAGGAGACCGGACAGGCATGCAGGTCACCCGTGCTCACCGGACAGGCATACAGGTCACCCGTCCACGGCCCGCCTATTGAAGTCTGGTCCCTCTAAGCTTAAAGCTGCGCCCAAGTTTGACGCGCTTGCCTATGACGAGCATCCCAGGGCAGTCACCTGCGCTCACCGGCATGGCGGTTGATGTTTTAAAAACCGTGCTGACGACGACCGCGACCGACAAGCCCGCTGGGAACACGGCCAGTCAGTTCGCTGGGATGAGCACGCCTTGATGCATACGCGGAGTACGCCAGAGCGATCAAGGAATTCACTCTCTATACCCTGCGGCTGAAGATCAAGTAGAGCCGCCGCAAGGCGTGACTGACCATCAAGCCGTGCTCGCCCGCAGGCTCGGCGATGCTCTCGTCGCGACTACGTGCTCGCCCGCAGGCTCGGCGATGCTCTCGTCGTGACTAGTTGTGCGCAGCGTTGTAAGCGGCGATGACGCTCTCTGGTATGCGGCCTCGCTCGGACACTTTTTGGCCGTTGGCCTTCGCCCACTCACGGATGACCCCGGTTTGATTGCGGGACGCTCTTCTTGGCGCCGCGCTCCCGCGGACCTTGCGCGCCGCATCCGTGAACTTGGACAGTTTCTTGGCCATCGTCGCTTTGTTCTTGCCGGACAGGTCGATCTCATAAGCGGTGTTCCCGAGGGAGAACGATACGGTGCTGGCTCCTTCGGAGCCGTCGAGGTCATCTACGATCAAAGTTTTCGTTGCCATGAGAGCATGATCGGTCACTAATGCCCGATAGTCAAAGTGACTCGCAGCCGGGTTCTGCAAAGAATGCCATGAAGACGATGGGGCAAGCATGACGACTGGCTCACGACGCAGATGGACACCAGAACGTGTTCTTATTCCTTCACCGCCACTTGGACCTGCATGGGCGCCATGGTGCGATCATCTGCACACGACGGCATGATGACGGTGCCGAGATGCCCGGCGGGTTAGCAGGTAGTGCGAGCGATGGGTTGAGATCATCGAGCTGGACGGATGCGATGCTGACCGCGCCTTCGGCCGCTGCGGCCGCCGCGGCGGCGCGGAGGCGGCTGGCGTCTAGTCACCGAAAGCGGTCAGCGCATTGCCAGCGGGGACGACGAGCAAGCCACCCCCGACCGCCATCCCGATAAGAACGTCGGCGTTCCGCTCGTCCGGGCCGAGGATCGTCGAGCCCGCGGTGCCGGTCCACACTTGGGTGCCCGAGCTCGCCGATACGCCGTATACCGTCCCGGCGCTGCTCCCGACGAATACGACACCGCCGCTGACGACGGGCGCCGTGACAAGGTCTCCGTTGCCGAACGTCCAGCGGTTCGGGCTGCCGGACGGGTCCAGCGCCACCAGCTTCCCGTTCTGCAGCGTGTACATGTTCGTGCCGTCGAAGGCGGGCGCGGTGGCCGACGCGAAGCTGCCGCTCGGCGTTCCCGAAGACTTCGAGAGGATCACCGGCGTGCCGTACGGGCCCCGGGCGTAGACGTAACTCCCGTGCAGCACCGGGGTGCTGCCGCCCCCGCCCCAGCAGCCGGTGTCGTGATGCCAGACCAGGTTTCCGCGGAGGCTGAATCTGTAGACCTGCTGGCAGGCGTACGAGACGTACGCCCCAGTGTTGTCCACGGCGGGTGAGCTCTTGTCACCAGCTACCACCGTGCCCGTCCACCGGACGACGCCGTCGGCCTCGCTGACCGCATACACCGTCCCGCCGAAACCGGCACCCGAGACATAGACGACGCCATCGTAGGCGGTTGGCGGGGCCGTGAACTGATACTGATCGGGCAGCTGGGCCGACCAGAGCTCGTGACCGGTGCTTGCGACGAACGCGGTCAGGACTCCGTCGTAGTTGAGCGCGAAGATGCGCCGGCCGTCGTACGCCAGCGCCGAGAACCCGTAGGTGCCCCCCAGCCCCACTGACCAGTCGACCGCACCGGTCCTCGCGTCCAGCGCGTACAACTGGGTTCCGTAGCTCTGGGTGTACTCCGCGGTGACAAAGACCCGGCCGCGGGCTATGACGGGGTAGGACACGTCGCCCCCCTCGGCAAAATCGCCACCAGTTCCGCCGAGGGTCACGCGCCACTTCCTGGTGAGCGAACTGGCGATCAGCGCGCCTGCGGACTGGCGGCCGTCGTGGCGGGGATCAACCTGGTAGGCCGTGGCGAGGGAGCCCGCAGGCGAGACGGTGATGGCCAGGCCGCCGGAGGTGCTCGAGGCGTAGCTGCTGCTGCCGTTGTAGTAGGCCACGATGCTTCGAGACCCTGAGGCGAGCGCGGCTGTCGAGAAGGTCGCGGTCCCCGTGCTTAGCTCCGCAGTGTCGAGGACGCTCCCGTTGCTCGTATCGGTGAAGGTCACGGAACCTGTGGGGGTGCCGCTGGCGGCGCTCACCATCGCGGTGAAGGTCAGCCACGAGTCCCGGGTGACCGATGTCGAAGACGACGTGAGCGTGGTCGTCGTCGCGATTAACGCCTGCGACGACGTCGTCGCGGCGGCCGCCGGAAGGGCGAAGCCCACGGCCGCGACAATGGTGGAACCCGCCAAAACCCGCCGGCCCCAACGCATGGTGGCCCACCTCCCAAGTGCGGGCAGGGTAACGGAGCGGTTGTCTCGGATCAACTCGGAGCAGCCTAAGGCAGGGCGAAGGCGTACATGTTGTGGTCGTCCGAGCCGACGAACAGGAAGCCGTTTGCGACCGCTGGGGACGAGTTCACCTGCCCTCCGGTCGTGAAGGCCCAGAGGAACGACCCGGTGTTCGCGTCGTGCGCGCGGATGGTGCCGTCCTCGGAGGCGAAGTAGAGAACCCCGTTCGCTATCGCTGGCGAACTGGTCACGGCGTTGCTGGCGGAGAGGACCCAATCCCACCCTCCGTTGACCGCATGGATCGCGTAGAGGCTGTTGTCGTTGGATCCGAAGTACACGAGCCCGTTCGCCACTGCGGGGGAGGAGTCCACATCGCCGTGGCCGTGGGTCACGAAAGTCCACTTCTCCTGGCCGGTGGCAGCGTTCACCGCGAAGAGCGTATCGCCGAAGCCCTCGTAGAGCACGCCGTTCACCACCGCGGGGGACGAGGTGGTGAAGGCGCCGGTGCTGAAGCTCCACAGCTGCTGGCCCGTGGCCGCGTTCACCGCGTAGATCGTGCCGGTGTTCGAGGCCGTGAACACGACACCGTTGGCCACCGCAGGCGAGATTGGACCGGCGGCCCCGGTGTGGAAGCTCCACAGCTTCTTCCCGGTGGTGGCGTTCAGCGCGTAGAGGTAGCCGTTGGTGGCGCTGAAGTACACCACGCCGTTCGCCACCGCCGGCGAGTCGGGCACCGCCGTGCTGGTGTTGGTGAGCGAAAAGCTCCACAGTTGCTTGCCGGTGCTGGCATTCAGCGCGAAAAGAACCGGGCCGCCTCCTTCGGCGCCCACGTACACCACCCCGTGAGCCACGGCAGGGGAAGAACCTATCGGGCGGGGAGTGTGCAGCGTCCACATCGGCTTCCCGGTTGTTGCCCGCACCGCGTACAGGGTGCCGTCGTTCGACGCGACGTAGACCGCACCGCCGGCTACCGTGGGTGACGATTCCACCCCCGCCCCGGTGACGAGGGTCCACTTGTTCTGCAGGCTGGCGACATTGCTGACGCCCAGGACGTTCTCGAACGGGTTGACGCCGCTGTGGCGGTGCCCGAAACGGAACTGCGCCCAGTTGGTCCTGACCGTGAAGACGGCCGTCGCCACCCGTCCGGTGCTGCTTCCCTTGGCCGAGATCGTGTGCCGACCGGGGAGCGCGGATGCCGGGATCGTGATCTTGACGGGGCCGAAAGTTCCCGAGCCGGCGGTTTGTGTCGCGGCCAGCAGGATGGAGTCGAAGAAGATGTCCACACCCTCTGATGCGCCGAACCCGCTTCCACCGACACCGACCACCGAGGTGGGCGGCCCCACCGATCTGGACAGCAGGATCTGCGCGCCTTCCACGGCGGCTGCCCACCCGCCGGGCGACGCCGCGGAAGATGACGCCAGGGCGGGCACCGCAGGCAGGGTGAGCGCCGCCGCGGCAGTCACCGCTGCCGCGATCCGGGCACAGCGCAATAAGCTCGCAGACCGCATCTGTCCTCCCAACCCTGACAGGCGCACGGCTCACACACCGAGCAGCATCACGCGATGCCCACCGGCACCGGCAGCGGCCTGCCGACGCGGGGTAACGGTACCCGGACCGTCCCGGCCACCGTGGGGATACGGGGGGAATCGGGCGAGATTTCCGGCCTGGTCTTTACGCCGCGGAACTGACCCGCCTGGGGCGCGGGTGATCGGCAAACCGTCCGCGGCGCCAAGAGCCATGGCCAGCCGAGCCGGCGGCGACACCCTGCGCCGCCGCCGCGCTCAGCACGGCCGCACTGCCGATTTCCTGTGGTGGTCAGGGCACCCGGACGCTCGCCACTATCTGCTGCTGGTAGTGAGCGGGGTTGGTGCCGTCGTCGTAAGTGGAGGCAAAGGTCGAGTAGTCCACCGCACCGCCCGGCTTCGCGCCCACCGTGTTCCCGAAGTAGTCCCCGATGAACGTGGTCTCGCAGGTCGCGCAGGCGGTGTGCGGGGCGTTGAGCTGCGGGTCGAACGTGTGCTGGCTGATCCGGATGTTGTGCCCGATCGGGCTCAGTTGCGGGGTGTAGAACTGGATGCTCGCGTTCACGCAGTAGTTGGCGGCGCCGTTCGGCGGCAGGCTGCCGGTGTAGTTGGGGTTGACCTGGTCCAGGGCGAGCCCGGCGGCCACGGCTTGCGCGGTCCCGGCTGCGGGGCAGGCGAGGCGGCGGTCGTAGAAGTTCACGCTGACCGTGCCGTCGGGCGCCACGGTGAGGTTGGGCTGGAACTCGTCGGCGGCGCTGGCGTTGTCGTTGACCTGGACCGGGCTGGTCCAGGTGGCGCCGCCGTCGTAGGACGTGGTGAGCATCACGTTGTCCACGCCGGCGCTGAAGTCTTCGTAGGCCACATATAGCGGGTAACGGCCCTGCGCATCGAGCTGGTTGCCGACGGCGAAGGTGTTCTCGATCCCATCCCGGAACGTGGTGTTCGGGTAGACCAGCGGCGGCGGTTTCACGCTGCTGACCGCGGTCCCGGCCACCGACCAGGTCTTCCCGCCGTTGGTGGACTTGTCTACGAACACCGACGCGCAGCAGAAGCCTTTCTTGGGCGAGAAGTTGGTCAGCGTCGTGTAGATGGCGCCGCTGGGGTCCACGTGCGGCAGGAGGTAGGTGACCCCGGTCGGGTTATTCGGGCCGACCGGCAGCTTCTGCGGGGCGGACCAGTCGGTGTGGGTCCCGTCCGGCCTGGCGTCGGCGTAGGAGACGTAGGGCACCGGGGTGAGGAAGTGGAAGTCCACCCACATGGCGTAGACGCGGTTGTAGTGCGGGCTGGCCGGGTTGGTGTCGATCGTCATCCACTGCTTGTCCGGTTCGTTCCCGACGCTGTCATAGCTGGCGACGAAGTCCGGGTGGCCGGCGTGGGTGGTGATCCAGTTGGCCGGGGCTGTCGCGCCGTGCGGGCGGACCGCCATCGCGACCGCTTCGGCCGGCTCGGCGGGGTTGGGCTCCAGCGGCGTGCCCACGGTGAAGTTGTGGGTTCCGTCTGAGTTGTAGAAGAACTGGTAGGGCAGGATGAACTCGTAGTAGTTGCCGAATCCGTCGAACGCGCCGACCGGGTCGGTGTTATCGGTCCACCCCTCGTAGCCGGGGATGTGCCCGGTGGACCAGGTCGCGCCGCCGTCAAAGGACTCGTAGAAACCGAGCACGTGGTTGTAGCCCTCCGCGCTGACGAACCATTTCGACGATCCGATCAGGTGCCTCGGGTTGGTCGGGTCGACCCGGATGTCCGATTCGGAGTAGTCCTTGACCAGCATCGGGCCCGCAGCGGGATAGCCGGGATTGCTGCCGGCCTGGGTCGGGTACGGCCCGGAGGCGCCAGTGTCCTCACCGGTGGTCGCGCCCGCGGCCGGGCATGCTGACATGCCCGTGTAGCCGTCGTTCGGGCCGTCGTTGGCGGAATACGGATCTTCCGGCCGGTAGCAGCTGACCTGGCCCGAGGTCGCGTCGGTGCTCGTGACCTGCGCGGCGGCGAAACTCGCCGCGTAGCTTGCGTTGTTTTGCGTGCCCTGCGGGACAACCCCGGCGCCGGAACCGGCCTGCGCCGCCGCCGGGGCGGAAGTCGCGGCCAGGGTAGCCGGAACTGCCAGCGGCAGGGCAAGCAGCAGCGCTGGCACAGTCAGCCCTGCGAAACGGCGGGTCATCACGGCACCTCCTGCGGTGTTCCTGGCGGCCGTGCCCCGGCGGACGCCGTCGCCTGTTCCGATCTGCCCCGTGCCTCCTGGCTTATCACGCGATGCGGCACCTGGGAACCCGTGATCGGGCGTTGTGCATGCCTTCGGAAGCGAACAGGAGCGCCACGACACACAAGGCTGCCGGCCGGCCCGTGCCGGTCGTCAGCTGGAGATCTTGCCGTTGAGGCCGAGGGTCAGCGTGATCGGCGGGGCCGGCTTGTGCGGGGAACGCTGCCCGGCCCGCTGGTGCTGGCGCAGCGACGCGAATCGGCAGCGCGGCGCGATGGTGGCTGTCACGCCGCTCGGACCGGCCGGGACGCGCGAATCCCGAGTACGGGCTGACCACCCCGGACGCCGCGGTATCCCACCTGCCATGGCCAATGGCCGCGATCATCGGCGTGCACCACTTGCAGCGCACGCACCCCGGGCCCGTAAAGTTCGACGGCGATCTCCAGGTGCGCCGCCGGATCGGTCACCTTGACGATCTCGATTACCGGGCCGCCGACGAGCGGGACCTGCTCGCCCGGCTGGGGGGCCGCGGCATGCACGACATGGGCGGCGACATCGTTGAGCAGCCGGGCAGCCCCGCCCAGCGGCAGGCCGGTAGCGACAAGCTCGGGCAGGCCGAGCGGGGTCAGCCCCACCGTGTAGGCCCATGGCGGGCGGAGCCGGGCCCGCTCGACTCCCTGGACCGCCCAGCCGTGTACGTCGATGATGCCACGCAGGTAGTCCAGATAGTCCTTCCGCGTGCCATCAGGGTGATCACATTGCCAGCACATGCCTGCCTCCTCCGGATGATGCGCTGCTGCCACTATCCGACGAGGCACTGACAGAGTCCCCCCGAGCCTTGCTTCGCAAGGGCTGCAGCCGTCCGGGCTGGGTCGCTGGTGCCGGTCAGCGCTTCCGCGGCACCCTGGCCAGCCCGGACAGGGCCTCGTTGGTCACACCGAGATCGAATTGCGCCGGATCGAACTCGGCGGCCGCGGCCACGCCGAGCCATTCCAGCCGGGCATCGTGCTCCTCGTGTCGCGGATCAGCCAGGATCGCCAGCAGTTCCTGGTATCCCCAGAGGCCGCCGCAGTCCTCGGGCGGGCAGGCCCGGCGGCCCGCCGTGGACCGCGGATAGGCCACGCCCGGCTCGGCCGGCCGCACGTCTTCGACGATGATGTCGTGCTCCCAGTCATCACCGAAGTCATAGGTGTAGCGGATCCGGTCGCCCGGAAGGGCCGCGACGTCAGCGAGCTTCGCCGAGGCAGCGCTGCGGAACTCGAGATGCCCGCCGCCGTTGCCGTACTCGTCTACCGGGGTGTCGAATACCCACAGGTGCGAGTCCGTCCAGCCGAACGCGGCCTGGATGCTCTGGTGCAGCCGGCTCAAGGTGGTGCCGGACGGCACCTCGAGGCGACGCCAGATCGGCGGCCTTGAGCCGCGCAAGGTGATCTTCACGCGGTGCACGGCCGGGCCGGTGCCAGTCCTCGCCGTGCTGCCCGCGGCGGCTGCGCCGGCGAGCTCGCTATCGCCGCCGGCGGCGAGCAACTCGACCCGGGCCCGCAGCAAATCGAGGTGATCGGCAACGTCCTGCAGCTGATCAGGCTCGGCCGGGCAGGGTTCCCGGCTCAGCGCCAGGCCCAGGATCTCCGCTGCCTCGGCCGGCGAATAGTCGCAGAACTCCAGGCCGAACCCCCGGGCGGCCTGCCGGTACTTGGCGCGGATCCGGTCCGGGCGGTCGGAAAGGAAACAGTCCTTGACGCCGCCGCCGAGGTCGTGGTCAATCAGCACGACCAGTGCGTGCGGCTTGCGGCCGTAGGCGAACGTCACCGCGATGGACTCCGGGGCGCCGAACGCATCCGCATAGCCGAAACAACGGCCGGGCCGCGGATTGCCCAGGCGACGCACCCAGGGCTGATCGGTAAGTCCCGGCGCGATCAGGGCGTCGGCGGCCCCGGCCGCCACCTGCCGCAGCACGGGCGGGCCGAGAACGGCCAGCACCCGCAGCATCGCCAGCGCCTCCGCCCGGCCGGATTGGCTGGCCTGGCCGATCAGCTCGCGGAGCAGGTCAGCCAGCGCGGCCTCATCGGGCACCGCGCCGCGGATCATGCCGAGGAACTGGGTGCCGCACAGCTCGGCGGACAGCGGATCGCAGCCTGGCTCAAGGAGCGGCTGCCAGTGCTCAAGCAGCCCGGAAAAGGGGTCCTCCGGGGGCGGAAGCAGCCCGGCATCCGCCAGGCGCCGCGTGGCCTCCGCCATATCGCTGGCGGCGTCAAGCACCTCGAGCACCTCCGCCGGCGCCCCGGCGGCAGCCAGGTTCTGACGGAATTCGGCCAGCTCCGCGGCGCCCGCTTGGTCCCGGTCAGGGACGACCTTGAGATGCCAAGCCTTCTTGCCTTGCTGCAGCCGCCGCGTGTTCGACACGCCGGTCATCCTTTCAGCCTGTGCCCGCATTTGCCCCCGATTCGCCGTCGGTGGCCCGCGCCCGGCGCGCCCGCCGCGCCAGCTCGCCGACAACCCGCGGAACCCCTCCGGGCAGCGCTGTCTTCACGCTCGGCAAGTCCCGGACGATAGTGGAGAATTGGTCACTCGTTCTTGACCTGCAGATTCTCTGGAAGACGGGTTCTGCGGTCATCCGCGGGGCCGGAGCCCACTAACTTTGCGCACCGGGGCCCACCAGGGAAGGAGGAAAGCCAGCTGGCCCTTGCGGCGCGGCTGGCGCCTAAGCTGGCCGAGCCGCCCCGGGCCCGCGCTACGTCGCGGCGAACAACATGTACGGCCCCGCCGATGCCGCCGTCTACCGGGCGATGCTGGCGCACCTGCGGCCTGCCC
>WNEY01003774.1_pt1 | contig 11423 bp, 6 predicted proteins | sample 5400531 | NCBI WGS metagenome assembly WNEY01 (sample SAMN13153338, study PRJNA577476) | soil metagenome | isolation source: 200 cm saprolite under Douglas fir tree site 1 | place: USA:California | collected 2015-04-18
CTGGATCAAGGTGATCCGGTTCTTCGCGGCCTCCGGGAGGTGCTCCAGGCGCAGCCGCCGGGCCGCGATCGCCAGGGCGCGGGCCGAGACGTCGGCGGCGATGACCCGGTCGATGCCTTTCTCGCTGATCAGGTGCTTGGTGAGTGTCCCGTCGCCGCAGCCGAGATCGCCGACGGAGCGGGCGCCTGACTCGCGCAGCACCGCGAGGACCGCCTCATGCCGCTGGACCGCGAGCGGCACGGGCTTGGGCTCTGCGCCTCCCGCGCGGCTACACGCCAAGCCGCGCTCAGCCTCCGGGGTGCCATTAGGCGCGGCCTCTTCCCTCCCTGTGCTCCCTCGTTCCTCGGTCGCTCCGCTCGGTCCATCGGCCGCGGGCACCCCTCCGGCTTGCTCCTCGTCGCCTTCGCCTTCGTAGGGGACCGCGTTGTCGAGTTCCTCGGGCGCGAGGTCGTCTGCCTCGGCGAGCCGGGCCAGCGCGGGCACGGTCAGCTCCCGCCGGTGCGCCAGGTAACGCCGGGTGATCAGCGTCTTTTCCGGGTGGGCGGCCAGCCAGCCGGCCCCGGCGCGGATCAGCTTGTCGATCTCGTCGGAGGTCACCCAGTAGTGCTTGGCGTCATCGAGCACGGGCAGCAGCACGTATAGGTGGTTCAGCGCGTCCGCGAGCCGCATCGTGCCATCCAGGCGCAGGTCGACGTAACGCGAGGTGCCCCACTCGGGCGGGTCCAGCTGGACCGGCTCGGCGGTGACCGCCCAGCCCAGCGGCGCGAACAGGCCAGTCGCCAGGTCCGCGCCTCCCCCGCGGGCTGCGCCAGCAGAGCACCGCAGGGCCGGCACGCGGATCTGCAGCGGGATCGGGGATGCGGCCAGCTCCGGGCGCGCGTCGCAGCGCCCGGTGAGCGCGGTGCCGAACACTTCCTTCAGTGCCACCGCGAGCAGGCTAGATGCCGCGTATGGCCGGTCGTTGACGTAGTGCGTGATCCCCGGCGGCTCGTTGCCCTTACCGCTCGTCTTGCCCCGCACGAGCGAGACCGGGTCGACCTCGAGCAGCAGCGCCACCGTGCACCGGTCCGGCGCCGCATCCGGGTAGAAGACGTGCGCCTCGCCGCTGGCCACCTGCCATGACTGAACCTTGCCCGGATGCTTGAACAGCAGGTACCCCAGGTCGGTGGCAGGCGCGCGGGTGGTGGTGATCGTCAGTAGCACGTACCGATTGTCGGGGCGGCATGCCCCCGCCTCCAAATGACTTTGCCGGCCCTGCCCGCCAGCGTGGCGCCCGCGCGATCCACCGGGCCTGCATCGTGGCTGATCGCGCGCTGGGTTCAGAATGGGGTATGCGCGCGCAGAGGCTGATCGGGCGGCAGCGGGACATCTCCGCGCTGCGCGCTGCCGTTGACGCCGCGCTCGCCGGGGCGGGCAGCGTGATGCTGCTGGCGGGTGAGCCGGGGATCGGCAAGACCGCGCTGGTCACCGACGCGGCCGAGTACGCCCGCGACCGGGGCGCGACCGTCGCGTGGGCCGCGTGCTGGGAAGGGGACGGCGCGCCGGGCTACTGGCCGTGGATCCAGGTCGTGCGCGCCCTCAGCGAGCCAGCGGCCAAGGAGTCAGCGTCCCGGGAGCAACCCTCCGCCGCCGCGGGCGTGCTCGCCGGGCTCACCGGCCCGGCGGGGGGTGCCGGGGAAGGCCCGGGCGCGGGCCCGCCCAGCGGCGCGACCCTGGGCGGTGAGGCCGCCGCCCGGTTCCGCGCCTTCGACATGACCGTGACTTACTTGCGCGAGCTCGCGGCCCGGCAGCCACTGGTGGTTGTCCTGGACGACCTGCACTGGTCCGACCTGTCCTCGCTGCGGCTGCTGTCGTTCCTCGCCCGCCAGGTCCATGACGCCGCCGTCCTCGTGATCGGGACCTACCGGGACGTGGAGCTGGCGGTGGCGGAGCATCCCGCGCGGCCATTGCTCGCCGAGCTGGCCGGACAGGCCCAGGTGCTCACGCTGACTGGGCTGGCAGCCGCTGAGACCGCCGCCCTGCTCGCGCTGGCCTGCGGTCAGCAGCCGTCGGACGCGCTGGCCGCCGCGATGCATGAGCGCACCGCAGGCAACCCGTTCTTCGTGCACGAGATCGCGCGGCTCCTGGCGGCACGCGGCGTGGCTCTCGACGACGCGCTGGGTGAGCCGCTCGGCAACGTAGTCCCTCCCGCTGTGGCCGACGTCATCGAGCGCCAGTTCGCCAGGCTACCCAGCGATGTCGCGGGCCTGCTCGGCATGGCCGCCGTCCTGGGCAAGCGGTTCGGCATCGACGAGGTCGCGGCGCTGGCGCAGCGACCGCTGGTGAGCGCGGCGGCCACCGGGCCAGCCTCCGCGGCATGCCCCCCGCCGGCGGCGGGGGCGGCGTCCACGGCGAAGGTGCTGTTCTCGCTGGAGGCCGCGGCCCGGGCCGGCATCGTGGTGACTGACGACGCTGGCGGGGCGCGGTTCACTCATGACCTGCTCCGCGAGGTTGCCTACGCGGGACTGCCGGCGGTGTCGCGGTCGGCGCTGCACCTCGCGGTCGCGCAGCTGCTGGAGGAGCCCGGCGGGCCCGCAGGCAACGCGACGCGAATCGCGCATCACCGGGTCGCGGCGCTCCCGCTCGGCGATCGCGACGCGGCCGCATCGGCGCTGCTGACGGCGGCCCGCGAGGCGGCGGCCCGGACGGCGCTCGATGAGGCCGCCGCCCTCGTGGGCCGCGCCGTCGCCATCGCGGGTGGTCCCGGGGTCGCTGCGCCGGGAGTCGTGTGCCGCCACGCGGAGGCGCTGCGCCGGGCCGGAAACGGTGATGACGCGCGGGCCGCGTTCCGGGTCGCGGCGCGCCGTGCGCGCGCGCTGGGAGACGCCGGCGTGCTGGCGCGGGCCGCGTTCGGCCTGCACCGCGTGCCAACGCTGACCGACTCGTCGCGGTCAGACGTCATCGCGTTGCTGGAGGAGGCTATTGTCGCGCTGACCGGCACTCCAGCCGATCCAAGCAGGGAGCGGGCCGGCCCGCCGGCCGCCGCCGATGGCGGGACGCGCTGGCTGGTGACCGCCGCGCTTGCGCGCGAGCTGACGGACGGCCCGGGCAGCGACCGGTCCCGGGCCGCGACCCTGGCCGCCACCGCGGTCGGCGGGGCCAGAACGGATGCCGCCCGGTCAGCCGGCGCGCCGGCGCGGGCCGCGCGGGCCGCGCTGGCCTACGCGCTGTTCGCGCAGTGCGATGTCCGCTGGGAGCCAGGCTCAGCTGGCGAGCGCCTCCAGCTCGCCGACGAGCTCGCCGTCGCCGCGACCGCCGCCGGGGAGACTGAGCTGCTGCTCGAAGCGCACCTGGCCAGGCTCGCGGCGCTCCTGGAGCTGGGCGATGCGAGGTTTGAGGCGCAGGTCGACGCCTTCACCCGGCTCGCCGAGGACACGGCGATCCCGCACTACGTGTACCTGGCCCGGTCCCGGCGGGCGACCCTCGCGTCGCTCACCGGTCCCTTCCAGCGTGCTGAGCGGCTCATCGCCGAGGCCGCCGCCTACGGCGAGCGCATCGCCGAGCCCGACACGTGGGCGGTGCAGGCGAGCCAGCTCGTCGGGCTGGCGATGCTGCGCGGCGGCTGGACGAGCGCCAGCGCGCTGGCCGCCGCGCGCGGCAAGCCCCTGACCCCGCCGGAGGTCGCCGTCCACGAGCAGGCGTGGCTTGCGGTCGAGGCAGGCGACCCTGCCATTGCCGCCCGTCTCGTGGCCACGCTGCCCGAGCGACCCGCCGCTTACCGGTGGCGGCAGGCGGCACTGCTGACCGCGGACGCCGCCCTCGCCGCCGCCGTGGGTGACCTGGCGCGAAGCGCCTCGCTGTATGACCAGCTGCTGCCGATGGCGGGGGAGTGGGCCGTCGTCGCCTCGGCGGTGTTCACCACCGGCCCGGTCGCCCTGCACCTTGGCGTGCTGGCCGCCGCCCTCGGCCGCCGCGAGGACGCCGTCCGGCACCTGGAAGTTGCCGTCGGGCGCTGCGACCGCCTGGGCGCCCGGCTGCACGCGGACCGCGCTCGCGCCGAACTGGAGCGAGTCCGGGTCGCGCTCCCTTCGGCCTTGGCCGGCCAGCCACCTCGCGCGTCCGGTCACGACAGCGCGGTCGGTCCCGGCGGGGAGCAGCCGAATGAGTTCCGCCGTGACGGCGAGGCCTGGCTGCTGACCTTCGGTGGCCGGACGGCGTCTGTTCGCGACGTGAAGGGGATGCGGGACCTGGCCGTCCTCCTTGCCTCGCCCGGCCAGGAGATCGCCGCGACCGACCTTGCGGCCGGTTCCTACCTCGGGGAGACGGCAGCTAGCCCGGCGCGGGCGCAGGTTCCGTTGCGTGGCGGTACCCCGGTTCCGGCGGCCGACCCGGTGCTGGACGAGCGCGCCCGCGCCGAGTACCGGGCGCGGCTGGCCTTCCTCGATGGGGAACTGGCGGCCGCTGACGCGCGTCAAGACGCTGACCGGTCAGCCCTTCTCGCGGCCGAGCGGGACGCGCTGATCGCGGAGCTCTCCCGGGCCGTCGGCCTGGGTGGCCGGCCGCGGCGGCTCGGCGACGCCGCCGAGCGGGCGCGCACCACGGTCACCGCCCGCATCCGCGACGCGATCGGTCGGGTGGAGCGCGCTCATCCCGAACTCGGCGCGCACCTGCGGGCGACCTTCTTCACCGGTGCGCGGTGCGCCTACCGGCCCGCCCAGACCATCAGGTGGCACGTCTCACGATCGTGAGAAATCCCCGCACGCCTATGGGGTGAGAGCCATTTCGTCCATGGAGAGAGCGGTCAGGAAGGCGAGCCGATGTCAGGCAGCGAGACAGCGATCGGAACGACGACAGCCGGTGCGACGGCGACCATCGCACCGGAGACCAGCACGGCACCGGAGACCAGCACAGCGGCGATCGACGAGCAGAAGGTCGAGGCGGCGTTCGGCAGGGTGTTCGGTGAACTGGGCGTGAGCGTCACCGGGCCGCTGATCGTGCTCGGCGACAAGCTCGGCCTGTGGGCGGCCCTGGCCGAGACGGGACCCGCCACCCCAGCGGAGCTCGCGGCCAGGACCGTGACAGTGGAGCGGTACGTCCGGGAATGGCTGCGCGGCGTGGCCGTCGCCGGGTACGTCGGCTACAACCCGGCGGACGGCACGTTCACGCTGCCCGCCGAGATGGCGCTGGTGCTGGCCAGTGACGGTAGCCCCGCGTCCCTTATCGGGGTGTTCCCCGGCTTCGCCGCGCTGTGGGCCGACCTGGACAGGGTCGCCGGGTTCTTCCGGACCGGTGGCGGGATGGGCTGGGCTGATCATCATCCGGTACTGAACGACGCGCAGGCGCGGTTCACCCGCCCGATGTACCGGGCCGCTCTGGTCGACGGCTGGATCGCTGCCCTGGACGGGGTAGCTGACCGGCTGCGCGCCGGCGGCCAGGTCGCCGACGTGGGGTGCGGCCAGGGGACGTCGACGATCTTGATGGCCGAGGCGTTCCCCGCCTCGCAGTTCGTCGGCTTCGACCACGGCGACGCCATCGTCGCCGCCGCGCGCAAGGCGGCCGTCGCCGCTGGCGTTACCGACTGGGCCTGCTTCGAGGTCGCCGATGCCACGTCGTTCCCGGGGATATCGGGAGGCTACGACCTCATCACGTTCACCGACTCGCTGCACGATACCGGCGACCCGGTCGCCGCCGCGGCGCACGCCCGCTCGGCGCTGGCCCCGGACGGCACGGTCATGGTCGTGGAGTCGCTGGCCGCCGACCGGTTCGAAGACGACTTCACCAACCCCTACGCCCGCATCGGCTACGCCATCTCCACCCTGGTCTGCACGCCATCATCGCTGGCCCAGCCCGGCGCGGCGGGGCTGGGCGCGCTGGCGGGCGCGGCACGGCTGCGCCAGGTACTCACCGACGCGGGATACGCCCGCGTCCGCCGCGTCGCCCACGAGGCCGCCCCGTTCAACATCGTGCTCGAGGCCCGGCCATGAGCGCGCTCTACCTGGGCGCGGTGCACTTCGATGGGCCACGTCCACCTCGCCGTCTTGCGGCAGGAGCTGGGGCGATGAATGACGACCTCGCGCTGCTTGACGCCAGCGGCCAGGCTGAACTCGTCCGCACCGGCCAAGTCACCCCTGTCGAGCTGACAGAAGCCGCCATCACGCGAATCGAGGCGCTGAACCCGGTTCTCAACGCCGTCGTCACGCCTGCCTTTGACCAGGCACTCGACGCGGCGCGGGCCACGCCGGCTTGCGGGCCGTTCCGCGGCGTGCCCTACCTGCTCAAGGACCTGGCCTGTGAGATGAAGGGGTTGCGCTTCACCGAGGGGTCGCGGTTCCTGGCCGGCAACGTCTCGGCGTTCGACTCCGAGCTCGTCATCCGGCTCCGCGCAGCGGGCCTGGTCATCCTGGGCAAGACCAACGCGCCCGAGTTCGGGATGGCGCCCGCGTGCGAGCCGGAGCTCTTCGGGCCGGCCCGCAACCCGTGGGATACCGCGCTGTCCACCAGCGGCTCTAGCGGCGGGTCGGCCGCCGCCGTGGCCTCCGGCATGGTCCCGTTCGCGCACGGCAACGACCTGGGCGGCTCGCTGCGCTACCCGGCCTCGGCCTGCGGCCTGTTCGCCCTCAAGCCGACCCGGGCGCGTAACCCGCTCGGCCCGGAGTACGGCGACATCGCCGCCGGCGGCGCGGTTGAGCACGCGCTCACCCGGTCGGTGCGCGACAGCGCCGCATTGCTGGACGCCACCTGCGGGCCGGACCTCGGCGACCCGTACTGGGCGCCGCCGCCGGCCCGCCCGTTCGCCGCCGAGGTAGGCGCCGATCCTGGCCGGCTCCGCATCGCGCTCACCACGCGAACCCCCGAGGGGGACATCGGCCACCCGGACTGCGTCGCGGCGGCCGAGCATGCCGCCCGGCTGTGTGAGTCCCTCGGCCACGAGGTCACCGACGTCGGCGGCGCTGCGGCCGGCGGCTGGCCCGGCTTCACCGAGGCGACCGGCGCGGCCATCACCGCGATGATCACCGGTGCCGCGGCCTGGATCATGCGCTACAGGATCCGCCGCGTCGGCCGCGAGCCCGGCGCGGACGAGATCGAGCCACTCAACCGGGCGCTCTGGGAGGCGGGTGAGCGGGTCACCGCCGCCGGCTGGCTTCAGGCGATCGAGGAGGCCCAGCGCCTCAGCCGCGCCGTCGCCCGGTTCCTCGCTGGCTTCGACGTTTTCCTCACCCCGACGATGTCGATGCCGCCGCTGCCCATCGGGGTGATGACCTCGACGCCAGGCGACCCATGGCGCTCACTTCGGGTCAGCTCTCAGACGGTGCGCTACGCGGGCGTGATCGCCAACCTTACCGGCAACCCCGCGATGTCCGTCCCGCTGTGGTGGACCGCTGGCGGCCTCCCCATCGGCGCGCACTTCCTCGGCCGGTTCGGCGACGAGGCGACCCTGCTGCGGCTGGCCGGCCAGCTGGAGTCGGCCCAGCCGTGGGCCGGCCGCCTGCCGCCGGTGCATGCCGCCCGCGCGCAGCCAGCCAGCTAAGCGACAAGACAGCCAAGCCGGGTGGCCACCAAGCCGGGAGGACAGGCGTCCGGGAGGCGGGGTACCGAATGGGTAAGACTGGTGCCATGACCCGGTGGGTGCTGCACGTCGACCTGGACCAGTTCCTCGCCGCCGTCGAGGTGCTGCGCCATCCTGAGCTGCGCGGCAAGCCGGTCGTCGTCGGCGGGGACGGCGACCCGACCAAGCGCGGCGTTGTCTCGACGGCCTCCTATGAGGCCCGCCAGGCCGGCGTGCACTCGGGGCTGCCGCTGCGCACTGCCGCGAAGCGCTGCCCGGACTGCGTCTTCCTGCCGGTGGACGCGGACGCGTACAACGAGGTGTCCGCTGTCGTCATGGACGTGCTGCGGGAGACCGGCTGCCCCGTCGAGGTGCTGGGCTGGGATGAGGCGTTCGTCGGCGTTGAGCTCACCGGGGCGCAAGCCGACGACCCGGAGGAGTTCGCGCGCGGCCTGGCCGCCGACGTCAAGGCGGCGACACAGCTGGACTGCTCGGTCGGGATCGGCCAGAACAAGCTCCAGGCCAAGATCGCGACGGCGTTCGGCAAGCCCGCCGGGGTGGCCCGACTGACCTCGGCGACCTGGTTCGACGTGCTCGGCGACCGCCCGCCGGACGCGATCTGGGGGATTGGCGCCAAGACAGTGGCCAAGCTGGCAACGCTGGGCATCACGACCGTCCGCGAGCTGGCCGGCGCCGACCCTGGGGCGCTCGCGGCCGTCTTCGGCCCGATGACCGGCCCGTGGCTGGTACTGCTCGGGCAGGGCCGCGGCGACGCCGACGTGGACCCGACCCCGTACGTGCCCCGCTCGCACGGCCGCGAGGTCACCTACCAGCGCAACATCAAGGACTGGGATCAGGTCCGTGCCGAAGTCGCCCGCCTGGCCCGCCAGGTCAGCGCCGAAGTCACCGGCCGCCCCGTGGCCCGCGTCGTCGTGAAGGTCCGCTACGCCCCCTTCTTCACCGAGACGCACGGCGTAGCCTCGCTGGGCGCCAGCCCTGATGCCTTCGCGGAAGCCGCCCTGGACGCGCTGTCCCGCTTCGAGCCCGACCGCCCGGTCCGCCTGCTAGGCGTCCGCGCCGAGTTCGCCAGCTAGCTGCGGGACAACAGTTTCCCCGACCTGGAGCCGGCGGGCCGCCCGCGCTACTTGGGCTGCCCGCCGAGCAGGGCTCGAGTCAGCTGGGCCCGGCTGCCGAGCAGCTGGTCCAGCGCTGCGGTCAGCTGCGCGCCGGTGACCCGGATCGCGCCGTCCGGGCCGTCAGCCTCGCCGGTCCCCGCCGCTGAGGTAGCCAGGTCCGCCTCGGCGGCGAGCAGTGCCGCCTTGCGCAGCAGCTCGCGCAGGAACGGCGCGGTCGACCCATCGGTGCGCTCGACGACCTCGTCGAGGTCGACGCCGTCAAGCACCAGGCTCCCCTGGTAGAGGCGCAGCAGCGCGCGCCGCGCGTCCGCGTCCGGCAGCGGCAGCTCGGCGGCCAGGTCGACCCGCCCGGGGCGGGCGGCCAAGGCGGGCTCAAGCAGGTCGGCCCGGTTGGTGGTGAGCAGGAACGTGACGTCGTCGGCCGAGTTCAGGCCCTCCATCTCGTTCAGCAGCTGGAAGAGCAGCGGATGCTCGCCGGGCCGCGCGGTGCGCTCCTCGGCGATCAGGTCGACGTCCTCCACGACGACGATGGCCGGCTGCAGCGTGCGGGCCACCGAGCAGGCCTCGCGGATGCGGCCGAGCGCCCGGCCGGAGATGGCGATGACCGTCATCTCGGGCAGCAGGCCGAGCAGGTAGCGCACGGTGTGCGTCTTGCCGGTTCCGGGCGCGCCGTACAGCAGGACGCCGCGCTTGAGATGCTGGCCGCTGGCGAGCAGCCGCCGCGAGTGGCCGGCGACGCCGACGACCTGCCGCTCGATGTCGTTGAGCAGTTCGGCGGGCAGCACGAGCTGCTCCCTGGTCACCGTCGTCCTGGGCAAGAAGGACAGCGGCGTGCTGCCGACAGCGGGACCGAGCATGTCCGGGCCAAAGCTGATCAGCTGGCCGCGGAACACCGAGCGCTCGTTCGCCAGCGTCCGGATCTCCCGCAGCACCGTCTCGGCCCGGTCCAGGCTGGCGCCGATGACCTGGAGGTTCATCTCGGTGTGGCGCACGCCCATGCCCGACGGCCTGAACATGATCGCGAGCCGTTCGGCACCGTCGCGGACCAGGTAGATGCCGTTGCTCACGCACGGCATGGTCTCCCCGTCCGGCCCGCAGGGCAGGCTCATCGCCACCGGGGCGCCTACTCCGGCGGTGCTGTACATGCTGTCGGGGGTCGCCTGGATAAGGTCGCCGATCGTTACGTCGCTGAACCGCATCTGCGCGACCCCGGTGATGCCGATCGCCTCGTGCTCGCGCCCCGGTTCGGCCAGCCACGCGTCCAGGCCGATCTGCAGGTTCACCTGCTCATACAGCGGGGAGGTGTCGCTGACGGTCGGCAGCGTGGCCGCGTCGGGCCCGAGGTGGTCGAGCAGCACCCGGCGCAGCGGCTGATCCTCGGTGCGCGCCGCGCGAACCGCCCGGTGCACCAGCTTGCGCGCCAGCCGGCCGGCATCCGCCCGTTCTGGTCGCTCGTCCGCGGATCGCTCGCCAAACGATGTCACAACCGCACTCTAACCCGCCCTGGCGCCTAGCCGCCCTCAGTCCGGGTACTCGTCCTTGCGCCAGGAGCGGGGCTCGGCGGGCTGGGCTTTCGCCGTCCGGTCGAGCAGGAAGCTGAAGTACGGCGCGACGAACGGGTCGGGAGCCGTCACCGTGTAGGCGTGGTAGACGGTTCCGCCCTCGAGCGCGAAGGCGATCCAGCCCGGGCTCTCGCGCAGGCCGTCGCCCAGCCCGGCGCCGATCTGCCGTGACCACTCCTGGAGCCAGCCGGGCGGGTTGTCGGTCATCTCCTTGACCTCGGGGACCTGCCGTGCCTGCTCCCCGGTCATCGCAAGGCCGAAGTCGAAGGCGAAATCGGTGCCGTAGGTGGAGACGTAGGGGAACTGCCAGCCCATGCGCTCCTTGTAGGCGGTCAGTCGCTCGATCGGCGCCCGCGACAAGCAGATAAGCGTCACGTCGCGGTGGTTCAGGTGGACGAGCGTGCCGTCGAGCCCGTCGGCGAGGCCGGTGCAGCCAGGACAGGCGCCGAGGGTGTAATCAGGGCCGAACATGATGTTGTAGGCGAGCAGCTGCGAGCGGCCGTCGAACAACTCGGCGAGGGTCTTCTTGCCGTCGGCGGCGTCGAGCACGTACTCCTTGTCGACGCGGACCCAGGGGAGATCGAGGCGCTTCGCCTTGATCTCCTCCTCTCGCCTCGCCTGCTCAGCCTCCAGCCGTGCAAGCTCCTCCCGGGCCGCCTGCCATTCCTCGCGGCTTCCGGTCTTGTGCTCGGGCATGATGCCTCCTTCGCGGGCCAGACCACACCAGTAAGACTCCCGGTGAGGGCGAAGCTCATCGCCAGGAGAAGGACACGTAACCTAGCCCACGTGGCCGGTCAGCCAGTCGACCAGGGGAGTGGATGCCCGCAGGAACGCCAGGACCCGGTCCTTGGCTTCCTTGGTCGCCAGCCACGGCTCGGGCGTCCAGTGCTGCCAGGACGTGAGGCCCTTGTGCCGCAGCAGGTCAATCCGGGGATGGTCGCCCGGGTAGCCGCGGGGTGCGGACTTGAGCGAGTCGTGCCCGTGGGCCTCGATCCCGGCCTTCTCCATGTCCGCGATGACCGCCGCTAGCTCGGCGCCCGCCGGGCCTGCGACCGCCGCTCGGTACCGGGTAAGCTCGTCCGCTTCCAGGTGCCATCTGCCGGCGCCGGAGGCGAGTCCGTCGGCGGAGAACTGCACGTAGCCGGTCCCGGCGATGACCGCCCCGATGTGCGTCTTGTAGGGCGTCTTGTCTGCGCTGAA
>WNEY01003775.1_pt1 | contig 11423 bp, 12 predicted proteins | sample 5400531 | NCBI WGS metagenome assembly WNEY01 (sample SAMN13153338, study PRJNA577476) | soil metagenome | isolation source: 200 cm saprolite under Douglas fir tree site 1 | place: USA:California | collected 2015-04-18
CGCGCGAGCGTGCTGCGTGCGGGGTTCCAGTACCACGTGGCGAAGCCCGTCGGCATCCGGGAGTTGGTCGGCGTCGTGGCGATCTTGGCGCTGAAGGAGTAGCTCCGCCGCGAGATCACTGGATGATCCGGTCGGCGCGGAGGACGAGCGTATGTCGTTCAGGCAGGCAGCGGCGAGCGCCCGCCCTCTTGCAGAGGCTCTTGACGACCCGTCGGTCGATGCCTATCATGCAGCCACGCACGCATCAGTAAGCAGCGCCTGATTCTCTAGCGGAGGTGATTCGATGACCTGGGAAGCGCCGGCATTCGTCGAAGTGAAGATGGACGCTGAGATCAACTCGTATCAGGACGACTTCGACCGCGAGCAGGACGACCGCTTCTAGCGCGTCCTCCGAACCCAGCCCTTCGGGCCGGTCTCGCGCCGACCGGAGGGCTTGGTGTCTCGGCCACTGAGATGCGCATTCGGGTCCTGGGCTCCGCCGCGGGTGGGGGATTCCCGCAGTGGAACTGCGGCTGCCCCAACTGTCGGGGCCTCCGCGCCGGCACCCTGAAGGCGACTCCGCGAACTCAGGAGAGCGTCGCGATCAGCAGCGATGGCGAGCGTTGGGCTCTCATCAACGCGTCTCCGGAGATCCGCCAGCAGATCGAAAGCTTTCCACCCCTCCATCCTCGGCAGCCCCGGCATTCGCCCATCGCGGCGATCCTGCTCACGAACGGCGACCTCGATCACTGCCTGGGCCTGCTCTCGCTTCGCGAGTCCCATCCGCTCACGGTCTACGCCACCGATCGCGTCCGCCGCGGCTTCACCGAGGGCAACGTGCTCTACCGCACGCTCGAGCGCTTCAGCGACCAGGTGACGTGGCGAGTGCTGAAGCTCGGCCGCGAGGAGGAGTTGACGAGCGGGCTCAGCGTGGAGGCCGTCGCGGTTCCCGGCAAGCCGCCCATCCACCTGGAAGGGCGGTTTCCGCCCGACGCGGAAGACAACGTCGGCTTCCGCGTCCGCGAGACGCGCACGGGACAGGTGCTCGCCTACTTCTCGGGAGTCGGCGCTGTCTCGCCGGCGGTCGCGCAGGCGCTCGCCGGTGCCGACGGCGTGTTCTTCGACGGCACGTTCTGGTCCGAGGACGAGCTGCCGGTCCTCGGGCTGGGCGACAAGCGCGCCCGCGACATGGCCCACGCTCCGCTGAGCGGCCCGCACGGCAGTCTGGCCGCTCTCGAGACGCTCCGCGCTTCGCGGCGGATCTTCATTCACGTCAACAACACGAACCCGCTGCTTCGCGAGGACTCGCCCGAGCGTGCGCAGGTGACCGCGCGTGGCTGGGAGATCGCCTACGACGGCATGGAGGTGAGCCTGTGACCGTGCCCGGAGGAGCGCCCCTGGCGAAGGACGAGTTCATCGCGTGGATCCGGCGCGAGGGCGAGCAGCGCTATCACGATCACCACCGCTACCACCGGCTCATGCACGACGGCAAGCTGACGAAGCTGCAGCTCCAGCAGTGGGTGCTGAACCGCTACTACTACCAGACCCGCATTCCCATCAAGGACGCGCTCATCATCGCGAAGTCCGAGGACCCGGCATTCCGGCGCATGTGGATTCGTCGGATCCAGGACCACGACGGGGCCGAGGCGGGTGAGGGCGGGCTCGAGCTGTGGCTGCGGCTGGCCGACGGCGTGGGCCTGGACCGGGACGAGGTGGCGAGCTGCCGTTCGGTCCTGCCCGGCGTGCGTTTTGCGTGCGACGCGTACGTCGAGCTGGTCCGCGAGCGAAGCCTGGTCGAGGCGGTGGCCTCCTCGCTCACCGAGTTCTTCGCGCCCGACCTCATGTCCAAGCGCGTGCTGGCCTGGGAGCAGCACTATCCCTGGGTGAGCCCGGAGATGCTGGCGTACTTCCGCTCGCGAGTGCCGCGGGCCCGCCGGGACTCCGAAGAGGCGATCGACTTCGTGGTGCGTCACGCCATGACGCACGAGCTGCAGGCGCGCTGCGTGGCCGCGCTCATCCGCAAGACCGAGATCCTCTGGCATTTGCTCGACTGTGCCTACGCGGCGTACGTGGATCCCGCCTGGGGCCCGGGCGGCGCCCGCGCCTAGATGCTCTCGACGAGCGCGCGGCCGCGACTGGCCGGCAAGGCGCGGCTCCGCTTCGACCGCAAGTCCACGCGCTACATGCTCCTCTATCCCGAGAAGGGCCTCGTGCTGAACCCCACCGGCGCCGACATCTTGAAATTGTGCACCGGTGAGCACACGGTGGCGGCGATCGTCGAGCAGCTCGCTGCGAAGTATTCGAAGGCCGCGGCCGAGGTGGAGCCCGAGGTCGTCGCGTTCCTCCAGACCATGGCCGACCGCGGCCTGGTGCAGGACGCGCCGTGACCGAGGCGCTTCGTCCCTACACGCTGATCGCCGAGCTGACGTACCGCTGTCCGCTCCGCTGCGTGTACTGCTCCAATCCGCTCGACTACGCGCGTCACGACGCCGAGCTCGAGACCGCCGACTGGCTCCGCGTGTTTCGCGAGGCCGAGGACCTGGGCGTGGTGCAGCTCAACCTCACGGGGGGCGAGCCGCTGGTGCGCGATGATCTCGAGACGCTGATCACGGCCGCGCGCGAGCTCGATCTCTATACGAACCTCATCACGAGCGGCATTCCCCTCCGCCGCGAGCGGCTCGAGCGCTTCCGCGCCCTCGGCCTCGACAACGTGCAGGTGTCCGTCCAGGACGTGCGGGCGGCCGAGTCCGACCGCATCGCAGGCCATCGCGCCTTCGAGCGCAAGCTGGAGGTGGCTCGCTGGGTCAAGGAGCTGGGCTTCCCGCTCACCCTCAACGTGGTCCTCCACCGGGAAAATCTCGACCGCGTCGCCGACGTGATCGCGCTGGCCGAGCGGCTCGGCGCCGACCGGCTCGAGCTGGCCAACACGCAATACCTCGGCTGGGCGCTCCTGAACCGCGCGGCACTGTTGCCGACGCGCGAGCAGCTCGACGGGGCGCGCGCCATCGCGGCCGACGCGCGCCAGCGCCTGCGCGGTCGCATGGAGGTGCTCTTCGTCGTTCCCGACTACTATCGCGACGTTCCCCCGGCGTGCATGGACGGCTGGGGCCGGCGCTTCCTGCTCGTCAGCCCCGATGGCCTCGCGCTACCGTGTCACGCCGCTCACACGCTTCCTGGCCTCAGATTCGACAACGTGAAGGACCGCCCGCTCGCGGAGATCTGGGAGCAGGGGGCCGGCTTCAACGCCTTCCGGGGCGAGGCCTGGATGCCCGAGCCCTGCCGGAGCTGCGACCGCCGGACGGTGGACTTCGGCGGCTGCCGCTGTCAGGCCTTTCAGCTGACGGGGCGCGCGGACGCCACCGATCCCGTCTGTACCCTTTCGCCCGACCACGGGCTGATCCACGCTGCGCGCGCGGGCGCGGCCGCGCCGAGCGAGACGACCTTCCAGTACCGGATGGCGAGGACCACCTCGGCGCGCTGAAGCGCGATTGACACGCAGCGAACACCGTATTAGGTTCCGCGCCACAGGAACCTCAAGGGGGCAAGCCATGAAGGCAGTACTCCTCAGCATTCTCGTCCTCGTTCTGGCCGTGCCGGTTCTCGTCCTGGCCCAGCAGGCGCCGCCGTGGCAGCAGGGCCGGTCGCCCGAGATGTCGAACTCGCAGCTGGCGCCCCACGCCCAGCCGCCGGCACCGAAAGCGGCGAGCGAGATCCCCGTCAACACCATCAAGGTACCCGCCGGGTTCAAGGCGGAGCTGTGGGCAAGCGGTATCGACAACGCGCGCGCGATGGCGTGGGGCGACAAGGGCACGCTCTTCGTCAGTAGCCGCACGGCGGGCAACCTGTACGCGGTTGTCGACCGCGGCGGACGGCGGGAAGTGAAGCAGTTCGCGAAGGGCCTGAACATGCCTAATGGCGTGGCCTTCAAGGACGGCACGCTCTACGTCGCTGCGCAATCCAGCATCCTCAAGTACGAGGGCATCGAGGACAAGCTCGACAATCCCGGGGAGCCCAAGGTGGTCATCGACTCACTGCCGAAGCACGTCCCCCACGGCTGGAAGTACCTGGCCTTCGGGCCCGACGGCAAGCTCTACTTCAACATCGGTGCGCCGGGCAACATCATCCTGCCGCCGGACACCAACGCCAACATCTCGCGCGTCAACGCCGACGGCACCGGATTCGAGTACGTCGCGCGGGGCGTGCGGAACAGCGTGGGCTTCGACTGGCACCCGGTGACCAAGGAGCTCTACTTCAGCAACCACGGCCGCGACTGGCTGGGTGAGGACGTGCCCAACGACACGCTGCACCACGTCGGCTCGCTGAACGTCCCCCACTTCGGGTATCCCTTCTGCCACCAGGGCGACATCCTCGATCCCGAGTTCGGCAAGGGCCACGCCTGCAGCGAGTTCGCCGCGCCGCTGCTCAAGCTCGGGCCGCACGTGGCGCCGGTCGGCGTGCACTTCTACCGCGGCAACATGTTCCCCGCCGAGTACAAGAACCGCCTCTTCATCGCCGAGCGCGGCTCCTGGAACAAGACGGAGAAGCTCGGGTTCCGCGTGACGATGGTGACGCTCCAGCCCGGCCGCTCGCCCAAGGAAGAGGTCTTCGCCGAGGGCTGGATGGGTTCCGGCGGGCAGTTCTGGGGGCGGCCCGCGTACGTCTATGAGATGAAGGACGGCTCGCTCCTGATCTCCGACGACTATGCGGGGGCAATCTTCCGCGTCAGTTACCAGAAGTAAGACGCTTCGCTTCTTGCTCGCTGTCGTCGCGGGCGTGACGGCCATCGCCGCCACGCCCGCAGCGCATGCCGCCGACGCCGAGGCGGGGCGGCGCAAGGCCGAGTCGTGCGCCGCCTGTCACGGTCCTCACGGGAACTCGACGATCCCCACGGTGCCGTCGCTGGCGAGCCAGCCGCCGACCTACACCTACTACCAGCTCGTCATGTTCAAGCGTGAGCGGCGGCGTGATCCACAGATGTCGCCGTTCGTCGTGAGCCTCAGCGACGAGGACATGCAGGACCTCGCCGCCTACTACGCCGCGCAGACGCCCGCTGCGCCGCCGGGCACGATGGATCCGGAGCGGGCCAAGACGGGCGGCCGCCTCGTCCAGCAGCATTTCTGCAGCTCGTGCCACACGCCGGCGCTCATGGGGCAGAAGCACATCCCGCGGCTGGCCGGCCAGCAGCGGGAATATCTGCTCAAGCAGCTCAGAGGCTTCAAGACGCAGACGGCCGCCGATCTCGACGGTAGCATGACGACGTCGGCCCAGCCGCTGACCGAGCAGGACATCGAGGCGCTGGCCGACTATCTCGCGCATCTCAAACCCGGAGGTGGGTCGTGATGGTGATCGTCCTCATCCTGATCGCGTCGGTGGCCTGGGCCGGCGGCTCCAATTACGCCGTCGCGCCCGGCTCGCGCCCGCAGCTCGAGGGCAAGATCTCGGAGTGGCCCGTTCCGACGCCCGAGTTCGCGCGCGATCCGGCGCCGGCGCCCGACGGCTCGATCTTCATCGCCGTGATGTTCGGCAACAAGATCGCGCGCTTCGATCCCCGCACGAAGACGTTCAAGGAGTGGGAGCTGCCCAAGGGGGCCCGGCCGCACGGGCTCCTCGTCGACAAGGGCGGGCAGGTCTGGTACACGGGCAACGGCAACGGCACGATCGGTCACCTCGATCCCGCCACGGGCAAGGTGACGGAGCACAAGGCGCCGTCGGGCGGCGATCCTCACACGCTCATCACCGACGACCGCGGCACCATCTGGTTCACCGTCCAGAACGGCCAGCGCATCGGCCGGCTCGACATGACGACCGGCGCCATCACCGAATACAAGACGCGCGGCAATCCCTACGGCCTGGCGCTCGATCGGACCGGCACCGTGTGGTTCTGCCAGCTCAGTGGCGATCGGCTGGGGCGGGTCGATCCGGCGAGCGGCAAGATCAGCGAGATGCCACTGCCGGCCGGCTCACGGCCCCGGCGGATGTCGATCGCGTCCGACGGGTCGCTGTGGGTGACGCTCTACGGAAACGGCAAGCTCATCAAGGTCGATCCGGCGACGCAGACGGTGACGAAGGAATACGCGCTCCCGGCCGGCGCCAATGGCGGCCCCTACGCCGTGACGGTGGACGCGAGAGGCATCGTGTGGGTCAACGAGATCCAGACCGACACGGTCGTGAGGCTCGACCCGGCGTCGGGCGATCAGCGTGTCTTCACGCTGCCGTCGAAGAACGTCGGCATCCGCAAGATGATCGTGGACGCCGACGGGCGCCTCTGGTACATGGGCAGCCACAACGGCCGCCTCGGCGTCATCGAATAGCGCGCCTCGGGGCGCCGAGCGCACCGCGCCGAGGGCTTACACCGTGCCCGTCGTCGGCCGGGCCACGACGCCGTTGATCCGCCAGTCCGCGCCCTCCCGGACCAGCTCGTAGATGGCGTCCACGCTGCGCCCGTTGGTGCCGAGGATGGTCAGCTTCAGATAGATGTGGCCGTCGGGGCCGATATCGCCCTCGATGACGACGGCCGAGACCGAGCGCGCGATCTCGGGATAGCCGCCGCGCACCATCGCCTCGAACGTCGGCCGGTCGAAGAGCTCATGGATGCTGGCCGACGCGAAGGAATAGGCGGCGTCGAAATCGCCCTGGCGGAGTGCCTCGAGCTGGCCCATGACGATCGCCGTCGCGGCGGCGATCTCCGGGCGAGGTTGGGCCTCGGCGACGGCGGCGACGAGCGTCAGGGTGAGGGCGGCCAGTGCGCGCACCACGCTCACGCCAGGTCGAAGAGGAGAAGTTCGGACGGCGCGGTGGCCGCGATGGTGAGCGACGTCTCGTCGCTCACGCCCGCGCCGTCGCCGTGGACGAGCGCCTGCCCATTGCAGGACACCGCGCCGCGCGCGACCTGCAGCCACGCGAACCGGCCGCGGGCCAGATCCTGGACGACCTTCTCGCCCGGCTCCAGCACGCTCGCGAAGAGCCGGACGTCTTGATGGATCGTGACGGAGCCATCGCTCCCGCCGGGTGAGGCGATCAGCCGCAGCACCCCGCGCTTGTCCGTGTCCGCGATGGTCGTCTGCTCGTAACCGGGCGCGAGCCCGGCCTTCGCCGGCAGGATCCAGATCTGGAGCAGGTGAACCGGCTCGGACGTCGACGGGTTGAGCTCGCTGTGGCGCACGCCCGTGCCCGCCGTCATCCGCTGAACGTCGCCCGGCCGGATCACCGAGCCGTTGCCGAGGCTATCGCGATGTTCGAGCGCCCCCTCGAGCACGTAGGTGACGATCTCCATGTCGCGGTGGCCGTGGGTGGGGAAGCCCTTGGCGGGACGGACGTAGTCCTCGTTGATGACCCGCAGATGGCGGAAGCCCATGTGGCGCGGGTCGTGGTACTCGCCGAACGAGAACGTGTGATAGGTCGTGAGCCAGCCGTGATCGAAGTGGCCACGCTCGCTGGCCGGTCGCTTCATGATCACCTCCGCAGCATACCACTCGCCTTTCACGCCCGACGCCGGCGCGCCGGACAGTGGGGCCCCGGCCACTCCGTGGCGAAGCGCTCGAGGATCCCGGTGGCCAGCAGACGCTGGCCGGTCGCGTCGTAGTGGCCGTCGAAGGGAATGACGGGCAGGCGCTCGTGCTCGGCGTAGTCGCGTCGAAACACCGGCAGCGGGTCGATGACTTCCACGCGCAGACGCCCGGCCATGTCGGCGATCGTGCGCTGATACCGATTCTGCGGGAACTCCCGCCGGATCTGGGCGGCGTGAGGCACGATCACGACGGTGAAGCGAGCGTCCAGCTCGTCGGCCAGGGCGACGAAGCGCACGAGATAGGCGCGCACGTCGTCGATCCTGGCCTGATCGAGCTGTCCACGGAGCGCGGCGTCCTCGAAGTTGTCGCGCTCCGTCCACGCCCACCAGGCGTCGTGAGCCCAGTTGATGAGACCACTCGTGCGAGCGAGCTGGCGGATCGTCCACCATCGCACCACGTCGCCCTCGGGCTTGGCGCCGAGATCGAACGTGTACCAGTCGAGGTGTTTGAACCGCTCCCACCGGCGCTGCACGTCCACCAGCTCGAAGTCGTTGAGCGAGAAGAAGAGCAGGACGTGGTCGGGAGCGAGCGTCCGGCCGAGCATCCGGAGCGCGGCGTATTCCTGGTTGATGCCGTAGGCGCGCACGCCCAGGTTGACCACGCGCACGTCGCAGGACCGGGGTGGCTGCCGGTAATGTCGCTCGAGCACCGACGTGGCGAGATCGGCGTCGGCCACGCCCTGCCCGTAGACGTGCGAATCCCCCAGGGCGACGATGCGATACTCGGCGGCCGTCTTGGCTGCCACGTCGGGCCCGCGGAATCCGAGGGCGTTGAGCTTCACCGGGATGTCGTAGGTGTAGTGAAGATCGCCGGGCATCATCGTCCACCCGAGCTCCGGATGCGGGATCACGCGCGCCAGCGGCAGCCGCTCGGGACGGGGGGCGCCGACGAGCATCCGAATCTCCACCTCGGCGGCGGCCGTGACCACGCCGAGCGCGATCACGACGGTCAGGACGCGGATCAGCAGGGCCCGTCGGCGACCGGGCGGAGCCGCCGTCATCGGTTACGGAGCGTGGACCGGTTCGCTCGGGATGTCCCGCTGCGGCTCGGCCGGCGCCGAGTGCTCCGCCTTCCACAAGAGCGGCAGGGCCAGCAGCGGCAGCAGGTTCACCAGGCCGACCACGATCATCAGGCGTCCCAGGTTCGAGTAGTCCTGCTGGGTGACGGCGAAGAGATCGTTCAGGTAGCGCGTGAAGAGCTGACTGGCCGACAACGCCAGGTTCATCAGCGACGCCATGATCGCGAACATCGTGGCCTCGGCTCCGGGTGGAGCCGACCTGGCGATCAGGATCAGCATCGGCACCATCGTGAGCTGGGCCAGCGGCGCCGAGATGGTCGTGTCGATGAACGCCAGCGTTCGCGCGCTGATCCCCAGCCACTCGTGCAGGCCGTAGAAGAGGCCGACGTTGGGCACGTAGAGCAGCGTCCCCACGATGACGACCCAGAACAGCGTGAAGCTCACCGGCCGGCGGACGATCGTCTTGCGAAAGAGGAGGAGGCCGCCCAGGCTCAAGACCGAGGCGACTTGCGCCAGCAGCCCCAGGAAGCGCTGGTCGAAGCCGAGGCGGTCGATCGCCCAGTAGCTGTAACCTTGTCCGACATCGGGCGTGGCCCGGAACAGGAAGATGACGATCGAGGCCACGGCCACGCCGCGAGAAATTCCAACGCGTCGGAGCAGGAGCGCGATCAATGCCACCGAGACGACCAGCACGATCTCCTGATTGAACGGGACGTCGAGGATCTCCAGCGCGACGCCGAAGGCGGCGTATCCGAGACCCACCAGCATCACGAGTCCCGCCTTGCCACCGGCCAGGGGGCCGGCGTCGGCTGAATTCGTCGCCGCGGCGACGCGAGCCGGGGCCCGGCCGGGGCGAGCGAAGGGGACGCTGAGCGCGACGACGAGCGGCAGGACCGCGGCCGCTCCGAACGTCGCCCGGGTACCGATCGATTCCGCCAGCCATCCCGACAGGTAGCCGACACTGATGCCGCCGGCGAGCGTGGCCATGCGGCCGAGCGTCTGGATCTGGCCGATCTCCTCGTCGGTTTCCGCCACCTCCACGCTGAGCGCGTCGGCGACCACGTCCTGGACCATGAAGCCGACGGTGATCAGGAGCGCGGCGACCAGATAGCCTGCCCTCGTGGCGACGCTGCCGGCCATCGCGGCGTAGCCGGCCATGGTGGCGGCGCTGCCGAGCAGCAGGTAGGCGATGCGACGGCTACCGAGGATCGGGTAGACGTCGGAGGCGACGCCTGCAACCATCTTCATGGACCACGGAAGGCCGAGCCAGAACGCGATTCCGGCGACCTCCGAGGGTGTCAGTTTGAGCGTGTCTTTCTGGAAAAAGACGTCCGCCACCGCGGTGACGGAGCTCGCCCCATAGCAGAAATACGTCAGAAGGATCGGGCTCCAGGCCCGACGATACCCACCGAAGAACCGGCGCAGCACACCCTATCCTACTCCGCCCTCCGGCAGAACTTGCCGGTTGCCGGGCGGGTTATTGTCACAAGAGCCTGCTGATGTCTGGAGTTGTAACTATGGCAAGGCCTTTGCTACACCTGAAGGGGGGACATGACGCTCTTCCGACGCGCGACGAACTTCTGGCAGTCCCGCCGGTTCTTGTCGGGCCGGACCCGCCGCGTTGCCCTGGCTCTGGGTGGCGGTGGCGTCATCGGTGGCATGTACGAGGTGGGTGCGCTCGCTGCGCTCGAAGAGCGCCTGAACGGCGAGGGCCGCGGGTTCGACCTCTACGTCGGTTGCAGCGCCGGGTCGGTCGTCGCCTCGCTCCTCGCCAACGGCATCCGGGCCCAAGAGCTCTACCGCATCCTCGATCAGGATCTCGACGATCCGTTGAACTTCCGCCGGGGCGCCGTCTTCGCCCCCGACTCCTTCCGCCACGCCGCCAGTCGCTTCGGGCGGATGATGTGGGCATTCGGCAAGAACGCGGTGACCGCGGTCCGCGGGTCGATCCCCGATATGCTCGCCCGCGCCGAGCGCGACCTGCCGCCGGGGTTCTTCTCGCTCGTGGCCCTCGAGCGGTTCATGCGCCAGGGCTTCGAGGCGAAGAAGCTGACCAACTCGTTCGCCGCGCTCCCGCGCACGCTCCTGATTCCGGCCATCGATCTCGACCGCGCCGAGCGCGTGATCTTCGGGCAGGACACGCTGCCCGACGTCACGATCAGCCAGGCCGTGGCCGCGTCCTCGGCCATCCCCGGCTTCTTCGAGCCCTACACGATCGGCGGCCGCGATTATGTCGATGGCGGCGTCGGCTTCAGCGGTCACGCCGACCTCGCGGCCGAGGCGGGGGCCGACGTGGTGTTCGTCGTGCATCCGCTGGTGCCGAACCTCGGCGATGGCGAAGGCGGCACCATGCGGTCGCGCGGCTTGTGGACGATCATGGAGCAGGCCAGCCGCATCTACGGCCAGAACCTGCTTCAGCTCGGCCTGGCCACGCTGGCCGTGCGCTTCCCGCGCACGGCCTTCTTCCTTCTCGAGCCGCCGCGGACGAAGAACCCGCTCTTCGGGCCGTCGATGGGCTTCGAGGCGTCGCGGACCGCGCTGCGCTTCGGGTACAGTTCGACGCTGGCGTGGTTGGCCACCGACGGCGACGGTCTCATCCGTCGCCTCATCGCCGGCCCGCGGCCCGTCCCCCTCCCCGCTCGCTGACCTCGCTCACGTCCTGAGCGCCGAGATCGACGCGGCTCGGCTCGACGTCTACCGGCGGCCATTCGCGAGGCGTGCCGATTCCGGCAGGCCACGCAGCCTGGCCATGGCCACCACGCCGAGGAACGGCCCCACCGCCAGCGACGCGAACGCCCAGCGCCAGCCCACCGCGTCGGCGAGCGGCGGGATCAACCAGATCGAGATCATCGTGAGCG
>WNEY01004601.1_pt1 | contig 11422 bp, 10 predicted proteins | sample 5400531 | NCBI WGS metagenome assembly WNEY01 (sample SAMN13153338, study PRJNA577476) | soil metagenome | isolation source: 200 cm saprolite under Douglas fir tree site 1 | place: USA:California | collected 2015-04-18
TCAGCTTGTCCTTCGCGAGCTTCTCCGCGTTCTGGAGCGCGTTGTTCACAGCGGCGAGCACGAGATCCTCCAGCGTCTCCGGATCGTCCGGGTCGATCGCCTCCTTCGCGATCTTGATCTGCGTGATCTTCCCCGTCCCGGTCGCCGTCACCGTGACCGCGCCGCCGCCGGCCGTCCCCTCGACGGTCTCGTTCGCGATCTCCTCCTGCGCCTGCTGCACCTGCTGCTGCATCTGCTGCGCCTGGGCGAGCAGCTTCTCGAAGTCCATTGCCATTACTCGTCGACCTCCCTTGCGTCGAAGGTTTCCTTGACGAGCTGGTAGATGTCCTCCTCGCTCGCCGCGGGTTCGTCGCGCTCGTCGTCCCCGGCGCCCTCGGCGAGGACGAAGGCGACCTCGAGCCTGTGCCCGGTGCTCCTCCGCGAGCTGGCGGTGGAACGCTGCGGTGCGCGGGAACTCGACGGTCAGGGTGTTGTCCTCGAGCGCGACCGGCCGGCCCTCGGCGAACATCGAGGCAGTCGGAATCGACTCGATCGCGGGCAGGACGCTGCGCTGCCAGGCTTCCTGGAGCTGCACCAGCTCGACCGGCGGCGGCGCGACCGCCTCCTGACTTTCGTCACGGCCCCGTGACACCTCGTGTTCGGTGTCTGACACCGGGACATGGCTCGTGCGGCCGCGTTCGAGCTGCTCGAGGCGGTACGCGATCGACTCGCGCGACAGGTCCGCGCCGGGGCGTGTCGCCTTGACGAGCGCGAGCTCGAGCGGCAGGCGCGGGTCGCCGCCCTGGCGCAGGTCCTCGACGGCGACGGCGAGAAGATCGATCAGGCGGACGACCGTCGGCTCGCCGAGCTGGTTCGCCTGCGCACGCAGCCGTTCGCGCGTCTCGTCCGTCAGCGGCAGCGAGTCCGGCACCTCGCCCATGTGCTGGACGAGCATCAGCGCACGCAGGTGCTCGAGCAGATCCAAAACGAGCCGCCCGAGATCCTGCCCTTGCGCGGCGAGCTCTTCGACGAAGGTGAGCGCGCCCGCGGTGTCCTGGTCGACGACGAGGTCGCAGAGCCGGAACAGCGCCTCCTCCTCGACCGCGCCGAGCAGCTGCAGCACCGCCTGCACGGTCACCTGCCCTTCGGTTGCCGCGGACAGCTGGTCGAGCGCTCGGCGAGCCGCGGCCGCTGGAACACGAACGTCTGGCAGCGCGAACGCACCGTCGGCAGCACCTTCGCGAGGTCGGTTGTGCAAAAGACGAAAACGAGATGCGGCGGCGGCTCCTCGATCAGCTTCAGCAGCGCGTTCCACGCCGCGTCCGTGAGCTGGTGGGCCTCGTCGAGGATGTAGACCTTGTAGCGCCCTTCCGCCGGTTGCAGGACGACGCGCTCGCGGATCTCGCGGATGTCGTCGATCCCGCGCTGCGACGCGGCGTCCATCTCGACGACGTCGAGCGACGATCCGTTCGCGATCGCAATGCACGCGTGGCACGTCTTGTCGGGATTCGGCGTCGGCCCCTGCTCGCAGTTCAGCCCCTTGGCGAGGATCCGCGCGAGGGAGGTCTTGCCCGTCCCGCGCGGCCCTGCAAAGAGGTACGCCTGCCGCACCTGCCCCGCGGCGATCGCATTCTTCAGCGTCCGCACCACCGGCTCCTGGCCCACGACCTCGTCGAAGTCCTGAGGCCGGTATTTCCGGTAGAGCGCCGTCATGCTTCCGATTCAAGCAGGTCGGACATAGGATGGGCGGGATGCGCGCAGTCGAGGCACCTGCGGCCGCCGAGTTGACGATCGAGCGCGCGCTCGAGCTGCAACGGCCGAACGAGGTCGAGCTTTCGCCGGACGGCCGGCGCGTCGCCTTCACGGTCTCGCCGGTGGCGAAGGAGAAGGGCAAGGGGCTCGAGACGCGGCTCTGGCTCGGCGAGATCGACGCCGAGAACGCGCCGTTGACGGCAGGCGGCGCGACCGACGGCCTGCCGCGCTTCTCGCCGGACGGAACGCAGCTGGCCTTCGCGTCCGACCGCGGCCACACCGGGCGGATGAGCCTGTGGATCGACGGCCGCGGAGAGGTCGGCTCAATCGCCGGCTCTGTCGAGGACATCCACTGGTCGCCCGACGGTCGCTCGCTGCTCGTGCTCGCGGCCGACCTCGGCTCCGATCGCGCGGGGGCGCAGACGGCGACCAAGATCGCCGAGGCGGACGCGGAGGAGGACGACCCGAAGGTCTTCCGGCCCGCTCAGCACTGGCGCCGCCTGTTCCTCGTCGAAGCCGAGTCCGGCGAGACGCGCGAGGTCACGCCCGAGGCCGTGAACGTCTTCGAGTTCGACTGGGCCGGCGGGAAGGCCGTTGCGGTCTGCACCGACGATCCGTCGGAGGGCGCGTGGTACGACGCGTGGATCGGGCTGATCGATCTCGAGTCGAGAACCGTCGAGCGCGTGCACACGCCGGAGTGGCAGCTCCAGTGCCCGAGGATCTCGCCGGGGGGACGCGTGGCGTGGATCGAAGGCTTCGCGTCCGACCGCGCTGTCGTCACCGGCACCGCGCACGTCCTCGGCGTCGGGGAACTCGCCCCCGAGCTGGACGTCACGTGGCTCGCGTTCGCCGATGAGGACACGCTCTGGTATGCGGGCTGGCGCCGCTCGGGCTCGATGTTCGGACGGCTGAAGCTCGACGGCTGGCATGGCGATTCCTTCGGCGGCGGCGACGTGCTCGTCGGCGTCCGCTTCCAGCCGCGCATCGCGGCGACCGCCGACGGTAGACGCGTCCTGGCAATCGTCGAAACCGCCGACGAGCCGCCTGAGCTCGTCCTCTTCGAGAACGGCGACAGGCGCACGCTGACGTCGCTGAACGCCGAGCTCGCGCCGCAGCTCCACGCCGCCGACTGGCGCTCGTACACGTGGGAGTCGTTCGACGGGATCGAGATCGAAGGCCTACTTGCAGTGCCGCGCGGTCACGAAAACGGCGCGCTGCCGCTCATGGTCTACGTGCACGGCGGCCCGACGGGAACGTGGTCGTGGTCGGTGTTCTCGCACCCACTGCTCCTGGCACAGGAGGGCTATGCGGTCCTGCTCCCGAACCCGCGCGGCAGCGTCGGCCGCGGGCAGGAGTTCGCGCGCGCGAACCTCGGGGACATGGGCGGCGGCGACCTGCGGGACATCTTCGCGGGCATCGACGCGCTCGTGCGCGAAGGCATCGTCGACAACGACCGCGTCGCGATCGCGGGCGGCAGCTACGGCGGCTTCATGGCGTCGTGGGCGGTGACGCAGACCGACCGCTTTGCGGCGTCGATCCCGTTCGCCGTCGTCACCAACTGGCTCAGCTTCCACAACACGACGAATGCCGGGCAGTTCGACCGTCTCTTCCTACAGGCAGATCCGTACGACGCCGACGGCGAGTACACGAAGCGATCGCCGGTCTACCACGCGCACAAATGCAAGACGCCGACGTTGATCCTGCATGGGGAGGACGACCTGTGCACGCCGCTGCCGCAGGCGACGGAGTTCTACAACGCGCTCGTCGAGGCCGGGTGCGAGACGGAGCTCGTCGTCTATCCGCGCGAGGGGCACGGCTGGCTCGAGCGCGAGCACCAGATCGACACGTGGAACCGCATGCGCGGCTGGCTGGCGAAGTTCCTCGGCTAAGAGCCTGTCCAAGTAGACAACGGTCGCAGCTTGTAGCGATAGTGGCGAGGCGATAGGCTCAGTCGCTTTATCTGCCAACGGGAGGAGAGGGCGATGAAACGCATTGCGCTGACGCTTGCGTTTGTGCTGTCTGCTGCAGTGGTCACCGCGGGGGGTGCCGGGTCCGCGACCTCGAAGTCGGCGCTCCTGGTCTTCGTCGCGCCGACGACCAGCTCCGCGAGCAACGGTCTCACGCTCGAGACTGAGTTGGCGGGCTCGTTCAACGCTGCCGACAAGACGGCCACCGGCAGCGGTTCCTACGAGGTCATGAATGGGTCGACCGTGCTCGAGAGCGGGACCTTCACACTGACCGGGCTCGTAGCGTTCCAGTTCTACGGCTGCGGAGAGGTGGAAGGCATCTCGCTGCCGCCGGACTTCTGTGGCGGCCGCGCGATCTTCGGCTTCCACGCCACGTCCTCGACGGGCGAACAGCGCGATGGACTGATCGAGGTGAACTGCCAGATCCACGAGCCAGGCGGTCAGGCGCCTCCGGGGACAAGCGAGGGGGTCAAGGTCAACGCCCGGGGGATCGACTTCAACAAGCACGTTTCGGGCGACAACCTCTTCGTGATGCTGCCCTAGCATCTCCCGGTACAAGCTTGGGGGTGCCGAGTCGACCGGTCCCTGACCCGACGCCTCGGCACCCAAAGCCGGCGATCCCGGCGGCTGACGCCCGCTGCCTCTTTAAGCCTCTAACGGAAAGGGTTTTGGGAAGAATAGGTTCGCCAAGTTCAGCTGGGATGCGGCCGTGCCGCTCGTACGGAACGTGGGGTGCGCTGCGTGAACCTCTCGTGAGAGGGATTGAGATCGTCACCGCGCCGGGAGCAAGACGTTGCCGGAGCTCGACACGCGAGAGACCGCGGGACCTGAGCGGAATCCTTAGGGCTGCTTCCTTCCGGATCTGACCCGGTTCGGAACGCGCTCAGTCCCGCGGCAAGATCACCCTAGCGCACTCGCGCGGTATCTCCGGAGCGCGCGACGCGAACGCCGGAGGTGCGCGACCCCGATGCCGACCGGCACGATCACGATCAGCGCGAGCACGGCGGCCGGAACGAGGAGCCAGCGCGCGTCGAGTCGCGCGCTTCCGACTGTCGTCATGCTCGGCGCGAAGTCGGGTTGTGCGAGGATCCGCGGCGCCTGGTGCTCGGGCGCGAAGATCGCCGCGGGAACGAACGAGTCGATCAGCCAATGTCCGTGCGTGCGCTTGAAAACGGCCGTGAACGCGATCGCGCCCAGCTTCTCCTTGGCTGCTGGCTGGAGCAACAGATCGACGCTGATCTCGTTGGGATACGAGTAGTCGAGCCTCCAGCCGTGGAATCGGTCGCCGCGCGCGTCGAACGGGTGGACCGGCAGATCGCCGCGCGCCCAGTCGGCGCGGGTCTGGCCGCGGCGGAAGGCGGCCGTTACGAGCGAAAGCGCAAGAACCGGATCGCGTCGCTCGACGGCGGCCGGGACAAAGGTGTCGAGCAGCGCATTGATCGCGCGCCGCTTCGCCGATGCCAGAGGCACGGTCGGCGGTGTTCGCACAACCTGGGGCGCGCCTGGACGAAACGCGTCGCCACGCGACGGCCGCTTCGCGGGCAGCGCGACGATCGTCGCGAAGCCCGCGCCGACGAGGGCCACGGCCAGGAGCGCGCGCGCGAAGCGCCGCCGCACACGCGCCGAACTAAACACTGGCAAAGACATTTCACTGGTGTTCTAGCCGAACGCGACGGCGAACGCAAGGCGCTAGGCGCCGGCCGGCCGAGTACCGCTCGGCGCGCCGCCGAGGTAGAGCTCGGCCATCCGCGGATCGGCCAGCAGCTCCGAGCCCGCCCCCTCGAGCGCGACGCGGCCCCCGTCCAGGACGGCTCCACGGTCCGCGTAGGCGAGGCCGGTGCGCGCGTTCTGCTCGACGAGCAGGACCGTCTGTCCCTCGCGGTTCAGGTCGGCGATCACCTCGAAGATGATGTGGCGAGCCTTCGGCTCCAGCCCCATCGTCGGCTCGTCGAGCAAGATCAGCTTCGGCCGCAGCATGAGCGCGCGCGCGATCTCGACGAGCTTCTGCTGTCCGCCCGACATCGCACCCGCCTTGTCGTGGCGCCGTTCACGGATCAGCGGAAACCGCTCCGCCAGCGCCTCCGCGCGGCGGCGAACGGCGCGGCGGTCACGGAGCGAGTGCGCGCCGATGAGCAGGTTCTCCCACACGCTCATCAACGGGAAGAGGCTTCGCTCCTGCGGGACGTGCACGATGCCGTGCGCGAGCACGCGCGCAGGCGAGAGGCCGCCGATCTCCTCGCCCTCGAACACGACGCGTCCACTGCGCGGCCGCAAGAGGCCGCTGAGCGTCTTCAGAACCGTCGACTTGCCCGCGCCGTTGGGCCCGACGAGGCACGTCACTGCGCCTTCCGTGAGCTCGAGGTCGACGCCGCGCAGGATGTCGCCGCGGCCGTAGCCCGCAACGACCTCCTCGAGCCGGAGCAGCGTCGTCATCCGCCGAGGTACGCGTCCAGCACGCGCGGATCGGATTGGATCTCGGACGGCGTCCCCTCGGCGAGCTTCGTGCCGTGGTCGAGGACGATCACGGGATCGCAGAGGCGCATGACGACGTTCATGTTGTGCTCGACGATCAAGAACGTGAGTCCGTTGCCGTTCAGTCCTCGGATGTGCTGCTCGATCTTCTCCACCAGCACGGGATTGACGCCGGCCGTCGGCTCGTCGAGCAGCACGAGACGCGGCCGGCCCATCAGCACGGTTGCGAACTCGAGCAGCTTCTTCTGCCCGTAGGAGAGCGAGCCGGCGGCGTCGCCGGCCAGCTGCACGAGACCGAACTCCTCGAGCAGCTCGAGCGCGCGCGTCCGATCGGGCCTGCCGATCGCGCGGCGGACGATGGAGCGCCACGGCTGCTGGACGGCGACGACGAGGTTCTCGACGAGAGTCAGCTTCGGAAAGATGCGCGCCTGCTGGAACGTGCGCGTCAAACCCGCGCGGTACAAGCGCGTCGGATCGGGACGGCGGACGTTACGGCCCGCGAACGTCATCGCGCCTGCATCTGCACGCAGGTAGCCGGTGAGCAGGTTGAAGAGCGTCGTCTTCCCCGACCCGTTCGGACCCACGAGCGCGGTGATCGATCCCTCGGGGACCGCGAAGCTGCAACCGTCGACGGCGGCGACCCCGCCGAACCGCTTCGTCAGCCCTTCCGCCGTCAGCAGCGCCTTCACGATACTGCCCGCTTGGGCGTCGGCTTCACGTTCGACCGCGGGGCACGGAACCGCCACCGCGTCGCGAGCTCGCCGAGCGAGGGCAGGATCCCCTGCGGCAAGAGCAGCAGGATGACGACGAACACGGCCGCGTAGACGATGAGGTAGAGGCGGGTCGCGCCGTAGTTCGTCAGCGCCCACTGCTGCGCGGGTACGAGCACGAACGCGCCGATCATCGGGCCCCAGAGCGTTCCCTTCCCGCCGAGGAACGTCATCAGGACCGCGCCGATCATCACGAGCGGGTCGACGGCCGACTCGGGATAGATGTAGAAGAGGTAGTAGCCCCAGACGGCGCCGATCATCGCGGTCAAGCCGACGCTGAGCGCGAACGCGATCAGCTTCGCTCCCGTCACGCGAACGCCGACGCCGCGGGCCTTCTCCTCGTCCTCACGCACGGCGAAGAGCATCAGGCCGAGCTTGCTGCCGCGGACGTACCAGCACGCGATCATCGCCAACCCGAGCATGCCGAGCATCGCGAGGTAATACGGCCGGTCGAAGTTCGACGAGAACGTCGGCTGCGGCACGGCGACGCCCTGCGACCCGTGAGTGAGCGAGCGGAGATTGAACGCAAGCTGCTGGACGATGAACAGCAGCATCAGTGTCACGATCGCGAAGGTCATCGCGCGCGTGCGCAACGCGATCCACGCGATGGGCACCGAGACGACCGCCACGGCGATCCCGATCAGCGGCAACGCGTAGAAGGGTCGATAACCGGAGCCGATCGAGACGTGGTTGAACGTGATCCCGAGTGTGTACGCGCCGAGGCCGAAGAACGCCGCCTGCCCGAGCGAGATGTAGCCGGTGTAGCCGGAGAACAGGTTCCACGCCGACGCAAGGCCCGCGTACATCAGCGTGAACACGCCGATGTTCACGATCCAGTCGGTGTGGACGAGGAATGGGAATGCGGCGAGCGGGCCGAACACCACGAGAGCGCGGGCGGCGCCCGCCGGGTTCATCCGGCTCAAAGGGTGCGCTCCCGCGCGCCGAGCATCCCTTGCGGCCGGATCAGCAGGATCGCAATCAGGACCACGAAGAACGAGAACGACGCCCAGACCGGCGAGATCTCCACTGCGACGACCGCTTCGATGACGCCCATGAGCAGGGCGGCAAGCACCGCGCCGGCGACGCTGCCGAGGCCGCCGAGCACGACGATCGAGAGCAGCCGTGAGATCAGGTCGTAGTGGCTCCCGGGATTGAACGGATACAGAACGCCGTACACTGCTCCGGCCGCGGCCGCCGTGCTCACGCCGATGCCGAACGCGAGCGCGCGCACGCGGTCGGCATTGACGCCGAGTAGCCGCGCCGACGTCGGATTTTGAACCGTCGCGCGGACCGAGCGGCCGAAGCGCGTTCGTGTGAGCACGAGATAGAGCACGAGCAACACGCCGACGGAGAGGGCAAAGGCGAAGACGCGCACCTCCGACAGGCGGTAGCCGAACACGGTCCACGATGTGTTCGCGTACGACGGCTCGCTGACGCGATACGTCGTCTCGAACACCGCGCCGAGGCCTCCCTCGATGCCCAGTGCGAGCGCCCACGTGATCAGCAGCGAGAGCTCTTCCGACTGCTCGCCGCGCAACGAGCGGATGAAGACGAGCTGCACGGCGACGCCGAGCGCGAACATGAGCGGCGCGACGATCAGCACCGACAGGAACGGATCGACGTGCCAGTCCTTGAACAGCGCGTAGCTCAGGTACGCGCTCAAGATGACGAGCGCGCCCTGAGCCACGTTGATCACCCGCATCACCCCGAAGACGAGCGTCAGCCCGCTCGCCATCAACGCATAGACGCCTCCCGTGAGCAGTCCGAGGATGCAGGCCTGGACGAAGACGTGCATCGCGCCTGCGTTACCCGCCCCACGGAGGTTTCGGCTGGAGCGGTGCGTGCAGTGCCACGTTCGGCGGATAGACGGGGTAGAGCTTGCCGCCGATCCACTCGACCAGCAGGTCGCTTCCCTGCGGCTCACCGATCGAGTTCCAGCTCAGCACGCCCTCGACGGTCGGCCAGCCGCCCTGATGCAACGCGTCGATGATCTTCCCGTTGTCGACCGAGTTCGTCTTCGCTACTGCCTGCTGGAGCACCTGGCCCGTCGCGTAGGCCTCGGCGGACGTCGGGTCGATCGACCCTGCGTCGCCGCCGTATTTGGCGATGTACGCCGCGACGAAGTCCTTGTTCCCGGGGGCGGTCGAGTCCGGGAACCAGTCGCCCGTGCTGAAGATGCCGTTCACGTTCTTGGCGCCGACCTTGCTCGGGAACTCGGCCGGGTCGTTCGGGCCGTTCGAGAGGAAGAGGAACTTCGGGCTGAACTTGAGCTGCACGAGCGCTTTCACCTGCGCGAAGGCGTCGTTGCTCTGCGTGCCGCCGACGACGAGGTCGGGATTCTTCGCCGCGTACTTCGAGACGATCGGCGTCAGGTCGGTCGACTCCGACGGGTAGATCGTCTTGTAGACCGTCTTGATGCCGGCGGCGTCGAGCAGCTGCCGGACGCGATCCGCGATCGGCGACGAGAACGGATCGTCGAGCGATGGATACGCCGCGGTCTTCGGCCGCACGGACTTCGGCAACGACAGGATGTAGTGCGCGAACACGTCGGCGCTGTCGACGATCGGAGCGGGCTGCGTGAAGAAGACGTTGTGCAGCTTCTCGCCGAACACGGCCGGCCCGCCGCCTGCGGGCTCGATGAACGCGTAGTGGTAGCGGTTCGCGACCGTCGCGGCGGGTGCAGTGAGGAGCGTCGAGAAGGGGCCGAACGTGAACGCGACCTTGTTGTGCGTGATCAGGTTCTGGTAGTTCGTCACGACCTGCGTCGGGCTGCTCGTGTCATCGAGGATCTTCATGTTGACGCGATGCCCGAGCAATCCGCCGTGCGCGTTGACGACGTCCTGCCAGAGCTTGTAGCCGCGCATCGCGGCCTTGCCCGAGTCGGAGAAGTCGCCCGAGAGCGAGAGCGAGATCCCGATCGTCAGCGGGCTGCCTGTCGCCGCGCCCATCGCGGATGTCGTGCCGGCGGCACCCGCCGCCGTCGACGTGGACGCTTTCTTGTGGCCCCCGCACCCGGCGGCGAGCGCGGCTGCCAGGACGAGCGTCAGGATCGTGCACGAGCGGCCCATCACAACCTCCCTCTATCGGTCAAACAGACCCTCAGACCGCGCGATCTTGGCAGAGTCCGCAATGCTTCGCCACCTGGAGCGATTTCGGCTTGACGACTCGGCTGGCCGGACGATAGCCTCATCTCCGTCTGATTGTCAGACAACCGAGGCAGGCAGGCACCCGTCGCGATGTACCAGCCCATCGAGCGCCGCAAGGTCTACGAGCTGATCGCCGAGCAGCTGCTCTCTCAGATCAGCGAGCGCCACCTCCACCCGGGCGATGCGCTGCCCCCCGAGCGGGAGCTGACGAAGCTCTATCGAGCCGGCCGCTCTTCCGTCCGCGAAGCGCTGCGAATGCTCGAGTCGAAGGGGCTGATCGAGCCGGTCGGCAACGGCTCGTTCGTGGTGGCCGGCTACGCGAATCCCCTGAACAACTCGCTGCGCCTGCTCATGAGCCTCGACGAGGCGAGCATGCACGACATCTACGAGCTGCGCCGCATCGTCGAGTGCGAGGCGGCGGCGCTTGCCGCGGAACGGCGGGCGGACGAGCACCTCGAGCAGATGGACAGCGCAATCGAGGAGATGCGGCTGGGCCTGCATGCGTCGAGCGGCGAGCAGTACATCGACGGCGACCTGCGCTTCCACCTCGTGATCGCCGAGGCGACGCGGAACCGGTTGATCCTGCACTCGATGGGTGCGCTGCGGGAAGTGATTCGCCGCGCGCTGATGTCGATCTTCCTCATTCCCGAGAGCCCGGAGCGCTCGCTCGAGCAGCACGTTGCGATCCGCGCGGCGATCGCGGACGGCGACGCCGGGCGGGCACGGCAGGAGATGCGCGACCACCTCGTACGCGTCGAAGCGGACGTCAGCCGGACCCTGGCACAGCCGACGGGAGCGCCGCGTGGCTGAGCTCGGCTACGTCGGTCTGGGGACGATGGGCGGCGGCGTCGCCAAGCGGCTGCTCGACGCAGGGCACGTCGTCCACGGCTGGAACCGCACGAAGGAAAAGGCGCAATGGCTGATCGATGCGGGCCTTCATTGGGCCGACAGTCCGCGCGAGGTCGCCGAGCGCAGCGAGATCGTCTTCACGATGGTCACGAATACCACTGCGGTGCAAGCGGTGACGGAGGGGCCTGACGGGATCCTCGCGGGCCTCGCGCCGGGAAAGGTCTACGTCGACATGTCGACGCAGAGTCCCTCCGGCAGCCGTGCGCTCGCGGAGCGTGTCGCGGAGCTCGGCGCGGCGATGCTCGACGCGCCGGTCTCCGGCAGCGTGATCACGCTCGAAGAGGGAAAGCTCTCGATCATGGTGGGCGGCGACAACGGCGTGTACGAGCGCGTTCGCCCGGTGCTCCTGGCCATCGGCCCGAAGGTTTTCCACCTCGGCCCGAACGGCAGCGCCGTGACGATGAAGATCGCGGTCAATCTGCAGCTG
>WNEY01003778.1_pt1 | contig 11420 bp, 10 predicted proteins | sample 5400531 | NCBI WGS metagenome assembly WNEY01 (sample SAMN13153338, study PRJNA577476) | soil metagenome | isolation source: 200 cm saprolite under Douglas fir tree site 1 | place: USA:California | collected 2015-04-18
ACCTTCACGCCTGACTGGCGCCCGATTTCGAAGCTTTCGCCGCAGCCGCGCTCCAGCCGGACCCAGTAGCCGCGCTGGTGCGGAGCGTAGACGCCGCCCGTCGCCGCCACGAGCTTGCACAGCTCGACCAGCTCCGACACCGGCGATAGAGCGCCAGGCTGGTACTCGAGGCCCGCGGCCATGCCGACAGCTCCGGCGTCCAGCCACTCACCGAGGGCGCGCTTCATCGCCGCGAGCTGGTCACCGGTCGGGTCGGCGTCGTCCCATCCCATCGCGGCGACCTTGATCGCCAGGTGCGGCGCCTGCGGCGCGAGGTTGTTGGGGATGCGGCCGCGGAAAATCGACAGGTAGCCCGCGACGGTACTCCAGTCCCAGCCGATGTCGGGGTCGCCGTAGAAGACTTGGAGGTAGTCCTTCACCTCGCGCAGCCGCTGCCGCGGCAGCGGCGCCCAGCTGAACCCGTCGGGCGAGGTGAGCTCGGTGGTGACGCCATCGAGCACGCCGGCGAACTGGTCGATTCCTCCCAGGCGCGCCAGCTCCGAGTGCACGTGGACGTCGATGAAGCCGGGGGCGACGATGAGGCCGCTCGCGTCGATGACATGCTTCGCGCTCCCGCCGTCGATGCGGTCGATCGCGGCGATGCGATCGCCCGTGATGCCGACGTCGAGCCGTGCGCGCGGCGATCCGGTGCCGTCCACGACCTCGCCGCCCTTGATCAGGACGTCGAAGTCCACTTACTCGGGCGTCTCGTCTTTGGCTTCGGTCAGCAGCTCGCGGGTCATGTGGTAGTTGCCGGCCAGCAGCCCGCCGTCCACCGTGAGCACCGTCCCGGTGATCCACGCGGCGTCGTCGGACGCGAGGAACATCGCGGCGTTGGCGATGTCTTCGGGCTCGCCCACACGCCCGAGCGGATACCACTTGACCAGGCGCTCGAAGACCACCGGGTCGCGATCTATGCGCTCCTGCCAGATCGGCGTGCGGATCGTCCCCGGCGCGATCGCGTTGCAGCGGATGCCGTGATGCCCGTAGCGCACCGCGATGCCCTGCGTCAGGTTGATCACACCGGCCTTCGCCGCGCTGTAGGCCTCGTTGCCCAGGGCGGACAGCCCGTTGACCGAGGTGATGTTGACGATGACGCCGCGGTGCCGGGCGATCATCGATGGCAGCACCGCCTGGCTGCAGAGAAAGACGCTCTTCAACACCACCGCGACGTCGCGCTCCCAGGTGAGCTCGTCGATCTTCAGCACGTCGTCCCCTTCGGCGATGGCCGCGTTGTTGACGAGCACGTCGACGGGACCGAGCTTCGACGCGACCTCCTTCACCATCGTCTTCACGTCGGCGCCCTTGCTCACGTCGGCTCGGACCGCGTGGGCGCTGCCGCCGATCTCAGCGGCGACTTCTTCGGCCTTCTCGCCTTTCCAGTCGATGACCGCCACCTTCGCGCCCTCGGCCGCGAACTTCTGCGCCATCACGCGGCCGATGCCGGAGCCGCTGCCGGTGACGATGACGACGTGATCCTTGAAACGCATCAGGCGACTACGAAACCAGCGGCAGCACGACCCGACTCGGATGCGCGGAGTCGTGAAGCACCGTCTGGATGCCGACACGCCGGTCGCTGAGCTTCTCGGTTCCGACAGGGTTGCCCGTGTTCAGGTTGCGGTCCCAGTGCGGGAAGTGGCTCGAGGCCACCTGCACGCGCACGCGGTGGCCGGCCTTGAAGACGTGCGCGCAGGTGCCGACTTCGAGCACGAACTCGGTCACCTTGCCCGCGGGGATCGGCCGGGCCAGGTCGGTGCCGCCCGCGAAGCGCGCCCGCTGGATCGTCTCCTGGATGTTGATCGAGCGTCCCGACGGGTCGACGTCGCACATCTTCACGACCCAGTCGGTGTCGGGCTGGTTGGTGGCCGCGAACACGTGGGCCGTGACCTTGCCCGCGACCAGGTGGTCCCTTGTCAGCGGCTCGGTGCTGTACACGAGCACGCTGTTCCACGATTCGACCGGCCGCTGGTCGCGCGGGCCCATCGGCGCGACGAAGTCCAGGCAGCACGAGCGGCCGCCGAAGCTCACGTTGGGCGTGGCGGGGTCGTACGAGTAGGTGTCGGGCGACTCCGAAGAACCCGGCGTCTCCTCGCTGAGGTAGCCGTCGCCGCTGATCGAGTTGGCGCGCGAGTGCGCGCGCAGGTGGAGCTGCCACGCGCTCGACTTTGGCGGCCAGTCCTCGAAGCCCTGCCAGCGGTTCGCACCGGATATGAAGACCGACGCGCGCGGGCGCTTCGGCGGGTCACCGTCGCGCAGCCACTGGTCGAAGAACTCGAGCTGCGTGGCGTCGACCCGATTGCGTCCTTCGGGCCCGAAGTCGACGTCGCCGAACGCCGGCATCCACGGCATGTGGTACCAGGGCCCGATCACCAGGCGCGTGTCGTTTGATCGCGGCCCGCGCCGGAAACCCGCGTAGTTCGTCATCGTGCCCTCGAGAAACACGTCATAAAGGCCGCCGACCGCCATCGCCGGCACGTCGATGCTCGCCAGCTTGTCGGTCACGTCCCAGCGCGACCAGTACGCGTCCTTCGTCTCGTGCTGCAGCCAGTCGCTGAAGAAACCGCCCGGCGTGCCTGGCGTCAGGTTCGGGATGGCCGACAGCGGCAGCCACCAGTAGTAGTCGTTCATCTTGGCGTACATGGCGGCGAGCGTCGGCTCGAGGTCGGGATCGCGCCGCCGGGCGACGTCGTCGGCGAGGAACGTCGCCCACGACGCGTTGAAGGCCAGCGCGAACGCGCCGTTGTTGTAGGCCCAGCCCTCGTACAGGTCGGGGCTTGTCATCGCCGGCACCATGCAGCGGAGTCCGTCGTGCTTGCGCGCCGCGATCTGCAGCTGCGTGTGGCCCGGATACGAGAACCCGTACATGCCGATGCGGCCGTTCGAGAACGGCAGCGAGGTGAGCCACGCCATCGTGTCCTCGCCGTCGTCGCCCTCGTGCTCGAAGGGGGTGAACTCTCCACCCGAAGCCCAGCGCCCGCGCACGTCCTGGACCACGGTCGCGTATCCCTGGCGCGCGTACCACGACGGGTGCGCGTAGCAGAGGTCCTCGCCCTGGCTCTTGTCGTAGGGCAGGCGGATGAGCAGCACAGGATGCTTGCCGCCGCCGGCCGGCCGCCACACATCGGCCTTGAGCACGGTGCCGTCGCGCATCTTCGCTTCGAGCGCTTCCTGGACGATCGTCTCGCTCATCACCTTCATAGGATTCCGTGCTCCTTGAACACCGCGCGAAGGTTCGCGCCCTTGCGCAGGATGTCCCGCATCACGTCCTCGCCGGCCACCTTCTCGAAGGCGAGACGTATCACCTCGTCCTCGACGTCGCGCGGCACCACCACCACGCCGTCCTCATCCGCGAGGAGCAGGTCGCCGTTGGAAACGGAAACGCCCGCGACCGGGATCGTGCCGCGGATCGCGATCACCTCGAGGCGGCCCTTCGAGTCGGCGGGCGACAGGCCCCTGGCGAACACAGGGAACTTCATCTCGGCGATGCCCCAGCTGTCGCGGCTGAGCCCGTCGAGCACCACACCGCGCCCGCCCTTCGCGCGCGTGTGGGTGCTGAGCAGCTCGCCCCAGATGGCGGCGTTGGCGCGGCTCTGCACGGCGCCGACGACGACCTCGCCCGGCACGATGCCGTCGAGCAGCTCCATCAATTGTTCGTAGGGATTGTCCGGCAGCTTGCTGACCTCGACCGCGAGCATGGTGGCGGCGCGACCCGCGACCTTCGCGCCGTTGTACAGAGGCCGCACGTCGTGATCCAGCACCTGCTGCCGGTACCCGTGGTCGTCGAGGATGTCGGCGAGCACCGACGAATAGAGATGCTCCGCGATGCGGTCGAGATACGCGGCGTCGTAGCTCATCGTGCCGCGGCCTTCGCTTTCAGCGCCTGCGCCAGCTTCGCCGCCTCGTCGATCACCGCGGCCTGGTGCGGCTGCAGCGCCTGCCCTCCCATGCCGGCGAGCAGCGGCAGCAGCGGGTCCTCGAGACCGGTGTGCACGCCCGCGAGCTCCTCCATGATCGCGAGCCCGCAGTAGGGAACGTAGGCGGGCGAGTAGCCGCCTTCATGACACGCGACGAGCCGCCCGCCGCAAACCTCGCGTGCCGCGGCCAGCATGATCTGCGTCAGCTGGCGGTAGCCGTCGCTCGTCATCATCATCGAGGCCAGCGGGTCCATCGCGCTCGCGTCGAGACCCGACGCGATGATGATCAGCTCCGGGCCGAAATTGCGCAGCGCGGGCGCGACGACCTGCTCGAACGTGGCGACGTACGCGCCAACGCCTGAGCCCGCGGGCAGCGGGACGTTGATGTTGAACCCTTGACCCGCGCCTGAGCCGGCGTCCGAGAGCGCGCCAGACGACGGCGGGAAGTTGTTGTCCTGGTGGATCGAGATCGTGAGCACGTTCGGGTCGGAGTAGAAGGCGTGCTCGGTGCCGTTGCCGTGGTGCACGTCCCAGTCGACGACCGCCACGCGCGACAGGCCGCGGGCCACGCGCGCGTGCTGCACGGCGATCGCGATGTTCGCGAAGATGCAGAATCCCTTGCCGGAATCGCGCTCGGCGTGATGGCCGGGAGGCCGCACGAGCGCGTACACGTTGTCAACCCTGCCATCGAGCACCGCGTCGACCGCGGTGATGCAGCCGCCGGCGGCCAGCAGCGCGATCTCGTACGAGCCGTGGCCGAAAGGCGTGAGGTCGCCGGCGTCGCCGCCCAGCGCGTCGCTCTCGCGCTTGATGCGGGCGACGTACTCGGGCGTGTGCAGGCGCAGGACCTCCTCCTCAGTCGCCGCGCGCGGCTTGAGCAGGACCAGGTGGTCGAGGAGACCGCTGACCTCGACCAGGTTCTTGATCCGGCGTTTGCCCTCCGCGCTCTCGATGTGTGCGAAAGGCTGCACGGAGAGACCAGCGGGCATGACCCACGCCGACGTGCCGGTGTCGTGCCACATGTACAGCTCGTCCCAGACCAGGCCTGTGGTCACAACTCCTTCTCCACGTCATGGGGCGCCGTCGGACTAACCTCGATATGCACCGGCACCCCTTCCGGCGCCAGGTACTTGTCGTACAGGCCGCGCACCACCGGCCAGAGGCCCTGCGGCGCGAACACGGCGATGCCGGCGATGATGAGACCGAGCAGAAGCTCGCGGTAGTCGCCCAATGCGACCAGGTACTGGTCAAGGCCGATGACGATGCCGGCGCCCAGGATGGGCCCGCCGAACGTGCCCCAGCCGCCGATCACGATCATCGCCAGCAGGTCGATGATGCGCGGGAAATCGAAGATCGTGGTCGAGATGCCGCCGTTGTAGTGCGTCGCGTAGCCACCTGCGAGACCGGTGAAGAATGCGCTGATGACAAAGAGCAGGAGGCGGATCCGGAACTGGTTGATGCCGCGGCTCACGCCATACGTCTCCGAGTCGCGCAGCGCCGTGACCGCCACACCGAGCGGCGAGTGGATGACGCGCCATATCACAAATGTCGCGATCGCGAACATGAACCCGGCCAGGTAGTAGAGGTAGACCGTGCGCTGGTCGCCGATAACGTTGTTGCCGAAGGAGAACGTCTGCACCGTCACCAGGCCGTAGCCGCCGCCGCTGATGAAGCGTGGCCCGGTCACCGTGAAAACTCGCGCAAGCTCGTGGAAGGCCAGCGTCAGCAGCACGACGTAGACACCGCGCAGGCGCAGCGTGGGCAGGCCGATGCCGAGCGCTGCGATCGCCGCCACGACCGGCGAGAACAGCACGGCCACGAACGGGTTCCAGCCAAGGCTGTGCACGAGCACGCCGGAGGTCCAGCCGCCCACCGCGAACAGCGCCACCTGCGCGAAGGAGTAGATGCCGCCGTAGCCCATGATCAGGTTCCACGCTTGGGCGACGACCGCCTGTACGAAAAAGAGGATGAGCAGCGTGATCAGGTAGGTGCCGATATCGAGCCGGACGAGCACGAGCGGGAGCACGATCCCCCCGAGTACCGTGCCGCCGATCGCGTACAGCGGCACCCGCCTCCATGGTGCGGCCGTCTCGTCCAGCGCAGGTCTCCTCGGAGCCACCGCGGTGACGCTGCTCACAGCCGCCGCACCTCGCCGATGCCGAAGAGGCCGTTGGGCCGGAGGATCAGCATCAGGATGATCAGCACAAATACACCCGGCTGAGCCCACGCGACCCCGTAGTACACCTCGACGAACGACTCGAAGATGCCGAGCACGAAGCCGGCCACCAGCGCGCCGCGGATGCTGCCGAGGCCGCCGAAGATGGTGACGATCAGGGCCTGGATCATCGGGTTGAAGCCCGAGTTGGGGTTCAGGAAGAAGAACGGCGAAAGCAGTATCCCGGCCAGCCCGGCCAGCGCGCCGCTGATGGCGATGACCATGCCGTACGTCCGCTCCACGGGGATCGACATCAGGCTCGCGGCCTCCATCTGCTGAGACACCGCGCGGATGGCCATGCCCTGGCGCGTGTAGGTGAGGAAGAGGGACACGAGTGCAAACAGCGCGAGCGAGACCACGATCACCAGCACTCCCTGGTAGGTGATCTGCACACCCGATATGACCGTGTAGCCGGGGACGACCGCCGGCACGACCTTGTACTCGGGATTGAAGATCAGGATCGCCGCCGCGGACACCGCGATGGAGATTCCGACCGTGGCGATGAGCGTCGAGTTGTCGAAGCCCGGCTTGCCCAGCACCGGCCGGATGAAGCCGAGGTGCATCAGGTACGAGAACGCGGCCGCCACCAGTACGCCGAACGGCAGCGCAATGAGGATCGGCAGGTTGAGGCTCGACACAACCCAGTAGGCGGCGTACGCCCCGACGGTGAAGATCGCTCCGTGGGCGAGATTCAGGAAGCGGACGGCCCCCCACACCAGGGTGAGCCCCAGGGCCATCAGCCCGTAGACGGCGCCGAACAGCACGCCGCCCCAGATGGCCTGGACCAGCAGCGTCATCCGAGGTAGCTCTCCAGCAGGGCCTGGTCTTTCAGGAGCGTGTCGGCCGGGCCCTCGCGGACAAGCGAGCCGGTCTCCAGCAGGTAGACGCGGTCGGCCAGTCCCGCGACGTGGTTGGCGTTCTCGTCGGCGAGGAGCAGCGCGATGCCGGACTCCTTGACCTTGTGGATGCTCGCGTAGATCTGCTCGGTGGTCAGGGGCGCGAGGCCGAGCGACGGCTCGTCGATGAGCAGGATCTCAGCCCTGGACATGAGGCCCCGACCGAGCGCGAGCATGCGACGCTCGCCGCCCGATAGCGTTCGCGTGAGCTGGCCGCCGCGCTCCTTGAGCCAGGGCCACAGCTCGTATACGCGCTCCAGCCTCTCCTTGCGCTCGGCCCACGTCGGCCGGTGGTACGCCCCCATCAGGAGGTTTTCGGTCACCGTCATCTCGGGGAACAGGAGGTCGCCCTGCGGGATGTGCACGACGCCGGCCGCAGCGATGACGTCCGCCCGCCAGCGCGTGATGTCGGTGCCGTTCCAGAGCACCTGGCCGGCGCGCGGCGGCAGCAGCCCCGTGATTGCTCGCAGCAAAGTGGTCTTGCCATGCCCGTTCGGGCCGAGCACGACCACCCCCTCGCCCTTGTCGACCACGAGGTCGATCCCATGCAACACCTCGCTGCCCGCGTAGCCCGCGACAAGGCCTTTGACCTCAAGCATCGGTTAACGCGGCCTCGGAGCCCAGGGGTCGCAGCGAGCCGAGGTACACCTCGATTACGCGGGGATCGCGCAGCACCTTCGACGGCGGGCCCTGCGCGATCTCCAGCCCGTGGTGGATCACGAGGATGCGGCCGGCGAGCGCCTGCACCGCCTTCATCACGTGCTCGATCATCACGATGGTCACGCCGGTCTTCGCGACCGAGCGGATGAGCTCGATCATCTGCGCGCGCTCGCTTGGGTTCAGGCCGCCCACGGGCTCGTCAAGCAGCAGAAGCTCCGGGCGCATCGCCAGCGCGGTGGCCAGCATGAGCCGCTTGCGTGCCAGCACCGGGAGCTGCCCGGCCAGCAGTCGCTGCTGCCCGGTGAGCCCGCAGATGGCGAGCGAATCGATCGCCTGCGCGCGAGCCTGTTCGTTGAACCAGAGGGTCGGGTACTCGCTGGCGCGGCCGAAGGTGCTGCCGACCAATACGTTGGTGAGGACCGTCTGGCTGTCGAAGGCGACGGTCGTCTGGAAAGTGCGCGCCATGCCCAGCCGGCAGATGTCGTGGGCGCGCAGGGCCTGGATCTCGCGGTCCTTGAATTTGATCGCGCCGCTGGTGGCGGGGTTGACGCCCGATATGCAGTCGAAGAGAGAGGTCTTGCCGGCGCCGTTGGGCCCGACGATGGCGAACACCTCGCCGGGCTCAACGGCAAATGTCAGGTTGTTGACCGCGAGCAGCCCTCCATAGGCCTTGCTGACCTTCTGGCACTCCAGGATGGCCACGGTCTTAGTTTGGTCTGTCTCGGCGGTCTATCTCATCCAGCTGGGCAGCACGAACGTGCCGCTGGTGAACGGCGCCGGCGACACCACCTTCTGCACCCCGTCCTGGATCTGGACGATGATGTGCGGTTGCCCGAGCGAGGCGTCCGCGGTGCCTGCCGGGAACTGCAAGCCGGTGTGGTCCACGAACGAGATGGACCCGGTGGTGCCTCGCCAGATGACCGACTCGGTCGCCTTGGCCACAGCCTTGTAGTTCTTGGGGTCCCCGGCCTTGGCCACAGCCGCCGCCCAGACCATCACCTCGTCGTAGCAGCCTCCGGCGTTGGCCCAGCCTGGCTGCTGGCCGAACTTCGCCGCGTAGCGCGAACGGAAGTCGTTGCCGATCTTGTCCGGCAGCAGACCGAGCACCGTCGCCCATACGATGCCGTTGGCGGCGGAGCCGGCGAGGTTCAGGTATTCGGGCACCGACGGCCCGTACTGCTGGTAGAGCAGGGTCTTGGTCGGGCCGGCGGCCCACGACTTGGCCATGGCGGCGTCGTCTGCCGGTGAGAAGTCGCTGGTGAACAGCACGCTGGGAGCCGCCTGCTTGACCTTCGCCAGCACCGGGCCCCAGTCAGGCACCGCGCCTTCGCTCACGCCGTCGTTGCTGAGTGAGTTCCAGCCGAGCTGCTTTATGACAGTGTCGAAGCCGTTCGCGATGGTTGTGCCGTACGTGCTCTTGCCGCTGATGATCGAGTACGTCTTCGCGCTGACGTTCAGCTGGCCGGCGCGCAGCGCGCCGTCAACCCAGTACGCGAAGCCCTGGCCGTACCAGGACTCAGGGGGGTCGCACTGGAAGATGCCCCAGTACTTGTCGGGGGCGCCCTTGTAACGAGTGACCCACGCGATCTGGGTGTTGACGTTGTAGTAGAGGGTGCCCGCGTTCGCCACGATGTCGAACTCCGGGCCGGAGGCGAGGTGGTAGCCCGAGAAGATGACGTCGGCCTTCTCCACGCTCACCGCGCGGTTGAACGCCGTGGTGATCTGGTCGGTGGAAGAGTCCTTGTCGTCGATGACCACGTAATCGAGGTGGTAGCCGATGAGGCCGCCGCCCGCATTGATCTCGTCGACCGCCATCTTGACGCCGTTCTGCATCTCCTTGCCGTCGGAGGCGATGACGCCGCCGATCGGGAATACGCCGACGACCTTGATGCTGCCCCGCGACCCGCTGGTCGTGCCCGTGGACTTCGGAGCGAGCGCTCCGCCCGCAAGACCGCCTACCACCAGTCCGCCCACTGCGCCCACGCCGCCGGCGATGAGCTGCCTGCGGGTTACCTCACGCTGAGTGATCGAATCGCCAGCCACTTCAAACCTCCTCTGGTGGTCGCAATAGAACCTTCAGGCTCGTGCGGGGGCCGCCTCGACCTGGTAATCGACCTTGACCGGGGTGCCGTTCTTCTTCGCGGACTCGTCGATCGCGAAGCACACGGCCATCGACTTGTAGGAGTCGTGGATCGACGCATGTGACTCGACGTTGTTCTCGATGCACTCCAGGAAGTGTGCTATCTCCGGCACGAACGGGTGGTGCGTGACATCGCCCGAGGACGGCTCGATGGTCGGGAACGTCCAGTAGTCGAGCGAGCCCGGGTAGTGCTTCTTCGAGTAGACGCGGTTGTTCTGGACCGTGCCCTCGGTACCGAACAGCCGGACGTTGAAGATGTACGGCGTGTCGGCGTCGAGCACCGTCGAGAGCTTGCCGACCGCGCCGTTCTCGAACTTCAGCGACGCCACAGTGACCGGGTCGTACTGGTAGTTCATGTCGATCTTCGGTCCGGCGGAGAAGGCAGCGACCTCGGTGATCTCGCCCGCGAAGTAGCGGATCGCGTCCGCCGCGTGGCAGCCGGCGGCGATGAACGCGCTACCGCCGAGCGGCATAGCCACCGACCACGGGTAGCTCGGGTACTCCTTCTTGAGCGGGTGCCAGTAGTCGGCCTCGGCGTAGACCATCTTGCCGATCACACCGTCGGCCTGGAGCTTCTTGACCGTGATGAACTGAGGGTTCCAGCGCAGGACGAAGGACGTGACGCTCTTTACCTTGGCTTCGCTCACGGCCCGATGGATGCGCCGCACGCCCGCGTAGTCCAGGGCGATGGGCTTTTCGATCACCACATGTCGTCCGGTCTTCGCCGCGCGCTCGAGCTGGGCAGGCCGCACGTCAGGCGGCGTGCACGACGCGACGATCTTGACGCGGTCGTCGTTGAAGAGCTCGTCCTCGCTCTTGTACTCGCGCCCCTCAACGCCGTGCTGCTTCATCAGCTTCTCGGCCTTGCCAGGCGTGCGGTTGTAAATGCCGATCACCTCGGTCAGCGGATGGTCGCGGAACGCCTTCACGTACTCGCCTGCGACCCAACCGGCGCCGAGAATCGCCACTCCGTACTTTTTAGCCACGGGCGTGCCTCCTCGTTGCCCTCCCCAACGTGGTCGTAGGGTATGGGCGGCCAGGGCACCTGTCAAGTTCGACGTTGATCAAAGCGTTGTACATTTCAGGCGCTTGGCTTACGACCGAAAACAGGGCGGACACAGCGTTGCCCAGGCCAACCAACCGGACTACAGGCTCGAGATCGGGCGCGCCGAGGTGCCCGTGGGTGAGCCGCGAGGTTTCTCGGTCCTCGACGCGCCGCGCGCGACGACGCTCAGGGCGTGGGTCGCGACGCTGATTCCGGCCCGTGGCGCCCGCCCGGACGCCGCGGAGGTCGGCGCCGCGGAGTACGTGGACGCGACGGTGTTTCTGGTGCCCGCGCTGCGGCCCGCGCTCATGCAGGCCATCGACCGCATCGAGCGTTCAGCGGCCGACCAGCTGCACAAAGCCTTCAGTGAATGCGGCGTCGAGGACCGCGAGCGCTTGCTGCGCGAGTTCGAAGCGGTCGACGCAAGCGACGCGTTCAACATGGTCCGCGACTTCACGTACGAGGCGTACTACGGCCATCCGCGCGTGCTGGCCGCGCTCGAGAAGGAGAC
>WNEY01003779.1_pt1 | contig 11419 bp, 8 predicted proteins | sample 5400531 | NCBI WGS metagenome assembly WNEY01 (sample SAMN13153338, study PRJNA577476) | soil metagenome | isolation source: 200 cm saprolite under Douglas fir tree site 1 | place: USA:California | collected 2015-04-18
GCTGCGATCGGTCGCTATACCGGCCGCGCCACCAAGCTTTGATCCAAATTATAGCATGGCGCCGCGGCGCGGCTATCGGGCCTGCGACGCCGGGGGAGAGGCGACGGTCACTTCGCCTTGGCGTTGGTCTCGGGCGCGCGCAGTTTAGAGTGGCCGCGCTGGCCGCTCGCTTCGCTCGGAAAAGTGCGTTCACGCGCGTCTTCCGACGCGCTATGCGCGGCGCGCGCCAGCTTGGCGGCGAGATGGATCGCGGCGCGGATGCGCACGTAAGTGGCGCAGCGGCAGAGATTGGTCATCTCCCGGTCGATATCCGCATCGGTCGGCTCGGGGTGCCGGCTCAGAAGGTGCGCCGCGGCCATGATCATGCCGGATTGGCAATAGCCGCATTGCGGGACATCGAGCGCGATCCAGGCCTTCTGCACGGGGTGATCGGTGTTGCGGGACAGGCCCTCGATGGTGGTGATCTGCCGGCCCTGCGCCATCATCACCGGCATGATGCAGGTCCGCGCCGGCGCACCGTCGATGTGCATGGTGCAGGCGCCGCAAGCCCCGATGCCGCAACCGAACTTGCTCCCGGTCAGGCCGAGATGCTCGCGTACGACCCACAACAGCGGCGCGTCCTCCGCGCCGTCGAACTCCGCCGGCTTGCCGTTGACGGAAAATTTCACCGACATGTCGCGCGACCTTTCATGCGAGCTGCGGGAACGGCATCACGTCGATCCGCCGGCCGCTCGCATTGAGCACCGCCTGCGCCACGGCGGGAGCAAGGGGCGCCAGCACCACCTCGCCGAAGCCCTGCGGCGGACGATCGCTCGCGAGCACGATCGGCACGATCTCCGGCATCTCGTCGATGCGGATGAGCGGATAGTCGAAGAAATTCGACTGGTCGGCGCCGCCGTTCGAGAACGTGATCGCGCTCTTGAGCGTATTGGTCAGCGCGAAACCGATGCCGCCCTCGATCTGGGCGCGCAACGTGTTCGGGTTGACCACGAGGCCGGGATCGACCGCGCAGAAGACGCGCGCGACCCTGAGGCCCCTGGCCGCGCGCGCCGACGACCCCGGTTCAGGGCGAGTGTCCGGCGCGCGCACTATAGAGTTGCCGCGCTGGCCGCTCGCTTCGCTCGCCAGCGCGGCCGTGCGTCGGAGCTCCGCCACTTCCGCCACGTGGGTTTTGAACCGGCCGCCGCGGCCGATATAGCAATTGTAGGCGATGCCGCGAAAGGTATCCGCCGGCGCGGGCTTGTCCCAGCCGCACGCCTGCGCGGCCGCGTCGAGCACGCGCAACGCGAGCGGATCGTGGCTGAGCAGATTGCGCCGGTAGGCGTATTGGTCGATCTTGGCGCGGCTGGCGAGCTCGGTGATGAAGCTCTCCCAGAAGAACACCGCCGCGGTCGAGCCGACCGAGCGCATGAAATAGACCGGGATCGGCAGCGGCGTGTCAACCGTCTCCACCAGGAAATGCGGCAGCCGGTAGCTCTGATTGTAGATGCCGTCGACCATGCTCTCGTCCCAGGCGCCCTCGGGCGTCTCGACGAGCCAGCTCTTGCGCGTGGCGCCGAACAGCGACTGGCCGGCGACGCGCGCATGGATCGCCAGCGGATAGCCGGCATCGTCGAGCACGGCGCGAAAGCGCCCGCCGGCATTCGGCCGGTAGACGTCGTGCTGGATGTCCTCCTCGCGCGAGCGGATGAGCTTGACCGGGCGCCCGACCGCCTTGGACGCGTGCACCGCCTGCACCACGTAGTCCGGCACGATCTTGCGGCCGAAGCTGCCGCCGAGGAACGTGACGTTGACCTTCACGTCATCGGCGACGCCGCCGACCGCATGCGCGACCGCCTCCTGGCAGGCGGCGACCGCCTGGATCGGCCCCCAGACCTCGACCTTGCCGTCCTGGTAGCTCGCCGTCGCGTTGACCGGCTCGAGCGGCGCATGGGCGATATGGGGCAGCATGAAGCGCCGCTCGATGACCGCGGCCGCTCGCTGCGCGAGAATGTCCTTAGGGCGGCCACGCTCCAGCGCGGTGACGCCGCTCTCGGCGGTGAGGCCGGCTGCCAGCATGGCGTCGATCTTGGCGCTCGAGAGATCGCCGCCCGGGCCGGCGGCGAATGCGACGTCGAGAAATTCGAGCGCGCGCCGCGCCTGCCAGAAGTGGTCGGCGACGACGCAAACCGCATTGTGGCGCGGCGCGCGCGGAATCCGCGGATGCTGGGAGCCAGGGTCTTCGTTCGCGACCGCGACCACCGGGATCTTCACCACGGCGCGCACGCCGGGCATTGCGAGGATATCGGCTTCGTTGCGGATCGCGGTCACCTCGCCGGTGAAGGCGCGCGCGGTCTTGATGGCGGCGTTGAGCATTCCGGGCACGGCGACGTCGATGCCGTAGACCGCGCTGCCGTTGCTCTTGGCCGGCGTATCCAGGCGCGCAACGGCCTTGCCGATGAGGCGAAACCGGCTCTTGTCCTTCAACGGCGGCGCTTTGCTGAGCGCAAGCCTGGCGGCGTCGGGAGCGAGCTGGCCGTAAGAGAGTCGCTCGCCGCGGGCGTTGACGACGAAGCCGTTCTCGGTCCGGCACTGTGCGACGTCGACCTTCCACCTGCGGGCCGCGGCGCGGCGGAGCACGTCGCGCGCGGCGGCACCGGCGGTGCGCAGGCGCCGGTAGAGCGCCGTGGTCGACATCGAGGCGCCCTCCTTCTGCACGGGCGGCTCCTGCCGAAAGGCGATCTTGTAGGCGGCACGTCCGGTGACGAAGCGGACCTTGACGCGCTGCCAATCGGCGTCGAGCTCGTCGGCGAGAATCTGCGGCAACGCGGTATACGAGCCTTGGCCCACTTCCGGCTGCGACAGGCCGAGCGTGACCTCGCCGCTCGCCGCGATGACGATCCAATCCGTGATCTCGTAATCCGCTCGGCCCTTGCGCCGCGCGGCGCGCACCGGATGGACGGTGACCGGGACCAGGAGCGAGGCGGTCGCGAGCGCAGCTCCAGCGAGCACGAAACGACGCGAAACGGACGGCATCACGACAGTCCCTTGTTCCGCGACGCGGCGGGGGCATCGCGACTCAGTATAGGGAACCGGCCTTGACGAAGATTTAATGGATCGTTTCCGTTGCGCCGCCCGAAAGCGTCAAGTCCTGAAATAGGCCTTGGTGTTGGGGTGCACGTCGGGCGCCGCGCGCAATTCCGCTTCGCCCATCCACTTGGCAACGCGGTGCTGCGCATCCAGCACGATGGCGGGACGACGGACCAAATTCAGCTCGTAGGCCAGGACCACGTAATGCGTCCCATAGCCGGGATCGGCGAACCGATTGTTGGGGTAGATGTGCTCGTACACGCCGAGCAGACGGGCCTCGTTGAAATCGACGCTGCAGCCGGTCTCGTCCGCCAAGACCCGGGCGAACGCCGCTTCCAGCGTTTCGGCTTTCCGAACGCGTCCGCCCGGTACGAAGTAGAAGTTCTTCGCCGGCTCGTTGTTCCTGACGCCGACCAGCACGTTGCGGTTACTGTCGCGGATGATCAGATCGATGGAAACGAGCGGCGCCAAACGAACGATCGTTGCGAACTCTTGGTCGTCGAGCGCCCGGGGCGAATCCATGAGCCGGATTCTAGCGGCCGTTCAATAACAATGGGTAAGCAGGCAAAGCCGTCGACTTGGCGCCGGTAACGATGCGACCGCGGTCATTTCTTGCCGGCGGCTGCGGTCACCGCCTTGACGCGATCGCCATCCCGGACGAACGCTCCCGCGCGCGCCACGACCATTTCCCCTTCCGAGAGCCCTTCGCGAATTTCGGCCTCGCCTGCCGCGATCAGGCCGACGTTCACGCGTCGGGTCTCGACGCGGCTGTCACGCACCGCCTGAACGACGGCGCCCCCCGGTCCGTAAAGCACCGCCGACAACGGAATGGCGGGGCCGCAGCGGCGGCCGACCTCGATCGTCGCGCGACCAAAGGCCCCGACGCGCAGCCGCTTGTCGCTGCCGACGAAGACATGCACCTGACCAAGCTGCGTGGTCGGATTGACCGCCGTGGAAAAGAGCCGGACCTCGCCCGGCAATTCGCCGACGCCGATGATCTCGACCTTGGCCTTCTGCTTGGGAACCACGCGCGCCAGCGTATTGACCGGCGTGTCGGCCAGAAGCTCCATCTCGCCCTGTCGCGTAATGCGAAAGAGCGGCTCCGCTCTGGCGGATGCCGTGGTGCCGACGACGGCCGAGACGGAGCTGATCACGCCGGCCGCCGGCGCCTGCACGGAAGTGGTGCTGCTGCTGCTTTGTTGGCTCTGTTGCTGGCCCTGTTGAGCTTGTTGCCCTTCCGGCTGGATCAGCCGCGCCAACACTTGGCCCGAGGTGACGTTCTCTCCGGGATCGACGAGGACCTGGGAGATTTGCAAGCCCTCGCGGTCCGGCCGCACCAGGATTTCGTTCCTGGGAACGAGCACACCGGTCACCTGCAGCGTGTCGGCGAAACACGTGCGCTTGGTCTGCACCACGGTCACGGCCCGATCGGCGTCGCCCTCGGCCGCCAGCAGGTGCGGCGGAAGGGCGAAGGTAGCGCCCGCGCTCGCGACCGCCAGGGCAGCCGCCCAAGTCCTGGCACAGGTCCTCGCATAAGCCCGCAATCGGCCACGCACGTGGCGCACCGTCGGCGGCTTGGCTGCGCGGGGGCGGCGCGGCCGGCTCCGGCCGGCGATGTGGACCATGGACATGGCGGCAACTATCGGCGCAAGCGCAAATTTCGTCAACGTCGACATCGTTAACCAACCGCTTTCGGCCCGATCGGCGCACCGCTGCGGGAGCGCATCGTGCTCACGTTTTCGCCTTTCTTGCGGCTGAGCCTTTCGACGACGATTTTGGCGATGCCGGCCGGTCGCGCCAGCTCAGGATCTCGTAGGCCGGCACGGGTCTGCTGAAACCCTTCAAGTTCAGCTCGCCGACCGGCGCGGAGTCCACCCATTGCTCGACCGCGCTGAATGCCCGCTGCGCGATCACGATCTGACCGGGCCGCGCCTCGTCGCAAAGCCGCGATGCGAGATTGGTGACGCTGCCGACGGCCGTGTACTCGCGACGGTGCTCGAATCCGATTTGTCCGAGCGTGGCATAGCCCGCGGCGATGCCAATACCGAATCCGAGATCGTGACCCTGACGCCGCCACTGCGCCGCCAATTTGTCCACCCGCGCCCGCATGTCCAGCGCCAGCCGCACCGCACGCTGGGTATGGTCGTCGCAAGGAACCGGGTCGTTGAAGACGATCATGATGCCGTCCCCGGCAAATCGATCGAGCGTACCCTCGTAACTGAAGATGAGCGCTCCCAGGCTTTCGTGGTACTCGCGCAGCACCGCCATCACCTCTTCCGGCTCGGACGTCTCGTTGAAGGCGGTGAAACCGCGCAAGTCGCAGAACAGGACGGTGACCTCCCGGCGGTGGCTCGCCAGCATCGAATCGGGCGTTTCCGAGGACGCGATCATCTGCGCTACCTGCGGCGCCAGAAACCGCTGCAGGCGACCGATGCGCTGGATCTCCGCCAGTTGCCTCGCCACCCGGTCTTCGAGCAGGCGGTTCCAATTCGAAAGCTGCTCGGTCTGCTCCTTCAGCTGCGCGGATTGCGATTGCACCTTGTCGTGGAGCTCCTTGATGCGCAGGAGCGACCGGATGCGGGCGACCAACGCGGCCTGCTCGAACGGCTTCGTGATATAGTCGTCGCCGCCGGCCTCCAGGCCATTGACGACATCGCTGGTATCGGCCCTCGCCGTGACCAGAATGATCGGCGTGTAGCGAAGCCGTTCGTCCTGCTTGAGCTCCTTGAGCACCGAGATGCCATCGAGCTTCGGCATCATGACATCGAGCAGGATGAGATCAGGCTCGAGCTCCCGCGTGCGCGCCAGCGCATCCATGCCGTCGACCGCGGTGACCACTTCGTAACCCTTCGCATTCAGCCGCACCCGCAGAACCTCGATGTTCGTGGGATTGTCGTCAGCGATCAGAATTCGAGGCGGGGTTCGCAAGCTGTCGGTCCTCTCCACATCACGTCAGGAATTCGCGCACCTTGGCGAGGATGACGCGCGGACTGAACGGCTTGGCGAAATATCCGTCGCATCCGGCCGCGAGCGCCTTGGCTTCGTCGCCGGACAGAGCATAAGAGGTGACGGCGATGATCGGAATATGGCGCAAGTCCGGATTGGCCTTGATTCGGCGCGTCGCTTCATAGCCGTCGACTATCGGAAGCTGAATATCCATGAGAATGAGATCGGGCCGATGCTCGGCCGCCATTGCGACGCCTTTTGCGCCGTCGTTGGCCTCCACCACCTCGAAGCCGGCATTGGTGAGCAAATCATTCAGAATGCGCCGATTGTTCTCGGTGTCCTCGATGACGAGAATTCGTTTGCTCATGCCGGCAGCCTCTCTTCGTTCACGCGAACCGGCACGACAATGTTGAACGTGGTTCCGACGCCGAGCGTCGACTGCAAATCGATACGGCCGCCGTGCACGTCGACCAGGCGGCGGGCGATCGACAATCCAAGACCGGTACCACCTTTCTCCCGCGTGATGCTATTGTCAACTTGTTGAAATTCCCCAAAAATACGGCTCTGGTCGGCGGGCGAGATGCCCGGTCCGGTGTCCTGCACCGCAATCGTGAAGTGGCCGTTGACCTCCTTGGCGCGGACCTCCACCGAGCCGGTGTCGGTGAACTTGATCGCGTTGCCGACGATGTTCAACAGCACCTGGGTCAGGCGCCGGGAATCGCCGCGACCGATCGGAAGGTCGGGAGCGACATCGGCCTTGAGCTCGATCGCCTTCGCGTGCGCCAGCGAGCCGGTCGAAGCGACGACGCTTTCGACGATCGTCTCCAGCGAATAGTCCTCGATGAACAAGTGAAGCTGGCCGGCGTCGATCTTGGAAATATCGAGCACGTCGTTGATCAAGCCGAGGAGATGCTTGCCGTCTTTCTGAATCCGCTCCATGACCTCGAGCGCCTTGACCGGCAATTCGCCGTAGAGACCGTCCACCAGCAGCTCGGAAAAGCCGAGCATGCCGTTCAACGGCGTGCGCAGCTCGTGGCTCATATTGGCGAAGAACTGAGCCTTGTGGTCGTTGGCGATCGCGAGCTCGCGCCCTTTTTGATCGACCTCCCGGAACAGCCGCGCATTGTTCATCGCGAGGACCGACTGGTTCGCGAAGGTCCGCATCAAATCGACGGTGCCCGCGGCAAAGTCGCCGGCGACGCGGCGTTGCAGCACCAATGCACCCAGAATCTCCTCGAGTCCGAGGAGGGGGACCACGAGAACGGCGTTGAAGCCCGCCGACAGGGTGATGTCCCGGAGCGGATAGTTCGGAGCGCTGGACAGATTCGGAATGCAGATCGATTCGCGCTTCTTGGCAGCGAGACCCAAGACGCTTTCGCCGAGGTTGATCCGGATGCCGCGCACCGCCTCCTCGAACGAGGGATCGAGCGCGTGCGCTCCCACCAGCTCGAAGACTTCGCGCGAAGGGTCGAAGCTGTAGATGGCGCCGGCGTCCGCCTGGGTGAGCTCCACCGCTCTGGTGACGATCGTGGCCAGCACCGATTTGGTATCGAGCGACGAAGCGACGGCACGCCCGATTTCCTCGAGCGCCCTCAATTCGCTGACGGACCGGGCAAGATCGCGGGTGCGCTGCGCCAGGTCGCGGGTCCGCTCGACGACCTTTTGCTCGAGCCGGCCATACGATCCCTGCAGCTCATCGGCCATGCGATTGAAATGGTTGGCCAGATCCTCGATTTCATCGCCAGTTCGAACGTCGATGCGATGGCCGAAATCGCTGGCCTCGAGCTGGCGCGCTCCGACTTGCAACGCGCGAATGGGCACCACCATGTGGCGCGCCATCAACACGCCGGCGATCGCGGCAACGAGCACGCCCAAAGCCAGCAACCACCCGGTCCGCAGCAACAGGCTGAAGACCGGCTGCAGCGCCTTGCTCAGCGGCTGCTCGAAGACAACGTACCAATTCATCCTCGGGATCGCCGCCGAGGCGGTCAGGACCGAGCGGCCTTCCGGATCCTTCCCGAAGGTCACCGGCTCGGCGTGGGGCTTGATCAGCGCCGCCACCTGGGGGATCGCGGCGAGGTCCGTCCCCAAGTGGTGGCTGGTATCGGAACTGGCGAGCAACCGCCCGCTCGGCCCCACGACATAGGCCTCGTTGTCCTTGCCGATCTGATCTTCCTCGATGAAATCCGACAGGAATTTGAGATTGATCTCCGCGACCGTCGAACCCGCGTTGCGACCGGAATGCGGCATCGCAATCGTCACGAACGGGTTCAGCCCGTCGAAATAGACCGGCGAGAACCATACCGAGCGACCCTGCGCCTGCTTGAACCTGGGATTGTCCGAGTAGTCGACGCCGCTCTCGACCACGAGCTCGCCCCGCGTCAGCCGCAATTGCTCTATTCCGGCGCCGTCGAGCTGAATCACCCGGTCGATGGCCGGCACCTGCTGCAGCAGCAGTGCGTAGTCCGAGCGCCGCTGCTCGATCGTCGTCGCGCTGGCGCGGGTCGCCCAACTGATCTGACGCTCGATTTCGGACACGAACTGGTCGATACGACGGGCCGTCGCCTCCGCCTTGTCCCGCTGTGCCTTCGCCAACAGCTGCGTCGTGTCGTGATACACGAACCAGATGTCGAGACCGCCGTTCACGGCGAGCACGAGCACGACCAGACCGACGAAGGAGAGGACGTATTTGCCGAACAGCCCTCGCCACCAGTGTCTGCGCAGCGCCTCCTGCATCGGAATTTCGCCTGCGTCAGCGCTGCTCCGTTCGAGCGGCGTCTGCGACAATGGGCTTCACTTTATCGCCGTCGCGGAGCGAGCTGCCCGCATTGGCCACGACCAGGTCGCCTTCGCGCAGCCCCTCGCGGATTTCGGTGTCGGTATCGGAGTGAATGCCGACCTTGACCAGGCGCGTCGCAATGACGCCGTCGCGCGCGACCTGCACGCTCGTCCCTTCGGTCCGGTAGCGCACCGCCGAGCGGGGAACCGATATGCCGCAGCTGCGGTTGGCGTCGATCGTGGCGCGGGCGAACGTTCCGAGCCGAAGCTGGGGGTCGCGCTCCAGCGTAATCCGCGCCCGGCCGAGCTGCGTTCTTTGATCGACCGCGGCCGGCACCAGACGAACCCGTCCCGATAGCTCGCGCTTATCGCCGATCTCGACCCGCGCCGTTTGTCCCGAGCTGAGCGACGGAACATGGATGCTCGGCACGTCGGCCTCGAGCTCGATTTCGTTGTCGACCGCGATGCGGAACAGCGGCTCGGTCGGCATCGCCGGCGCGGTCGCTCCCACGACCGCCGTGCTGCGCGTGACGACCCCGGCGGCGGGCGCCCGCAACGTGCTGGTCTTGGCGGCGCCGGTATCCGGACCGCCTTCCTGACGCGTCAATCGGACGAGCGTCTGGCCGACCGTCACCTTGTCCCCCTCGCCCACCAGCACCTCGGTGACCTTCTGCCCCGGCGCGTCGAGCGTCAAAACCGCCTCTTCGCGCGCGACGAGAAAGCCGGTGACGCGAATGGCCGCCGTGAAGCAGGCGTTCGCTGCGCGAACCACCGTCACCTGCGCGCCGGACGCCGACTCGGCCTCCGCCCGCGCGGGCGACCTCGCGGCCGATACTGCCGCGATGAGGAGTGCCGCCCCTGCAGCGGCGATCGTCACCGGAACGAAAGCTTTCATTCACTCACCTGAGATTTCGGTCATCGCCGACGGAACGACCGTTGATGGCGCGATTCTATGGCAGCTCGCGCAGTACGCGGAATCCGTTGGCGATATATCGCACATCCAGGTCGTACCTGAAGCGCGCCATCGAGCGCAGATACTTCGATTGACTGTCGAACGCGCCGCCGCGCAAGACACGGAGCCGACATTGCCCGGCAGTCCATGCCGAGCCATTGGTCGGTGCACCGCGATAATTGTCGTTCCAGCAATCCTCGACCCACTCGGCGGCATTGCCTGCGGTGTCGAAAAGCCCGAACGGGTTTGCCTTGTAGGTACCGACCGGCATCGTCTTTTGCGCCTCGCCCGTATTGCATTCCCGGCAGTTGGCCTGGCGCGATCCGGCATCGCGGCCCCACCAGTACGGAGTGTTCGTTCCGCCCCGCGCGGCATATTCCCACTCGGCCTCCGACGGAAGCCGATAGGTCTGCCCGGTCTTCTGCGACAGCCAAGTCAGGAATGCCTTCGCATCGAGCCAGCTGAGATTGATGGCCGGACGGTCGCCGCGGCCCCACTCCCGATCATCGGGACGATACTTGCAGCCGCCGTCGTCCACGCATTTGTCCCATTCGTCGAAGGTCACTTCGCGGCGACCGATGGCGAAGGGCTTCGCAATGGTCACGCGATGCGCCGGATTCTCGTATTCCAGGGTCGAACCCATGTCGAACGAGCCGGCCGGCACCACGACGAGCTCGGCGCAGTCCGGGCAATCGCGGAAGATATCTCCCGACTTGGAGCCGGTCCGAGCCGGCTCGCTTTGAACCGGCGCAGGCGGGGCGGTTGCCGTTTTTGGCGGCGCGGGAGCAGGCGCCGGCGCGGGGGCTGGCGCCACCGGCGTTGGCGCAACGGGCGCCGGCGTTGGTGCCGGCGCCGGAGCCGGAGCGGGAGCGGCGGCGACCGGGCGGTTCTTGCCGAAATAGAATTCGTCGACGAGCGACGACGCCACCCAGGGAACCTGCTCGCCATTGGATGCGCGCGACACGCCGACGCGAGCGTGGTTGAAGACCTCCTCGGCGGTAAGATTGGGGACCCGCAACTCCTTGATCAGCTCGCCGACGAACAAGCTGTTCGGGCCGGCGCCCTCGTTGAGCAGCTTGCCGGGCGCCGTGGAGTACATGGCGAGCGTGCCGTCGGGCGCATCGAGCGCCGCGAGCCCCGCCGCCGACGCGCGAAACCGGCGCTCGAACGGATTTCTGCGGGCGGCATCGAGAATGACGATCTTTACCTTTGCGCCTTTTCGATGCATCTCGGCCAGCAAGGCATCGACGCTCACGCCATCGCGGCGAACCTCGGCTTCGGTCCAGACCTGGGCATTGACCGGAAGGAGATAGGTCTGCCGCGCGACCTGAATGCCATAACCGCTGAAGTAGAAGAGCCCGGACATGCCGCTGCGGATCTTGCCGGTGAAGGCATCGATCGCGCGCTGCATGTCTTCCTTGCCGACGTTCTCCTTGAGGTCGACGTCGAAATCGCTTCGCCGAAACTCGTCGGCGAGGGTGCGAACGTCCTTGATCGTGGTGGAGAGCGGCGAGCTGGCGTCAGGATAATTTGCGTTGCCGATGACGAGCGCCACGCGTGCGGCCGTTTGCTGGGACATCGCCGAATGCGTCAGCATCGCGGATATGACCGTAACGCCCAGCCAAAATAAGAACCGCATGTTCATTGCCAGCCTTTTGTGCCAATGCGAGCCAA
>WNEY01003782.1_pt1 | contig 11417 bp, 10 predicted proteins | sample 5400531 | NCBI WGS metagenome assembly WNEY01 (sample SAMN13153338, study PRJNA577476) | soil metagenome | isolation source: 200 cm saprolite under Douglas fir tree site 1 | place: USA:California | collected 2015-04-18
CTAGCAGACTTTGCCATAAAATTCGCATTCTTCACTTCGTTCGGAATAGCGGGGGCCGTAGCAGGGAATCTCCTAGTAATGATCCTCGAGGGTTTGATCGTTTTCGTGCAGACTCTAAGGCTTCACTGGGTTGAATGGTTTAGCAAGTTTTATGAAGGATCAGGATCGTCATTCGCGCCCTACCGAGAACCGACAAGTTGGACTGTGTAACCAAGTGGTTGATTGCGCTACCTTAACGTCCGTTACTCTATGTCCCACATTTTGGGCCGGACTCGGTGGCGGACTAAGCGTCCTCCTCTCCGCTATTGGTGCGGGAATTGGAATCGGAATCTCTGGGCCGGCCATTGCAGGCGCCGGGGTCGAAAGGCCTGAAGTCATGTTCAAGACCTTCATCGCGACGATCCTCGCTGAAGCTCTCGCAATTTACGGACTCGTGGTTGGACTTCTCTCGGTCTTCCACATCACCGACACCCTTACACTCGCTGGCTCGGTCAGAATCTTTGCCGGCGGATTGACAATGGGGGCAGCCGCGCTTGGCGCGGGCTTCGGCATAGGCACTTCTGGAAGCGCTCTAGCTGCCGCTACGGCAGAGAAGCCGGAAATATTTTCGAGGGCAGTTATCACGCTGATATTGGCGGAGGCTCTGGCGATCTACGCCCTTGTTACAGCTCTACTGCTCGTTCTGCAAGCGAAGTAACAGCGACTCATCGTGGGAACTGAGATCCTATCGCATATCGTCCGAGACAACTACATTATCGCAAAGATTCGGGGAGAAAAAGGCAAACTCCTGGAACGGCAGCAGATGCATTCCCTTGCAGAGTTCCGGACCCAAAGCGAGATCTTGGGAGTACTTGCAGACGGGCCATATGGCAAGGAGCTCTCGGAACTGAGAGACGGCTCTTCCCCCATAGAGACAGAGCGAGCTGTCCGTTTAGGTTTCGCTCGCGGAGTCAGGACACTCATTTCATCCGCCCAAGGATCAGCGCGGGACTTTCTCCTAGAGTTCAGTCGTCGTTTCGATGCCAACGACCTTGCCGCCATAGTGGTTTTCAAGGCTCAGGGAAAAAGCTGGGAGGAGTTCGTGTCGACCCGTCAGCCTCTGGCCCTCCTCAAGGAGGCTGAGCTTCACCGTCTCTATTCTATGGATGATCTCCGAACAATCGTCAGAATTGTCGGCGACAGAGCGCTGGTAAACAGGGTGAAGAACTTCTCTTTGGAGGACCTTGCCGGCGAGAGAGCTTCCCTAGTTCGAGACATCATTACTGGTTGGGGAGAGGAACGCTTCTACAATTATGTGAACGACAAGCTCGGAGGGTTCGACCGAGAGAGCTGTCTTCCCATCGCTGGAGGATCGATCGACTTAGCAAATCTGACTATCATTCTGAGAAGTAAGCTGATTGGAATTCCCAATGCTCGCGAGCATCTCATACCCTCTTCTTGGAAACTTGACGATCGAACAATAGACCAGCTTTTGGTCGCTCAGGACGTCACTCAAGCTCTCGATCTAGCATCTTCGCATTCATACTACCAAGGTATTCTCTCCGGCGCGAGGCAAAAGTATGAAGAGACAAAGTCCCTTTCGTTCCTAGAAGTCGCGTCAAGAAAACACTCTGCCCACATTAGCAAGAGGATATTTCTCGGATTTCCATACACTTTGGGAGTCGTTCTGGCTTTTCTAGTTGTTAAGGAGAACGAGGCGAGAAATCTGGCAGCGGTTGTCGCTGGAGTTGGTGCAGGAATGAAACCAGACCAGATCAGATCCTTGGTCGCGATTCCAGAGTGAGTCAGTGGGGGTTTCCGATTTGGTTGTAGACTAGATTTTCTTGACGAAATAGTAGTACGTATATGCAAGCCCGGTAACTGATCCGAACACGAGTCCTATTCCGGACCCTGCGCATGGAGCTATCCATGGCGGTGCGGCTACTACTCCCACGCAAGAGCCAAATCCGAACAATGGTCCTAGGGCTATTCCCCCTAGGAAATACCCGAGGACTAGAAACGTGAAGAGGCTGCCCATAAATTCCATGACTCGAAGAGCAGTAGGGTCGTAGATTCGTCCGGCACGCTTCTGAGCCTTGAAGAACTGAACTCGGCGGCTTCTCTGGGTCGAAGACTCAGCAAGTGTGGTCGTCTCTGCGTCGTGTCCCTGCTGGGGCAATCTCAAAATTGCTCCTTTCAAGCACTCGCTAATGCTGGAACGAGCGGGGTCGGGGTCGTTATGGCTTCTATTGACTTGACACGCAAGAGTTATGATCGCTACAGGGACAAATTCTCCCTCGCTTTCTAGGATTCTGTCTAGAATGGAAGTTTCAATTCCTGATATTTTGGCGAATTCTTCTTTTCCAGTTCGCTGAATCGCGACGTTCAGAGCGTCCTTGATTCGCGGTGTTGCTTGTGCTTCGAGGTCTGGATTGCTCACAAACACGCGCGCTTCTACGAGGAAGACTCCAGTTCGATGATCCCTCTTCTGGACAGATTGTTCACGGTTTCAGGAGGAAGGACTCTTTCGAGTCGAGCATAGATTAGGGAGGCCTGAGTTCCCTCGCCGAGTTTAAGGATTCCGCGGAACATCATAAGAGCATCGACCACTCTGTCGAGCCTCTGGTTCAGAGTCAGTCCTGCTGTCTTCCGCAAGTCATCTAGCTGCAACTTTAACTCGTCAAGTTCTTTGGCCAGGGCCTTCGCTTTCTCTTCCTCTGTTTGAATTTCTAATTTGGCATCCTGTGATTTGTACTCGGGAATTTCCATTGGGGTGAAGCCGTACTGAAGGAGCGTTTGAAGGGCCTGCGAAGCCTTGTCTTTGGGCGCCGCGACGAGGACATAGAACGCGTCCTGTTTCTTGCTGCCGACTGCGATGACAGCTTGGTCTTTGAATTGTGACTGCACTGCTTTCTGTGCCGCCTCCAATTTCTTGACAGGTAATCGTCCTAGGACTCTCCGGAAATCTTCCGCCTCGGATTCCAACTGGTTGGTCGCAAAACCTGTCTGAGATATCTCTGTGAGCGCCGCGATCCTCTTCCTAGAGTCATCGATCTGCCTTTGAATCTTCTCGATCCTTCCCTGAACCTCTTGGTACTTTTCCCTAGCCTCGTCCAGTTCTCGCTTCGCCGATTCCAATTCACTATCGTAGTCCAGCTGATCAGCCGCGCTCGGGCTCGCTTCCCTTGTCAAGTTGAGCTGTCGCGTGACTTGCATGATCTCATCTCGTAGCTTCGAAAGTTCCTTAATACGACTCACAATTGCTTCGGTTGTCATATCTCCCGAACTCAGCGTCACATTCCTCGACTCTGTCTTACCTGGTGTTCCCAGCGCCAAAGCTGTCTTTGCAGAAGCGTCGTTGGGGAGAACAGCTCTCAGGACAGTGGTTTTGGCGGTTGAACTCATTATCCGCCCCGACCTGTCGGACTATAGCAGTATGATTGCTGCCAAGAATAACGGAATGAAGACCAAGGATATCGTGTTTAGCAGCTTGATGAGGATGTGTAGACTTGGACCAGCGGTGTCCTTCCAGGGGTCGCCAACTGTGTCTCCAACCACCGTTGCCGCATGCGTTTCCGTGTTCTTACCTCCGAAATGTCCTGCCTCGACGTACTTTTTCGCATTATCCATAGCCGCTCCTCCCCACATCATCATTATGGCCAATGGTATAGCTGACAGCGTTGCGCCCACTACCAATGCTCCGACCGCTGCCCAGCCGAGGAAGACTCCCACGACGATTGGCGCAACCACCGGGATTGCACCCGGGACAACCATCAGTCGCAAAGCTGTTTTCGTGGAAATGTCTACCGCAGCTGCATAGTTTGGCTTAGCGGTCCCTTCTCTCAGTCCAGGGATCTCCCTGAACTGTCTCCGGACCTCCTCGACCATACGATATGCGCCGACGCTTACAGCATTAATCGCCGTCCCAGAGAATACGAAGGGAAGCATACCCCCAATCAAAGCTCCTATGACAACGTCGGGGTGATTGAGAGCAAGGGCGGAGCCCAGACTGGATAATTTCGTTCCCAGAAGGACGGCTTGGGCATTCGTAATAGACGTCAGGTCGGTTATCTTGGCCTGATATCTTGCAACTTCCAGCACGAAAGCTTGGAAGAGTAGTAGAGACGCTAGGGCAGCTGAGCCCATCGCATAGCCCTTCGTGAGGGCCTTAGTCGTGTTGCCAAGCGTGTCAAGAGGCTCTATTCGCTCGCGGACTTTGTCTGGAGCCCCTGACATTTCGGCGATTCCGCCCGCGTTATCGACGATTGGGCCCAGACCATCCATGGTTAATACGATTCCAGCTGTCGAGAGCATGCCCATTGTTGCCATGGTCGTTCCATAAACACCGCCCAAGAACTTGTCAATTCCAGCTAGACCAGCGAATTGCTCTCCTAGCCCGAAAGAGATGAGAAGGGTTATCGCTACTGTAATTACCGGTAATCCGCTAGAAATCATTCCCACTGCAGTGCCAGACATTATGGTTAGGGCCGGCCCAGATTTTGATCTCTCTGCGATCGTAATCACCGACTTGGCCTCTGATCCAGTGTAGAATTCGGTGTAGACCACGATCAGTAAGCCTGCCGCCAGTCCTGATACCATGCAACCGTATAGTGCGAACGCCGCCAAACTACTGCCACTGGGCGTCAGTCCAGATGGACCGAAGACGTACCATGTTGCAATGAACATGAGAACTGCCGCAATACCGGACGCTACAAGGAGTCCGTCCCTGGTGGGCTTGATCGGGTTCTTGAATTTCTTCTCGTATACGGCGACGGCGAGGCCGACGAAGGTAGCGACTATGCCCAGTGATCTTACGATCAGAGGCATCGTTACATAGTATGCGCTGACGCTATTGTAAACACTTGTTCCCCCAAACAGTATGATTGAGACGATTAGGCCGATGATCATTCCGCCAAGGTTTTCAGCGGTAAGAGATTCAAAGAGGTCAGCACCTCTTCCAGCCTCGTCCCCAACATTATCGCCGACGTTGTCAGCGATGGCGGCTGGGTTCCTAGGATCATCTTCTGGAAAGTTCTCCTCTACCTTGCCAACAAGGTCGGCGCCGACATCGGCTGACTTTGTGAATATTCCGCCGCCCAACTGAGCGAATAGGGCAGCCAGTGATGCTCCGAATCCAAACCCTGCCAGGACGCCTGGGTCGCGGAAGGCGGCATAGAGGATCGAGAGGCCTAGCAGGCTCATGCTAATCACGGCCAAGCCCAGCGCACCGCCCCCGAGTGTGGCTACCTTCAAAGCGAGATAGGTGGATTGTTCTGCTGCCGCGGTTGACCTGACATTTGCGTTTGTGGCTGAATACATTGCGATGTAGGCTGCGACAAGGGAGAAGGTTACTCCGAGAAGGAAGCTGAACGCGATTTCAGCACCATAACCCACCGTGAATGTTGCGCTGAACGCCGTGAGGATAACGATTGCGATGATTACTGCGATGATTCCAATGGTTCGAAATTGTCTTTTCAGGTAGGCGTTTGCGCCTTCCATGATCGCTTTCCATATGGCGACCATTTTTTCGTTCCCGGTGGGATACTTCTTGACTGACAGAACCAGAATTATCGAGGCGATGACCCCGACGACGGCGAGAGAAGTCGTTAGGAGAAGAGGGTCGAACGCCAAGTTTTGGTTCCTGCTACTTTCGAACTATGGAATTTCCGTCAAACCGCCCCGGCCCGCATTATAAATCTATTCGCGAATCGCAAGACCAATTGCGAACTGGGCCAAACGCATAAATCACTTCTACCGGTCGTTTCACGTCGGATACACCGCTAGCTGATCTTTGCAATTGAACGGAAGCAAGTATGATGTTGTCATCGTTGGTGGTGGGCCTGGTGGCCTTTCGGCAGCAGTCCATCTGTCAAAGAAAGGCTTGAAGGTGAAGGTTTTCGAGAAGAAGAAGATTCTCGGCACTCCGGTTCGGTGTGGCGAATATTTTCCGGTCAAAGCTGAGATGGAGAAGCTTCTCCCGAGAGTCAAGAATCTCGATGTCATTGACGCACCCTCTGAAGCTGTCGACACGACATGTCATTCTATTCGTTTGATAAGTCCGAGAGGGCACGAGTTTGAGTTTCCATTCGCAGCTTACATCCTCGATCGGCATATTTTCGAGAGTCACTTGGGAGATATTGCGCGAAGCCATGGTGCGGATATCGACATCGCCGTCCAAGCCCACTTTTTCCCGGATGCTCAGGGAGGCTGGGTTGGACCGACACGCGAAAAATCGGTTCACGGCGACATTATCATCGCAGCAGACGGTTATCCGAGTGAAACCGCAGAGAGGGCCGGCCTTCCCGAAAGGGCCTATGCTGGTCCTTATGCGGTCGCCACGAACATTGAGTATCTGATGACAGACCTCAATGTTGAGCAGGATGTTGCGGAGATGTACATGGATCCTCGATACTCGCCAGGCGGATACGGGTGGATAATTCCCAAGGGACACGGACGAGCTAACGTGGGAATCGGGATTAGGGAACCATACGTCCGAAGAGATTGGCAGATACGCGATCTCCTCACAGGTTTCATCGAGAAGAACACGGTCGCCTCGAAACGGTTAGTCGGTGGGAACAAGGCGTCTATGATCGGTGATAGCCTACCGGTTGACGGGCCTCTATCCCGGACCTATTCTGATCGGGTTATGGCGGTTGGTGATGCGGCTGGAATGGTTATGCCGACAAATGGTGGTGGAATACAAACCGCTCTGATTACGGGAGACTTGGCAGCGGAGGCCGCGGTCAACTATTTCGAACATCAGATGCCCCTGTCGAGCTATGAGGCGTCTTGGAAGGAGCAGATTGGCCTGGAGATGGAGAACTCGAAGCTGATGCGTCAAGCCTCAGACAGAGTCATGGCCCGTGGGTTTCTCTTTGATCTGATGCTGCGGATGATGGGCACGAAGAGGATATCTGATGTGATAATGTGCCAGATTCCTGGGGGCATGGGACGGTTTATGCGATTGTTGGCCTAAGCCCTCAACGCGACATCCACTATCATTGCAAGAAAGAGCAGAAAGAGATAGGGGCTGGAGATCTTGAACATCTTCCAGGCATTAGTCTCCGTTGGTTTGTAGAGTACCAAGACGCTTCCGATCAGATTGGCTATGCCGCCGAGGAGCGCTACTATACCATAGACTAGGCCGAAATGGCCGAGTAGGTAGACGCCGATGGAGAATGGGAAGAGAATCATCGAGAAAATTACTATCAGCCGGATTGCTGGCACTGATCCGATCACGACCGGGAGCATCGGCACCCCAACTTTCGCGTAGTCGGATCTGTAGGTAACTGCGAGGAACCATATGTGGATGGGAATCCAGAGAAATACCAGTCCAGCCATGAGGATTGGAAGCAGGGAGATGGTTCCGATCGGGCCTGCTGTCGCGGCGGACCATCCAAAGAGTACTGGCAACCCGCCGCTAAATCCTCCTAAGAGAATGTTCAGGGCGCTACGTCGCTTCAGTAGCAAACTGTAGACCCCGACGTTGTCGATGACTCCGAGAGCCATCCATAGAACCGAGAGAAGGTTCAATGTGAATGACAGTAAGATGGAAATTGCGACGAGAGCGAGGCCGAATCGGAGGCCAGAGGCGGGGGTGATTCTTCCGCTTGGCAGGGGCCTATGTCGCGTACGGTTCATGACCGCATCTATGTCCCTGTCGATGTAATTTGTTAGGGCGTTACAACCCGCGCAACCTGATGTGATCGCGACGGCTACGATAATCCATCTGATCGGGGAAAGGCCGGTCGAGAGCAGACTGCCGGCGACATACGTTGCGGTGAGAGAAGTGAAAACTAGAAGGTACCAGATTTTCGGCTTAGTGTACTCGTAGTAGGTCAGAATCCGGCTCTTCGTCGAAACTGGGATCTCACGTTGGACGAGCAGTGCACCCGCCTCATGAAACCACTATATTTCCCAACATACTCCCGTGCGCCTGACTGCAGACTATACTGCATCTGTAAATGTAGGAGCCTGCGGTGGTGAAAGTCACTGTTACCGAATACCATTGGCCAAAGGGAATCGTCCCAGGCAGCACTCCACCTGGCGCCACCGATACAGTCGGTCCGTCTATTTCGAAGCCATGGGCGGTGGAAGATTGTGCAAAGCCGTGCCCGCTGCCATCAATGCCGAGAATATAGAAGGTTATCGTGTCTCCAGCATTCGCGTTGATTGTCTTATTGTCTGAGTATGAAGGGAGATAGTCTTGGAACTTAACTCCTGTAAGGTTGTACCCCTTCGTGTTGTCAAAGGCGGGTAATGTTGTCTGGTTGAGAAAGGCAGTGTTGTTGACATGAAATCCTCCCAGCTCCTGGATTACAGCTGTCATGAAAACCAACCTGTGAGCCGGAGTCCCGTGAGTGTGAGGGGTCGCAAACTGGTAGTAGTAAATGGTTCCCCCTGCGGCCGCGATTATCACAAGTCCGAGTAGCCCGACGACGGGCAAATGTTTGTTCGGGGCCTGTATCATTATTAGCTCACCTCGTCTGACTTGCCACTCTGTATATATGAGCCGCCGCCGCGAAGGCGACCAAAACCATTCCGATCTCGAGAAGAGCAAAGTTGTTCAGGTTATCTAACAAGGCGCGGAAGACAGCAACGTCAAGGAAGCCCTGCAACACAAGCAGACCTCCGAGCAAGGAGTAAACTTCACCTTTCGATAAGATGTAGGGCTGAAGTTTTCGAAACGGCAAAGGCTTTCGTGCCACTCTGAGCTGGTCTATCTTCGCGCGTCTCCAACGGACATAGGCGTAGACGGACCCATATGCTAAAGCCGTACCGATAAGGAGCGACCCGGCGAACAGTGTTGGGTCAATAACCAACTGGTTCTCGTTCTGGAGTGCAGTGAGGGGGTTTGCTGCTCTGAAGCCCCAGACTGTTACTATTGCGATCTGCCCTAGGGCAGCCACGCCGAGAGCTATCCAGAACGGGCGATCCACCATCGCGATTTTCCTTCCTCTGTCGAAGAACGGGACGACTAGAAAGATGAGGACGAAGATGGCTGGAATTATGGCTCCCGCTATGAATGGGTTCAGACCGTGAACCCTGATAAATGCGTAGAGGCTTGTGAAGTACCACTCGGGAAACGTGATCTGCGTAGCCAAGTTGGGGTCGTATTTCACCCCGACATCCACCGGGAATAGGCCCCCCATGATCAGGATGACTCCGGTTATGGCGGAGGCGACCGGAATGTCTAGGACAAGGTTTCGTGGGAGGTGAACCGCCATGATGGCCAGCATGATTATGGGAATTATGAACACGTGAAACGCATAGAATCTAATTGCCAGGTCGTTGAAGCTGAATCCGAATATTATTTGCGCCAGGTTAGCCCCGATAACAGGGCTGTAGAATGTGAGGGTCTGACCGATATTAATCGCTAGTTGGCCTCGAATGTTGAATATGAGGTCGTAGCCTGTGTATGCCTCGATGACGGTTACGACGCCAAGCACTATTCCCGTGACCCATAGTATCTCGTAGCGCAGCTTGTACCGACCCCCAAAATACTGGTAGAACATGTGCATTACCGCGAGTAGGACCATCGCATTGGATGCGTGGTAGTGAATGTTCCTGACGATTTGCCCCCAGCTTACATCGTTGTTTATCGATTGTACGCTGTTGAAGGCCTGGTTGCAAGTGTTGGCTGGTATGTAGGTCGTGCCATTAACGGCGGGCGGACAATTGCCGAAGAAGGGAGTGAAATGGAAGAGCAACAATGCACCGGTAACCCCGAGAATGATGAATACGATTAGGGTGAGCATTCCAAGGAACCCCATCGGACTGATAAACCGGGAAGGAAAAACTATCTTCAGTCCTAGAAGAAGCGTTCGTTCAAGTCTCACCCAGGTCCATTTAAGAAGGTCGATTATGGGGTCGAGGACCCCTTTCTTCTTGCTACTAGGTGCGCCCAATTCCCGGCATTCCCCTCATTCCCGTTGCGCTTATCTTTCCAGTTGAGTCAACGGCCAATTCCACCTGCGGCAAAGGGTTCAAACCCAGATCGAACGCGGGCCCCGCTACAGGCACGGCGTCCGCCAATCGGTACTGGCTACCGTGGCATGGGCATTGGAGTCTAAATTCCCCTGAACCCGGGTTGCCGGCGTATATTGGGTTAACGAGGCATCTCAGATGCACGCACGTTGTGTTGAAAGCTACTACATGCGAAAGGATAGGGTCGGTAGGATAGAAGGGATTGACTAGAGGATTGCCGGAAGAATCTAAGTCAGGGAGCCTAGCTATCACATTCTTGTAGTAAGGGCTGACTGACGAATCGTACTGCCAATAGAAAAATTGTGAATAGTTGCTCTCATCATACAACCCATTAGTCGTCCGAACACCCTTGACATCCTGATATTTTTTATCCAGAGAGGTCCAATCCGCGATCACCTGGGCAGGAAGAGGGGTAGGAATCTGAGGTCCTAGAATTTGGCCTGATGCCCCAACCGAGGCGGCAGCAAGAACCACTGATGCAGCCACCGCTCCTTGGAGAAATCTTCGTCGTGAGATGAGGGGTTTCTTGACCGGAGGCGGAAGACTGGGTGGCTGGGAGGCCGCTGGCTGCGCGGGATTGGGAGGGGTGGAGTTCGTGGACGTGCTAGGCTTCTTCTCGTCCATGGACAATTCTCCGTTAGTCAAGAATAATTTTCGCTCGGTCCGTCCGTACGCTATTAAAGACTTGTCTATATCATACGCAGACAACTGAATGGCCAGTGGTCTTCGGAAACAATATAACTACGCAAACTCGGAGCATGCTAAACTGATTCGCCGAGCTAATGGTGATCTAATTTGAATCGAGTCATCGCAACTCTCACATTATTCCTAGGGCTGGCGATTATGATGCTAGGCGTCTACTCGGAACAATGGACCACCATCCAGCAACTTGTACGTCAGTTCGTTCCCATCTTTGGTTAGGCTAGATACCCCAATGCAGCCCGTTGCTACAAGCGAACCCAAGGTCGGAGTTATGAACCGCATATGGCGGCGATTGCGGCGCGGAAGAATCTACTACTGGCCAATCAGGACTCTCGTCCAGCTAGGCTTCTTTCTATTATTCGCGGGCATCGCTCTTGCTCGCCTAAATCCCTCCTTTAACGGAGCAAGATCATGGGTCATACTACCAGTGGTCGCCAGTGTCAAGGCACAGGGCGCGATCGGTTCAACCTTGGACGCTACCACGCTTCTTTTGTCGCAGGCAATCTTCCCATGGCTGCCCATCGGAATCATGTTCGTCGTCGGAGCGTTGCTTGGGAGGTTTATGTGCGGCTGGATATGCCCAGTCGGCTTCCTCCAAGACGTTATCACTGGAATAAAGGGAAGGGTCGATTCCGTCCAGACACGCACTCACGAGTACTGGATCCGACTGAAGTATGTTCTCGTCGGAACTACTTTCTTGATCAGTGGGACTCTTGGTCTCGCACTCTACTACGGTGTCGGATCGGACT
>WNEY01003783.1_pt1 | contig 11415 bp, 10 predicted proteins | sample 5400531 | NCBI WGS metagenome assembly WNEY01 (sample SAMN13153338, study PRJNA577476) | soil metagenome | isolation source: 200 cm saprolite under Douglas fir tree site 1 | place: USA:California | collected 2015-04-18
CCTATGGCCTCATCCATCTCGCCTTACTGTGGGAGCATTCACGCTGCGGTTTGGCCTCTTCGGCCCTATGGGCCTCATCGGGGGGCGTCTTCAGGCCGCGAGTCATCACCTGCCAAGACTTGAGCCAAGTGCAGGGCCCTGACGCGAGAGCGCCGGCGGGTGAGCCCGCCGCCCATCTGCATGAGGCAGCCCGCGTCGCAGGCCACGAGGCAGTCGGCGCCCGTCCTCTCTGCATTGGCCAGCTTCTTGTCGAGGATGGCGCTGGAGACTTCCGGGAGCCGGACCGAGAACGATCCGCCGAAGCCGCAGCACTCGTCGGCACCCGGGAGCTCGACGAGCTCGACGCCGTCCACCGCCCTCAGCAGCTTCCGCGGCGCGGCGGATTCGCCTAGTCCGCGCAGCAGGTGACAGGAATCGTGATACGTCACCCTACCCTTGAAGGACGATCCGACGCGCTCGACGCCGAGCACCTCGACCAGGAATTGCGAGAGCTCGCGTGTCTTGGCGGCCAGCCGAATGGCCGACGCCATGAGCGCCGGATCATGCTTGAGCAGCCCGGGATATTCCGTCTTGACCATCCAGGCGCAGGAGCCCGACGGCACGACGACGTGCTCCGAGGTTTCGAAAAGCTTCACGGTGCGCGCGGCGACCTCGGCGGCATCGGCATGGTACCCGGAGTTGAAGAGCGGCATGCCGCAGCAGGTCTGGCCGTCGGGGAAGTCGACCTCGACGCCCAGCGCCCTCAGCAGTTTGACCATGGCCACGCCCACCTCGGGGAAGAACATGTCCCCCAGGCAGGTGATCATGATCGAAGCCTTCATGCCTTGGCGCCTCCAGGGCCATGCGGGGGCGGCGGGGCCACCACGACGAGCACCAGCAGCGGACCTGCGCCGTCATTGACCAGCCCGTGCTCCACGCCGGCCGGCGCCACGAGCGCCTCACCAGCCTCCAGCCGCTGCTCCGCGCCTGAGAGAGAGAAGCGCCCCGCCCCTTCGAGCACATAGTAGATCTTGTCCTGGGCCTCGTGGCTATGGGCCTTCTGGGATTGGCCGGGCGCCACGCAGTACAGGTCGAGCAAGGTGCGGTCGGTGGAGTGCAGGGCGATCTTCGCCATCTTGTCCGCGGCGAGCTTGACGTGGTCCTTGATCCGGATCTTCATGGCTCCCTCAAGGCACGCGCCAGCAGGGTGACCGGATGCGCGACCTCCACCGCCACGCGCTCGGCGCGGCACTGCTGGGCGATCTGCATGATGCAGCCGGGGTTTCCCGTCGCGACGATGCGCGCGCCGCTCTCCCTGATCCGCGCGACCTTCAGGCGCGCCAGCTCCTGGGCGATTCCGGGCTCGAGCATGTTGTACACCCCCGCGCTGCCGCAGCACAGGTCGCTGTCGGCGAGCTCCACGAGCGTGAGCCCCGGAATCCGCTTGAGCAGCTCTCGCGGCTGGCTCCTCACCTTCTGGCCATGGGCCAGATGACAGGCGTCGTGATACGTCACGGTCTCTCTGAGCTCGCCCAGCGGAAGCTCCGCCTCGACCAGCACCTCGGTCACGTCCTTCACCTTCGCGGAGAAGGCGGCGGCCGGCGGCCCCTCGAGCCAGTGACCGTACTCCTTCAGCGCCGAGCCGCAGCCGGCGGCATTGGCCACGATTACGTCCGCCTCGCTGCCGAAGGCGCCCATGAGCCGGCCGGCCATGGCCCGGAACTCGTCGAGCCGGCCGGCGTGGAGGTGCAGCGCCCCGCAGCAGGCCTGGTCGCGCGGCACCACGACCTCCCAGCCCGCCGCCGACAGCAGCTTCACCGTATCGGCATTCACGTCGGGATAGAAGAAGCGCTGAACGCATCCGAGCAGGAGGCCCGCCCGCCCCCGGCGCTTGCCCCTGGCCAGCGTCAGCTCGGGCAGCGGAGATGGCGCCGCAGGCAACCGTGGCAGTAGGGCTTCCATCGCCTGGAGCTTTTTGAACGGCGCCAGGAGTCCGAGGCCGCGGACGAGCGCCTGCATCCCCGACCATTGATACAGCCGCAGCATGCCGAGCAGGGAGCCGAGCCGCCCCGGATTCGGGAAGAGATTGAGGGCGAAGTCCAGCGTCGAGCGGTCGGTGGCGGGCGCGTGGACGCCCCGGCGCTCGAGCTGAGCCCGCGCCGCCTCGAGGAGCTGGCCGAACGGCACCCCCGACGGGCAGGCCGTCTCGCACGCCCGGCAGCCGAGGCAGAGGTCCAGGTGGCGCGCCAGCGTGGGCGTCAATTCGATCCGTCCCTCCGCCGCCGCCCGCATGAGATAAACGCGGCCACGGGGCGAGTCCATCTCCTCGCCCAGCACGCGGTAGGTCGGGCATTGGGGCAGGCAGATGCCGCAGTGGACACAAGCGCGCAGCCCGTCCATGGACGGGGCGTCCTCGGCATCGAAGGCGCCCAGGCGTTCTCGCGTCGCCGGACTCATAGGCCGCCCACGAAGCGCCCCGGGTTGAGAATGCCACGGGGATCGAACTCCTGCTTGATCCGTCGCATCAAGGCCATGACATCCGCCGGCACCGGTCCCCAGACGTCGAGATCCCGCTTGAGCGGCGGCGGCATGCGCTCGATGACCAGGCTGCCGCGCTCGGCTTCGAGCCCGCGGCTCAATGGCGTCACGAACTCGCTCACGATCGACCGGCCCTCGGCGGGGCCCGACAGCCACGCCCGCAGAACGCCATTTCCGGCCTCGCCGATCACGGAGACCGACGCGTCGAGCGCCCTGGCCAGCCGCTCGAGCTCGCCGAGCCAATGGCCCACGCGCCTGATCTCGCACGCGAGGGTGAGGCTCACCGGCTCGGGCCCGCCCGGTTCCCGGCCGAGATCGTCCCAGATCGTGCTCGGCGCCCATTGAGCCGCGCTTCCACTCTTTTGGGCCAGACGGATCACGGCTTCGCCCTGACTCTTCACCGCTTCGTCCACGCTGCCGAATGAGATGAGCAGCGCCGGGCCCGACGGCGGTCCACCAGCCCCTGGTCTCGCCCGGGCATTGAGGAGGGTGAGCCGATCCGGCTCGAGCGACGAATCGAGAATAGCCGCGAGCGTATCCTGCAGCGCCGCCGGCGACTCGGACGCCGCGAGCACCGTGCCGGTCGCGGCCGGCAGCGGATGGAGCCGCAGCGTGGCCTCGAGCATGACACCGAGGGTGCCGAGCGAGCCCACCATGAGCTTGGGCACGTCGTAGCCGCTCACCGACTTGACCACCTTGGATCCGCCCCAGGTGATGGTGCCGTCCGCCTGGACGAAGCGGATGCCGAGGAGCAGATCGCGCCCGGTGCCGTAGCGAAAGCGAAGCGGCCCGCTGGCATTCGTGGCCAGGACTCCGCCCACCGTGCGCTCCTTGCCGCCGAGCGGATCGAGCGCCAGCCTCTGGCCCTCTTCCGCGAGCCTCCTGCCGAGGGCTGCCTGGGTGATCCCGCACTGCACCGTCGCCACCATGTCCTCGGGCACGTAGTCCAGAACCGCCGCGAGGCTGGTGAGATCGAGCACCAGATCGAGCCGGCTCGGCGCATTGCCCAGCGCCGTCCGCGAACCGCTGCCCCGGGGCGCCACGGCCAGCCCTTCGGCCGAGGCCAAAGCGAGAATCCGGCTCGCCTCCTCGACGCGATTGGGCCTGACGATCCAGCGCGGGGCAATGCCGTCCACCGCGCATGGCGCAAGGGCGGCGGGGCTATCGAGCACATGCTCGGCGCCGACGATGTCGGCCAGCGCCGAGCGCAGGCTTCGAGCGCTCACCGCCACGGCGCTACAGCCATGCCCCGCTGGGCAGCCGCGCCGGCCCGGGACGGAAGCCTTCGCCGCAGGCGGGATGGTCGGGCAGGAGCTTGCCGGGGTTCATGATGGTGTCGGGATCGAAGACCCGGCGCAGACGCGCCATGAAATTGAGATCGGCCTCGCCGAACTGCAGCGGCAGATTCCCGGCCTTGTCGAGGCCGACGCCGTGCTCGCCGGTCACGGTGCCGCCGAGCGCCAGGCAGGCGCGCAGCAGCTCCTCGTTCACCTGCTTGGCGCGCTCGAGCTCGCCGGGCACGCGGTCGTCGTAGCAGATGATCGGGTGGAGATTGCCGTCGCCCGCATGGAAGACATTGGTGATGAGCAGGCCATGCCGGGCGCTGATGGCCAGCATCTCGCTCATGATCTGGGGCAGCTTGGAGCGCGGTACCACCGCGTCCTGCAGCAGCCAGTTGGGCGTCATGCGCCCGATGACGCCGGCGGCTTCCTTCCGCCCCTTCCAGAGCAGCGCCCGCTCGGCGTCATTCCGCGCCACGTGGATGTCCAGCGCGCCGCGCTGCCGGCAGATCTCCTCGATGCGCCGGGACTGAGCCTCGATCTCGGCCACGGGGCCGTCCAGCTCGATCAAGAGCACCGCCGCGGCGCCCTGGGGATAGCCGGCGCCTATCCCTTCCTCAATGGCGCGGACCATGGCCTGATCCAGCATCTCGAGCGCCGAGGGGATGATGCCCGCCCCGATGATCGCGGACACCGTCTCGGACGCACTCTCGATGCTGGGGAACGAGGCCAGCGCCGTCTTGACGCCTTCGGGGACGTGCAGGAGCCGCACGATCACGGCCGTCAGCAGCCCCAGCGTGCCTTCTCCCCCGACCGCGACCCCGCGCAGGTCATAGCCGGGCCGCTCCTGGGTCTTGCCTCCCAGCCAGATCAGCTCGCCGGCGCCGGTCACGACCTGAAGTCCCAGCACGTGATTCACCGTGATGCCGTACTTGAGACAATGCGGCCCGCCGGCATTGGTCGAGGCATTGCCCCCGATGGAGGACACCATCTGGCTCGACGGATCCGGCGCGAAGTAGTAGCCGTGGGGACGGGTCGCGTTGCTGAGCCAGAGATTGATCAGGCCGGGCTCAACCGTCGCACAGCGATTGGGGAAGTCCAATTCCAGCACGCGGTTCATCCGGTTCATGGACACCATCACGCCGCCTACCGGCGCCATGGCGCCGCCGATCAGCCCCGTGCCCGATCCGCGCGGGACCACGGGCACGCGCTCCTTGCGGCAGAGACGGACGATCTCGGCCGTCTGCTCGGCGCTCTGGGGCAGCGCCACGGCATCCGGCGCGCCACGGTAAAAGGTGTGCATGTCCGCCTCGTAGGTAAGCCTGCCCTCGGCGCTGCTGACAACGCCCTGGGAGCCCACGATGAGCTCGAGACGGCGGAGGAAGTCGGAGGTCAGCGCCACGGCGAGATGCCCGCTGCAGTGTCGAGGCCGGACAAAAGAGCGCCGGCCCCCCGGAGGAGGGCCGGCGAATGACGATCGCTCACGCTCACGACGGCCTGGACGACCGGCTTACGATGCCCCGATCTTCCAGGTCTCGCCCGACATCAGCAGCTTGGCGATGTCTCCAGGGCCGCGCTCGGAGATCGACCGCTGCTCCTGCTGGAACACGATGTCCTCGTAGGTGAGCTCGCCCTCGGTGGCGGCCAGCACGCCCAGCGGAATCGGGTACTCCGGCGCCCAGAGCTGGGCCAGGATGAGCGCGGTGCCCCGGTCCGTCTCGTCATGGACCCAGAGCGCCTGCTCGGGCACGTCTTTGACCTTGACCACCTTGGGCTTGACGCCCTCGAGCACGAGGCCGCGCCTGTCGTCCACGGGGCCGAAGAGCAGGGGCTTGCCGTGCTCGAGCTTGAGCTCGTACTGGATCTTCTGCTCGCGATCGTAGAGCGCGTTCCACGCCAGGTCGTTGTACACATTGCAGTTCTGGAGGATCTCGACGAAGGCGGCGCCCTTGTGGTTCGAGGCCCGCCTGAGGGTCGTCTCCATGTGAGCGATATTGCGGTCGAGCGTGCGTGCGACGAAGGTCGCCCCGGCGGCCAGGGCAAACGAGCACGGACTCACGGGCCGGTCCGCGGATCCCATCGGCGTGGACTTGGTGACTTTTCCCTGCTCGCTGGTCGGCGAATACTGGCCCTTGGTAAGGCCGTAGATCCGGTTGTTGAACAATAAGATGGTCACGTCCACGTTCCGCCGCAGGACGTGCAGCAGGTGGTTGCCGCCGATGCTGAGGCCGTCGCCGTCACCCGTGACGACGAACACCTTGAGATCGGGCCGCGCCAGCTTGAGCCCGGTGGCGAGGGCCGGCGCGCGGCCGTGGATCGTGTGAAAGCCGTAGGTGTTCATGTAGTACGGGAACCGGCTCGAGCAGCCGATCCCCGAGATGAACACGATGTCTTCCTTCGGGAGGCCCAGCTCGGGCATGGTCTTCTGGATCGCGCTCAGGATGGCGTAGTCGCCGCAGCCGGGGCACCACCGCACGTCCTGGTCGGACTCGAAGTCCTTCTTCGTGTACTTGGGGCCGCCGCCCTGCGCGGCCTCGGGAGCGCCTTTGACCGTGCTCACCGCTTCGCCTCCAGCAGCTGATTGATGGCCTCGAGGATGTCCTGGCTCGCCAGCGGCATGCCGCCGACGCGGTTGTAGCCCACCGCGTCCACCAGATACTCGGCGCGCAGGATCCGCACCAGCTGGCCGCTGTTGATCTCCGGCACCAGCACGCTGCGGTACTGACGCAGGATCTGACCCAGATCGGGCGGCAGCGGGTTCAGGTGGCGCAGGTGCACCGACGCCACCGCCTTGCCGTCGATCTGCGTCTCCTCCACGGCTGCCGTGATCGCGCCATAGGTGCCGCCCCAGCCGACCACCAGCACGTCGCCGCTGGCGGGCCCATTGACCTGGGTGGGCGGAATCTCCTGGGCCACGCGGCGCACCTTCTCGGCGCGCGTCCGGACCATGTGGTCGTGGTTCTCCGCCTCGTAGGAGATATTGCCCGTTACGTCCTGCTTCTCGATGCCGCCGATGCGGTGCTCGAGACCGGGCGTGCCAGGACGCACCCACGGCCTGGCCAGCGTGGCCGCGTCCCGGAGGTAGGGCGCGAACCCCTCGACCTCGGTCCGGAACTTTACCTCGATGTCCGGCAGCGTCTTGACGTCCGGGATCAGCCAGGGCTCCGAGCCATTGGCCAGGTAGCCGTCACTCAGCACCATCACGGGGACCATGTACTTGATGGCGATGCGCACCGCCTCGTAGGCGATGTAGAAGCAGTCGCCGGGCGTCTGCGGCGCCAGCACCACGACGGGCGATTCGCTATTGCGGCCGTACAGGGCCTGCATCAGGTCCGCCTGCTCGGTCTTGGTCGGCAGGCCGGTGCTGGGCCCGCCGCGCTGGATGTCGAAGATCACCAGCGGCAGCTCGGCCATGACCGCCAGCCCGATGCCCTCGCCCTTGAGCGCGATGCCCGGTCCGCTCGACGCCGTCACCCCGATGCAGCCGCCGAACGCGGCGCCGATCGCCGAGGTCACGGCCGCGATTTCGTCCTCCGCCTGGAAGGTCCGCACGCGGAAGCGCTTGTGCATGGCCAGCTCTTCCAGAATGCTGCTGGCCGGCGTGATCGGATAGGCGCCGAACACGATGGGGATCTGCGTGCGCTCGGCCGCGGCCAGCAGGCCCCAGGCCAGCGCCCGGTTGCCCGTCATGCTGCGGTAGATGCCGGGCGGCATCTCCGCAGCCTCGATGCCGTAATGCTCGGCGAACATCTCCGCGGTTTCGCCGAAGGCGTGGCCGGCCTTGAGCACCCGCGTGTTCGCCTCGACGAAGGCCGGATTCTTGGCGAACCGCTTCTTGATCGCCTCGAGGGTCGGGTCGAGCGGGCGCGTGTAGATCCACGAGACGAGACCCAGCGCGAAGAAGTTCTTGCAGCGCTCCTTCTCCTTCGCATTGAGCGGCAGGTCCTCGAGCGCCTTCTTGGTCATGCCGCTGATGTCCACCTGGTACAGGCGGTACTTCTCGCCCAGGCCCGTGTCCTCCAGCGGATTCTTCTGATAGCCGGCCTTGTCCAGGTTGCGCTGGTCGAAGGCCGCCGTGTTCACGATCAGGATGCCGCCTGCCTTGAGATCGACCAGATGCACCTTGAGCGCCGCGGGGTTCATCGCCACCAGCGCGTCGAGCTGGTCGCCGGGCGTGTGCACCCGCTGGCTCCCGAACTGGAGCTGGAAGCTCGAGACGCCGAAGAGGGTGCCGGCCGGCGCGCGGATCTCGGCCGGGAAATTGGGCAGGGTGGAAATGTCATTGCCCGCCCATGCCGCCTCGGTCGTGAACTGCTCGCCCGTCACCTGCATGCCGTCGCCGGAATCGCCCGCGAACCGGATCACGGCCCGCGTCAGCGTGCGACGGGGCTTCTGGGCTCCCGTAACGGGCGCTACCGTTTCACTCATCGGTCTCGTTCCTTTCCCCTTCTAACCCGCTAACCCGAGTCCACTTCCGACGGCCGCTTGATGACGTCCCCCGGCCGGAGGTTCAGGACGGCCTCGGGGAAGAGATCCGCCATCCACTTGATGAAGTGGCTCACCGTCACGACCCCGACCGGCCGCCTGTCGCCGTCCACCAGCGGAATCGTCCGGTACCCGGCCACGCTCATCCTGTTCACCGCGTACGCAACCCGATCTCCCGGCGACAGCGCGTCCGGGTTCCGCGTCATCACCTGCCCGATCGGCGTCTTGTCCGCCGGCAGCCCAGCCGCCACCACGCGCGTCAACACGTCGCGCTCGGTGAAGATGCCTTCGAGCCGCCCCTTGGCGTCCACGATCAGCACTGCGGCCCGGCGCGTCGCCGTCATCCGCGCGACGGCCTCCTTCACCGTGACCGTGGCGGCCACGCAAACCGGCTCGTCAGGATCGAGCGTGCGGATCGTGTCGTTGAGGAGGGCGCCTTTGATCTCGCCGAACTCCCCCTCCAGCGCCGCCGAATATTCTTCGTCGAGCTCGCTCATGGCATCCTCCCGGCCAGCGTCAGGATCGCCGGGATCACCTTGCGAAAATTCAGTCTCAGAGCGGAGTGACCCCGGTTGCCCTGGCTCTGGGAACCTGCGTCAGAGGCGAGACACTCCAAGATTCATGCTACCCAAACGCTTGAAGAGAAGCAAGGTTGTCCGTGGTCAGACCGCCCGACCGTCCCGCCGCAAGAGGTTAAAGCTCGAGCAGCTCGGCCTTGGGCGCCCGGGTGAGGTTCCGGCAGCCGCCCGGCTCCACGAGCACCATGTCCTCGATCCGAACCGCTCCCCGACCGGGATAGTACAGCCCCGGTTCCACCGTCACGACCTGGCCCGCCTCGAGCAGTTGATCCAAGCGGCTGACCCGCGGAGGCTCGTGAATGTCCAGCCCGACGCCGTGGCCGGTGCCGTGGAAGAAGCCCTGGTTACGGCCATTGACCACCCCGGTCGTGTAGCCACGAGCCTCGAGGACCCGGCTGACCTCCGTATGGACGGCCGCCCCCGATGCGCCCGCCCGGATCAGCTCTATCCCTCGCAACTGCGCCGCCAGCACGGCATCGTAGATCCGCCTGAGCTCGTCGCGGGCCTTGCCCTTGACCACCGTGCGGGTCATGTCGGCGAAGTACCGAGTGTCGGAGGAGCGGGGGAAGATGTCGAAGATAATGCCCTGATTGGGACGGATGGGGCCCGAGCCCTGGTTATGGGGATCCACCCCATGCTCGCCGCACGCGATGATGGTGTGCTCGGCGATGCAGTCGTTCTCCATGAGCGTGACATTGACGACCTTCTTGAGGTCCTCGCTGGTGAGGGGGCGGCCCTTCCAGATCACCGCGTCCCCGCGAACGTCGCTCTCCCTCAGGACGTTCAACGCCGCCTCGAGGGCGGCCTCAGTATGGCGCTGCGTTTGCTCGATGGCGGCCACTTCCTCGGCCGTCTTGATGAGCCGCTGCGGGAAGAACGGATGGGAGCGCGCCGTCACGGTCACGCCGCGCTCGCGCAGGCGATCAGCCGCTTCCAACGGAAAATCCGCGGGAACCTCGACCGCCTTCACGCCGTAGCCCTCGAGCAAGAGGCTCACGGTGTCGGTGAGGCGGGGCTGGGCCCAGCGCTGCTTGGCCTTGGCCTCCCACTCGGAGAGCGAAAGCACCTCGTCCACGCGCGCCTGGGCCCGCGCGCGGTCCACCTCGAGGTCGGACATCAGGAGGATCTTGCGGCCGCCCACCTCCAGATAGACGAACGGGTCCGGGGCCAGGAAGCGGCAGGCGTAATAGAGGTTCGAATCCGCCTCGCTGGCGGCGATGATCAGGCGGGCTGCGGCGTTCATGCGACGGCTCCGCGTCGGGCTTCGTAACGGATCACGGGGTTGTCCTCGCGGGTGACGTCCTCGAGGTTGGCGATGCGCAGCTCGCCCCGCTGGAAGAGGTACTCCACGTGGGCGCCGGCCTCTTCCAGGGCCAGCAGGCGCGTGTAGCCGTCCTTCCGGCCGAAGAGCCGCTTGGAGACATCCGCCAGCGACATGGCCTCGCCGCAGATCTCGAGCACCTGGTTCAGCCGCTTGTCGTGATGGGCGACGATGCCGTCGATGCGCGCGGCCAGATCCGGGATCGGCGCCTCGTGGCCGGGCAGCGACATGCTCACACCGGCCAACGCCCTCACCTTGTCCAGCGACTGCAGGTACATCTCGAGGCCGCAGAAGGCGGTGATGGCGGCCGGCGATTGATGGGGCGTGATGCGGGACAGCACGTGATCGGCCGTGAAGAGCAGGTCGTCCACCTCCAGGCAGATCTGCCCCGGGCAGTGGCCCGGCGTGTGATGGACGCGGTAGCCGTTGATGATCGTGTCGCGGTCGCGGACCACGCGGTCGATCTCCACCGACTTGAAGAAGCTCTTCGAGAACCGGTACATCTCCTCGAGCGCCGCGCGCGCCTCCGGCTTGATGCCCGAGCGCTCGAGGAACACCCGCAGATCCTTGGAGGCCAGCACGATGCGCTCCTCGAAGTTGTTGAGCACGCGCGCGTCGAGCTCGTGCACGTAGACGGCGGCCTCGGTGTTGCGGGCGAAGTGCCCGACCCAGCCGAAGTGGTCGATGTGGGCGTGACTGATCACCACGTGCTGAACGTCCTCGAGCCGCGCCGGCTCGCCGAAGCGCTCGCGCACCTCCGCCACCCGCGCCTGGAGCCCCTCGTTGGAGTCCGGCGTGCCTGAGCCCACGTCGAAGAGGGTAACCAGGTCGCCGTCGAGGATCAGGTAGATGTTGTTGACGTGGCCGGGGAAGGTCTCCATTGGCATCTGATACACGCGTATCCCCGAGCGGCTGACGAAACGGGTCACGTTCATGGCCTCTACCGTATCATGGTCACGCTAAGCGCTGTCACGGGTCGTCGGGGATCGGGGCGCCCTCCTTCGCTCAGGCCTCCTCACCTCGACGCGTCTGCCTCGCTCGGGCGCCTCCGCTTGCCCCCCATCCCCCGAAGCGGGGGCCGCGCTCGCCACCCTGCTTCGCAGAGCGGCTCGGCGCGCTCCGGCGCCTTGCGCTTCGGGACGCGCTACGGCTCGTCGGATTCGCTCTCGAGGGCATCCCCGATCCCCGACGCCCGCTCCGAAGGACTCACGGGTGGCCGTCGGCGTCGGCTTTG
>WNEY01003784.1_pt1 | contig 11415 bp, 8 predicted proteins | sample 5400531 | NCBI WGS metagenome assembly WNEY01 (sample SAMN13153338, study PRJNA577476) | soil metagenome | isolation source: 200 cm saprolite under Douglas fir tree site 1 | place: USA:California | collected 2015-04-18
CCACCCCAGCCTCCGCCGGCCCGGCCTCCGCGGGCCCATCCGCCTCTGGCAGCTCACGAGCCAGCCCACCACCGGCCTGCAGATGCCACCGCTGCTCGGTCGCCTCCGGCGGCCAATAAGGCAGATCCCGCCACGCACCGGCACCGTCGAGCCCGCCGACGTGAACCCGCACCCGCGAGGCCCGCAGCCCACCTCCGCCATCGAGCAACTGCGCCCGAAGGAACGCCACCGACTCGCGCACCGACATCGCCATGCCGTCCTGATCGGTGTGCTGCCACGGCCCGATCAGCAGGTAAGGCTCCTGCCCCGCCGCCCGCAGAGCCGCGTAATCCCGCAACTGGCCAGGCAGGAAGATGTCGTACCACCCGCCAACGAAACTCACCGGCACCGACAGCGAAGACCGAGCCGAAGACCACCGTCGCGAGTCCCAGAACGGGTCACGGGCGCCAGTGTGCGTGACCCAGTTCTGCCAGTTGGCCGACTGCTGGCCAGTAGCCGCCACGTCTAGCCCGCCCAGCGGCAGCTGGCCAAACAGCGGCTTCAGTCGCTTGCCGTCCCGAGCCTGCCTGATCAGCGCGAACCGACGCTCCTGGTGCGCGACCAGATTGAGCCAGACCAGAGAAGTCTCCAGCGTGAACGACCCGCCGTCGTAGAACGTCGAATACGGATCGGACGTGGTCACCAGCAGCACCATGGCCTTGAGGTCAGGCCCGGCCTGCGCTGCGATCGCCCACTGGACCATGCCCAAATAGCTAGGCCCGCACGTCGCGAACGAGCCCGGGTACCACTCCTGCTTCCGCAGCCAGGCCACGGTCGCGAGGCCATCCTCGGTCTCCTCGAACGGATCGAACTCCCCGCCAGAGCCGAACGTGCCTCGGCAACTCTGCACGAGCACCTGCAGGCCGCGCTCGGCGAATATGGTCCCGAACAGCGTCCCGAACATGTTCTTGCGCCCGTACGGCGACCGCACCAGCACCAGCGGAGCATCGGCGCCGCCAGCCGGAATGAACCGGTCGGCGAGCAGCACGACCCCGTCCGGCATCGGAATGGCCAGGTTGCGTTCGACCTTGACGGAATGCGACTGCGCGGGCGGCATCTTCATCGCATTTCCTAGAAACCGGCTCAAAGCCGTCATCGGCCGCTCCCTCCAGGCGTTGTGCCCGGTTATACAGCAAAGAGCGCTCGGGCGGACAGAGGGAAAACGGAGCCAGAAATTCAGCTAAGCGCTTCAGGCAGCGGCTGCGAATGCAGCACGGTCAGCTTCGAGACGGCCCGCGTCAGCGCGACATACAGCCGCTGCAACCCGCGTGCCTCGGCGGCGACGATCGCGGCCGGCTCAACGACAATCACGTGGTCAAACTCAAGGCCCTTGACCAGGCCGACCGGCACCACGGTGAGCTGGCTGGCCTCGGCCTCACCGTCCAGCACGCTGTGCGGCAGCCCGGCCGCCTCCAGCGCGGCGGACGCGACGGCCACGCCCTGATCGGTGGTAATCACCGCGATCGACCCCGGCGCGGACAGCCCCTGCGCACAAACCTCCGCCAGCGCCCCGTCCAGCCGATCGGCCGCGACCTCGGTCACAGCGAGCGCACCCGGGTCCTGCCGCACCGATCGAGCCGGCTCAAGCTCGGGCGCGATCTGGCTAAGCAGCCGGCTAGCGAAGTCGAGAATCTGGCGCGGCACCCGGTACCCGGTGACCAGCTCCTCCAGCTCGGCCTCGGGCTTTCCGAGGTCGCGAAGCATCTGGCCCCAGCTGCGTGCCGCCCACGCGGTCGTGCCCTGCGCGATGTCGCCGAGCACGGTCACCGATCCGGTGGTGCACCGCCGGCCGATCGCCCGGCAGGCCATCGCCGACAGGTCCTGCGCCTCGTCGACCACGATGTGCGCGAGGCTGGAGGTCCGCTCGAGCAGGTCGGCGAGCTCATCGATCAGCACCGCGTCGGCGGCCGACCACCGCGCCGAGCCAGGACTACGCGGCGGCTTGGCCCAGGCGATGGCGTCCTGCTCCGCCTCGCTCAGCACGCCTTCCGCGCAGCGGGTTAGGACTTCACGATCAGACAATAGGGAGAAAGCTACCTTGACCGGCTCGGCCTTCGGCCAGATTGCGTTGACCGCATTCTTGACCACGCTGGTCCGCCTGACCGCCTCGTGGGTGCGGTCATCGCACGGCTCGCCACCGGCCTCCATCAGGGTCAAGATCACGTGCGCGATCCGATGCGACAGCATCTCCCGCCCGGTGCCGTACCTGACCCCCCGGTCACGGAGTTCGGCCACGAGCTCGGCCAGCCGGTCAGCCGAGACCCGCCACCGTCGCGACCCCCGCGGCAGCATGATCGATTCGGTCGGCCAGCTGATCCGCTCCCACAACGCCCGCCGCAGCACGGTCGCCATCCGCGCGTCGCCCTTGACGATGGCGGCCCGCTCGGAGTCGACGCCGCGGATCGGCACGGTAGCGATCATCTCGGTCACCGAGGTCTGGGTAGCGTCGAATTCGCCGAGCGCGGGCAGCACATTGCGGATGTAGGTGAGGAAGGCCCGGTTGGGTCCGAGTACCAACACGCCGCCCCGGCTCATCCGCTCTCGGTAGGCGTACATCAAGAACGCGATCCGGTGCAGCCCGACCGCCGTCTTGCCGGTCCCCGGCGCTCCCTGGACGCACACCGACAAGGTCGCGTCGGCCCGCACGATGTCGTCCTGCTCGGGCTGGATCGTCGCCACGATGTCGCGCATCGCGCCCGACCGAGGCCGCTCGATCTCCTCGATCATGATCCGGCTCAAGATCGGCTCGGTCCCCGTTCCAGAGGCCGGTCGAACCGGCCCGGCCGAGAAGACCTCGTCCTCGTACGCGGTCAGCTCACCCCCGCTGAACCCGAACCGCCGCCGCCGGGTCAGCGCCATCGGATCGGACTGACTGGCCCGGTAGAACGGCCGCGACACCGGCGCCCGCCAGTCAATAACAGCCGGCCGCCCCTCCGGATCATTCACGTGGCGACGGCCGATGTGAAAGTCTTCATCGGGCGGTTCCGGGGGGTCGTCCCCCCGGGCAGACACGGCACCCGCATAGTCGAGGCGGCCGAAGAACAACGGGGTGTCAGGCAAGTCGCGCAGTGACTCGGCCCGGCGGTACAGGTCGGCTTTCAGATACTGCTCAGACACCCGGTCGCCGGCTAGCGCGGGCAGTGACAGCACGTCCTCCCGCATGAGCCGCAGATACTCCCGCGAGGCAATCAGATGCTCGCGCTCAGCGGCTAGAACATCATGCGGGGTTCAGAGGGGGTCGTCCCCCTTGGCCAGCACCGCTCGGTCTCGGTCTCGGTATCGTCCTCCGTGGCGGGAACCATAGCTCTGCTCCTCAGTCGCGGTTCCAGAGTCGGCACAAGGGCACGAGAGCCTAGCAACGCCGACCGGCCCTGTCATCTGAATTTTCACGCATACTGCGCTGACCAGCGGAAATGAATCTTGGCGGGGGCGATAGCCATGCATTCATTTCCCAACTACTGGCTTGGCATCATGGCCGCCGCGTTCGCGATCGCGCTGGCGGTCTGGATCGGCCTGGTCTTCAACGCCGACCGGCACCCGCACGGGTACTCCAAGCTGCCGAAACGTCGGGGCGATGTAGTGGGCGGCTCGTTTACGGCGAGCGAAGGCGGCCGCCAGGTAACGCCGCATCCAGGCGAGACTCCAGAACCGATGCCAGGCGACGCCCAGGAACCGCTGGTACCGCCCGCTCCGCGCCAGTCGCCCGAGCAGGTCGAACCCGAGCCAGTGACAACAGAGCAGGCTAACAGAACGGGTTTAAAACAAGACTGAAGTGAACGTGTTGATCTGCCGGAATCCGACCCGCTGATAGGCGGCTCGAGCCGGCGCGTTGAAATCGTTCACGTACAAGCTCACCACCGGCGCCAGCGAGCGCCGGGCGAACTCCACGACGGCGGCCATCCCGTGCGCGGCATGACCCCTATTGCGCCGGTCCGGCGGCACCCAGACACCCTGGACCTGGCAAGCCGCCTTGGTCACGGCCCCGACCTCGGCCTTGAACACGACCTGGCCGTCCTCGATCCTGGCCAACGACCGGCCGCCGGAGACCAATTCCATGACCCGGGCCCGGTACGCCGCTCCTCCGTCGGCACCGATCGGCGAGACGCCCACCTCCTCGGCGAACATCGCGATGCTAGCTGGGAGCAGCACGCTGATCTCGTCGATCCGCACCTGCCTGACCAGCGGATCGGGGCTGACCAGAGGCGCGCTTGAGATCGCCAGCAGCGGCTGGTTGTGCCTGATCTCGCGGGGCCGGTCCCAGTAAGGCGCGAGCTGTCGCCACAGCTCGCGAACCGCGTCGGCGGGCCCGGCGATCGATGAGCAGCGTCGGCCCGCCATCCTGGCCCGGTCGGCGAACGCCGCCGTTGCGGCCGGTCCCGCTTCCACGGGCACCATGTTGGCGCCGACGTAACACGCCGAGGAAAGCCGGCCGGATTCGTAGTAGCCCCAGACCTGGGCACCAAGGCTGACCGGATCGAGACCGCCCGTCATCACCCTGGCGGCCACGAACACGTTCGTTACCGGGTCCCGATCGCACAGAGCCAGCACGTCATCGCGATCGCGGTCGACAAGCAGACGCAGCGACCCTGACGAGCGCCCGGCCTTGGTGCGCAACACGGGTTAAGCGTATCGGCATCAGCCGCTTGGTACCGGGTCGGGAAGGGTCGCACAAGTGGCGTCAACCGGCCCTGAGCCAGACGGCAGCGCCCCGGTGGCCAGGTACCTGTCCAGGTAGCCGTTGACGCAATTGTTGGCCGGGAATGACAGCGACTGGCCGTGGTTGCCGCCGCCCTGGACGACGACCATCTTCGCGGTCGGGAACTGCGCGTGCGCGACCTGCGCCCCGACGTACGGGGTCGCCCCGTCACCGGTGCCCTGCAGCATCAAGATGCCGGGCAGGCCGGACGCGCCGACCTTCAGCGGCGTCGCCGGGCCGTTCACCGGCCAGAACGCGCAGGCGGCGTTGAACCAGGTGTTGTCCCAAGCCTCTACCGGCGCCTTGACGTAGACGCTTCGCGCATCGGCGTCCCACTTGGCCCAGTTACGCGGCCAGGCGACATCGGCGCACTCGACCGCGTTGTAGACCGCGAACTCGTTCTCGCTCTGCTTGCCGACCTGCTCGTAGATGTTCGACAGCTGTTCGGTACCGCCGACGTGCAGGTAGGTCGCGAGCGCGGCGGCCATCTGCGGCCAGTAGCCGTTGTCATAGCCGCCGACCAGCATGGTGTCGTCGAACTCATCGCCACCGATCAGCGGGACGCCGCCGACCTTGACCGGATGCGCAAACAGCCGGGCCCGCGCCGCGTACCAGGACTGGCGGACCGCCGACTCGGTGGCGCCCAGGTGGTAGAGCCGGTCGTACTTGGCCATCCACTGCCAGAAGGCGACCGCTCGCCCCTGGAACGCGTAGTCCTGGCCGATGTTGTCCGCGTACCAGATGCCCTTCGGGTTAACCGTGCTGTCAAGCGCCAGCCGGTGCACCCGTTGCGGGAACAGCGTCGCGTAGACCTGGCCGATGTAGGTGCCGTAGGAGTAGCCCAGGTAACTCATCTTCGACTGGCCCATCGCGGCCCTGATCTGGTCCATGTCCCTGGCCACGTTCTGCGTGGTCATGAACGGCAGCAGCCAGCCGAACCGCTTCTGGCAGCCCGCCGCGTACGCCTTGGCCCGGTTGATCAGCACCTGCTCGGCGGCCTTGGTCGCCGGGATGTAGTTCGGCCTGTCCTTGGCGAAGAACGACGGGTCGCAGTGCAGCGCGGGCACTGAGGCGCCGACACCCCTGGGGTCGAAGCCGATGATGTTGTACTCGGCGGCGACCGAGGGGTCAAGGCCCTGGGCGACGAAGCTCGCCAGGCCGGTGCCGCTGCCACCCGGTCCGCCCGGGTTGACCAGCAAGATGCCCTGCTGCTTGCTGGCCGGAGCGGTCGCCGGGACCTCGGTGAGCGCCAGCGTGATCTTCCGGCCGGTCGGGTGGGCGTAGTCAAGCGGCACCTGAATCGTCCCGCACCGGTTCGGCCCGGATCCGCACGAGTGCCAGCTCACCGAGCCAGCCGACGCCGGCGAGCCGCCGGGCGGAGTCGACTTCCCGCCGCCTGCGGTCGTAGTGTGCGTACAGCCAGTCACCACGGCCAGTGTGGCCGCCAGCGCGGCGGCCAGGTACTGTCTGCGGGGGTTCAAAGGGGGTCCCACCCTCGGCACCCCCCGCCCACCACCCGGGCCAGCACCCCGTTTAGGCATCAGTTGCCGTCATGTTCTCTGCCAGCTTCATCGCTTCCTCGATCAGCCGTTCCACGATCTGGGACTCTGGCACGGTGGCGATCACCTCGCCGCGCACGAAGATCTGGCCCTTGCCGTTGCCCGAGGCGACCCCCAGATCGGCTTCCCTGGCTTCGCCGGGACCGTTGACGACGCAGCCCATGACCGCGACCCGAAGCGGGATGTCCATCCCGTCGAGCGCGGCGGTGACCTCGTCGGCCAGCTTGTAGACATCGACCTGGGCGCGGCCGCAGGACGGGCAGGATACGATCTCGAGCCCGCGCTCACGCAGGCCGAGCGATTCGAGAATGGCGGCACCGACCTTGACCTCTTCGACCGGCGGGGCCGACAGCGACACCCGGATCGTGTCGCCGATGCCCTCGGCGAGCAGCGCGCCGAACGCGACCGCGGACTTGATCGTGCCCTGGAACGTCGGACCGGCCTCGGTCACGCCGAGGTGCAGCGGATAGTCACAGCGCTCGGCGAGCATCCGGTAAGCCTGGATCATCACGACCGGGTCGTGGTGCTTCACCGAGATCTTGATGTCGCGGAAGCCGTGCTCTTCGAACAGCGAGCACTCCCACAGCGCCGACTCGGTCAGCGCCTCCGGCGTCGCCTTCCCGTACTTGGCCAGCAGGCGCTTGTCCAGGGAGCCGGCGTTGACGCCGATCCTTATAGGAACTTGGGCGTCAGCAGCCGCGCGAGCTATTTCTCCCACTTTGTCGTCAAAAGCTTTGATGTTTCCGGGATTAACGCGCACGGCAGCACATCCCGCGTCTATAGCCGCGAAAACATACTTTGGCTGGAAGTGAATGTCCGCGATCACCGGGATCTGGGACTTGCGGGCGATGTCGGGAAGGGCGTCGGCGTCGTCCTGCGATGGGACGGCGACCCTGACGATCTGGCAGCCCGCAGCAGTTAGTTCGGCGATCTGCTGGAGCGTGGCGTTCACGTCGGCAGTCAGGGTCGTCGTCATCGACTGCACCGACACCGGCGCGCCGCCGCCGACCGGTACCGCGTGCGCCCCCTTGCCCACCATGATCTGGCGGGACTGACGACGCGGCGCCAGCGATGCCGTCGCAGTGCTGTCTTGGGGGGACGACCCCCCATGCCCCCCCGCGGATGCAGGCATGCCGAGGTTGACAGTCATGATTATCGCCTAACTGGTCAGTTGAGCTGTATTGGGTTAAAGATGTCCGCCGCGATCAGCAGCACGCCGAGGCAGACGAACACGAACAGGAAACCAACGCTAAGCGGGATCAGACGCTGCATGTCGACCGGACCCGGATCCGGTCGGCGGAACAGCCGCGCGAACGCCGACCTGATCCACTCGAATATAACGACCGCGAGCTTCCCGCCGTCGAGCGGCAGGAACGGCAGCAGGTTGAACAGGCCGACGAAGATGTTCACCGAGGCGACCACGAGCAGCACGAACGCAATCTTGGCCTGCCAGCTCACGCCGCTGGCGCTGACCACCTGGCCGGTCGCCTCGCTGACGCCGACCACGCTCGACACGCCGCCGCCATTCTCAGCTCGGTTCGCAGAGAACAGCTTGGGGATCTCGCTCGGCAGCTTGCCTAGGCCCTGCACCGAGCTGGTCACGACCGAGCCGAATTGCTGCGCGCTCGAGTTCAGCGCGGTCAGCGGGCTGACCGAGACGAACTGTACCTCTTCGATGCCGAGGACGCCGCCCTTGCGCCAGTTCAGCTTGGCCAGCGTGATCGTCTTGGTGAACTGCTTGCCGTCGCGCTGCACGGTGAAACTGACCGGAGTGCCGCCCTTGTGCGTGATGATCTGGCTGGTGAGCTGGGACCAGGTGGATACCTGGTGACCGTCGACGGCGGTGATCTGGTCGCCGGTCCTCAGGCCGGCCAGCACCGCCGGGGACTGGGTCGCCGTCTTCGTGCAGTTGATCTGGGTCTTGGAGGCGGGCACGCACCGGTCCAGGCTGATCGTGGTGGTGTTCTGATCGCCGATCGCGGCCGTCACCGCGAAGATCAGCACGAACCCGATCAGGAAGTGCATCACCGAGCCCGCCAGCAGCACCACGCAGCGCTGCCACGGCGGCTTGGCCCGGAAGGTACGCGGCTCGTCGGCCGGGCTGACGTCATCGAGGTTGCTCATCCCGGTGATGTCGACGAAGCCGCCGAGCGGCAGCGCCTTGATCCCGTATTCGGTCTCGCCGCGCTTGCGGGACCAGACCGTGTTGCCGAACCCGACGAAGAACTTGGTGGCCTTCATGTTGAAGGCCTTGGCCGTGAACAGGTGCCCGGCCTCGTGGAACATGATCGAAACAAGCAGTGCGACAACGAAGATCAGCACGCCAAGCAGGTAGGTCATCTAGCCGTCCCAGTCTGAGCCGGGCCGGCTTCGGCCGCGGCTGTCTTCGTCAGCTCGCGGGCTCTGGCCCGCGCCCAAGCATCAGCGGCCAGGATCTCGTCGATACCGGATGCCCTCGTAGCACCGGCCGCGCCGCCATGATCCGAGATTACCTGCGCTACCGTCTGCACGATCCCGGTGAACGCAATGGCGCCGGCCAGGAACGCGGCGACGCACTCCTCATTCGCCGCGTTGTAGGCGGCCGGTACGGTGCCGCCGGCCATTCCGGCCTCGCGGGCCAGCGACACGGCCGGGAACGCCTCGTGGTCGAGCGGCTCGAACGTCCACGTCTGGGCCTTGGTCCAGTCCACCGGTGCGGCGGCGTCCGGCACCCGGTCGGGCCAGGCCAGGCCGAGCGCGATCGGGATACGCATGTCCGGCGGGCTGGCCTGGGCGATCGTGGACCCGTCGGTGAACTCCACCATGGAGTGGATGACCGACTGGCGGTGCACCACGACGTCGAGCGAGTCGAAGCCGATGCCGAACAGCAGGTGTGCCTCGATGAGTTCGAGCCCCTTGTTGATCAGGGTCGCGGAATTGATGGTGATCACCGGGCCCATGTTCCAGGTCGGGTGTGACAATGCCTGTGCCGGTGTGACGTTCGTGAGTTGGTCGGGCTTCCAGTGCAGGAACGGGCCGCCGCTCGCGGTCACGACCAGTTTGCGTACCTCGGCTGCACTTCCGCTGCGCAGGCACTGGGCGATCGCTGAATGCTCGGAGTCCACCGGGACGATCTGACCTGGAGCGGCCCGGCTGGTAACCAGCTCGCCGCCCATGATCAGCGACTCCTTGTTCGCCAGCGCCAGCACCCGGCCCGCATCGAGCGCGGACAGCGTCGCGGCCAGCCCGACCGCGCCGGTCACCGCGTTCAGCACCACATCGCACGGCCACGCGGCCAGCTCAGCCACCGCCTCAGGCCCAGCCAGCACCTTAGGCAACTGTCGCTTTCCGCCGACGCCAGGGCCGGTCGCGGCGGCGTCAGCCGCCTGCCGGAGAGCCACCGTCACATCAGGCACTGCCTCCGGCCGGGCGACGGCAACCACTTCGACGCCGAACTCGATCGCTTGCGTCGCGATCAGCTCAGGGCTACCGCCCCCGGCGGCAAGCGCGACCAAGCGGAACTTGCCCGGGTTGCGTCGCACGATGTCGGCCGCCTGCGTCCCGATCGACCCGGTCGACCCGAGCAGCACCACTTCACGCTGCCCGCCCCGTTGCTCTGCGTCTTCACTGCTTGAATGCATGCAGCCATTCTCCCCGCCGTCCCCGCCTGCCGCGACAACACCCCGCCAGCCAGGCCTCCAACTAATCCCGCCCCCCGTTTGCCGCGATTCCCCCGCCACCACCAGCCCCACCTCCAGCCACCCCCGCCGCCCGCCCGGCCCAAGAACCGAGTCCCTAGACATCCACTCCCGCCGCCGGCCCAGGAACCCAGTTCCCCCACCGTGAACAGGCAGAGTTCGCGTCACCCAGCACCCCAAAGCCTTCGCGACCATGAACGCCAGGCGAATCCCCGGAACGTTGGTTCGGAGGAGATGGCGGGTTCCTGGACTCCTGAAATGCGTTCTGGGCGGCCTCGGGCGTCATGATCGTTTCGGGCGGCGGATTGCGGCCCGGGTCTGGCCGACTGGGCCGGGCCTGGCGTTGCGTCTACTGCGGCTGCGGGCCGGCGCTGCTGTGGCTGGCCCGGGGTGAACAGCAGCGCCGGCCCGCGGGCGTTGCCAGGCCAGCAGTGGCGGGTCAGCGCTGTCGCGCGGCCCGGGGGTGCCGCAACGCCTGCGGGTCAGCGCTGTCGCGGGCCCGGCCGCGCGGCCGCGAAACGAGGCCGAAACCGAGTTCCGGGTCCAGAAACCCGCTTTCTCCTTGAATCACGAAGACTTAGCCGCGCACCCGGCCTAACGCACTGGCCACCCGTCCGCCGACCAGGCTCGGTCTGGTGCTTGGTTAGACTCCTCAACGTAGTCGCGACCCCTGTTTCCGACGTCTGGGCTGCCATGACCGCACCAGCATCACCGAAGGACAGCCTCGACCTATCCGGTGATTTCGCCGAGGTAGATGCCGCCAGGCATCAACCATGGCGGGACGCCTGGAGCGGCCTACCCGCCGCTCAGCAGCCGGACTGGCCCGACCCCGCCCAGCTCGCCTCGGTCACCGCGGAACTGGCCGGCCTTCCGCCGCTGGTCTTCGCCGGCGAGTGCGACCTGCTCATCGACCGGATCGCCGCCGTCACCAAGGGCGAGGCGTTCGTGCTCCAGGGCGGCGACTGCGCCGAGACGTTCGCGGGCTCGACCGCCACGGCAGTTAGGGCCAAACTGAGGACGCTGCTGCAGATGGCGGTCGTGCTGACCTACGGCGCGAGCGTGCCGATCGTGAAGATCGCCCGAATGGCCGGCCAGTTCGCCAAGCCGAGGTCCAAGACCACCGAGATCAGGAACGGCGTCGAATTGCCCGCCTACCGCGGCGACGCGGTCAATAGCCTCGACTTCACCGCGGCCGCGCGTACCCCAGACCCGAGCCGGCTGCTGCGTGCCTACCACTGCTCGGCCGTCACGCTGAACCTCTGCCGGGCGTTCACCACCGGCGGATACGCCGACCTGCACCAGGTTCACGCCTGGAACCAGGACTTCGTGGCCGACAGCCCGGCCGGCCAGCGCTACGAGCGACTGGCCGGGGAGATCGACCGGGCGCTCAGCTTCATGCGCGCCTGCGGCGCCGACCCGGCCGAGTTGCGCAGCGTCGAGTTCT
>WNEY01005639.1_pt1 | contig 11415 bp, 10 predicted proteins | sample 5400531 | NCBI WGS metagenome assembly WNEY01 (sample SAMN13153338, study PRJNA577476) | soil metagenome | isolation source: 200 cm saprolite under Douglas fir tree site 1 | place: USA:California | collected 2015-04-18
TCGCTCACCGATGACGTGGACACCCCGCAACTCACGCAGGACGAGCTAAACGCCATAGTCGACGAAGCCCACGCCTTACGCCGCAAAACCGCCGCGCACGCTCACGGCAACGAGGGCGCGAAGCGCGCGATCCTTGCCGGCATTGATTCCATCGAGCACGGTTCCTTCATGCAGGATGACACCCTGGATCTGATGAAACAGCGCGGGACTTACCTCGTGCCCACGCTCATCGCCGGCGATAGTCTGCGCGAGAAAATTGATAAGGGCCTGTATTTACCTCCGGCAATCATCGCAAAAACGCGCGCCGCGTTGGCTGCTCGCTCGCAAATGTTTCAGCACGCCGTCACCAAAGGTGTAAAAATCGCTTTCGGAACGGACGCCGGCGTCTACCCGCACGGGCGAAATGCGGAAGAATTCCACTTGAGGGTCGATCTCGGCATGAAACCTATCGATGCCCTGCGCTCCGCGGCGCTGCCCGACGCGGAACTGCTGGGACTTCAAGACAAGCTGGGAACTCTGGAATCCGGCAAGCTCGCGGACATCATTGCTGTGCCAGGTGATCCAGTGGAGAACATTCGCCAGACCGAAAAGGTATTATTCGTGATGAAGGACGGCGTGATCTACCGAAACGACCGAAGTGCGCCACAGCGCTAAGCTGCGGCAGCATCCTGAATTTACGTCTCCAACTTAAATCGCGAAGAGGCCAGCCGGTACAAGCGTCTCCAGACCAACCGATTGATTAGCACTACCACCGTCGCCATGATCAACGTCGACGCCAGCAGCACATCGAACCTTCCAGAATCGCTGGCCCGGCTGATCGTGCTTCCCAGTCCCGCCGTGGAAACAATCCTCCCCCGAAAATGAAAATATTCGGCCACGATGCTGGCGTTCCACGCTCCACCGGATGCGGTCACCATCCCTGTCACCAGGTATGGAAAAATTCCAGGCAAGATCAATCGCCGCCAGCGCTCCCACCCGCTGAAGCCAAAAATCTGCGCGGCTTCCTTCAGGTCGCTGGGAATCGCCATCGCTCCGGCAATCACATTGAACAGAATGTACCACTGCGTTCCAAGGAGCATCAGCGACATCGCTGCAATTTCTAGCCCGCCGCGGAAGTGAATGAAAAAAAGCAAAATCACCGGAAACAACGCCGTCGCCGGAATCGACGCCGCCAGTTGCGCGAGTGGCTGCGCCACGCGGGCCAGCCGCGGATTCGAGCCAATGGCCACGCCCGCCGGCACGGTCCACAGCGTGCCGATCAGCAGCGCCGCGTTGACGCGCACAAACGTCACCCCCGCACTGCGCAATAGGCCGAAGTAATCCTTCCGGTGCAGGTCGGACATCTCGCGCGCCGCATGGAAAACCGCAAATCCGAGCCCCACCATCACGGTTGCCGCGAAAATTCCCAGCAGCCACCGCCGCGAGCTCTGTTTATTCGGCGTTCGCAGGCGCTTCGCTGCGCGTCGCGCACCGACGGCGAACATCAGCGTCAGCGAATGGATAACCGGCCGAAGCATCAGCCGATAGCCCCGAATCACCAGCGACGCCCGCCCGATCAAGTTCAGGAAGGTATTCGGTGTCGCGCTTGTGCTCTCAACCTGTTCGAACTTGAATTTGTCCGCCCAGACGATGATCGGCCGCCACACAAATTGGTCCAGCAACACAATCAAGGCAATCATCGCGCTCAGACCCCACACAATCGCGCGCGTGTTGCCATTGCTCGCCGCTGTTTGGAGGAACGAGCCGAGTCCAGGCAGCCGGAAATCGCGGTCGCCCAGCACAAACATTTCGCAAGCCATCAGAAAAAACCATCCACCGGCCACCGACATCATCGAATTCCAAACCAATCCAATCGTCGCAAAAGGCAAATCCAGTTCCACGAACCGCTGCCAAGCTGAAGGCGATGTTCCACACTTGCCCCGTGAAGATCAGCAGAATCGAGCCTAGCTCCACGCCAATCTGGCGATGCGGGATCAACGCCACCATGGCCAGCATCACGCCCGGCAAAAAACTCAGCACCGGTATCGATTGCAGAATATCCAACAGCGGCACGAGCACAACTTCCGCGCGCCGCGAACTCGCCGCCAGGTAGCCGTAACCCAGCGCAAAAATTAAGCTCAGTCCGTACGCCAGGCTGATGCGCACCAGCGAGTACAGCGCGTAGAGCGGAAGCGCGCGCGGGCTCTGTGAAATTTGCGCTTGCGGCACGGCTGGCCCCAACCACGACCGCCCAATGGCGTACACGCCATAAATCGCCGCGAAAACAAACAGAAACATTGCGATGTCGATGAGAAAGGCCCAGGCCCAGCGCGCGCCCGCGGGCCGCGCCGCGGTCGGTGGCAGCAGCATAGTTTGTGCAGCAGGAGTAGGCGCCGGCACGATGGAGTCAAACCTCGGTGAGGGTCAGCTTGCCGGTGGCCGCGTCGTAGTCGAAAATCTCCGCGTAGCGCCCCCACTGAATCGCCGTTTCCAGTTGACGCCGCGCTTCGTCGTCGCTGAAGTGTTCGTCCAGAAGATCGCGAAAAAACTCGTCCGGCAGCGTGCGGTCGGATTTGGCCTTCAGCGATTGCTCCATCTGCCGCAGCAGTGGCACGTGCGCCAGCGCCGCGTTGCGAAAAATCTTCTTGCGCGTCTGAATATCGCCGCGCGCGAATTCCTGGCCTTCCGGAGTGATGATCGCGTCGCCTTCTTCAACCCGCAGCAAGCCGAGAAGCACGGCGGTGTCCACGGTAGGAAGCAGCGCGTCGACTTCCAGGCTCAGGTCGTCGGCAAGCCGGTGGAGGTCCACGCGCCCGCCTTGGTCGGCAACAATTTCCAGCAAGCCCGCCATGCCGCCGGGGCGCGTGTGCGGAAGCATAATCTGCCGGTGCTGCACCGCTGGTCCCGTAGTAAGGGCGGCCTCCACAAGGTCATGCCGCAGGCCTGGGTGTGTGAGCACGCGATAGATGGCGTCCACCAACTCGAGAAAACGCGGTGCTTTGCGGTCGCGCGGTTGCGCCATCTCCACGTTGAAATCGGCATGAATGTGCGCGGGATTTTTTCCCAGTACAATGATGCGATCCGCCAGCACAACGGCTTCTTCGATGTTGTGCGTCACTATAAAAATCGCTCGGGTCGGTATTTTGTGTCCCAGTCAAAGCTCCAGCAACTCGCCGCGCAGTGTTTCCGCCGTCAGCACGTCCAGCGCGGAAAACGGCTCGTCCATGAACAAGACTTCCGGCTCGACAACCAACGCCCGCGCCACACCCACGCGCTGCTTCATCCCGCCGGAAAGTTCCTTCGGGTACGCGGACTCGAACCCATCCAGGCCCACCGCATCGATAATGCGCAGCGCCCGCCTGTGCCGTTCAATCGACGGAAATCCCCGCGCTTCCAGCGGCGCCTCCACATTTTCCAGCACCGTCAGCCATGGAAACAGCGCGAAGCTTTGGAACACGATCGCAACGTTTGGGTCCTCGCCGCGCACCGGCTGACCGTGCCACAGCACGCTTCCCGCCGACGCCAGCGCAAGCCCCGTCATCATTCGCAACAATGTGGATTTTCCGCATCCCGACGGACCCAGCAGCGCAAGAATCTGCCCCGGATAGATCGCCAGATCCGTCGGCGCAATCACTTGAACGCGGCTGCCGTCGGGCTGCGTATAAAATTTCTCGATCTGCCGCACTTCAATGATTGGCACCACGGCTGTCGCTGGTGTGCTCATGCGTGCGAGCATTATGGCTCAAGTCCTTGCGGGCCGTATGCGTAGCATCGGGCTCGCTCACAATATTCTTTAGCGGTTACAATCGCGTGAAGACGGAATGACGCCGGCCCCCGACCCTCTCGCCACCGCACCCTCCGCCGCTCCTCGCGGCTGGCTCCTCGCGCTCGGTCTCTCGTTGGGCTTTTCATTGTTAATCGTGGCTCCTTTCTTCTGGCTCGGCAGCGCTTCCGGTCACGATTTCGAATTCCACGCCACCTCCTGGCTGGACGTTGCCGGCCAATGGAAGCAAGGCATCCTCTACCCACGCTGGGCGGAATGGGCCAACCACGGCTTCGGTGAGCCGCGCTTCATTTTCTATCCGCCGCTTTCCTGGATGCTGGCACCCGCCTTGAGCTTTCTTGTGCCGTGGGACTACGTGCCGGTCGCGTTCATCGTTTTGGTGCAGAGCTTTGCAGGACTCTCTGCTTTTGTTTTTGCGCGGCGTTTGCTGCCGCAAGGCGCGGCGTTATTTGCCGCTGCGTGCTATGCGGGAAATCCCAACGCGCTGCTGATGATTTATTTCCGTAGTGACTACGCCGAACTTCTGGCCTCGGCCTTCTTTCCGTTGCTGTTTCTGGCGACCTTGCAACTCTCAGGCATTTTGGAATCTCACGAGCGGCGCGCTGTCCCCATGCTCGTTCTCTTCTCCGTCACCTTCGCCGCCGTGTGGCTGTCCAATGCTCCCGCCGGAGTGATGGCTGCGTACAGCGTCACCGTGCTCTTCGCCTGGGCTGCGCTCACGCGCAAATGCTGGCGGCTGCTTGGTTGCGGCGCTGCCGGCCTGGCGCTCGGCTTCGGCCTCGCCGCGTTCTACATCGTGCCCGCCGCGTTCGAGCAGCGGTGGGTCAACATTTCGCAAGCACTCTCCACCGGCCTGCTGCCCTCCGAGAATTTCCTCTACACCGCCATCAGCGACCCCGAGCACACCTTCTTCAACTACATCACCTCCACCGTCGCCGTGGCCCTCATCGTGTTCACCGGCGCCGCGGCCATAGCGGCACGTCGCGAAAGTGCGCAACCGACCGCCTTCCCCGCTCAACGCAAAATCTGGAGCGCATTCCTGTTCCTTGCCACCGTCGCTACCGTTTTGATGCTGCGCTTCACCTCGATCTTCTGGCACATTTTGCCAAAGCTTCGCTTCGTCCAATTCCCCTGGCGTTGGATGTCTATTCTTACTATACCCTTCGTCTATTTTCTCGCCGCCGCCGTGGTTCGCCGTCGTTTCCGCTGGCTCTGCATCCCCGCGACGCTGGCTTTGCTCACGAGCACGGCTGTGTACCTCGTGCAGCACACCTGGTGGGACGACGAGGACTTCTCCACGCTGCGCGCCAGCTTCGCCGGTGGCGAAGGTTTCGACGGCACCGACGAGTACGATCCCGTCGGCGACGACCACTACAACCTCCCGCAAAAAGCTCCCCGCGTGCACCTTCTTCCGCTTCCGCTCACCGACGATGCCGATTCGCAAGATTCCCATGCGCTCGCAGACTCCAAAGCTTTTGTTGAACGCTGGACTGCGCAAGACAAGATCGTGCGTGTCCACTCATCGCAACCCGCACGCCTGGCTTTGCGGCTGCTCAATTATCCAGCGTGGCGAGTCGAAGTGAACGGCGCGCGCACCCAGCCACAGCACCCTGAAGATTCCGGCCAGATGATCGTCGAGGTACCCCCTGGAGAATCACGCATCACGGTGCACTTCGGACGGACGCTGGATCGAATGCTGGGCGGCCTTATTTCCATCCTGAGCTCGTTCACAGCGGCATCGCTGCTGGCCTGGCGGCTTCCAGCGCGTCAGCCATAAGGCGCGGCAGTTCAGGGCTGGTCCCAACACGTCAACCCCCGCGGCAAAGTGCGACATTCGCTTGTGGAAGGAGATTGTCGCTTCATGTCGCTTGCCAAAGACAGAGTGAATGCCTACAGTCGCGGTCAAGCGCAAGGGTCGGTAGTGTTTGGACACTACCCAAGCGTTCGGCGGATTGCTTTAGAACGGTATTGGTAGTAATTTTCCCGCAATCTCATCCGGCGGAGAAAATCATGTGTTTCAGGCGAGTCGTCCCCATGCAGTGCTGCATTTCGGTGCTGTGCGCTCTGGCGAGCATTACCGCTGCAGCGGACGACCCCAAACCTACGCCTGAGAACACCATCCACGTGCAGCTCGCCGACCCGGTGAAGCCACAAGCATTTTCCCGCCCGCTCAAATTCTTCCTCGTGGACGTGGTCGACCGCTCGGGCGCCGCGCAACCCATGATGGTCTTTAAGCCTCGCGGAGGAATTTTTCTGGACCACACACCGTCGGAAATCACGCGAACCGGACTGGAAACTTGCTTGAAATCCGCCAATATGCTCGCCGCGGAGCGTGATTCGGCGGACTTGCTGCTGACCGTTTATCTTTTTAATTTCGGATTGAGCGACAGCTCAGGAATGGATTTCTTCGGCAAAGTGGAATTTGCCGTTACGCTGAAAAATCCGAAAACCGCCAAGTCGCAGCAGATCACGGCGTCGGGAACCTCTATTGCAGGCGCGGCCATTCGAAAGAAGAACATTCAGAAAAACGTGCAGGAAGATATCGAGCGTGCCTTTGCTGATGCGGTACGGAATCTGCTGCGCGGCGTGAAATTGCGCGATGCCGTGGTGGCGCTGGACGTTCCGCCGGAGCTTCCGGCCAGTCCAGCGCAGCCCGCGGCAGTGCCTGCGCCGCCCGCAACGGAGAAACCACCGGCAGCCGGATGAGCGCCAAATGACAAGAAAATTGAAGGGAGAAAAATGATGAAAATCATGGCATTCGCAACGCTTGCAGCGCTCCTGGCCTGGACCATGCCGGCAATCGCAAAAGATGCCGAGCCGCAGTTCAAGTCCGTGGAGGCCAAACATTTTCCCCGCGCGGAAGGCGTCGAGCTAACCCCGGCGTTCTCCGATTATCTTTACGCCGAACTACGCGCGGAACTCACCAAGGCCAAACTCTTTGGGCAAGTCATCGGCGAGGATGAAGTCGTGGACGCAGCAGACGCCCCAAAGTCGCTGGTCATCGTTGGCACGATAACGGAATATAAGAAGGGCAGCGTCGTGAAGGATGCGCTCATCGGCTTTGGCGCTGGAATGCGCAGTCTGAAGGTAGACGCAAACGTCGCGCGGCGCAGCGATCAGCAAAACTTGGCGGCCATTCATGTTCACGTGAAAGTGTCTCCGCGATGGAATGAAAAGATCATGGCGCGGGCCGCGGCAAAGGATATCGTGAAGCAGGTCAAGAATTCGCTGAAAGCAACAAAAGCCTCCTAAACTCGGGGAACGCTCCGGCAACTGCGAAATACACCATGAGGCAAGTCACACAAACCTCGCCGCGGGATCCTTTGGCAGCCCTGTTTCTGGCGCTGGTGCTCGCGCTGCCGGCGCCGCCTGCCTCAGCGGTATCCAAGGTCAAGCTCCATGGTTACATTACCGGCCGGCCCGATGACCAGACGGTGGCGATCCTCGACGACAGACTGGAACTCACGACCGCGAGCCGAATTACGGGGCAGGATGCCACCGGCGAGCACGCGCTCACGCGTGCAGACCTCGTCCCGGGAATGCTGATCGAAGCAGAAGGCCAGTGGCTCGATCACCACAAGTTTTTCGCCGAAAAAATCGTTGTAGATCTCAAGGATTCTGAAAAGCAAGTCCACGGCACCGCTTACTTGCAGGAGGAGCCAGGGGACGGCGCAAAAATTGCCGAAGGCCAAGCTGCCGGACTAAAAGCCGATGGCTACTGGCTGGAACTCGGTCCTCAGACGCGTCGTGAATGGGATCTCACTAAAGCCCGGGCTGGCGCCCCCGGTCTGGCGGCTTCTGGCAACAGCGCAGCGGCAAGTCAGGCTACTTTGGCTGGTTTCCACGTGACGTACGCAGGAGTGAGGCGCAGCGATGGGCGTATTACGGCGGAGCGCGTGGAGTTGGGCCCGCCGGCGCCAGCGGACGCCTATAAGATGCCGCACGATCTGGAGGTCGTACGCGGGAAAGATCCGCAGACCGGAATCGGCGTGATCGAGTTCCGACAGGGCAAGAAAGTGCAAGGAAGGATGAAGCTGCTGGCGGTACCGAGCGCTCAGGAGTACGTCTCCCAATTGGGAGACTCGTTGATTCCGTCCGGAACAAAAGGGACGACGCGCTCGCTGGAGTTCCGGTTCTTCGTCGTCGAAGATCCAACGATTAACGCCGCTTCGCTTCCCGATGGAACCCTGCTCATAAATACCGGGCTGCTCGGCGCCATCGATAACGAGGCCCAGCTCGCTTTCATTCTCAGCCACGAAATTGCTCATGTCCTGCAGGTGCACCATCGGCGCGAAATCGATGAAACGCGAGGCAAGCGCATTGGCCTGATTATCGCGGGAGTTGCGGCGGGCGCGTTTATTGGGAATGCGGGCTTGTTCATGGCCGAAATCGGCATCGCTTCGGTCGTGAATGGACACCAGCGCGAGCTCGAAAACCAGGCGGATCGGCTCGGGCTGCAAAACGTCATCGAACACGGTTACGATCCGCGCGAAGCGCCAAAGTTTTCGCGGATGATCATCGAACGCTATAGCCAGCGTACCACCAGCAGACTGTGGTCCGATCATGACTCGAGCCTGATGCGCGGAAGCTTCCTGACCGTCCAGCTGATGCGCCAGTATCCGGACAGTCATTGGGACAAAGCGAAGAAGGACACGGAAGCGTTCCAGGCCATGAAGGACGCAATGGGACCGGTGAAGATCGAATAGCGGGCGCAGCCCAACGCTAGCGGCGGTCCACGGTGGGATGCCGCACGTCCTGACCCTGCACCATGTAGATCACGTCTTCGGCGATGTTCGTGGCGTGATCGCCGATTCGCTCCAGGTTCTTCGCCACCAGAATCAGCTCAAACGCGGGAAACACCACGCTCGAATCGCCCATCATGTACGTCAGCAATTCGCGGAAGATCTGATCCCGGAAGTGATCCACCTGGTCATCCATCGCCAAAACTTTCTGCGCCAGCTCTACGTCGCGCCGCACCAGTGCGTTCAGGGAATCCCGCATCATCTCTTCCGCGACTTCGCTCATGCGTGGCAGATCCACGTAGGGCTTCACCCGCGGATGCCGCAGGATGCGCACCGAAGACTGCGCGATATTCACCGCCTGATCGCCAATGCGCTCGAGATCGTTGTTGATGCGGGAAACCGCCAGCACCAGCCGCAGGTCGGTGGCCATCAGCTGGTGCAGCGCCAAAAGCTGCACGACGCGGTCGTCAATTTCAATCTGCAGCTCATTAATGCCGTCTTCTTCGTCGAGCACCCGCTTGGCAAGCTGCTCGTCGGAATCCAGCACCGAATGCACCGCCTGATGCACCGCCCGCTCCGCCAGGCTGCCCATCCACAGCAGCCGCTCTTTCAGTTCGTTCAAGTCTCTTTCGAAGTGACGTTCCATGAGCCGTTCCCTTTGGTGCCTTCTCTAACGAAAGCAAAGCAAAACCGCGGCCTGCCTCTGTACTCACCCAAAACGTCCGGTAATGTACGCCTCTGTCCGCGGATCGCTCGGCGTGGTGAACAGTTGCGGCGTGGTACTGAATTCAATGAGCTGGCCCGTCAGCAAAAATGCCGTAAAGTCGCTCACTCGCGCCGCCTGCTGCATGTTGTGCGTGACAATCACAATCGTGCAAAGGTCCTTCAACTGCACCAGCAGCTCTTCAATTTTCGCTGTGCTGATGGGATCCAGCGCCGAGCAGGGCTCATCCAGCAAAAGCACTTCCGGTTCTACTGCCAGCGCTCGCGCGATGCACAGCCTCTGCTGTTGCCCGCCGGAAAGCTCATAGGCGGACTTGTGCAGGTGATCCTTCACTTCTTCCCACAGCGCCGCATGGCGCAAACTTTTTTCCACGGCCTCGCCGATCGGCAGCTTCGATCCGTTGATCCGCAGCCCGTACGCCACGTTATCGAAAATCGATTTCGGAAATGGGTTCGGCCGTTGAAACACCATGCCCACGCGCCGCCGCAGTTGCGTCACATCCTGCGCCAAGATGTTCTGCCCATCCAGCTTGATTTCGCCTTCCAGCCGCGCGTGGCGCACCGTCTCGTACATGCGGTTCAAGGTCCGCAGTAGCGTCGACTTCCCGCAGCCCGATGGCCCGATTAGCGCCGTAACCTTGCTCGTCGCCACTCCCAAGCTGACGTCAAATAACGTCTGCTTCGGCCCATAGAAAAAATTCACGTTGCTGACGTTCATGCGCATCGGCAAAGCCGTTGTTGTCTCTCGGCCAATCGCTCCGGTCTGGCTTGGTGTGATGTTGAAAGACACTGCCGGCCTCACGGATGCATGCATATTACGCCCTCGGAACCGCGATGCCGCGAGCCAAAATCGCCCGCGCCACAATATTGATGACCAGAATCAATCCTAGCAACACCAGCCCCGCGGCCCAAGCTTGCCGGTGCCAATCCTCGTATGGCGCGACGGCATACGTGTAAATCATCACCGGAAGTGACGCCGTCGGCTGGCTCCAGCCGGGGCTCCAGAACCGGTTTCCCAAAGCTGTGAACAGCAGCGGCGCGGTTTCTCCCGCCACGCGCGCAAATGCCAGCAGCACCGCGGTAAGAATGCCGCGATAGGCGGCCGGCACAATCACCGTCGCGATCGTCTTCCACTTGCTCGCCCCCAGCGCCATGGCCGCTTCCCGCAACGCGCGTGGCACCGCCAGCAGGAACTCTTCTGTGCTGCGCAACGTGATGGGAATCATCATCAGGCCGAGCGCGAAGCCGCCCGCCAGTGTCGAGAAATGCTTGAACGGCAGCACCACCAGGGAGTACGCAAAAATCCCGATCACGATCGACGGCACGCCATTCAGCAAGTCCGCCGCATACCGCACCACGAACGCCACTGTGCTGCCGCTGAATTCCGCCAGGTAGATCGCCCCAAGAAAGCCAATCGGCACGCCTAGCAACGAGGCCAGCAGCAAAAGCTTCGCGCTGCCCACAATCGCATTGGCCATCCCACCGCCGGTCTCTCCCACCGGCTTGGGCAGCTTCGTGAAGAAACTCCAGTTGATCGACGTTCCGCCATGATAGACAAGGTATCCAAGAATGAAAAACAGAACGCTGACGGCTACCAGTGCGCACACCCCGGTCATCGTTAGCATGAAGCCGCTCACGAATTTCCGCCAGCGCAGCCGCGGGCTCATGCGTTAGCCGTCCCGCCGCCGCGCTGCGAAGTGACCACAATCAGCAGCCGCGCCACCCCATTCAACAAAAACGTCAGCAGAAACAGCACCAGACCCAGCTCGATCAGCGCCTGCAGATAAAGATCGCCGGTCGCTTCGGTGAACTCGTTTGCGATCACCGCCGCAATCGAATAGCCGGGCGAAAATAACGAAGCGCTAATTGTCGGCGTATTCCCGATGACCATGGTCACTGCCATTGTTTCGCCGAGAGCCCGCGCCAGCGCCAGAAAAATCGAACCCATAATGCCTGTCCGCGCGAACGGTACCACCACTTTCCACGTCGATTCCCAACGCGTTGCGCCCAAGCTCAGCGCCGCCTCGCGCTGGTCCCGCGGCACGGACATTAGCACCTCGCGGGATACCGAAATGATGTATGGGATCACCATGATTGCCAAAACGATCCCGGCGGTCAGGAAGCCAATTCCATACGCCGGCCCGGAAAATAGCGGCAAAAATCCCAGCGTCTTCTTCAGTGGCGGTT
>WNEY01005660.1_pt1 | contig 11415 bp, 13 predicted proteins | sample 5400531 | NCBI WGS metagenome assembly WNEY01 (sample SAMN13153338, study PRJNA577476) | soil metagenome | isolation source: 200 cm saprolite under Douglas fir tree site 1 | place: USA:California | collected 2015-04-18
ATCTTCGCCTACCTGATGATCGCCGGCGGCGTGCTCGAGCTGTTTCTGGGCGGTGGGATCAGCGGGATCTGGATGGCGTTTCTCGGCTGGTTTCTCCTGCAAGCGGCCGCGTCAGAGGAGGCAGGCTCGGTCGTTCGCACGCTGCTGCGATCGGTACCCGTATCGGCCGCGATGACCTCGCCAGTGGTGACACTGCCCGACTGGGTGACAGTGGAGCAGTTTCTCGAGTCGGTCGCGCCGAACCACAGCTTCACCACCTACCCGGTGCACGAACCGTCGGGCAAGCTGACCGGCGTCGTTCGGCTCGCCGACCTCGTGCGCATTCCGTCCGGCGAGCGCGGCCAGAAGCACCTGATCGACGTCGCACGGCCCATCGCAGAAGTGCCCGTGACCAATCCGCGCGAGGACCTATCGGCGCTCATCCAGCGGATCGGCGCCGGGCTCGATCAACGGGTCCTGGTGTTCGACAACGGCACTCTTGTCGGCATCGTGTCGCCGGCGGACGTCGCCCGCGTGCTGACCGTCAGGCAGACAATCGGCGCAGCGCCCCGGCCCTGAGCCCGGTTACTTCTTCTCGGCGGGCTTCCGGACCGCTTTCTCGATCTCATCGCTCAGGTCGCGGAACGTTTCCGCGACGGCAGAGCCGAACGAGCGCGCCGTCTCTTTCGTCTTCGACCTCACCTCGGGATCACGCGTCGCCGTCTCGAGCGATCTGAACACGGCGTCGGCGGCCTGGCGCAGCTGCTCCAGCGAACGGTTCAGGTCGGCCGTGTTCTTTTCGTCGCTCGCCTGCCGGTAGTGACGCTTGAGCTCGCCGGCAAGCCCCTGGATGTCCGCCTCAAACCGATCCCACGCGCTTTTCGTCTCGTTAGCCAACTCACTCCTCCTTCAGCGTTTGAACGTGCCGACAAGCTCACCGCTCGCCAGGACATGACCTTTGATCGCATCTTGAAACGAGGATTCGGAAGCGCCCGACCGCAGTGTCAATTCGGTGTCCATCGCGTAGAGCTTGAAGTGGTAGTGGTGGGGCGATCCGGGCGGCGGACAAGGTCCGCGGTAACCGGTGCTTCCGAAATCGTTGCGTCCCTCAGTGCTCCCCTCGGGCGGGCGCCTGCCCTCTCCCAGGTCGGTCGCCGTGGCCGGGAGGTTGAACACGACCCAGTGCACGAACGGCTTGCCCGGAGCGTCGGGGTCGATGACCGTCAGCGCCAGGCTTTTCGTACCGTCGGGAACTCCGCTCCAGCTGAGGGGCGGTGAGACATCGGCGCCGCTGCACGTATACCTCGCCGGTATCGCGGCGCCCTGGCCGAAAGCCTGGCTGGTCAACGTCACGGAGCTGGGCATCGTCGTCTCCTGCCCACAGGCTACGAGGACGACGGCGATCGCGATGAGTGGCCGGAGACGGACCGGGTACACGCCCTCAGCACGTGATGTGCAGCACGGCATTGGTCGAGCCGCTCGCCCTCGCCAGGAGCTTGATCGCCTCTTCGGTCCGCACGGCGGTCACCTTCACACCACGACGCTCTGCTTCCTCGAGCACCTCCGGCATCACGGGGAGCGCGCCCTGGGCGCCTGTGCCGATGACCAGCCGTTCGCACTTCCACGGGATCTTCTCGTCGACCGACAAGGGCGTGTGGCCGAACTCGTCGCGGTATCGCTTCGACGGCTTCTTTTTGCGCAGCCGGACTTCGCCGCGGTCGATCACGACGTCCTGGTCGTAAGTCTCACCGTCGATGCGAATGGTTCCAAAGGAGAACCCATCGATCCGCACTCTGGCTCTAGCGTAGGCCTGTCGGGGGGTGGCAAGGTATTTCAATATGGAAAGCCGCATGGTCGATCCCGAAGGGCGAGATCGAGCCGGGCGAGACCGCCCTCGATGTGGCCCGCCGCGAGTTCGAAGAGGAGCTCGGTCAGCCGCCGCCCCAGACGGAATTCACACCGCTTGGCTCGGTGCGCCAGGCCGGCGGGAAGGTGGTGCACGCGTGGGCCGCGCCGGGCGACTTCGACGTCAACCTGACGAGGAGCGTCAGCTTCGAGGTGGAGTGGCCACCCCGCTCCGGCCGCAGGCAGGCGTTCCCCGAGGTCGACAAGGCGGCGTGGTTCGACCTGGACGCTGCACGCCGCAAGATCAATCAGGCTCAAAGCCCGTTCCTCGATCGCCTCGAGAAGAACTCCGACCGTTAGGTTCGACGACTGTCGCAAAAAGCGTATCGAGGCTCTTGCCAAAGCCTGCGGAGCGGACTGTCGTGGGGGTCGCATGGTGCCAGAGCGCCTACCACGGCACCGGCCGTCCGTCGCGAAAGAAACCTCCGGTTGATCCGCCGTCCGGCAGCTCGACCGCCCACACGACGGACGCCGCACCCTCGCGGACCGGACGGCCGCCCGGCCCGCCCATGTCGGTCGCCACCCAGCCCGGGCATACGGAATTGATCAGTATCCGGTCGCGCCGCAGCTCGGCCGCGAGCATTCGCGTGAGCGCGTTGAGCGCAACCTTGCTGACCGCGTACGCGGGCGCGCCGGCGCCCATGCTCGCGAGGGACCCGGCCTCGGAGGGACGTTGACGATGCGCCCATGCTTCGACTTGCGCAGCAGCGGGATGAATGCCTGGCACATCCGCCACGCACCGAAGAGATTCGTATCGAGGGCTTCGTGCACGATCCGCAGGTCAGCGTCGGCCGCGTTCTCCCACGTGTCGTAGTGGATCGCGGCGTTGTTGACGAGCACGTGCAGGGGTCCGAATGTGGTCGCGATCTCGTCACGCAGCCGATCGATGGTCGATTGTTCGGTCACGTCGAGGCGGCGCGCCAACACGCGATCGCCGACCTTCAACTTCTTCGCGGCGGCCTCACCCTTGCCCAGGTCGCGCGAGCCGAGCACGACGGTGTAACCGAGGTCCGCGAGCTGCCTGGTGACCTCGAGCCCGATGCCCCGGTTGGCGCCGGTGACGATAGCAACGCGTTCCTGCGCCACGAATAAAGGCTAGGCAGATTCGGTTCATGCGTACGTATCTGACCCGCGACCGACACCGATAGCGTTGGGAGGTGAGATGAGCACAATACGAATCGAGACGGACGGAACGAGCGACCTGGCACGCGTCTACCTGTGGCTCACCCGACACCGCGGGCAGGCTGTGGAGCTCGATCGCAACAAGCGCCTGGTCTTCGGGGTGCCGATCTCGGGCGCCCGTGCTGTGATCGTCGCCGTCTCGCTGCAGGACGACCGACGACCCGGGACCCAGCTCGGCGGTGTGATGCGCGCCATCTCGAGTCGCATCGACACCGAACCCGTACGGCTCGTGTTCGAGGGACGGTCGCCGGGAGGGCTGACGCCCGACGAGGCCGAAGGGGTCGCGACCAGGGTCCTCCAGGCGATCTCGCAGCAGATTGCATCCGACGACCTCGTGGAGAACGTGGCCTAGGCTCGCAACTCCTCGCCGGTACACTCGACCCGAGGGTCGGTTTGGGGATTCGCTTCTTCCTGCAAGACGAGCTGCCCAGACATGTCATCTCGCGGGATTTCGTCGGCGAGCAACATGGAGGCGTCGGCGCGTGCGTGCTCTTCGTCGACGCGGCGCCCGGTGAAGGACCCCGCCTGCATCGCCATCCTTATTTGGAAATTCTCATCGTGATCGAAGGCACGGCCACGTTCGACGACGGCCATGCGAAACGCGAGGTGCATGGCGGGGAGATGGCGGTCGTCGACGCCGGCCAGCCGCACGGATTCGTGAACTCGGGTACGGGACGGCTGCGGCAGATCGACATCCACCTCAGCCCCAGCTTCAGCACGGTATGGCTGGCTTAGCCCGCGATGCCCAAAGCCGATCCGCATGATCCGGGCGTAGACGTCGCCCGGGGGCGGGCCGACGAGGGCGGCGACATCGCGCGGTCACCGATCAAGGTCGCCAACGGCGAGGTGCGCTTCGGCACGGCGAGCTGGACCGACCCGACGATGACCGCGCCCGGCGTGTTCTATCCGAAGGGCGCCAGCAGCGCAGAAGAGCGCCTCCGTTTCTATGCGAGCCAGTTCCCGGTCGTCGAGGTCGACGCCACGTACTACGCGATGCCCAACAAGCGAACGGCGGAATCATGGGTCGAGCGAACACCAAAGGACTTCGTCTTCGACATCAAGGCGCACGCGCTGATGACGGGTCAGCCCACCGAGGTGGCGCGTTTGCCCAAGGCGATTCGTGAAGAGCTGGGCAGCGAGCTGGCGGAGAAGAAGCGGATCTATCGCAAGGACATGCCCGCCGAGCTGCTCGACGCCGTCTACGCGCAGTTCCGCAAGGCGCTCGAGCCCCTGGTCGAGGCGGGCAAGCTGGGTGCGGTCTTCGTTCAGTTTCCGAAATGGGTCTTTCCCTCGAACGAGGCGCGTGAGCTCATCCTCGAGACTCGAGCGCGTCTCGACCTGCCGATCGCGGTCGAGTTCCGGCACGGCAGCTGGTTCAACGAGAAGAACGCCGAGCGGACGGTCAAGTTCTTGCAGGACAACAAGATTCCGTATGTCGCGGTCGATGAGCCGCAGGGGTTCAAGAGCTCGGTGCCGCCGGTGGTGGTCCCGACCAATGAAGAGCTCGCGGTCTTTCGCTTCCACGGGCGGAACGCGGAGAACTGGGAGAAGAAGGGCATCCAACCGTCAGAGCGATTCCGCTATCTCTATGACGAGGACGAGCTCGCCGACTGGACGCCGAAGATCGCACGCGTGGCCAAGCAGACCAAAGAGACTCACGTCGTCTACAACAACTGCTTCTCCAACTACGGGACGACCAACGCTCGCGAGGCGGCCAATCTCCTGGCACAAATGCAGGCCTAGCCAGCTCCCCGTTTAGCCCCTCCGTCCGGCTTCGCCGGACACCTCCCCATAAATGGGGAGGAGTGTGCTTCAGGCGTCCATATGTTTAGCGCACCACCCGTTGAGCGCGGCGCCGTCTCGCCACGCCTTCGCTACACGCTCACGCGCTCGCGGCGTTGCGATCCACGGTTCGGCGGGCCAGCGCTTCCAGTAGATGAGGCGCTTGTGGCGCAGCAGGTCACCGCGCGGGTGGTCCTGCGGATATGGCGGCGGCACGCGCTTGAGCTCCTGGCCCTCCACGTCGTAGCCCCTCTTCCGCAGGTCGGCCACGATCGCGACCAGCTCCTTGCCTGAGCGGTCGGCCGCGATCGCCTCGCGAAGCTTTTTGAGCTGCGCATCTTCGACCATGTACCGGCCGCCGGCCGCGACGAGCCCCTCGGCGTCGAGCGCGACATATCCGCCGCGCTCCACATCGGCGTAGATGTTCAGCTTGTAGGGCGACTTGTCGGCCGAGAAGCGGATGTCGCGATTGGGTCGTGAGACCCGGTGCGGGGGACCGAACTCGGCTTCTAGGTCGGCGAGCAAGGCCAGCATCGGCGCCTTGACCTCATCCTCGTACTGGCGCCGGTGCGCCTCGAAGTAGGCCTTGTGGTTATTGGCGCGCAGGCCGAGGAAGAAACCCTTGAAGTCGCCCTTCCAGCCGGAAAACTCGCCCACACATATAAGGTAGAGGGCCGATGCTACTCACCGGCCGAACCGCTGGTCGTACTCAGGAAAGTAGTGGCGGATCACTGACAGGTCGAACGTGCGAAGGATGGAGGTGGCGGGCTCGCGCTCGAGGAGGAAGTCGAAGCTCCGCTTGACCAGGTCCTCGACAGCCTCGCGATCAGATCCGCTGCCCCATCGTTCCAGATCCTCCTGGGTCACGGTCACGACGTGGTGTGTCTTTGATCCGTAGTCATCGACGTCGACTTCGCAAAGCCAAACCTCTGCGTCAGGTCGAGCGCGGACCGAGACCATCGGGCGGAGTCTAAAGCGAACCTTCGTTACGACTTAATTAACAAAGCGAGGGTCGGGCTGTCGATAATTTGGTTGCCGTGGCTGCGAGCCCGAACTGGAACGAACTCCCCGCCGCGCTCGCCGTCTACGACCCCCGGGGTCAGGTGGTCGAGGCGAACGATGCCGCCGCCGCCCTCCTGGGGGTAAGTCGCGAAAGCCTCGTCGGTTCGTACGCGCAGGATGCGGACTGGTTGGTGCTGGAGGCGCCCGAGGGACCGATGTCGGTGCACCCCGTCACGGTGGCACTGAAAAGCCGCCAGTCCGTGCGCGGAGCGCTGGCGCGGGCGACCCGCCCCGACGGCACCGACGTCTGGATCCAGGTCGACGCCGTTGCCGATCTCGCGCCTTCGGGCGAGGTGGCACGAGTGGTGGCGAGCATGACGGACGTCAGCCACCTGTTCGCTCGCAGCCGGCTGACCAGCCGCAGCGCCGGCGACCACATCGTGAGCGAGGTCCTCGCCGAGCTCGCCGATGCCCGTCTGGAAACCCGCGCGATCCTCAAAGCCGTCACCAACTCGTTGAGCAAGCTGCGGCCTGGGACGTGGGTGGCCGCGCTGCTGAACAAGGATCCGAGCACCTCGATCCTGGAGGTGGCGGACGCAACCACCCCCGAGATGGTCGAGTACTTCGAGCTGGGCATGGCGGCTATCGAGCGACCAGGTGAGCTGCCGACCACAGGCCTCACGCAGCAGGTCATCGAGTCCGGCAAGCCGCTTCTCCTGCCCCAGATCTCGATCGAGGAACTGCTGCGGATGAGCAGTCCGGACGTGGCCGCCTACGTCGCGAGCCATCCTTTCCCAGTCGAACTGCATTCGATCGGCTTGCTGATGGTTCCGATGAGGGCGCGCGGCGCCATCGTCGGGGTCCTGTCGCTCGGTGAGCGCCGCAGCTCGAATCCGCTCACCGAGAAGGACGTGCTCTGGATGCAAGCGATCGCGGACCGCACCGCCCTGGCGGTCGAGAACGCCCAGCTGTACGAGGACGCCGTCATGCGTCTCGAGCGGCTCGGTTCGCTGCAGAGCCTGAGCCTGGCCCTGAGCGCAAGTCCCGACCTCCGGCTGACGCTCAAGGTGATCCTCGACCAGGTCACGGCGCAGCTGAAGGTGGACGCGGCCGACATCCTGCTGCTCGAGGAGCCGGACAACATGCTCGCTCTCGCCGCGAGCACTGGATTCCTGGCCACCGCCGTGCCCGACTACCGGTTGCCTGTGGATGAAGGGATGCCGGGACGGGCTGTGGCGGGGCGTCGGATCGAGACGGTGACCGCGTTGAGCGCCTTCTCTCAGTTCCGCCGCCGGTCTCTTTTCGCCCGCGAAGGCTTCAAGGCGTACGGAGCGGTGCCCCTGATCACGCGCGGCAAGCTGCTGGGGGCGCTCGAGGTCTACCACCGGACGCCTCTGACACCCGACCAGGAATGGGTCGCATTCCTCGACGCCCTGGGCAGCGTGGCGGCGATCGCCATCGACAACGCGGCAATGCAGGACCGGCTGCGCAAGGCCCAGTTCGCCGAGCTTCCCCGGCGCGCACCCGCCCCGCCGCTTGCGCTCAGCCGGCTCGAGATCCAGATCCTTCGCCTGATCGTGGAAGGCCTCACCAACCGTGAGATCGCCGCCCAGGTCCACCTCAGCCAGAACACGATCAAGTTCCACGTCCGGCAGATCCTGCAGAAGACCGGTACGACGAATCGCACCGACCTCGCGCACCGCGCCGCCAAGGAGTCCTGGCTTTAATCGTCTGGATTAACAGAATTACCCATGTGGGTAGGAAATTGGCCCTTCGGGACGTAAGGCGCTAACTAATCACTTCTTAACCTAACGCCAAGGGAGAAGTGGGTTTGACCTGGCTGGTGGGTGCGCATGTCGGAATCAGCAGCATTAGCTGAGGCAGTCGGCCGCCGGCCGGCATTGAGCCTGGTCGTGCTGGCGATGACGCTCGGTTTGATGGTGCTTCCACCTGCCGTGGCTGCTCTCGTTTTGCTGGGGGTGGTGGCATGAACGTCCGCGACGGCATGACGCTGGGCCCGTACCGTGTCATCGAGCGGATCGGGCGCGGCGGGATGGCCAGCGTGCACCGCGCCTATCACCCCGGCCTCGACCGCTACGTCGCGATCAAGGTCCTGCCGGACTTCTTCGCGGACGACCCGGGGTACCGCGAGCGCTTCCAGCAGGAGGCACGCTCGGTGGCCCGCCTGAAGCACCCCAACATCCTGGAGGTCTTCGACTTCGGGTACGAGGAGGGCCTGGCATACCTCGTCTTCGAGCTGGTCGAGGGCGGCACCCTGCAGGACCGCGTCGGCAGCCCGATGGAGCTTCGTGAGGTCGTCCTCATGCTCGATCAGCTGGCCGGCGCGCTGGACCACGCGCACGCGCATGGCATCCTGCACCGAGACATCAAGCCGTCGAACATCCTTCTCCACAAAGACGGCACACCGGTCCTGGCGGACTTCGGGCTGGCCAGGATGGCGGGCTCGCTGCGCAGGCTGACCAGCTCCGGAACCGTGATGGGGACCCCCGAGTACATGTCGCCCGAGCAGGCTGCCGACGAACCCATCGGCCCGGCCTCGGACCTCTACTCGTTCGGGATCGTGGCGTACGAGATGCTGACTGGGCGCGTGCCTTTTGGCGCCGACACGCCGGCCGCGGTCCTACTCTCGCACGTGACCAAGCCGATGCCGTCGACTCGGGAGCTGCGGGGCGAGCTTTCCGCGCACATCGAGGAGGTCCTGCGCAGGGCGCTGGCCAAGCGCCCTGAGGACCGGTTCCCGACCGCCGCCGCTTTCGTCGCCGCACTCAAGCCCGCGGCATGGCCCAACGGGAAGAGTGACGAGGCGATCGGAAACGTTCCGGTCACGCGCCGGCTGATCCAGCCCGACCGAACACCGGTCGTGCTCGTCGTCGACGACGGCGCCGCGAACCGCGAGCTGATCGAGGCGTGTCTGGCCGGCGTGGAATGCCGGGTCCGTACAGCTGAGGATGGAGTGAGCGCGCTCAAGGTGATCAGCGCATCTCCCCCGGACCTGGTCCTGCTCGACGTGCAGATGCCCGGCATGGACGGCTACGAAGTCTGCCGGCGGATCAAGGCGAACTCAAACTCCAGGCTGATCCCGGTCGTGATGATCACCTCACTCGACCGCGTCGCGGACCGCGTGCGCGCGCTCGAGGCGGGCGCGGACGACTACATGACCAAGCCGGTCGACCGCGTCGAGCTGGTGGTGAGAGTCCGCTCAGCTCTGCGGCTGAAGGGCACCTACGACTCGCTGGACAGCGCCGAGCACGTGATCTTTGCGCTCGCGGCCGCGGTCGAGGCGAAAGACCCGTACACCGAGGCGCACACGCAGCGGGTCGCCGAGTCGGCGCGACGGATCGGTACGCGGATGGGACTCTCGTCCTCCGACCTCGACGCTCTGTACCGAGGCGGGCTCATCCACGACATCGGCAAAATCGGCGTGCCGGACGCGATCCTGCTCAAGCCCGGACCGCTGGACGCCGAAGAGCTCATGTCGATGCACCTGCACCCGATCATCGGCGAGAACATCGTCGCGCCGCTGCGCTCGGGCGCCGGTCTCCTCCCGATCATCCGCAACCACCACGAGCATTTCGACGGCACGGGCTACCCCGACCGGCTTTCGGGCACCGGCATTCCGCGGCTCGCAAGGATTGTCTCCGTCTGCGACGCCTTCGATGCGCTGGTCACCGACCGTCCGTACCGGCAGCGCAAGCCGGTCGATGAGGCGCTTGCGATCCTGACCGCGGGCGCGGGACGCCAGTGGGACCCAGAAGTCGTCGATCTCTTCGTCAAAGACGTGCCTTTGCTCAAGGCACTGGGCGCGGCTTGAGATGACCTCATGAGCGACCTCGTTCGCTACCTGCAGGATGCGGTCGCGGTCGCGTTTGTCGCGCTCGGCGTGCTGGTCGCGATCAGCTGGCTCCGGCGCCGGGACCGATCGATGGGCTTCCTCGCGCTGGCCATCATCCTTCTGGCCGCCGTTTCCGGACTCGGCCGGCTGCAGGCCCACCTCCCCTTCACGATTCCTCTGCTCGGCCAGATCAACCTGCTCGGCTTCGCGGGATCTGGTTACGCGCTGCTGCTCTATCGAAACAGTCTCATCCCCCTCCCTCGACGCTGGCATGCCGTCGCGATCGGATCGTTGGCGGCTGCCAGCATTATTCTCACCGCTGCGCAGGCGATGTCCGCGAGCAAATCCACGCTCACGATCGTCGCGGTCGTCTGGGTCTTGATCTGGTGCGCATGCGTCGGCGAGCCGATCGTTCGCTTCTGGTTGGTCGCGCGAAACCTGCCGGCGGTGCAGGCCTGGAGGCTGCGTTCCCTGAGCCTCGGTTTCGGCGGGCTGGTCGCGGTCCTTCTCTTCGCCATCTCGATCGGATTGCTGGTCAAGCAACCGGTGGTCCAGGTCCTGTTCGAGGTCGTGGTGCTCGCGATCGTTCCCCTCCTGTACGCGAGCTTTGCGCCGCCGACATGGCTGAGGCGGCAGTGGCGCGCCTCAGAGGAAGAAGGATTGCGCGCTTTCATGGAAGAGCTCCTGATGAACGAGGGCCGCGACGCCCTCGCAGCGCGTGCTCTCGAGTGGGCGACGCGCCTGGTCGGGGGCGCCGCGGCCGTTCAGTTCGACGCCAACCGCAAACCCACCGCGTTCCGAGGCCTGGACGCACGGCAGATCGACGAGCTCGCCGCTCGCGTGTCGCGACTGGATCGCGGCGTGAGCCGCATCACCCTGTCAGGCGAGGAGACCAGCGTGATCGCGCTGTCAGTGGCGGGACTCTCCGGTTCGGGCACGCTCGTCGTCCTTGCCGGTCCGTTTACGCCCGGCTTCGGCGGCGACGAGATGAACCGCACGCAGCAGCTGATGAGCGCGTTCGTGACCGCTCTCGACCGCCGTCACCTGATGGCCCAGCTCGAGCAGCGGAACGTCGCCCTGCAGGAGGCGAACCGGCACAAGAGCGTATTCCTCGCCAACATGAGCCATGAGCTCCGCACCCCGCTGAACGCGATCATCGGATTTTCCGAGCTCCTCACGGACGCGCGCGAGGGCCAGTTCGACGACGCGACGCGGAAGCGATTCCTGAGCCAGATCCTCACCAGCGGCAAGCACCTTCTCGGACTGATCAACGACATCCTCGACCTCTCCAAGGTCGAAGCCGGCCGGATGGAGGTGCGGCCGGCCATGGTGGACCTCGATCAGCTCGTGACTCTGTGCCTCCGCACGGTCGAGCCGCTGGTCAAGACCGAGCGGCTGTCGCTGGTCAAGGCCGTAGCGAACGATCTGCCGCCGCTCTTCACCGACCCGGACAAGCTGAAGCAGGTCCTGATCAATCTCCTGAGCAACGCGATCAAGTTCACCGAAGCCGGCACGGTCACCGTGTCTGCCTCCCGACAGGACGGACAGGTCGCGATCAGCGTGGCGGACACGGGGATCGGCATCCCGGAGGACGCCCTCGAGCTGATCTTCGAGGAGTTCCGCCAGGTCGACAGCAGCAGCACGCGCCGGTACGGGGGGACGGGGCTCGGGCTCTCGATCTGCCGGCACTTCGCGCGATTGCTGGGCGGCGA
>WNEY01010770.1_pt1 | contig 11415 bp, 5 predicted proteins | sample 5400531 | NCBI WGS metagenome assembly WNEY01 (sample SAMN13153338, study PRJNA577476) | soil metagenome | isolation source: 200 cm saprolite under Douglas fir tree site 1 | place: USA:California | collected 2015-04-18
TCACCTACCCCGTCGCCTGGGGCAAGGAAGCGGTCGAAGCGCGGCTCGCATCGCTCGCGGCACAGGCAGAGGATGCCGTGCGCGCGGGCTACTCGATCATCGTGATCTCCGATCGGCTCGTCGAGCGCGAGCGAATGGCGATCCCGGCGCTGCTCGCGCTCTCGGCGATCCACCAGCACCTGGTGGTGAAAGGCCTGCGTACGAGCGCCGGCCTCGTGGTCGAGACCGGCTCAGCACGCGAGGTGCACCACTTTGCGCTGCTCGGCGGCTACGGCGCGGAAGCCGTGCATCCGTATCTCGCGCTCGAGACGCTGCTCGATCTTGCGGCGAAGGGCCACTTCGGCCCCGAGATCGACGGCAGAAAAGCGATCAAGAATTTCGTCAAGGCGATCGGCAAGGGCCTGAAGAAGGTGATGTCCAAGATGGGGACTTCGACCTACATGTCCTACACCGGCGCGCAAATCTTCGAGGCGGTGGGACTGGCCGGATCGCTTGTCGACAGGTATTTCACCGGCACCACGTCGTCCGTCGAAGGGATCGGCGTGTTCGAGGTCGCGGAAGAAGCGATCCGCATCCACAAGGCGGCGTTCGACGAGGAAGACCCGGTGCTGAAGTCGATGCTCGACGCGGGCGGCGAATATGCGTGGCGCGTGAGGGGCGAGGAGCACATGTGGACGCCCGATGCGATCGCGAAGCTGCAGCATTCGACGCGCCAGAAGTCCTACTCCACCTACAAGGAATACGCGAGCATCATCAACGACCAGTCCAAACGCCACATGACACTCCGGGGCCTGTTCGAGTTCGGGTTCGATGCGGTGAAGCCGGTGCCTATCGAGGAGGTTGAGCCGGCCGCGGAGATCGTCAAGCGCTTCTCGACCGGTGCCATGTCGCACGGTTCGATCTCGGTCGAAGCCCATACAACGCTCGCCGTGGCGATGAACCGCATCGGCGGGAAGTCGAACACAGGCGAGGGCGGCGAGGACCGCAATCGATACGCTCCGGTCAAAGCGGGTGAGACGCTCGCTTCGCGGCTGGGCAGGGACCGCGTCGCGCGCGACATCGAGCTCAAGGAGGGCGACTCGCTCAAGTCGAAAATCAAGCAGGTTGCGTCCGGCCGCTTCGGCGTCACCGCCGAGTACCTGGCGAGCGCCGAGCAGATGCAGATCAAGATCGCGCAGGGGGCCAAGCCCGGCGAGGGCGGCCAGTTGCCCGGCAGGAAGGTATCGGAGTACATCGCCCATCTTCGCTACTCGACCCCGGGCGTGGAGCTGATCAGCCCGCCGCCGCACCACGACATCTACTCAATTGAGGATATCGCGCAGCTCATCCACGACCTGAAGAACGCGAACCCATCGGCCTCGGTTTCAGTGAAGCTCGTCTCCGAGGTCGGGGTCGGCACGGTCGCCGCGGGCGTGTCCAAGGCGAAGTCCGACCACGTCACCATCGCCGGCCACGACGGCGGCACCGGCGCCTCGCCCTGGTCCTCTATCAAGCACGCCGGGACGCCCTGGGAGCTCGGGCTCGCCGAAACGCAGCAGACCCTCGTGCTCAACCGCCTGCGCGGCCGCATCGCGGTGCAGGTCGACGGCCAGATCAAGACGGGGCGCGACGTCGTGATCGGGGCGATCCTCGGGGCGGACGAGTTCGGATTCGCCACCGCGCCGCTCGTCGTCAACGGCTGCATCCTGATGCGCAAATGCCACCTGAACACCTGCCCCGTGGGGGTCGCGACGCAGGATCCCGTGTTGAGGAAAAAATTCTCCGGAAAGCCCGAATACGTCGTGAACTACTTCTTCTTCGTCGCCGAGGAAGTAAGGGAGCTCATGGCGCGACTCGGCATCCGGAAGTTCAACGATCTCATCGGCCACACCGAGCTGCTCGACATGAAGAAGGGCATCGAGCATTGGAAGGCGAAAGGGCTCGACTTCTCCAAGATTTTCTACATGCCGGACATGCCGGCCGAGGTCGCGCGCTACCGTTGCGAAGTGCAGAACCACGGCCTGGAAAAAGCGCTCGACAACCGCCTCATCGAGCTCGCGCAGCCGGCGCTCGAGCGCGGCGAACGCGTGACGATCGACATGCCGATCCGCAACATCAACCGCACCGTGGGCACGATGCTCTCGCACGAAATCGCGCGTCGCTACGGCCACGAAGGGCTGCCCGACGACACGATCCACATCCGGTTCGCCGGGTCCGCGGGGCAGAGCTTCGGCGCGTTCCTCGCGAAAGGCGTCACGCTCGATCTCATCGGCGACACCAACGACTACTGCGGCAAAGGGCTCTCGGGCGGGCGCATCATCGTTTCGCCCTCGCCCAAGTTCCGGGGCGAGCCGACCGAGAACATCATCACCGGCAACGTGGTGCTCTACGGCGCGATCGCGGGCGAAGCCTACTTCCGCGGCGTCGCCGGCGAACGCTTCGCCGTCCGGAACTCGGGTGCCGCCGCCGTCATCGAGGGTGTCGGCGATCACGGCTGCGAGTACATGACCGGCGGCACGGTGGCCGTGATCGGCACGACCGGGCGCAACTTCGCGGCGGGCATGTCGGGCGGCATCGCTTATGTGCTCGACATCGACGGCGAGTTCGTGAAGCGCTGCAACACCGCCATGGTGGACCTCGAACCCGTGCTCTCGGAGTCGGAGCAGCAGGCCAAGGTGTCGCGCGAGCTTTGGCACCTCGGGCAGGCGGACGAATCCCTTCTCAAAGGGTTGATGGAGCACCACGCGAAATACACCGGGAGCCGCCGCGCCCGCGAGATTCTCGAAAAATGGGCCCAGTACCGGCCGCGCTTCGTCAAGATCTTTCCGAAGGAGTACCGGCGCGCGCTGGGCGAGCTCGCTGCGGCGCAACGCAAGGCGGCCGCGTAGATGGGGAAAGTCACGGGATTTCTCGAGTTCCAGCGGCTCGAGGAAGCGCACGAGGCGCCCGAGCAGCGCAAGAAGCACTACCGGGAATTCATCCTCCGCCTCACCGAGGAGGAAGCAAAAATCCAGGGCGCGCGTTGCATGGACTGCGGCACGCCGTTCTGCATGTCGGGCTGCCCGGTCAACAACATCATCCCGGACTTCAACGATCTCGTTTATAAGCAGGACTGGCAGCGCGCCATCGAAACGCTGCACTCGACCAACAATTTCCCGGAGTTCACCGGCCGCATCTGCCCGGCCCCGTGCGAGGAAGCGTGCGTGCTGCGCATCAACAACGACCCGGTCGGCATCAAGTCGATCGAGCACGCGATCATCGACAGGGCGTTCGAGGAAGGCTGGGTCAAGCCGCAACCCGCCGCGCAGAAGACCGGCAAGAAAGTCGCGGTGGTGGGGTCCGGTCCTGCGGGGCTTGCCTGCGCCCAGCAGCTCGCGCGCGCCGGCCACGACGTCACGTTATTCGAGAAGAACGACCGCATCGGCGGCCTTCTGCGCTACGGCATCCCCGATTTCAAGATGGAAAAGTGGCTGATCGACCGGCGGATCGATCAGATGAGGGCGGAAGGCGTGAGGTTCCGCCCCGGCGTCTTTGTCGGCAAGGAGCGCCCCGGCAAGAGCGTGACCGACTGGGCGACCGAAATCGTCGCGCCCGAGAAACTGCTGGCCGAATTCGACGCGGTGGTGCTCTCGGGGGGAGCGGAGCAGTCCCGCGACCTGCCGATTCCCGGACGCGAGCTCAACGGCGTGCATTTCGCGATGGAGTTCCTGCCGCTGCAGAACAAGCGCGTCGCCGGGGACAGCGGCGTGCGGGATCTCTGGGCGACGGACAAGCACGTCGTGGTGATCGGCGGGGGCGACACGGGGTCGGACTGCGTCGGCACCTCCAACCGCCACGGCGCGAAATCGGTGACGCAGTTCGAGCTGTTGCCGCTCCCGCCCGATCCGGAGAGGAATCCGGTTTGGCCCTACTGGCCGACGAGATTGCGCACCTCGTCCTCGCACGAGGAGGGCGTGAATCGCGACTGGTCAGTCGCGACCAAGGCGTTCGTCGGCGAGAACGAGAAGGTGAAAGCGCTCAAGACGGTTCGCCTGGAGTGGAAGGACGGCAAGCCGAGCGAAGTCCCCGGCTCGGAATCCATCCTCACCGCCGATCTGGTGCTGCTCGCGATGGGGTTCGTGGCGCCGGTACCGCAGGTGCTGGAGGCTTTCGGTGTCGAGAAAGAAACGCAAAAGCAGAAACGGAGGGACGGGGCTGCTACTCGACTTCAGTTCCCAAGGTGTTTGCCGCCGGAGACATGCGCCGCGGGCAGTCGCTCGTCGTCTGGGCGATCAGGGAAGGCCGGCAATGCGCCCGCGCGGTGGACGAGTTCCTGATGGGGTTCTCTGAGTTGCCGCGCTAGCGCGGTAACCGCGCATCCGGCTGAATTCTCTCCGTGTGAATATCGTCATCCTCGCCGCCGGTCTCGGCAAGCGCATGCAGTCGGCTACGCCCAAGGTGTTGCATCGCCTCGCCGGCCGGCCGCTTGTTTCCCATGTCATCGACGCGGCAAGGCAGCTGTCGCCGAAGCTCATCTGCGTCGTCTACGGCCACGGAGGCGAAGCCGTGCGCGAGGCCGTGGGAGAAAACGGAGCGATCTGGATCAGGCAGGACCCGCAACTCGGCACGGGCCACGCGGTGATGCAGGCCGTGCCGCATCTCGACGAGCGCTGGCCGACCCTCGTGCTGTACGGCGACGTCCCGCTGATTCGGCCCGGGACGCTCAAGCGCCTGATCGAAACCGCGGGGAAAGGTCTGGGCCTGCTCACCGCGACACCGGACGACCCCGCAGGGTATGGGCGCATCGTACGAAACGGCAAACGGATTGTGCGCATTGTCGAGGAAAAGGACGCCACGGCGCGGCAACGCGCGCTCCGCGAGATAAACACCGGTGTCGTTGTCGCGCCGACAGGGAAGCTCAAAGCCTGGCTCGCGAAACTGGAAAACAACAATGCCCAGAAGGAATATTACCTCACCGATATCGTCGTGCTCGCAACGAGGGAGCGCGTGCCGGTGATGGCGACGCGGGCAGACGCCGCGTGGGAGACGCTCGGTGTGAACAGCCGCGGCCAGCTCGCGGAACTGGAGCGCATCTACCAGCGCAACCTTGTGCACGCGTTCATGGAGCAGGGGGTGACGTTCGCCGACCCGGCGCGCTGCGACGTTCGCGGCGTGCTTTCCTGCGGCCGCGATGTGGCCATCGATGTCAATTGCGTGTTCGAAGGCGAGGTGAGGCTGGGTGACGGCGTCTCCATCGGGGCCAACTGCGTTCTGAAGGGCGTGAAAATCGCGGCCGGCACGTCGATCGAGCCATTCTGCCACATCGAGGAGGCCGACATCGGCGCGAACTGCCGCATCGGTCCCTACGCCCGCATCCGGCCGGGCACGCGCCTCGCCTCCGACGTGCACCTCGGCAACTTCGTCGAAGTCAAGGCGAGCAGCGTCGGTGAGGGCTCCAAAGCCAATCACCTTGCCTATATCGGCGACAGCGAGATCGGAAAAAACGTCAACGTCGGCGCCGGCACGATCACCTGCAACTACGACGGGGCGAACAAGCACCGCACGATCATCGAGGACGACGTCTCCATCGGCTCGGACACCCAGCTTGTCGCCCCGGTGCGGGTGGGCAAGGGCGCAACGCTCGGCGCCGGAACCACGCTCACCAAGGACGCCCCTCCCGGAGAGCTCACGCTCTCGCGGGTAAAGCAGACGACCGTTCCCGGGTGGACGCGGCCTAAAAAAAAGGAAGAGAGTTGAGCACATGTGCGGGATAGTCGGCGCGATCGCCAAGCGCAACGTCGTTCCGATCCTCATCGAGGGGCTGAAGCGGCTTGAGTACCGCGGCTACGATTCCGCCGGGGTCGCGGTGCTCGACGGCAAGGCGGCGGGCGGCTCGCACGCGAGGTTGCGGCGCGTGCGCTCGGCGGGCCGCGTCGCCGAGCTGGAAAAGCTCGCCGGGGCGCAAGGCTTCTCCGGAGACGTCGGCATCGCGCACACCCGCTGGGCGACGCACGGCGTGCCTTCGGAGAAGAACGCCCATCCGCACGTCTCGGACGGGGTATCGGTCGTGCACAACGGCATCATCGAAAATCACGACGAGCTGCGCACGAAGCTGCGCGCAAATGGCTACGTGTTCGTCTCGGACACCGACTCCGAGGTCATCGCTCACCTCGTGCACTCCCATCTGAAGAAGGGAAGCGTGCTTTTCGACGCGGTGCGCGCAAGCGTCACCGAGCTGGTCGGCGCCTACGCCATCGCAGTGATCGACGAAACCGATCCGGCGCGGCTCGTGGTGGCGCGCCACGGCGCGCCCTTGCTCCTGGGTCTAGGCGAAGGCGAGAACTTCGCCGCCTCGGACACATCGGCGCTCATCCAGGTCACGCGGCGCGTGATCTATCTCGAGGACGGCGATTGCGCCGAAATAACGCTCGAGGGCGCGCGCGTGACCGATTTTCACGGCAAGGCGGTGAGCCGTCCGGTCCACGTGTCGCAGCTCACCGCCGATGCGGTCGAGCTGGGGCGCTACCGCCATTACATGCAGAAGGAGATCTTCGAGCAGCCGATGGCGGTGGCGAACACCCTGGAGATGGTGACCGGGGCGCAGTCGGTGTCGCCGCAGCTCTTCGGCGTCGAGGCCGAGAGCATCCTCAGACAAGCCGAGGCCGTGCTGATTCTCGCCTGCGGCACAAGCTTTCACGCCGGCATGGTGGCGCGTTACTGGCTGGAGGGCGTCGCGGGCATCCCTACGAGCGTCGAGATCGCGAGCGAGTACCGTTACCGGGAGTCGGTTCCCAACCCGAGGGCGCTGGTCGTCACGATTTCTCAATCCGGCGAGACCGCCGACACGAACGCGGCGCTCCAGCACGCCAAGTCGCTCGGGCACCGGCATTGCCTCGCGATCTGCAACGTCCCCGAGTCGGCCCTGCTGCGCGCGTCGAACTTGCGCTTCCTGACCCGCGCGGGACCCGAGATCGGCGTCGCTTCGACCAAGGCCTTTACCACCCAGCTTGCGGTGCTGGTGCTCCTCACCATGGTCCTCGCGAAGCTCCGCGGCAGGCTTCCGCCGGAGCGCGAGGCGCAAGTGCTTCTCGCGCTGAGGCATCTTCCCCTGGCCCTCCAGCGCGTGCTCGAGCTCGAGCCGCAAGTGGAGAAATGGGCGAAGAAATTCGCGCGGCGCCATCACGCGCTGTTTCTCGGCCGCGGAATCCACTATCCGATCGCGATGGAAGGGGCGCTCAAGCTCAAGGAAATCTCCTACATCCACGCCGAAGCCTACGCCGCGGGAGAATTGAAGCACGGGCCGCTCGCGCTGGTGGACCAGGACATGCCCGTGGTCGCGATCGCCCCCAAGGACGCGCTCTTCGAGAAACTGAAATCGAACCTCCAGGAAGTGCGGGCGCGCGGCGGCGAGCTGCACGTGTTCGCCGACCAGGACACTAAAATGACCGAAGGCGAAGGGGTGCACGTGATCCGCATGCCGGACCACGCCGGACTGTTGTCGCCCATCCTGCACACCCTTCCGCTGCAACTGCTCGCCTACCACGCGGCGCTAGAGCGCGGCAACGATGTGGACAAGCCTAGGAATCTGGCGAAATCCGTCACCGTCGAATAGGCTCGGACGTGCTTTGATTTGATGTTCCGAGACATTAAAGTCCAAGACAGTGCATTAAAGTCCGGGACAGCATTAAGAGCAGAGAAGAATTGGCCTAGCCGGCGTGGACTGGCCCGCTGCCGCGGGGCCCCAGCGACCACTTTCACGCCCGCCGCCCGGCGCCTTTCTTCGGGAAGGACGGCACCTCGCGATCATCATCTGCCGCTCGGTTCGCGAAGGCAGCGCGCTTTGGCGTCGCCCGTGAACGTTCGACACGTTCTCGCGTGACAGAACTCGCAACGCGTCGTGCCGCGGCTCCACATCCTGCGACGAACCGGTACAGCGGACCGAAGGCGCGCATCGAGGTGAGTCCAACGAAGTAAAGCCCCGGCACGCTGCTTTCGAACCCGTGGCTCAGGATCGGAATCGCCCTGTCGGTCTTGATCTCGGCGCGGAGCGATGGATGAATCATCGTCAACTTGGCGGGGCTCCGGTGGGCAAGCCCCAGATCGAAGTGGGAACCCTCACATCTCCGGGGGATCGAAGCCGGCGATGATCTTCAAGGCGCCACCGCGAGTCGCGGGCATGATGGAGGCGGGGGTCGGAATCGAACCGGCGTCCACGGCTTTGCAGGTCGCTGCATGACCACTCTGCCACCCCGCCGTTTGCTTTACCACTAGACTCGCTCCGATCGCCCCGCTTAGGAGACCGATGTGGACCGTTCAGGACAGGTTCAAGCACCGGATTGCGGCGCGCCAGCGAGCCGCCATGTGACAGTGGAATAGGAGAATTCCGCTTTCGTAGGCGCTCTCCAGTGGCGGACGGGAACGCAACCGCGGTCAGCGTATCAGTTTCTTCACGACCGCCATCAGCTCGGCGAGGCTCTTCTTGGCATCGCCCGCCTTGACCGCGTCCTGAACGCAGCCGCGGGTGTGGCTCTCGAGCAGCTCCATCGCCACCGCGTCGAGCGCGGATTGCACCGCGCTGACCTGCGTTAGGATATCGACGCAATAGCGGTCCTCCTCGACCATCTTCGCCACGCCCCGCATCTGGCCTTCGATGCGCCGCAAGCGGTTGAGAAGCGTCGTTTTGTCAGGCTGGACGACGTGCTTGCTTGAGCTGCGCTTGGCGATCGCGGACATCGAATTCCTCTTCTAGCCAAAAATCTTGCGCTTATACCCATACCGGGTATAATACCTGGGCAGGGTATTATAGCAAACTCTCTCTGAGGATTGTATGACGCGCCAACAACATCAGCATCGACATGAGAACCATGACCCTCATCGCGTCGGTGACAAGATCTATTCCGATCCGGTCTGTGGCATGAAAGTCACCGCCGACCCGGCGAAATCCGTTTCGCACGACGGGACGACCTACTATTTCTGCAGCACGCGCTGCATGGAAAGGTTTTCCGCTGATCCGAGGCGCTACCTCGAAAAGGAGAAGCCGCCTGGGACGGTGCCCGGCGCGATCTACACCTGCCCGATGCACCCCGAAATCCGGCAGGTCGGTCCCGGCAACTGCCCCAAGTGCGGCATGGCGCTCGAGCCCGTGTTGGCGAGTGCGGACGAGCGGCCCAATCCGGAGCTCCTCGACATGACGCGGCGGTTCTGGATCGGCCTCGTACTGACGGTGCCGGTCTTCGCTCTCGAGATGTCCGGACATGTCGGATTGGGTCTGCACCGCTTCATGAGCGCTTCGGTGTCGGGCTGGGTGCAGTTTCTCTTCTCGATCCCGGTGGTGCTCTGGGCGGCGTGGCCGTTTTTCCTGCGCGGGTGGAATTCGCTCGTGTCGCGCAGCCTCAACATGTACACGCTGATCGCGCTGGGAATCGGAGTGGCCTTCGCGTACAGCGCATTCGCGCTGCTCGCGCCGGGCGTTTTTCCGGCGGCGTTTCGCGGTGCCTCGGGGCACGTGGGGCTTTATTTCGAAGCGGCGACGGTGATTTCTGTGTTGGTGCTGCTCGGGGAAGTGCTGCAGCTACGGGCACGGGACAACACAAGCAACGCCATCCGCGCGCTGATCAAGCTCGCGCCCGATACGGCGATTCGCATCCGACCGGACGGCAACGATGAGGAAGTAGCGCTCGAGCTTGTCGTGAAGGGCGACCGCTTGCGCGTGCGCCCGGGCGAGAAAGTGCCCGTGGACGGTGTCGTGCTCGAGGGGCACTCGAGCGTCGACGAGTCGCTCGTCACCGGCGAGCCGCTGCCGGTGGAGAAGAACGCGGGCGCCAAGGTCACCGGCGGGACGATCAACGGCACCGGAAGCTTCGTCATGCGGGCCGAGCGCATCGGAGCCGAAACGCTGCTCGCGCAGATCGTTCATATGGTCGCGGAGGCGCAGCGCACCCGCGCGCCGATTCAGAAGCTTGCCGACGTGGTTTCCGCCATTTTCGTTCCTGCGGTCGTGGGGACAGCCGTCGTCGCCTTTTTCGTGTGGTCGATTTACGGGCCGCCGCCGGCGATGGCGTTCGCTCTGGTAAGCGCGGTGTCGGTGCTGATCATCGCCTGCCCCTGCGCGCTGGGTCTCGCCACGCCCATGTCGATCATGGTGGGCACCGGCCGCGGGGCGCAGGCCGGAGTGCTGTTCCGTAATGCCGAAGCGCTCGAGCGCATGGAGCGAATAGACACTCTGGTCGTCGACAAGACCGGCACGCTCACCGAGGGCAAGCCGAAGCTCGCGTCGGTGATTGTGGCCGACGGCGTCGACGAAGAACGCATGCTGCGGATCGCGGCAAGCCTCGAGCGCGGGAGCGAGCATCCCCTTGCCGCAGCGATCCTCCAAGGCGCAAAAGATCGCGGCGTATCGCTTCTTCCGGTAGAGGGGTTCAACGCGGTGACGGGAAAGGGTGTCGAGGGAACGCTCGAAGGTCAGCGCGTCGCGCTCGGCAACCTGCGCCTTGCTGAATCGCTTGCGGAGGTGCCGCAGACACTGAAAGACCGGGCCAACTCGCTGCGCCGGAACGGCGAGACCGTGGTATTTCTCGTCGAAGAGGGACGGATCGCCGGCATCCTGGGTGTGGCCGATCCCATCAAGGCTTCCACGCCCGAGGCGCTGAAAGCGCTCGCCGAGGAAGGCATACGGATCGTGATGCTGACCGGCGACAACGAAGTCACGGCCATGGCCGTGGCAGGGCGCCTTGGCATCGCCGAGGTCCGTGCCGACGTGCTGCCGCAGCAGAAGGGCGAAGTGGTGAGAGCGCTGCGCGCGCAGGGCCGCGCCGTCGCGATGGCGGGCGACGGCGCGAACGACGCGCCGGCGCTCGCGCAGGCCGAGGTCGGCATCGCCATGGGCACAGGCGCCGACGTCGCGATCCAGAGCGCGGGCATCACGCTGGTGAAGGGCGACTTGCGCGGCATCGTGCGGGCGCGCCGGCTTTCCCGCGCCACCATGCGCAATATCCGCCAGAACCTGTTTCTCGCCTTTGTGTACAACGTGCTCGGCGTGCCGATCGCGGCCGGAGTGCTGTTTCCGTGGACCGGGCTTCTCCTCAGCCCGATGATCGCGGCGGCGGCGATGAGCGCGAGCTCGGTATCGGTGGTGGTCAACGCGTTGAGGCTGCGCCACGCCGCCGTTTGAACGCAATGCGCTGATTCAGGATCAGGGACGGAATTTCTTGACGTTAACGTAAACGTCACGTAGGCTTTTTTTCCCCTGCTGCAGAGCAGGACGTGCCGGGGCAGCCATGACAGACTTGAGCGCAGGGTCTCAGCGCACCGAATACAAGGCGAAAAACAAGATCCGCTTCGTGACCGCGGCGTCGCTGTTCGACGGCCACGACGCCGCCATCAACGTCATTCGCCGCATCCTGCAGGCGAGCGGCTGCGAGGTCATCCACCTCGGCCACAACCGCTCGGCCGAGGAGA
>WNEY01003785.1_pt1 | contig 11413 bp, 10 predicted proteins | sample 5400531 | NCBI WGS metagenome assembly WNEY01 (sample SAMN13153338, study PRJNA577476) | soil metagenome | isolation source: 200 cm saprolite under Douglas fir tree site 1 | place: USA:California | collected 2015-04-18
ATTCGATGCCGCCGATCCGGACTGTGTCGCCCGGCTCGACCCCGGCCCCCTCGAGGGCCTCGTTCACGCCCAGGCGGTCGAGCTCGGTCTGGAAGCGTTCGAGCGAACCTTCCGAGTCGAGGTTGGTGTGCTCAACCAGGTGCTCGACTCGTCCGCCCTGAACCTCGAACCCCCATGCCTTGCGTTCGACCACCAGATTGGGGACCTTGGCGGGCAGCTTGATCGTCGCCGGCCGGGCCGGCGTCCTCGGCTCGGGCGCGCTCGCGATCGCGCTCACCATGGCATCTGCGAGCTCAGGCAGGCCGGCCCCGGTCAGCGCGGAAACGAAGTGGACGCCCTTGCGCCGAGAACGCTTGCGAAGCTCTTGGGTCTCCTTCAGGTCGAGCTTGTTGACGACTGTGATGTGTGGACGGCCTGCAAGCTCAGGCGAGAAACTCTCGACTTCTGCCATCACCGCCGCAACGTCCCTCCACGGATCGGCCGACGAGCCGTCCACGACGTAGACCAGGACGCGCGTGCGTTCGGCGTGTCGGAGGAAGCGGTGCCCCAACCCGGCGCCACGCGACGCGCCTTCCACCAGTCCCGGGATTTCGGCGATCACGAAACGGCCGCCCGCTGACTCGGCCACGCCCAGAGCCGGATCGAGGGTGGTGAAAGGGTAGTCCGCCACCTGCGGCCGCGCGGCCGTGAGCGCGGACAGCAGCGACGACTTGCCCGCGTTGGGCGCTCCGACCAGGCCAACGTCGGCGATCAGCTTCAGGTCGAGCGTGACAGCGAGCTCCTCGCCGTTCAGCCCAGGCTCGGAGTAGTCGGGCGCACGGCGCCTCGAGCTCTTGAAATGCACGTTGCCGCGACCGCCCGCTCCCCCCCGCGCCACCATCGAGCTGGCTCCCGGGTGGGCGAGGTCGGCGATCAGCCCGCCCTCACCGTCGAGCACAAGTGTTCCGACCGGCACCTCGAGCACCAGGTCGGCGCCGGTGCGGCCTGTCTTGCGCCCGCCGGCCCCGTCCGCGCCGGGTTCGGCCTGCCAGCGCGACCTGCGCTTGTAGAGGGACAGGTCCGTGAGCTGGGTGGTCGCCTTCAGAAGAATCGAACCGCCGTGGCCGCCGTCGCCGCCATCAGGGCCGCCGCGGGGGACGAAGGGTTCGTGGCGGAAGGAGGATGAACCGCGGCCACCATGCCCGGCGCGCAGGACCACCCGCGCCGAATCGACGAACGCCCGTCGCTTGGTGCTACTGCGCGACGATGCTGACGCGCCGGCCGTCCTTGCCCACCCGCTCGTATCGAACCTGGCCCGGCACGAGTGCGAACAGGGTGTGGTCGCGGCCCAGACCGACGCCCGTGCCAGGGGCAATCCGAGTCCCGCGCTGGCGGACGAGGATCGCGCCTGCATCAACTGCCTGCCCGGCGTAGATCTTCACGCCCAGCATCTGGGGGTTGGAATCGCGTCCGTTGCGTGAGGAGCCGCCGCCTTTCTTGTGTGCCATCTACTTATTCAGTGTCCGGTTCCGTGGCCTGCTTCTTGCGGGCGGCACGCTTCGGCTTCTCCGCCTCTGCTTTCGTCTCGATCGCGGTCTCAGCCTGAGCGACGACCTCGGCCTTCGGCTCGGCAACTTTAGCGCCGCGCTTCGACGAGGCTTTGCGCTTCGAGGGCTTGGTCTCGGCCTCGGCCTCAACTTCCGTGCCGGTCGCGACGGTCAGCCCGCCGACTGCAAGGATTTCGAGCGCCGTGTAGTCCGCACGGCCGCCGCGATGCACGCGCACGCGCTTTTTGGACTTGTACCTCAGCGTCTCGATCCGCGGGCCGCGGCTGTGCGCCAGGACCTTCGCATCGACAACCATGCCGGAGATCGCGGGCGCACCGACGTTGATCTCGGAGCCGTCGCGGACGAACAGCACGCGATCCAGCTTCACCGACGAGCCGGGCTCGGCGGCGAGGCGGTCGACCAGGACCTTGTCTCCCGGCGCTACGCGGTACTGCTTGCCGCCGCTGACGATGACGGCCGACAGCGATGCATCAGGCTTGGGCACGAACGGTGATATTACCGGAGAGGAAGGGTCGCGGTTGGACCAGCAGGGGCCGGCGCAGCATCACCGACTGGACGAGGCCGAGGGCGGCCAGGGTGGTCACGGTCGCCGAGCCGCCGTACGAGATCAAGGGCAGGGAGATGCCCGCGATCGGCAGCATGCCGATGTTCATGCCGACGTTCTCGACCACCTGCGCCAAGATCAGTACGAACACGCCACACGCAACCAGCGCTCCGAAGCGGTCCGGCGCCACCGCCGCTGAACGCAGCAGCCTGATCAGCAAGGTTCCGAACATCGCCAGCAGCAGCAGCGAACCGAGGAGCCCGAACTGCTCCGCGAAGACGGCGAACACGAAGTCGGTGGCGCGCTCCGGAACGAAACCCAGGGTGCCCTGGAGGCCATGGAGCCAGCCCTGCCCGAAAAGCCCGCCGGCGCCGACGGCGATGCGAGCCTGCAGCAGGTTGTACCCCGCCCCCAGCGGGTCGGAGCCCGGGTTCAGGAAGATCTCGAGGCGGCGCCGCTGGTAGCCGTGTAGGAGATGAGGCAACAAAGGCACTACCACCGCCGTGCAGGCGGCCAGCGACGCCAGCTGCGCGATGCGCGCGCCGGCCAGGAACAGCATCCCTACCAGCACTGCCATGACCACGATGGTCGTGCCAAGGTCCGGCTGGGTGAGGATCAGGGCGGCCACCGGCGCCACCAGCGCGAGCGCCCCCAGGAACCGACGCCATGATGGGCTCCCCAAACGGCTGAGATATGCCGCCAGGACCACCACCAGCACGAGCTTGGACAGCTCCGACGGTTCCAGAGGAAAACCGGCGATCGACAGCCAGCGCTGCGCACCGAGCGCGGTGTGGCCGATGAGGCGCACGGCCAGGAGCAGGCCCAGCATCGCGACATAAAGCCAGGGCGCGAGCGTGGACAAGCGGCGGTAGTCGAAAGCTGTCGCCGCCACGTAGGCGGCGGCGCCGAGAAGCACCCACACCAGCTGCCGGACCCAGTCGGCGTGGGCGCTGAACACGGTCATCATGCCCAGCACGACGAGCATTCCCGCCAGGAGTGGCTGAAGGTGGTCGAGCCTCTGCCATGCCGTCGGCCTCATAAGGGCGGTTGTGGGGTCGTGACGTGGATCGCGGCGCGGTTATTGATGTAGAACCTCATGATGTCGACGCCGACCGGAGCCGCCTCGACCTCGGACAGCTCGCCTCGCTCGACGAAGATCGACATTGCGACGTCCGGCTGGGCGAAAGGTGCGAAGAACACGAACCACGCGTGCGTCGGGGTGTTCAGCCCGCTGCCACCCCACTGCGCGGTGCCGGTCTTGCCTCCACCGTCGGCGGGCACCCCCGCGGCGCGGAACCAGTAGTTCATGTTGTATGGGCGATTGATCTCCTGGCGCATGCCCTCTCGCACCGCTTGCAGGTTGTCCGCGGATGCAGGGACCGTGCCGGCCACGTGCCGCTGCCCGGTTGCAGTCACGCGGCCCGATGCGTCGCGAACCAGATGGACGAGCGTCGGCTGCAGCACAATGCCGCCGTTGGCAAGCGCTGCCACGTATACGGCCTGGTTGAGTGGCGTTGTCAACAGCGCCGATTGGCCGATGCCGAAGGTGATCGTGTCGCCCAACGTCCAGCGGCAGGCGTCCGAGTTGAGGTCGGGGACTCCGCAGGTCAGCTGCTTCCAGATTCGATCGGGCACGAGCCCCGGCTGGACGCCGGGCATCTCCAGGTCCTTGGCCTGCCCGAATCCGAACGCACGCGCGTAGCGCGCGAGGGTGACATCGCCGACCATCGCCGCGACCTGATAGAAGAAGGTGTCGCACGAGACCGCGAGTGCCTTGGCCACATTCATGTAGCCGAGGCTGTAGGTCGCCCAGTTGTGATAGACCCACCCGCCGTAGCTGAGATAGCTCGGGCAGCCAAGCATCGTCTGCGGCGTGATCTTGCCCTCCTGCAGGCCGGCGATCGCGGTGACCATCTTGAAAGTCGATCCCGGTGCGTACTGGCCCGCAATGGCGCGGTTGAGCAGCGGCCGGTCAGGATCTGTGAGCAGTCCGTTGTAGGCCGACTGCGAGATTCCATGAGTGAAGAGGTTGGTGTCATAGCCGGGTAGGCTGACCAACGCGAGCACTTCGCCCGACTGCGGGTCGATCACCACAGATGCGCCTGCGGTCTTGCCATCGCGACTCAGGCCGGCCGCCAGCGCATGGAGGGTCGCCACCTGCAGCGACGCATCGATGGTCAGGTAGACGGCGTGCCCTGCCACCGGCGGCTGCATCGCGATGGTCTTCACGATCTGACCTCGCGCATCGACAACGAGATCGGCCCAGCCGTCGGTGCCGCGGAGAATTGATTCCAGGCCCGCTTCCACTCCCACCTTTCCGACCACCTCGTCCCGCTGATAGCCGAGGGGCCCAAGCTGCTGGACGTCCGCATCGTCGAGCGGACCGACATACCCGACGACGTGTCCGAATGTCAGCGGATCCGTGTACGTGCGGACCGCATGGTGTGTGATCGACGCTCCTGGCAGCGCGGGCAGCCGCTCGTTGACGGCGAGGACCTGCGCCTCAGTGAGGTCCGCGCCCATGCGGGTGGGAGTGAATGGATCGGCGACCACGAGCGACGCTTCCAACCGGTCCTCCGGCTGGCCGGCGAGCGTCGCGAGGGTGGCGAGCTCCGCGGCGCGCTGTCGTGCATCGGCGGGGAGATCCGCTGGTACGACCTGGAGGTTCCAGACGGGTGTGTTCTGCACCAGGGCCAAGCCATGGCGGTCGTAGATGATCCCGCGGTCGGCTTCGATCACGGCGCGATGAACTGTGTTGGCGCGCGCAAGCGCCGCCAGATTCGACGAGTCGTATACCTGGAGCTGCGCGAGCTTGAGCGTAAGCAGCCCGACCATCATGACGACGACTCCAGCCGCGGCGACCATCCTTGCCGACCAGCGCGGTTGAGGAGCGATGCCTCCCAGCTCGATCCAGCGGCCGATGCCCCACCGACGTTCGATCAAGAAACCGCCTGCTCCCAGTGAAGGCTGCCGGTTACCCGACGCAGGGCAATCAGCGCCGGCGGCATCAACACGGCGTTATACAGCGAGGCCGCGAGCGCGAGCTGAGCCGCTGTGCGAAAGGGTGGGATAGGCAGGCCGAGCGCGTCATCTGCGCCGATCAGCACAAGCGAATAGAGGATGGTGCTCAGGACCACTGCGGCCGCCGGATGGAATGGGCTTTCGCGGTCGAGGTTGCGTGACCAGAAGCCGGTCGCGTACGCGCCCACAAGCAGCGCCAGGGCGTGAGGCCCAAGCGGTCCGGGCGCGTTGAGGTCGAGCAGGATGCCGCCCGCGCACGCCCAGAGCAGCCCGGCACGAACGCCCTGGGTCCACGTCAGCCCCATCACAGCGATGAGCACCAGGTTTGCAAACACGCCGGCGATCTCGAGCTGCGAGGCCCATGTGACCTGGATCAGGGCCGCAGCGACCAACAAGAGCAGCCCGGCCGCTGATTTCATGTGGGGGTGAAGTCCGTGACCACGATGACGATGCTCAGCGTCGCCGGGTTGTTGACCCAATCGACGAGCGCCGCGTCGACCGTGGCGGAATCACTGTAAGTGACGTTCACGACCTCGCCCACCACCAGGCCACGCGGATAGCCACCACCGATGCCGCTGGTGATTGCCCATTCGCCTTTGGTGGGGGCGGCCCCAACATGGTGTTGGATCTGAACGTGCAGCGCGCCCGGGCCGCCGATGACTGTGCCCTGGAGGCCTGATCCCGAGAGATACACGTTGGCGCGGCTCTGCGGATCGGCCAGCGTCTGCACGATGGCGCCGTGCGGTCCTGTCTCGCGCACGCGGCCGACGAGCCCGGCACCGCTCACGACAATCATGCCGGCACGCAGGCCGTCGTCACTCCCTCGGTCGATCTGCAGCGTGCGGCTGAATGCATCGGGACCCCGGCCGACCACCTGAGCGACAACGGTCCGGTGACCAAAGGACCGCTGAAAGTCGAGCGCCTTACGCAGCTCGTTGTTGTCGTATGCCGCCGCATTGAGCTCGGCGAGCTGGCGCTTCAGATCCTGGTTTTCGGCGGTCAGTTTTTGGTTCTGGTCGCGGAGGCTCGCGATATCGCCGAAGATCGCCGTGGCGCGCTCGACCGTGGTGGCAAGCGACATCATCTGCGCCTCGAGTGGAGCCAGCGCGCTCTTCGCTGTGCCGCGGAAACCGGCCGCCCACGACTGCTGGGACAGCACCGCCAACGCGAGCATGGCGATGGCCAGCACCGTGAAGCGACCCGTCGAGCGCGACCGGGTCCTGCTTTCCATTCGTGCGTCCTACGTGCGCAGGGCTCGAGCGCGCCGCGTGCGCAAGAGCACCCGGTTCAAGGTGTCGATCTCCTCGAGGACGATGCCGGTGCCGCGAACGACGCACGTGAGCGGGTCTTCGGCCACCCGCACCGGCATGAGAGTTTCATGCGCCAGGAGCTGGTCCAGGCCGGCGAGCAGCCCGCCTCCGCCGCAGACGACAATCCCGCGCTCGATGATGTCCTCGATCAGCTCGGCCGGGGTCGCGTCGAGAGTCGAGCGGACGGCCCGCACGATGTCGACCAGCACGCCGCTGAGCGCATCGCGCACATGGGCGGTGCTCATCTCCACTGTTTTCGGCAGGCCCGTGATGAGGTCTCGCCCTCGCACGACGAACGATCGCTCCTCCGCCATCGGAAAGGCTGAGCCCATCGCGATCTTGATGTCCTCGGCAGTGCGCTCGCCAATGAGCAGGCCCATGTGCCGGCGCACGTACTGGACGATCGCGTCGTCCATCTCGTCGCCGCCGACGCGCGCCGAGGTCGCCGCGACGACGCCACCCAGGGAAATGACTGCGACCTCGGTGGTGCCCCCTCCGATATCGACGACCATCGATCCCGCTGCGGACTGGACCGGCAGCCCAGCGCCGATGGCGGCAGCCATCGGCTCCTCGATGAGGTGCGCCTCGCGCGCGCCGGCCATCGTGGCCACGTCCGTGACCGCGCGCTTTTCGACCTCGGTGACGCCATAAGGGATTCCGATTACGACTCGCGGATGGCTGATGTGCCAGGCTCGGTTATAGGCTCGCGCGATGAAGTGCCTGATCATCTGCTCGGTGTGATCGAAGTCGGCGATCACGCCGTCTCGCATCGGACGCATCGCGACTATATCGGCCGGGGTGCGCCCAAGCATGCGCCGGGCTTCGGTGCCGACGCTCAGCACCTGGCCGGTGCGTTTGCTCACGGCCACGACCGAGGGCTCGTTGAGGACGATGCCGCGCCCGCGGACGTGCACGAGCGTATTGGCGGTCCCGAGGTCGATGCCGACGTCGGCCGACCAGATCCCCAACAAGGAGGTCAACAAGTTCAAGGCGCGTGGAAGTCTTTAGCCAAAGCGACGGGACGGGGGGATCATACACCCCGTAGGGGTACTTTCTACAGGCTCACCCCATAGGTAGTGTGTTAGTACCTCGCAACATTCGCCCCGGCACCGCGACCCTTTTTGGTCAGCGGAGAACGAGCGAAGTCAGCACCACCAGCCCGAGCACCAGTCCGGCGAACGGCGCGATCGCCTTTCGATAGACGCCGCGCGCCGGCTCGGCTCCGCGCCGGCCCAGGAACCAACCCGCGAGAACGCAGAACGCACCCACAGCCAGGCTCAGTCCGAAGAATCGCGCGACGCCGAGGGAATCGGACGCCGCCGGCGGAAAGTAGAGCGTCGCAAACAGACCGCAGTAGGGCCACCAGCACAGCACGCGCATCGCGTCGAGTCGCAACCGTGCGCGCCTCTCGCCAGGCCTCGGCAGCGGCCAGAGCTTGAGCAGCGCCGGCAGGCACAGGAGGTACAGGGCTCCACTGGCGATCTTGAGTGGAAGCAGTGAGGGGACGAGCACCGCGCCGAGGACTTGCGGACGCAGGCTTTGCGGCTCGACGGCGGGACCAAGCACCGCGACTAGCCAGCAGCATTGAACGATCAGGAGCAAGCCCGGTTCACTGAACAGCTCGATGCCAAGCGCGAGCTCGGCCCAGACCGTGAGGCCCAAGGCGATCGCGGCCACGATCAGGTTGCGCTCGTCTGAAGGCACCGGGTTGAACGGAGCCGACAGCTGAACGGATGCGAGCATCGACGAGAGGGCGACCGTGGCCAGCACCGCCGAGGGTCGGTGCCACGGAAACTCCGGCAGGATCCAGCGCTTTTCCGAAACGCGCACCCAGATGCTTTCGGCCGCGCTGCCGAACACCGCCATGGTGACGAGACCGGGATACAGCAGCAGGGCCGCGATGTGGGTGGCGAGCTGCGCCAGAAACTGCGTCATTTAAGGGGTCCCCGCGAAAATGCCCCACGAACTCGGAGCCTGCGGCTTGAGTTCGCGGGGACCCCTAACACGGCGTCAGCCTCTGAGTTCGTGGGATTCTCATAAGCCGGCGAGGGAAAGGATCGGCTGCGGATACAGCCCGATGGCAACACTGAGCGCGAGCGCGATCCCGGCCCCCACCGCCTGACGCCCCCTCGGCAGCCCGAGGCTTCGGCCGAGACGCAGCGACGGCGGCAGCCAGAGCAGGAGCCCGATGGCGATCACCAGCGCCAGCGGCCAGAAGAGCTGCGTGGCCCCGCGCAACAGCAGGACCCTGGCCGCGAATCCAGCGAACGGGGCGGACCCCGCCAGCATCGCTGCTGCCAGGAGGTTGATGGGCCTGTCGGTCTGAACCTTCTCGCGCAGTGATTGACGCGACCACAGATAGAGGGGCAGCCGGCTGAGCAGGATGCCGTACATCACGAGCACGGCCGCCGCCTGCCCGTCGGCCACCTGAACGCCGAACGCGCACATCACGAGACCCCAGTCGGCCATGAACGAGTAGTGCCAGGCCGAGGGACCTTTCTCGGAAAACCAAGAGGCAAGGCTTCCCCACAGAATGTTGAGAAGGCCGAGTCCGACGAGCATGGCGCCGAACGCCGCGGCGGCCGAAGGAATGAGGTCTCTCCCCCTTATGACGATTTCGAGGCCGAGGATCGGCCCGACGAAAGCGATCCACGCGATGGGTGATGCCGCCGTCACCTCGTCGGGGTCGAACTCGTGGATGTACGGCAACGTGCCCACCGCCGCCGCCAGGCCCGCGACCAGTCCGACCGCGGCGAACTTGGCCAGTATCGGCGCTCCGTCGATTCGCGCGAAGACCAGGCCCACTCCGAGCAGCGCGACAGCGAGCGCCGGCGCGCGGAGGCGAGCCGCCAGTGGGCGCTGGCCGGCGACTGCCGCTTGGAGGAGGGCGATCGCAAGCGTCACAAGGATGATGAGGTCGAGGCTCGGCGCCGCTGCGAGCGCAGCCATGCCCGCGATGCCGGCCAGGCCCCACGTTAACAGGAGAGCGCGGTCTGTCCGCTGCGGGGCGAACGTGACCATGAGCGCGAGCGATGCGGCCGCGGCCAGCAGGACCGCCCTGCTCATTGGTGAGATGGACAGGCCGAGGCCGAGCTGATCGGACGAAACGCCGGGCGCGGACCGCACGATGGCGGCGAGGCCCGCGGCGCCGAGCACTCCGCCGGCGATCAGCGCCGCGCGCGGGCGAGGGCGGAGGGCCGCCGTGAAGATCGCGCCGGTCGCGGGCAGAGCGACCGCGAGCTCAGGCTCCACGAGACTCCGCGGCCGGGAGCAGCAAGGCGCCGGCTGCAATCATCGCCCCGACCAAGTAGGGCGCCAACCCCTCGCCATTCGGTGCGAGGCCAGAAGCGCCGGCCAGGGCCAGGGCAAGGCCCGCGGCCGCCGTGAGCACGGCGGTGGGGCTCTGACTTTGCAGCAGGCGGCCCGCCATGAGTCCGAGCACGGCCAATGACGCAAACCGCAGCGATGCGCCGGGCCCAGTCGTTACCGATGCGGACACCCAGAGCGAGAGGATGCCACCGACGACGGCCAGTATCAGCCTGGGTGTTGAGCCCGGTGGCATCAATCCCCATTCCTTCGGGCCTGTGCGCACCAACTCGAAAACGGAAACGCCCCCGCCCGCAACCAGGATGGCGCCCGCCAGCCAAAGGCCCTCGGCCCAGGCCAGCACGGTGAACCCGACGGCGACCAGGCCGACGCCGGCGGCCAGGCCCCTTCGGCCGTCCGCCAGGACAATGACCGCAGCACCAGCCCAGGCCGCAAAGCCGGCGGCGGCGGTCACGACAGGCTCGGCAACAATGCCGTCAGCGCGTAACCGCGAACGCCAGGGCGACCAGCGCCGCCAGCCACATGAGCGGGCCGCCACCGGTCGCGGCCGCCTCCAGCGCACGCAAGTCGACCAGCGAGCGGTACTGGTCCGGGATGGTGGCGGCACGCAGCTGCTCCCGCATGCGACCGAACAGCTCGGTGGCCGGCAGAGGGAACAGAGCAGGGCGCGCCTGAACGCGCACCGAAGGAGAGCCTGCGCCGATGTACGCGACCGCGGCAAGGAACAGCACGGGTGTGAAGAGCGCCAGCGCGGGCAGCACGGTCGAGACCGTCACGACCGACTCCACTCCTGCCGCGGGGGCGCCAGTCCCTGACGGCATGACATCGTTCAGCGCCGGCATGGCCAAGATCGCCAGCACGAGGCCGAGGGCTGGACCCGCGACCACAGTGGCGGCCGCCAGTCCCATCGCAACCCGAGGCGCGGTCTCGCTCGCCGGGTGTCCGCGACCCGCAGGCAGGCCGATGGCGCGAGCCGCGGCGATGATCGACACGATCCACGTCGCGGCTGCCGCGATGCCGAGCAGGCCCAGGAGGTTGCCGGCCTCGAACGTGGCCTCGAGCCCGATGACGCGCACTCCGAAAGCGAGTCCAGGCGGCAGGCCGGCGGCAGCTGCAATCGCGACCAGGGACGCCGTGCCGGCTCGGTCCGGCAGGAGTGGAAGACATGCCGCCAGCACTGCTGCGATCGCCAGCGTCGCCAGACCCGCGACCAGGCCGAGTGGCGTTCCGAGACTGATGCCCATGAGCGCGAAACCTCCGAGGCCGGGGATCACCTCGCCGAGGTACTCGCGTCGAGTGGTTGCGGCCTGGGCACGCGCGGCGGCGCCGAACGCGACGAGCACTCCCAGCGCGGCCAGGGCTGCCTGCAGCCAGAACTGCGGATAGTGGCCGTCGCCCATGTCGTATGCACGCACGAGGAGGTAGAAGCCCAGCGGATAAAGGGTCGCGACCGACATCCCGGCAGCGCGAAGCGCGGGCCGCCCCCACAGCTGCGATGCCCACCCACGCCACGGGTAGAGACCCGAAGCCGTGAGCGCGGCCGCAGCCAGCACCAAGAAGACCGACACCGTCAGGGCAGATACCGGCACGGCGCCGTAGTCGGCGGTACCGACTCGGACCTGCAGGATGGTCCCGACCCAGCTCAGGGCGAGCCATGCCGCGAG
>WNEY01003786.1_pt1 | contig 11412 bp, 12 predicted proteins | sample 5400531 | NCBI WGS metagenome assembly WNEY01 (sample SAMN13153338, study PRJNA577476) | soil metagenome | isolation source: 200 cm saprolite under Douglas fir tree site 1 | place: USA:California | collected 2015-04-18
CATCGACGGCGCCGGTAGGAGCCATCCGGTACTTGGTCTGCAGCTTTAGGACGGCGTCTCTCGAGCCGACGCCGAAGGTCTGCGCGGTGAGCTCATTCTCTGGGATGGTGTAACCGAGCTTCCGCAGGCTCGCGTGCAGGTCGCGAACCGCTGCGCCAGTGGCGCCAAGGGCGAGCGGGGGAGTGGGCATGGAGACTCTGTCCTTCCGCTTGTGTGCTGTCCTAGGACTGCCTCGACTGCGCTCGCTGTGCATCTGCGAAGATGGCTACGAGCGTGGGGGAGGCCCCCCTGTTGAGGAGAGCCACTTCCCAACGATCGGACTTCGTCTCATTGATCGGAATGGATCGAGTGGCTCAACTTGGGCTTAGGAGAGGTCGTGGATCGTTTTGTAGAGACGGCGGCGTGAGAACGTCCGTGAGTCTTTAAGGCTCACGTGCCTCACAGCTCACCGGGGCGGGATGGCCGCCGGTGACAGGCCTCGCGAATGGCGTCCGGGAGGCAGGCCGGGGAAACCCCTTCGGGCTGACTGCTCAACGGGATCTTCCGAACGCGCAACTCGTACAGGAACGCTCGGCCGTCGCTGGCGAGCGCCAGTACCGCCGTCTTGTCGCACGCGCGAAGGAGATCGAGATCCGATCCTGTGAGTTGCGACAACTCTCTGCCTATGACAACGACATGCGCGCCCTTCTTGCTGGCCACCGCCGGAGCACTCGCGCATGTTGGAATGTCGTCGACCAGCTCCATGTCGGGCTGGCCCGCTATTGCGTCTTTGACGATTTCGCCCCGCCACCCTGGCATCTCCGCGAGCAACACTCGAGTGCGCCGCAACTACGTCCGCCTTCCGGAGTACGGTGAACTCTTTTCGTTGGGGGGGCGTCAGGAAATAGCTCGGGGGGCTCAAAAGGGGTTCAGTAGTGGGCCTAGATCCCTGGGATTTCGGGACTCGAAAGACGTCCACCAGGTGCGAGGGTTCGGCGTGCCGTGCCCCGCATCCGAGCGGCCGCTTGACCCCGCCGACGTACCCGCAGCTTCTCGAGAATGTTGTGAATATGGTTCTTCGCAGTCGCTACTTCGATCCCAAGTTCGCGGGCGATGTCCTTGTTGGAACACCCACGCTCCACTAAAGCGAGAATTTGATGCTCTCGGGGTGTAAGACGCGCCGTTTCACCGCTGGCATCCTCTCCGCCAGCGAGCGCGGCCACGCGCCGCAATAACGTCGCGGCCATCCGTGGTGAGCATAGCAGTTCGCCACGCGCCACACTATGAATGGTGGCGATTAGATCCGCGACGCCGGCTTCGCGCGGGACGTATCCCACGACGCCTGCTTCGGCACACGCGATCACGTGCTGATCGACTTCAGGGACCGCCAACGCGACGACTTTGACATCTGGCGCGAGGACGCGGATCGCTCGCACGGCGGCCAGACTCTCGGGCATGGCCTGATCGATCAGCAGTACGTCCGGGCGCAGCTCGCCGACGAACAGCAGCGTGGCCTCGCGATTCTCGGCCGTACCGACGACGGTCAACTCCCCCTCACGGCTGAGCGCTTGCGCCAGCCCCTCTCGATATAGGCGGATGTCTGCGGCGATCAGGACGCGGATCATCGCGGCCGGAGCGGTTGAGGGGTGGTTTTGGGGTGTTCACGTGCCGGGCCGAAGGTGTGAATTCGGTCACCAGACAACTTCTCGCCCAGCGGCGACAACAATCGGGGCATGCCGCCCAGCCGCACGTGGGGCCGTCTCGGCATTCGGCATTTCCGAACGCGGCGGTCTCAAAATAGGAACGTAAAATCATGCCGACGTCCCAGTTTAGTTAGGGCGATTTTGCGGCACCGACGTGCGCAAACGCGACAGGCAAGACGCGAACGTTCCCCGAAGGGCGACCCGCACGTCCATGACGGTCACAGACGGAGCCTCTTGGCCGCGCGCTTAGCACGGCGGTCTTGGGGAGCTTCAGCTGTGTCACCTTGATAGGTCCGACGCTAATAGTGCAGTAGGGCGGCCAAATAGAGATCAGGCCATGTTGTTCCGGGCCAGGAATACATGACCTGCGACGACTCCAACCATTCCCCGATCGCGATCCAGATCTCTGTCTGTACCCTTTTTGAGCCGCTGGGCCCATTACCCTCGCCCCGGCCCATGGCAATGATTCCGCCGCCTGGGGCGGCGCTGGGACGGACAACTGCGCTCCCGGCGTGGTAATCGAGCGAGTTCACCAGGGGGTGCGGACCCATGACCACGCCACAGCCAAGCATTCAGGGTGGATTCCTGGCCCAGCCGATGGGGATCGTGGGCATCGGGGTGTTCGGGCTGTACTTCGTCGTGCTGTCTATCGTATCCGCCCAGCTCCTGATCGGATTGTGGCCTGGTCACACGGACCCGGTGGCCTTGTTCTGGGGTCTCGTCACCGTGCGAGCCAATCCGGAGGCGGACTCGCGGCTGACGCTGGTCGCGCTCCTGTCCGGAGCCCTGGGCTCCTTCGTACACGCCGCCACATCGTTCGGTACCTACCTCGGGAATCGTCAGCTGATCCGGTCGTGGGCGGGGTGGTACGCGCTCCGGCCGTTCATCGGCATGGCGTTGGCTCTCATCTTCTACTTCCTCATACGGGCCGGGTTCATCTCCCCGTCCGCCAACGAGACCGCGATTAGCGCCTATGGAGTGGCCGCTGTCGGGGGGCTCGCCGGGATGTTCTCCAAGCAGGCGACGGACAAGCTGCAGGAGGTTTTCAAGCAACTGTTCAAGCCTCCAGAGGCGGAGGACCAACTCCGCGGCGACAAGCTGAAGCCGAGCTAACAACCGCGAGGAGGCGGCGATGAACCATCAGCGGGTCGCGTCCCGCATTCTAAGTGCCTTCGTCGCAGCAAGCGCATGCGTCGGACTCCAAGCGCAGTCGCGAGATACCGGGTGCCGGACGGGCGGAGCGGCGTTGGCCGATGCCTACGTGCTCGCGAATCCGATGTACTCCTATTTCCTCGGTGAGCTGGAGCCGTACTTGGCGGACCACAGCGAACATTTCGGTGCGAACGGAGATTCCGTCCGGTGCGCTGCCGCGCTGGCGCGCTCGTTCCTTGGGTCCGCCATTCAGCTGTACGACCCAAGCGACCTCAGCAGGCGGGAGGAGTTGAACGCACAGCTTGGGGTCATGGGCATTTCACCCGGGCAGCAGGAGTCCAGTCCCTCGAGTCAGTTGTATGGCGTGAGTTTGCAGCTGTCGCGCTTGGCGCGTGTCCTGCCGGCGGCCGCCGCAGGCGACTATGGGCCTCTCCAGACACCAACCAACGAACTTGAGCAGATGCAACTAGTGGCTGGGCAGATGCTGCGGATGCTCCTGCAGGAGGACCCGGAAATGACGGCCCTTATAGAGCCCCTCGTGCGGGAGATGGCCAACCTTGAGCAGCAGGCCATCCGCCGGGCTGCGCAGACACTGGCGAACGCACACTAGCGGTGGGCGGAAGACTCCTCGTCTTCGTCAGCTCGACATCGGACCTCGCTGCCGAGCGTGAGGCGGTGGCTGCGGCGCTGCGCCCATGGTGCGACTCCTACCTCTTCGAGGAGGACCGCGCACGCCGCCAGAGCCCGGAGGAGGAGTGTCGACGGATGATTGACGGCGCGGACGTCTTCCTCGGCGTGCTCGGCACAAGCTATGGCAGCCCGTTCCCCTCTAGAGGCGAGGAACGATCGATCGTCGAGTGGGAGTTCGACATCGCCCGCGCGCGCCAGGACCTGGACATAATGACCTTCGTAAAACAGGAAGCCACTGCCGGAGGCGCCGAGCCCCGTCAACAGCGCTTCCTAGACCGGCTGCGCGACTTTCGCCAGGGACTCTGGTGGAAGGCCTTCGCCACGCGCGGCGATCTCGTGAGGCTCGTGCGCGAATCGCTCGAGGGATGGCTGGTCGAGTTCTGGGCGCAGCTAAAAGAGGCCCAACACCATGTCACGCGACGGGCCGGCCGACGACTCACCGCAATTGCGGGGGCGGCCATCGTGCTGGTCATGGGCGTGACCCTGACTCCGCTCCGATCTCTGCTGTCATCTGCTTCCGTCCTGGCTGTCACGGCAGCCGGAGGCAGCGTGGCTTTGCTGTGCCTCGCTCTACATCTCGCGGAGCTCGGAGGTCGACATGACTAGCGCCGGAGTTAGCCCAGCCCCCGAAGGCGACCGCTTCGCAGGAATCTCCCGGGCCGTTGAGCGAGAGACCCGCTACCGCCAACGCATGTTGAGGATCTACCTCGCTCTGCTGTTGATCCCGCTGGCGATTCTCGTCGTGTTCCTGGTCTTCGGGCGGTCGGACGGCGCGGAGATCCAGGCCGTCAAGGTCGCGTATGCCGCGGTCCAGCCCACGCTCGCGCATGTGCGCGCCCTTGATACCGTGGTCCCCCAGCTGCGGGACGCCAGCCATCGGTTGGAACGGCAGGAGCGGCGGGTGGCAATCCTGCAAGACAGCCAGCGGGTGCTCGCAGCGAGCATCGTGCCCGTGGTCGACACGGTGCGGCATCTCGCGGCGAACATTGCCGACGTGCGGGCCGCTCAAGTGCTGATCCCCCAGCTGCGAGCACAGGTTGCGGCCCTGCAGGACTCGCAGCGGACGGCCATCCGCAACCTCGAGGTCCTGAGACAGTCGGTTCGGTCCCTCGAGACCAGCGTCAAGTCGGTTGAGGTGCTCCGCCTCCGGGTTGATTCAGTTCAAACCAAGCTCAATCGGATCGACCCCAAAGTGTTTAGAGGTCAAGTCATGCGACCCACTCGACCATGACGGACGCACTGGCACAGGCCGCTGGCAAAGAGACCTCTACCTTGCCCGGCCAAGCAGCGGTGGTCTTGATCTTGGCAGGCGTCCTCGCCTTGCCCGTGTCCCTGTTCCTACTAAAGCTCTACGGCCGGCGGGTACTGCGCTCCATGCGCTCGACCGCGCATGCTCGAACCGTCGCGCCCCAGACCTCTGAGGCCGCGGTCATACCTGCGCAGCAGCCGGGTGGGGCGGCCCTTCGACTTTCGGTCGTCGGCAACGACCCTACGCCAGCAGCGGGATCCGCCGATCGCTTGCTCTCCCGGCTGGTCGTGACGCCGTGGAAGGTGGCGGCGCTGTACGGTGTCGCGGGGTTCTGCTTCGCTGCCGTGGCGACACTCGCCTTTCTCGGAAGCGAGGTCGAGGTCCTCCCGCTTCGGTTCCTCATTCTTCAGTGGACATTCGCCTGGCCTGTCGTCCTGGCGGCCAACATCGTAGCCGGTTCCACCTGGCGCGCACGGGTCGCGGTCACGAGCGCCTACTTCCTTGGTTTGACGGCGCTCGGCGTCGCCGCCGCGGCAAGGAGTCCCCAGTTCAACTTCGGTCAGCTCGCGACGTTATGGGGTCTGATGAATGTTCCACCCTCGGTGCTGCTGGTCACCTTCCTCATGCGTCGCATCCGTGCGGTGGGGCCGCTGGTGCTGACGTTTATGGTCGTGGCCCTCACCGGCTCTAACGCCGTACTCGCTGCTGTTGCCGGGAATCAGGGCCTGCTTCGTGCGATCAGCGATTTCGGATCGGCTGTCGGGCTGCATGCCCGCAGTGTGTTCATCGGCCTGATCATACTCGGGTTCGCCGCGTTCGGAATCATCGGATGGGTGACGCTGAAGTGGATCGGGAGCCGCTATGAACGCAAGCGGCTCAGCGATCGATCGATCACCGTCGACGCAGTTTGGTTGTTTTTCGGTGTGGTTAACGCCCTCGACGTGGTCCAGCGCGGCGCTCTGTGGTTCCTGTCCGGCGTCCTTGCGTTCGCGGTCTATAAGATGGTCGCAGCCGCAGGCTTTCTGATACTGCGCAGGTGGGCTGCTCCGGCACCTGGGTCCAACCTGTTGCTCCTTCGGGCATTCTCGTCCGGACGGCGGGGCCAACGCTTCTTCGACTCGCTCGGAATGCACTGGCGAGAGGTCGGCGGCATCGATCTTATCGCGGGCCCGGACTTGGCTACCAGTACCGTCGAGCCTCACGAGTTCCTCGACTTCATACGCGGGCGCTTGGCTCGGCGGTTCATCGATGGGCCTACCACCCTCGAGCAGCGTATGTCGGAGAGAGATGACAAGCCGGATCAGGATGGTCGTTTCCGGGTCAATGAGTTCTTCTGCTACGAAGACACTTGGAAGACGTGCTTGGCGAAGCTAGTGAGTACGACCGATGCCACGTTGATGGATCTCCGCGGGTTCTCCCCGCTGCACGCGGGGTTGGTGTTCGAGATCCATGAACTGATTAACACCGTCCCGCTGGAACGTGTGCTCTTCATCGTCGATGGAACCACCGACGAGCCGTTCCTGTACCAGGTCGTGCAGCACGCGTGGGGCGGGATCGGCGCAAGGTCCCCGAACCGCGCACATCCGTCAGCTGAACTTCGGGTCTTCCCGTATACCGGCTCGCAACGCGGCGAACTCCGGCGGCTGCTCCGCGCCGTGTGCGCCGCCGTCGTCCCAACCTCGCTTGAGGCGCTGGGATCGGCGGGGAAATCGTGAATCCGAGAGGAGCGTCAATGCATTGCCGCAGCTGTGGTAAAGAGGTCAGTGGGCAGGCGATCGCGTGCCCGCATTGTGGAGTACCACCATCGAAGGGGAGGGATTTCTGTCACGCATGCGGAGCCGCGACGCAGCCTGCGCAGGTGATGTGCGTGAAGTGTGGCGCCGCGCTCGGAACCTCGGGGGACGCCGGGGCCAAGAGCAAGGTCGCCGCTGGCCTGCTCGGCATCTTCCTCGGTGCTCTTGGAGTCCACAAGTTCTACCTCGGCTACAACAAGGCTGCACTGGTCATGCTGCTCGTCAGCATTGTCGGTGGCCTCGTCACGCTCGGCGTTGCCGCGTGGATCGTCGGGTTGGTCGGGCTCATCGAGGGCATCATCTACCTGACGAAGTCCGACGAAGACTTCGCCACCACCTACGTTCAAGCGCAGCGGCAGTGGTTCTAGGACTCGCCATCGCCAGTGGGAGACCGATATGCCGTTAACGGATAGGCTCCGCCCCGAGGGACCAAAGAAGCTTCTCGCCCTCGATGGCGGTGGCATTCGCGGTCTGATCACGATCGAGGTGCTCTCTGCGGTCGAGGATGCCCTGCGTAAACGACTGCGCCGCGGCGAGTCTTTTGTCCTCGCCGACTATTTCGACTATGTCGCCGGGACCAGTACTGGCGCCATCATCGCCGCCTGCATCGCACTCGGCATGTCGGTGGCGACGATCCGCCAGTTCTACCAGGACAACGGCAAGACCATGTTCGATAAGGCAAGCCTGATCAAGCGCTTCCGGTACAAGTACGAAGACGACCGTCTGGCGGCGATGCTCCAACAGGTTTTCGGTGCCGACACGACGCTGGGCAGCGACAAGCTGAGAACGCTGCTGATGGTCGTGATGCGGAATGCCACGACCGATTCGCCCTGGCCCGTATCGAACAACCCTGGCGCGAAGTACAACGATCTCGCCCGCGACGACTCCAATCTACGGCTGCCGCTGTGGCAGCTGGTGCGCGCCAGCACCGCGGCCCCGGTGTATTTCCCGCCGGAGACGGTGAAACTCGGGAAGAACACTTTTCTCTTTGTGGACGGCGGAGTAACGCCGTACAACAATCCCGCCTTTGTGCTCTTCCTCATGACCACACTCGAGGCGTATCGGCTCAACTGGCCGGCGGGGGAAGACAAGGTGTTGGTCGTGTCGATCGGCACCGGAACGAATCCCAACGCGAATCTCGACCTCGCGCCGTCCGACATGAACCTGCTATACAATGCAGGATCGATTCCGTCGGCGCTCATGTTCGCCTCGCTGAACGAGCAGGACATGCTGTGCCGCGTGTTCGGGCGATGCCGTGTGGGCGATGCCCTCGACCGAGAGATCGGCACGCTGCAGGAAGGGAAGGGCCCGGCGGAGCCGAGGCTGTTTACCTATATGCGATACAACGCTGAGCTATCGCGCCAAGGCCTCGATTCGCTGGGCCTGAAGGACATCGAGCCGCACGACGTGCAGCAGCTGGACTCTGTGGAGCACATTGAGGCGCTGCAGCGCGTCGGCGAAGCGCTGGCCGCCAAGGTCGTCAGTATCCAAGACTTCGCGGGGTTCGTGTGACGCTCGCGCCGGTTGTCGCGTTGGCGGGACGGAGGATCGATCCTCCGAACCCTGCCACCCCTCGTTTCCCGCTCGGCAACGCGCCGCTTGTCCGGGAGCGGTTGCGGACGCTGTTCGTCGCTTGTCGGGCGGACACGCTCGTTTGCTCCGCCGCGTGCGGAGCGGATCTCCTGGCGCTCGAGGTCGCGACGTCACTCGGCTTGCGGCGCCGAGTGGTGCTCCCGTTCGAGCCAGGACGGTTCCGGGAAACCTCGGTCGTCGACAGGCCGGGAGACTGGGGGACGTTGTTCGATCGCTTGATCGACGCTGTCGCGCGCGCGACTGACCTAGTGGTGCTCTCTGGAGCGGCGGAGGGTGACGCCGCTTATGCCGCGGCTAACCAGGCCATTCTCGACGAGGCGGTCCGGCTCACGCAGGCGCGAGACCTGGCTACCGATCTCCTTGGGCCCGCCGAAGAGATGAAGCCGCTACTTGCGCTGGTCGTGTGGGATGGGAAGTCTCGGGGCAACGGCGACCTGTCCGCTCGGTTTGGTGCGGCGGCCCGGGCGCGTGGCCTGCCGGTGGTTGACGTGCTGACGATCGACACCCTGGAGGGGGCGGGCGCGGGAGCGTGAGTCATGGGAACCATCGATTACACGAACATTTGCTTCGTGATCATGCCCTTCAACAAGAAATCGGTCGGCGACCGCGAGGTGGATTTCGACGACATCTACGCCCGGATCTTCGAGCCGGCCATCGAGGCGACGTCCCTCCCCGAAGGCGGTCGACTGAAACCCAGGCGAACTGACCAAGACTTCTTCAGTGCCGAGATTAGCGTCGAGATGTTTCACTATCTTGAGTACTCGCGCTTCGCGTTAGCCGACATCTCGGGCTTGAACGCAAACGTTTTCTACGAGCTCGGAGCGCGTCACCGGGCACGCCAAACTGGAACGGCCATTTTTCGCCAGACGGGCGCGCCGTTGCCCTTTGACATCAACCACGTGAAGGCGTTCCCCTATGATTACGAGCCGGAAGCGAGCGCCGCGCAGTCTCGCGAGCTCATCACGCGCGTACTGCGAGAGTCGCTCGAACAGAATCGGCTCGACAGTCCCGTCCAACTCGCCTTGCTCGTACAGCAGCAGGACCAACAACAGATCGAGGGCCTGCTGCGCGATGCAGACAACGCCATTGGCAATCAGGACGCAGCAACCGCCATTCTGAAATACGGCGAAGCGATCAAAGTGAGCCCCGCCAACCCGCTCCTCCGTTTGAAAATCGGACTGCTCCTGAAGGACCAGGGAAACTGGCACGACGCGCTGGCGCACCTCACTGCTGCGGTATCGTACTCGCCCACCTACGCCGAGGCATACCGGGAGAAGGGCGTCGTGGAGAACAAGCTCCACGACCCCGCTGCGCCGTCCGCGGGCGCGGCCGACGGCGAAAGCTCGTTGCGTCGGGCGATCGAATTGGATCCCCAGGACTTCGACGCGCTTGCGTCGCTGGGGGGCGTCCTCAAACGCAAGGGCCGGTACGTCGAAGCCCTGGAGATGTATCGGCGGGCCACCGAAGTGTCCAACGGGCACCCCTATCCGTTGCTGAACGAGCTCAAGCTGCAAGCACGAGCCGAGGGTCGGCTCCAGATCGATGATCGCCACCGCTTCCAGCTCGGCCGGGCGGAGCGATCACTGCGCGCGCAGGTGGCTAACAACCCGCCGTACAACGCGCCGTGGAGCTTTTTCGATCTAGCGGAGACTCGTCTCTACAGCGGGGACGCGACGGGTTTTCTCAGCTACCTGGACGAGGGGCTCTTGACGTGCACGGCCGCGTGGCAGCCGAAGACCTTCCGCGACAGTCTGCAATTGCTGGTGGACGGGCATGTCGGCTTGCCCGGGCTGGAAGGGGGGATGAAGAAACTGGAGCACGCCATAAGAACCCTGGGTGCGAGCGATGCCTAAGCGCGTCTTCGTTTCATCGACGTTCGTCGACCTCGAAGACTACCGCGTGGCGGTGCGCAAAGTGATCAAGCGGTTGGGGGCAGACGACGTCGCCATGGAGCAGTTCGGCTCGCGCGAGGATCGGCCACGGGACGAGTGCGTCCGGATCGTCCAGGAGGAGTGTGACGCGTTCATCGGCATATACGCCCACCGCTATGGCTTCGTACCAAAGGGCGATACCGTCTCCATCAGCGAGATCGAGTACGAAGCGGCTGGTCTGGCCGGCGTACCCCGACTCGTTTACCTCATCAAGGAGGGAACACACTGGCCGCCGAAGCAGATCGAGGGAGAGCCAGGCCGGTCGAAGCTTGCGGCACTGAAGCAGAAGCTCCAGGCAGCCCACATGTCCTCGTTCTTCTCGGGCAAGGAAGAGTTGGCGGCTCAAGTGGCGGCCGACCTTGGCCGACACTTCTCCGACGAGACGCACCGTCCAGTGCGCGGTTACGGCGGTCTCTACCACCAACCGCCGGCCGGTTGGAAATCGCCGGTCACCGCGAACCGCGGGCGGTACAAGGTCGCCGCATTCGACCTCGACGGCACGCTCCTGCGTGGAGACAACTTCCAGTTTTCTTGGGAAGCTGTGTGGAATGGCCTAGGCTTTGCGAGGGCGATCCAACAGGAGCTAAAGAAGGAGTACCGGAAACGGGCGAAGGATACGGCCGGCCCCAAAGCCAGAATCGAGGCTTACAGGGAGTGGTGTCGTAAAGCCTGCGACCACTTCAAGGCGCGGAAGCTTACGCGGAAGCAAGTCCGGTCGTTCGGCGAACCACTCCACGTTACCAATAACTTCGAGACGGTGATGACAAGGCTGCGGTACGAAGGTGTGGTCACCGCTGTGATCTCGGGGGGGATCCACTGTTTTCTCGAGGACAAGGTCCCGAAATTCCGGAACTTGTTCGACTTCGTGTTCATCAACGTGCTGAAGTTCGACGACAGCGGGATAATTACCCGTGTGGTCGCGACCGAGTTTGACTTCGAGGGAAAAGAAGATGCCCTCCAAATGATCGCCGAGCGCGCAGGATGCGCGATGGACGAGACAGTTTTCGTTGGGGACGGCTTCAACGACGAGGCGATCCTGCTCGCCGCAGGCAAGGCAATCGCCTACCCGCCGAAGGACCAGGCGGTCGCGGGGGCGTCCCAAGTGCTCATCGAGGAGGACGATCTGGAGAAGATCCTAGATCACGTGCTCGAGAAGTGAGCGACACGTTTCTGGGTCTTGTCCTGCCCCCGTTCTTTGGACCAGGGTTATGCGACAGCCACGGGTGCCTGTCGGCCGTGCTGTGGTGATCGCTCCCCCTGAGGTCGAGCACGGCGTTGAGCGACCTCGGCGGGGGTGTGGTAGTGGAGGCTCGAGTGCGGTC
>WNEY01003788.1_pt1 | contig 11410 bp, 10 predicted proteins | sample 5400531 | NCBI WGS metagenome assembly WNEY01 (sample SAMN13153338, study PRJNA577476) | soil metagenome | isolation source: 200 cm saprolite under Douglas fir tree site 1 | place: USA:California | collected 2015-04-18
GCTGATCGGCCTCGAGGTGATCCAGGAATTCGGCTTGCCGTCGCTCGTGACCTTCGCCTCGACAGGCGACGGCACGATCGACGGCCACGCGTTCGACGAGGCGTGCAAACGGCTCGAGGAGGCCGGCGCGGACGTCGTCGGCCTCAACTGCTCGCGCGGGCCGCAGACGATGCTGCCGCTGATCGCGAGGGTCAGGGCCGCGGTCGACTGCCCCGTCGCCGCGCAGCCTGTGCCCTACCGGACGACGCCCGCCCAGCCGACCTTCCAGTCCTTGCGGGATGCGGCCGGGGCCCGGGTATTCCCGCTCGCGCTCGATCCCTTCCTCTGTACACGCTTCGAGCTGGCCGATTTCGCCGCATCCGCCCGGGACGTCGGTGTGGGTTACGTCGGCGTCTGCTGCGGCGGTGCCCCGCACCACGTCCGCTCGATGGCCGAGAGTCTGGGCCGCACCGTCCCCGCGAGCCGGTACTCCCCGGAGCTGGCGTTGCACCCGATTCTCGGCGAGAACGTCCAGGAGAAGGAGAAGAAGTTCGCGAACTGGAAGGACTGACGGCACCCGCGCCGGTCGGACGGTGAGCAGCGCCCGGGTCGTCGTCGTCGGCGCCGGCGTCATCGGGCTCGCGTGCGCCTGGGAGCTGCGGCGCGCCGGCGCGAGCGTCGTCGTGATCGAGCGGGATGGGGTCGGCGGTGGTGCGTCTCGCGGCAACACGGGCTGGGTCTGCCCGAGCCTCACCTACCCGCTTCCCGCCCCGGGGATGGTGCGCGAGGGCCTGCGCCAGCTCGTCAGCGGCGGCGAGGCGTTCGTGCTGCGCCCCAGCCTCGATCCTGCGTTCGTGCGCTGGCTCTGGGGCTTCCGGCGGAGCTGCAGCCAGCCGCGCTTCGATGCCGGCGTGCGCGCGCTGCTCGCGCTCAACGACCGAACGCTCGAGCTGTTCGACGCCTACCGCGACGCGGGCGTCTCCTTCGAGATGCACTCGCTGGGCCTCGTCGTCGCCGCGCGCACCGAGGAAGGGCTCGACCTCTACCGCGCGATCTTTCGCCGGCTGCGGGAGCTGGGCTACGAGGGGGGAGCGATCGACGAGCTCGACAGCGCGTCGCTGGCCGCGCTCGAGCCCGCCCTCGACGCGGCCCGCGTCGTCGCCGGGCTGCACGCGAGGGTCGACCGGTTCGTCCGCCCCGAGGAGCTGACGGCCGGCCTCGCCGCGAGCCTTCGTGCGGGCGGGGTCGAGATCCACGAGGGCTGCGAGCTGAACGGGCTCGCCCGGCGAAACGGTGCCCTCGCGCTCGAGACGACCTCCGGGCTCGAGCTCGCCGACCGCGTCGTCGTCGCGGCGGGCCTGCCGACGACGGCGCTGCTCCGGCGGCTCGGCGCCCGCGTGCCCCTGGTCGGCGCACGCGGGTACAGCGTCACGCTCGCCGGCCGCGGCTCTCCACCCCGTCACGCGCTCGACCTCGCCGAGGCGAAGCTCGGGCTCAGCCCGTTCGTCGGAGGGGTGCGGATCGCGGGAGTGTTCGAGCTCGGCGCGCGGAACGCGGATGCGCCGCCCGCCGCCGGCGAGCGGCTGATCGCCGCCGCGCGCCCGTATCTCGCCGGCTGGCAGCCGGACGCCGACGGTCCGGTCGAGACCTGGGCCGGCCTGCGGCCGGCGACCCCCGACGGGCTGCCGTTGATCGGAGCGCTCCCCGGACTCGACGGCGTCTACCTCGCCACCGGACACGGCATGCTCGGCGTGACGCTCGCTCCCGCGACCGCTGCTCTGCTTGCGCCGCTCGTGCTCGAGGGCCGCGCCGCGCCCGAGCTGGCTCCTTTCGATCCCGCCCGCAGGCTCTAGGTCTGTCGCCGCGCCGCGACTACAGTGCTTAGCGTGGACCCCGTCTACGACGTGACCCTGGGCCCGGTCGAGCTGGTCGAGGGCCGCCCGTTCACGGATCCCGCCGAGACACACGGCGACGCCGCCGTGATGCGCCTGATGCTCGCTCGCGAGCGTGCGCTCGCCGCCGCGTGGACGGAGACCGAGTCGGCCGACGCCTGGATGAGCGAGCAGGCCGAGGACGGGCTCAGGCATCTGCTGGTGTTTCCCGACCGGGCGCGGCTGGTGGGCGCCCGCGACGTCACGGTGGTGGGGTTCTTCGGCCAGCGTCGCCCCGGAGTAGACCATGCGGTCGTCTTCGCGCTGGAGCGAGACGTGCTCGACAGCTTCCCTGTCTACGCGAAGGTCGGCCTGCTCAGCTACTACGACATGGAGCTCGAAGAGCTCCGTTTCGCCAACCTGATCCTGTTCTGGACGGCCGACGTGCCCGACCAGTGGTACCGGAACGCCGCGCACGAGCAGGCGGTCGCCATCGCGCCCGACCACTACCGCACCGTGAGGCTGCACAGGGGCAGGATTCCCGGCCGGCTGCTCGGGACGGCAGACCTGAAGATCGAGCGCACGAGGTACTTCGACTTCGAGGGTGGGCGAACCTGGCGCGCGCTCCGCCTGTTCGTCGCGTAGCCCAGACCGCCGCCCGCGGATACTCGTAGGCGATGCCTGCCCAGGCCTGCGCCCGGATCTCGCGACCCTGCCGCGGCCGAGGCCGCCGGATCCAGCTGCGATAGTCTCGCCGGAGCGCCCATGGAAGAGACTCCCCTCCTGGAAGCACGCGGTATCGACAAGCACTTTGGCCGGGTCGTCGCGCTCCGCCAGGCCAACTTCGAGCTTCGGCCCGAGGAGGTGCACGCGCTCGTCGGCGACAACGGCGCGGGCAAGTCGACCCTGATCAAGATCATCTCCGGGGTGATCCAGCCCGGCGGCGGCGAGATCGTCCTCGGCGGCCGCCCGGTCGCGATCGCCAACCCGCGTGAGGCGCGCGCCCTCGGGATCGAGACCGTCTACCAGGACCTGGCGCTCGCCGACCACCTCGACGCCTCCGCGAACCTCTTCCTCGGACGCGAGAAGCTGCGGCCCGCTCCGCTCGCCTGGCTGGGCCTTCTCGACAAGCGGGCGATGCGCCGCCGCGCCGAGGAGGAGCTGCGCCGGCTGAAGATCAGGATCCCCTCCGTCGTGCAGCCGGTGCTCAGCCTCTCCGGCGGCCAGCGCCAAGCCGTCGCGGTCGCCCGAGCCGTCGCCTGGGGAAACCGGATCGTGGTCATGGACGAGCCCACGGCGGCTCTGGGCGTGCGCGAGTCCAGCATGGTCCTCGAGCTGATCCGCGGGCTGCGCGGCCACGGGATCGCCGTAATCATGATCAGCCACAACCTGCCCGAGGTGTTCGCCGTCTCCGACCGCATCACGGTCATGCGGCTCGGGCAGACAGTCACCACCCTCCGCACGGAGGACACGAGCCACGACGCCGTCGTCGGGATGATGACGGGCGCCGCCGCGGCTGCGTAGCCGGCCGGAGCGCCCGGCTCTTGACAACCGGACGGGCCCGCCGCGTATGATCGTCCGGTTGTGACATCGCTGTCAACGGGGCCTTCGAGGTCGCCGCGTTGGCTGATCCCGCAAGGAGCCATCGGCGCCCGCCCTACCATGTCTGACGTCGCCGCGTTGGCTCAGGTCAGCCTGAAGACGGTCTCGCGCGTCGTGAACGGCGAGCCCGGAGTCCGCCCGGCGACCGCGGCCCGCGTCCACCAGGCGATCGCCCAGCTCCACTTCCGGCGCAACGACTTGGCCCGCGCCCTGCGGCAGGGGCAGGTCTCGAGCACGCTCGGCCTCGTCATCGAGAACGTGTCGAACCCCTTCTTCTCGGCCGTCACCCGCGGCGTCGAGGAAGTGGCTCGCAGTCACGGCCTGCTCGTCATCGCCGGAAGCTCCGACGAGGACCCGGAGCGCGAGCGCAACCTCCTGCGCCTGCTCTGCGAGCAGAGGGTGAATGGCCTGCTCATCGTCCCGGCCGGCGCCGACCACCGCTACCTGCTGCCGGAGCTGCTCCTGGGCACGCCGGCGGTCTTCATCGACCGCCCGCCCGGCCACGTCAAGGCGGACGCCGTCCTGCTCGACAACGTCGGCGGCGCGCGGGCGGCCGTCGAGCACCTGCTCGCGCACGGGCACCGGCGGATCGGCATCGTCGGCGACGCGCTGACGATCTTCACGGCGGCCGAGCGCCTGCGGGGCTACCGCGACGCCCTGAGCGCCCGCGGGGTGGCCTTCGACCCAGCGCTCGTCCGGCTCGGGTCTCACGACGCGGTCGCGGCGGAGGCGGCGACGCTCGACCTCCTGGCGCTGCCCCACCCGCCGACCGCTCTCTTCGCCGGCAACAACCGCAACACGATCGGAGCGCTGCGCGCGCTGCGCTCGAGCAGCCGCCGAACCGCTCTCGTCGGCTTCGACGACTTCGAGCTGGCCGAGCTGCTACCCCTGCCCGTGACCGTGATCGCCTGCGATCCGGTCGAGCTCGGCCGGCAGGCGGCCGAGCTCTGCTGCCGGCGGCTGGGCGGAGACGACCGCCCTCCGCAGCGTGTCGTCCTCCCGACGGCGCTCGTCGTGCGCGGGTCCGGCGAGGCCGCCCCGTGAAGCCGATCCGGCTCGCTCCCAACCAGCTCCACCGCTTCTACCGGGGCGGCGCGGCCATCGGGCGCTTCCGCGGCGTGGCTTCTTCCGACGAGTATGCGCCCGAGGACTGGGTCGGCTCGACCACGACAGCCTTCGGGGACGCGTCGGCCGGGCTGAGCTCCCTGCCCGACGGGCGCCTGCTGCGCGACGCGCTCGCCTCGGACCCGCTGGCCTTTCTTCGGCCGGCTCACGTCGAGCGCTTCGGGGCCGATCCGGCGTTGCTCGTCAAGCTGCTGGACGCCGGCGAGCGCCTCCCCGTGCACTGCCATCCGAACCGGAGCTTCGCTCGCCGCCACCTCGACTCGGCCTTCGGCAAGACCGAGGCGTGGGTGATCGTCGCGGTCCGCGGCGAGCGGCCGGTCGTCCACCTCGGGTTCCGAGACGGCGTGGACGCGGAGACGCTCGAGCGTTGGGTCTCCCGGCAGGAGACGCAGAGCCTGCTGGGCTCGCTGCACGAGGTGCTGGTGACGCCCGGGGACTGCCTGTTCGTGCCAGCCGGCGTCCCGCACGCGATCGGCGAGGGCGTCTTCCTTGTCGAGCTCCAGGAGCCCTCCGACCTCTCGGTGCTGCTCGAGTGGGAGGGCTTCGCCGGCGACGGCGCTCGGGACCGGCACCTCGGGCTTGGCTTCGAGGTCGCGCTGGCCGCCGTCGACCGCTCCGCTGTGGGGATGGAGCGGCTCGCCGGCCTCAGGCACGCAAGCGCGGAGGCGCCCGAGCTGCGTCCCGGCGTGCGGGCGCTGCTGCCGCCCGAGGCCGACCCCTTCTTCCGCGGCGAGCGCCTGCGGCCCGACCCCGCCGCCTCACTGGAGCAGGACTTCTCGATCCTCGTCGTCCTCGACGGCGAGGGGCGGCTCGAGACCGAGCGCGGCGGAGCAGTGCCACTCGCCCGTGGCGACACCCTGCTCGTCCCGTACGCGGCCGGCGCCGGCGAGCTCACCGGCGCTGCCGACATCGTCCGTTGCCTGCCCCCGCTGCCGAGCGCGCGAGACTGAGCTCGATGGCGCGACCCGAGACAAAGATCCCCGAGGCGGTCCCGGTCGAGCCGGAGCCGGCCGAGCCCGAGCCGACCGCGCTTCAGCTCGCCCTCGCCGGGCTGACGCGCTTCTGGATCTTCATCTTCCTGCTCGGGCTCGTCGTCTACTTCACGCTCACGACGCCGGGTTATGCCTTCTTCCAGGCGAGCAACTTCGAGAGCATCGCGTTCGACACCTCCGCCGTGGTCCTGCTCGCGATCGGCGAGACGTTCGTGATGACCACCGCGGGAATCGACCTCTCCGTCGGCGGGATCGTCGTCTTCTCGGGCGTCGCCGGCGGCCTTGTCATGCTCAACACCTCGGGGACGGCGACCCAGGTCGCCAACCAGCAGTACCCGAGCGACGCAGTCGGCGTCCCGCTCGGAGTAGTTGTGGCGCTCGCGGCCGGGACGCTGTGGGGCCTCCTGAACGGCATCCTCGTCACAAGGCTGCGGCTGCCGCCGTTCATCGTCACGCTCGGGACGCTCGGGATGGCCTTCGGCGGGGCCGACCTGCTCGCCGGCGGCACGAACATCACGTCGGTGCCGACGAGCCTCCAGAACATCGGCAACAGCAAGATCTTCGGGCTGTTCGTGCCGGTATGGATAGCGCTCGTGGCCGTGGTGATCGCGCACGTCGTCCTCAGGCAGGCGCGCTTCGGCCGCTACACGGAGGCAATCGGGAGCAGTGAGGAGGGCGCGCGCCGCGCGGGCATCAACGTCGATCGGCACCTGGTCAAGGTCTACACCCTGACCGGGTTCCTCTGCGGGGTCGTCGGGGTGATCGACCTGGCCCGCTTCGGCACCGAGAACCTGGCCGCGCACACCACCGACAACCTGAACGCGATCGCCGCCGCCGTCATCGGCGGGACGAGCCTCTTCGGCGGTATCGGGACCATCCTCGGCACCGTGGTCGGCGCCTTCATCCCGACGGTGCTGCAGAACGGCCTCATCATCAACTCGATCGACCCGTTCTGGCAGGAGGTGCTCGTGGGCGCAATGATCATCATCGCCGTCTACATCGACCAGGTCCGCCGGCGGCGCTGGAGCAGCTGAGCGGTGGAGAGTCCGAGAGCAAGCGGCGAGGAAGGGAGGATCTCGATCTCAGGTTGAGCTCGATGGAGCCCCACGTGGTGCAACGATCGAAAAGGAGGAAACACAATGTCCCGCCGATTCCTGGCCGTGCTCACCGCGCTGGCCATTCTCACGGCGGCGGCCGGGTCGACTGCCGCCCTGGCGAACCGCCGGTCGACCCAGGCCCCGACCAAGCAGATCACCATCTACCTGATCGCCGGGATCACCACCGACGCCTTCTACATCACCATGAAAAAGGGTGCCCTGGCGGCGGCGGCGAAGCTCGGGGTAAAGCTCGTCTTCCAGGGCGCTCCCGTCTGGAGCGCGCCGAAGCAGATCCCCTTCCTCGACGCGGCGATCGCCCGCAAGCCGGACGCGATCCTGATCGCCCCGACCGACACGAGGTCGCTGGTCGCGCCGATCAAGCGCGCAATCGCCGCGGGTATCCCGGTGGCGACGGTTGACACCGCCATCTCCGCCCCGATCGCCTTTACGAGCGTCTCGACCGACAACCTCGCGGGCGGGAGGGCGGCGGCCGACGCGCTTGCAAAGCTGAGTGGCATGAAGGGCAAGGTGGCGGGGATCAACACGATCCCCGGCATCACCACCACCGACCAGCGACAGCAGGGGTTCGAGCAGAAGCTCAAGACGTATCCGGGCATTCAGAACCTCGGCACGCAGTTCTCCAACGACGACCAGACGAAGGCGTCGCAGGAGACCGCGGCGCTCTTGACCGCCCACCCCGATCTGAAGGGCATCTTCGCCATGAACGTCGTGACCGGGAACGGGGTGTCCGCGGCGATCAAGAACGCCGGCAAGGCGGGCAAGGTCAAGGTGGTCGAGTTCGACGCCGGGTCCGACCAGGTGGCGGCGCTCAAGGCGGGCACGGTCGACGCGCTGATCGCGCAGGACCCCTTCGGCATCGGCTCGCTCGGGGTTCAGCTCGCCGTCAAGTACGTGAAGGGCCAGAAGGCTGGCATCCTGAAGCACTACGGCACGGGCTCGGCGATCGTCACCCGCGCCAATGTGAACAGCCCAGCGATCAAGAAGTTCCTCTACACGAAGTGACGCGAGCGGGCGGGCGGGCTGCGCCGCGCGCAGCCCGCCCGCTCCTCGGGGAGTCGCAGACCGATAAGGAGTCCCGCCGACGGAGGTCGCACGCATGATCCTGATCGCCTACCCGAACCCCTCGCTCGGCTCGTCCCTCACGCGGCCGGAACAGTCGGCGTGACCGGCGCGGTCGAGGCGATCGCCTCCCGTCCTGCGGAGACACCATGAGCGTCCGCCTAGGGCCCGCTACGCTGGAGCTCCTCTGGACGGATCTCGACGGTCGCGAGGAGCGCCTCCGGGACCTGGTCGAGGAGGAGCTGAGTACCGCACCTCCGCCGGCCCTTCCAGACGCCATCACCGCGACGTACTTCCTGGCCCTTCGGACGCGGTCGCTTTCGGAGGTGGCCGTGGAGATCGCCTATCACGCAACGAGCGGTATCCGGAATCCACCGCCGAGATCGTTGCTCGCCGAGTGCACGGGATGGTCGGCCGGTGTCGCTCCATTCGATCAGACCGGACGGATCGGGCTGCTGCACATGGCCTATCCGCTCAAGATGCTCTTGCATTCCGACGGGCATGTCACCTCGATCGACATCCTCCACACAGCCGCTGCAGCCATCATCTTCGACGTTTACGAGAATCAGGACGCTCGCCTCGTGGCGCTCACCGTGCCGCAGCGCATCATCGAGACGTTCCCCGGCCCTGCGCACGGCCCGGAGGGAGTGCGCCGGTTGACGAGCCTCGCACCGGGCGAGCCGGCCTTCGGGACGATTCTCAAGCCGACGGCGGGCATCACTCCCGACGAGGTCGCTGCGCTGGTTTCCGAGATCGCCGGCGCCGAGCTGCTCGTGTTCGTCAAAGAGGACGAGAACCTCTATCCCGATCTCGCCTATTCACGTCTGGCGGACAGAACCCGGCTCGCGGTCGCGGCGATCGCGCAGGTTCGATCGACGACGAGTCGGCCGCTGTTGTTCGCGCCGCACGTTACGTCGTCGCCGACCGAGATGCTCGACAACGTCGACCTCGCCCTCGAAGCCGGCGCTACCGCCCTTATGCTCAGCGAGACGTGGGCGGGCGGAACGGTTCGGATGGTTCGCGAACACACTGCTCGAATGAGCGCGCCGCCGGCGATCTATGGGCACAACGCGGGGATCGGGGTCAAGGCCAAGGGCATCTGGCGCGAGGTCATCGATTTCCTTGCCCGCCTGGACGGAATCGACTTCCGACAGACTGCTCCGGTCCGCTCAGGTGCCCCGTTCCTGCGGCCATACGGCGCCGAGTGGCGAGCCTCGGAGAACGCCCTACTGCGCCCGGTCGCACGGATCCGGCCGACGATGGTTGTGCGCGCTGGAGCGCTCGATCAAGGGAACATCGGCCTCAACCTGCAGGATGTCGAGGAGCGGGGGATGCTGGATTCGGTGCTCTTCCTCGCCGGCTCGGCGATCAACTCCGTTCGTGACCGTCGCGGTCGTCCCAGCCCCCGGCTGGGTGCCGCTGCGATGGAGGAGGCGCTCGAGATTCACCGCTCGCGCGCCCTCGAGGACGTTCCCGCCAATGAGCATCTGCGCGCGCTGATGGACATCGCACGCGGGCGGCGGCTCGACGCGCTACTCCAGGTCCTGCCTCAGCGGTATCCAGAGCTTTCCTGACGGCGGATGACGGACGTCCTCGGGTTCGGCGTTGTGTCCATCGATGAGGTCCTCTACGTCGAGAGGCAGCCGCCTGCCGATGGCAAGACCGCCGTCCTGGACTGGTTTCGGCGCTGCGGCGGTCTCACGGGGATGGCTCTCCAGGCGGCGGCTCGACTTGGCTCCGTCGCCCGCTACGCCGGTTGTCTCGGCGACGATGAGCTCTCTCTTCAGGCTCTGGAGATGCTCGCGGAGGCAGGCGTAGATGTGTCGACGATCTCGAGGATTCCTGACGCCCGGCCCTACCACTCGGTGGTCGTCGTGGACACCACGAATCAGACGCGCACGATCCTCTTCGACGGGCGCGGCAGCGTGGGAGCACATCCCTCCCTGCCCCCGGCGGAAACGATCGCGCAGGCGCGCGTCATCCTGGTCGACGGACACGGCCTAGAGGGGATGGTTCGCGCGATCGACATCGGCCGGGCCGCAGGCGCGGCCATTCTCGGTGACTTCGAGAGCCCGAGCCGGGACGCGATCGACCGGCTTCTGCCGCTCGTCGACCACCTCATCGTTTCTGCGGGAACGGCACACAACGTGACTGGATCCGGCGACCCGGCCGCAGCGGTGCGGCTGCTCTGGCGCCCCGATCGGAAATGCGTCGCCGTCACGCACGGTGCGGCCGGCGTCTGGTACACGCATGCCGACGCAGCTGGCGACGTCTTTCACCTTCCCGCATACCCCGTACAGGCTGTCGATACGACGGGCTGCGGTGACGTGTTCCACGGTGCATACGCGCATGCCATCGCACGCGACAGGTCACCCGAGTCGGCGATTCGCTTCGCGAGCGCAGCTGCAGCGGCGATGGCAATGCGTGGCGGGCCGGACCGCCTCCCTCCCGATCGGACGACGGTGGAGTCGATCTTGACCTCGGCGACCGGGCCGCTGGCGCGTGCCGTCGGATCGGGGGAGGCGGTGTCGTCCGCTGAGATCGGTCCGCACATGTGAAGTGCCGATGCGAGTAGGGATCCTCACGAGCGGCGGAGACTCGCCCGGAATGAACGCGGTCATCGTCGGTGCCCAGCTCGAGGCGTCGGCGCAGTCGGTTGAGCTCGTCGGGATCGCCAACGGCTTCGCGGGGCTGGCCGAGCGGGGGCTCAAATCGCTCCCGACGCGCGCTTGCGCCTCACTGGTCGGTCGCGGCGGCACGGTGCTCGGCACGAGCCGGCATTGCGACCTGCGGTCCGCCGCTGACCTCGAACGCTGTCGCGCCGCCATCGAGGAGCTTTCGCTCGATGGACTCGTCGTTGCAGGAGGTTCTGGTACGCGGCAGGGCGCTCTACGGCTGCGTCACGGCCGCACGAGGGCCATCGCGTTCGTGCCGGCGACGATCGACAACGATGTCGAGCAGACCGACCTGACGATCGGGTTCGACTCCGCTGTCAACTTCGGGCTCCGCGTCATCGACGACCTTCGGATGACCGCGGAGGCTTTGCCGAATCGAGCCTTCCTCGTCGAAGTCCTGGGCGGAAGCTGCGGGAACATCGCCCGAGCGATCGCGGCGGCAACCCCCGTCGACGCGCTGCTTGTGTCGGAGGAACGGCGGAGCGTCGCGAGCGTCGCGGAGGATGTCGGCCGCGCGGTCAGGGAGGGCTATGCCCTTATCGTCATGAACGAGGGCTACGGACATGCCGAGGAGGTTGCGAGCGAGATCGGCGAACTGCTGGAGATCCGAGTCAGGCCTACGATCCTTGGTCACAGCCAGCGCGGCACGACCCCCTCGGCCCTGGACCGTACGCTCGGTTTGAGGGCAGGGCGCCTCGCCGTTCAGGAGGTGGTTGCAGGGCGGGGCGGCGAGGTGACGATATCGGGGCTTCGAACCGATATCGGCAGGGTTCAAGGAGCGGCTACTTAGCATGCTCGCAGCTCGCGCCTCCGGGCCGCGGAGGTCGCGGGCTCGAGTCCCGTCCGGCCAATGTGGCCGAGGTCATGACCGGTGTCAGGCTCGACAACGGACCGTCAGGGCGTCAGCCGCTGTAGATCGACTCGCCGGTCTCCCGGGCGAAAAAGTGGAGGACGCTCGTGTCGATCGCGAGCTCGACGCGGCCGCCCTC
>WNEY01003789.1_pt1 | contig 11409 bp, 8 predicted proteins | sample 5400531 | NCBI WGS metagenome assembly WNEY01 (sample SAMN13153338, study PRJNA577476) | soil metagenome | isolation source: 200 cm saprolite under Douglas fir tree site 1 | place: USA:California | collected 2015-04-18
CGATCGCCTGCATCTGCAGCCGGGTCTTCACCTCGCCGGCAGCGCGCGTCGCGCCGGCAACAACCTCGAATTTGTCGGCCTCGAGCAGGTCGAAGGGATGTCGCTGGAGGAGTACCGCGAGTCGCGCCGTCCTTTCTCCGAGCTCATCTCCATCGATCCCAACGAGATGTTCAAACTGGAGACGGAGCCCGAGCGGCTGACCACGCGCGTTCTCGATTTGCTCTCGCCTTTGGGCAAAGGGCAGCGTTGCCTCATCGTCGCGCCACCGAAGGCGGGAAAGACGACGCTGCTGAAAGACATTGCCCACGGCATCAATACCAATCATCCCGATGTCATCTTGATGGTCCTGCTGGTCGATGAGCGGCCGGAGGAGGTTACGGATTTCCGCCGCTCCGTGGAAAAGGGAGAGGTGCTCGCCTCCAGCGCCGACGAAACCGCGGAGAACCACATTCTGATCTCGGAAGTGGTGCTCGAGCGCGCGCGCCGTCTGGTGGAGATGAAAAAGGACGTGGTCATTCTCTGCGACTCGATCACTCGAATGTCGCGCGCCTACAACAACGAGCAGCGGGGATCGGGAAAGATCCTGTCGGGCGGCATCGACGCGCGCACAATGGAGAAGCCGCGGCGTTTCTTCGGCGCCGCACGCAATGCGGAGGACTGGGGCTCGCTGACCATCGTCGCCACCGCGCTCATTGACACCGGCTCGCGAATGGACGAAGTGATCTTCCAGGAATTCAAAGGTACCGGCAATACCGAGATCGTCCTTGACCGCGGCCTCTTCGAGCGCAGAATCTTTCCGGCGATGAACATCGCCCAGACCGGGACACGAAAAGAAGAAAAATTGTTATCCCCGGCAGTCCTGGCCAAGACCCATACTCTGCGCCGGGCGCTGGCAGGCACCGATCCCATGAACGCCATGAAGATGCTTCTGGAGCGTTTGCAGAAGTTTCCGAGTAACGACGCGTTTTTGAAGAGCTTCTAATCTAATGGAGGTAGCCATGAAGCTTCGCAGTGTTCTCATCGCGCTGCTGTGCATGGTGTGCTGCGGCGCACTCTTCGCCCAGTCGGTCAACGCCACCACGGGCGGCATCAACGGCCGGGTGACTGATTCCAGCGGCGGAGCGCTGCCGGGCGTCACGGTCACGGCCACGAGTCTGGACACCGGCCTGACGCGCAGCGTGGCCACGGAGAACGACGGCACCTATACGATCAGTCTTCTGCCGCCAGGACGTTACCGGGTCGACGTGGAGCTCGCCGGTCTCGGCAAGTCGGCCGTACCGATGGTCAATGTCCTGCTCGGAAACTCGACGAAGACCGACGTCAAGCTCGCGCCTCAGGTTGCGGAGACGATCACTGTCACTGCAGCCGCGCCGATCGTCGACACGCAGCGCTCGGGAACTGCCGTTTCGGTCACCCAGCAGCAGATCGAGAACCTTCCCATCCTCGGCCGTGACTTCCGCTCACTGGCACAACTGACCCCAGGCATTGTCACTGCGTTCGGTGGCCGAGTCACCGCGAATGGTGCCCGCGGCATCGCCACGGACTACAACATCGACGGCGCGACGTCGAACAACGACTTCTTCGGCGAGAACACCGGCGGCACGCGAGCGCCGTTCACCTTCTCGCAGGCGGCCATCAAGGAGTTTCAGGTCATCCGCTCTCAGTACAACTCCGAGTATGGCCGAGGAGTCGGTGCGCAAGTAAACGCCATCACCAAGAGCGGCACGAACGACATCGACGGCGAGGCCTTCTACTTCCTGCGCAAGCGCTCGTGGGCCGCCACCCGGCCCCTGGTGCTGTCGAACGGCCAGACGGTCACTGACAGCTTCCGCGCGCGCGACTCTTCTCAGCCCGGCTTTGCCGTCGGCGGACCCGTAGTCCGCGACAAGCTGTTCTACTTTGCGAACTTCGACGGCCAGCGTCAGAAATTGCCACAGTCTCCTACGGACCTGAGCATCAACCCGGCATTCACCGCGCTGTCGCCGGCGGTGCGACAGCAGTTTTTCACGAAGATCGAGGGTCTGATCAATCATCCGTACGCCAACGAGCTGGCGTACAACACGACGTTCAACCAGAAGACGTACCTGCTGAAGTTCGACGCCAACGTAGGCTCGAAGCATCACTTCTCCCTGCGCGACAACTACACGAACTTCGAAAACGCCAACAACCAGAGCCTGAACCTTTTCTCCAACCAGGGCACAGAGCACGACAAGTTCAACCAGCTCGTCGGCCAGGGCGAAACGGTGTTCACCAACAACCTGTTCAACCAGTTCATCGCGCAGTACGCAAAGGACGAGCGCCCAATCACGCCCAACTCGAGCAGCCCTGAAGTGGTGGTTACCTATGCGGCAGGACGCAACGCATTCTTCGGACAGAATGATTTCCTACCGAACAACACGATCGAGAAGAAGACGCAACTCAAGGATACGGTGCAGTACGTCCTCAGCAACCACACGTTCAAGGGAGGCGCCGAGGCGCTGTTGATGCACATCGACAATCTTTTCCCCCGTAACCGCTCCGGCGTCTTCCGCTACAACAGCGTCCAGGATTTTCTCGACGACAAGACCAATCAGTTCCAGCAAGGCTACGGCGCGGGCGGCGGTCTGACGACCTGGACGCAGAACACCTATGGGTTTTACGCCTCCGACAACTTCCGCGTTGGACCGCGTTTGAGCTTCGATGTCGGCGCGCGCTACGACTGGCAGACCATGCCTAAGCCGCCGGCGAACGCATTCCCGCAGCATCCCGAGTTCATCACGCAGATCAAGGAAGACAAGAACAACATCGCTCCGCGCTTCGGCTTCGCGTTTGACATGCTCGGGACCGGCCGGTCTGTGCTGCGTGGCGGGGTCGGGAAATTCTTTGGCTACATGCCGGACATCCTGCTGTCCAATCCAATCACGCAGATCAGCGGAAACTTCAATCAGATCAGTATCATTTGCGCAACGGCAACTGTGGTGAAGTGTCCGGCATACCCGAACATTCTCACGCCCGATCAGTTTGCGCAGCTCGCGCGCGTGGCCACCGACATCGTTACCGTTGGTCCGGATTACCAGGCGCAAGAAGCATGGCGCTCCAGCCTGCAATACGAGCAGCAGATCGGTTCGAACCACAGCGTCGGAATCGGCGGCATTTACCAGAAGACCACCAAGGTTCAGGGAACACGGAACATCAACGCGGTCGCGCAGCCGTACACTTTCGGCAACCTGCCGGTGTACACCATCAGCTCGCCGAATCGCCGCTATGCCGACATGGGTGTGGTCCGCGAGCTGTTCAGCGGTGAACGTTCGTCCTACAAGGCGATCACCGTGGAAACCCACCGCCTGGCCATCAACAACGCCAAGCTGTCGTGGGATGTGAGCTACACCTGGTCGCGGTCCATCGATCAGGACACCAACGAGCGCTCGACATCCACTTCCTTCCTGTACGACCCGTTCAACCCGAGCCTGAGCCAGGGACTGAGCGACAACGACGTACCGCATCGCGTGGGAGGGGACCTGACCTACCGCTTGCCATGGGGCTTCAGAGTCTCGGGCATCGGCACGTGGCGGAGCGGCGTTCCCTACAACCGCGGCATCGCCTTCACCGGCGCCACGAACCTCAACGGCCTGACCCAGACGACCGGCAACATCCCGGTCTTCGTGGACTCCAGCGGCAGCATCATCGATCTGACCCAGGCCACCGGGATGACTCGTCCGCAGCTCGCGCAGTTCCTGCAGGGCGCGCACATCCTGGAGCGCAATTCGGAACGGCAGCCGAGCGTCTGGAACGTCGATCTGCGCCTGGCGAAAACGTTCAACATCATCCGTGCAGCGCAGCTGGAACTCCTGGGCGAGGTGTTCAACCTGTTCAACACCAAGAACAAGGTGGTCATCTCCGCGAACCAGAACATGTTCAATGCCGTTTACACCGCGTCGACGGACAAGTACACCTTTACGCGAGTAACGACATTCGGCCTTCTCGGCGGCTATGACACCAACTTCGATCCGCGGCAGTTCCAGGTGGCGGCAAAGATCATTTTCTGAGACTCAACACGTTTTCGTCGAAAGGGCCACTCCACTGCGAGTGGCCCCTTTTTCGATCGTCTTTCTCCTGTTCCCCCGCGCCGTCAGCCGCGGGGTGGCGATGTGCTGAGCTCGTACACACGCACGAATGGCGTTCGCAGCACTTCGCGAAAACCGTTGAATGGACCGAAGAACGTCAACCGCGCGCCGACCGTCCGCGCGTATACCCGCGGATCGCGGTAGCGGGCAGGATCTAATCCAGCGACACGCGCACGCGCGGCGATCGAGTCCAGCTCCGGCGTGACGATGATGTAACGCACGCCGTGGCTGGTGAGAAAGCGTTGCGCTTCCGCCGGATCTTCGATGAAAAACCATCGCAGCCCTGCCGCGAATTCGGATTGCCCGACGGAGAGCATCGGGCCGATGACCACCGGCTTCTTTCCCAGCCACACGATCCAGTGGCCGAACGACCACGGCGCCAGGACCGCTCCTGGAGGACGCGCACGCAGCCAGTCGGAAATGCGATCCATTTCGTAGTCTCGAAGCGCGTTCGGTCGCAGATAGAAATTGAATCCCTCCAGAGCCGGAAGCGGAATGTAGGCCGGGAGAATCGGTAGCAGCGCGATCGCCAGGACCGCCGGCTTGATCTGATCGAAGGCGATCCCTGCGAACGCCGCCAGCGCGACTCCAGCATCGAAGCTGAATCGCGAATGGAGAAATGCGAGCGCCAGAGTGATCGCCACCCAGGGTGCCACAAAGAGAACGTCGCGAGTGCGCTCGCGCTTGAACAGCCACGGCACCACGACAATGGCAACAATCGGCAGCAATCCGAAACGGATCAGCATCGGCAGAATGTCGAACCCCCCGAACAACCGCAGCAGCGGCTGCGCCTCGGCAACCATCGCCAGGATCGGTGCATCGCCCGCCGCGTACGCAGCGCCGCTGATAAAAGGGCGAACCGAAATCGGCAACAACACCAGCAGAGCCAGCGCATTCACAACCGCGAGACCTCGAGACCGCGAGACCGCGGAACCAATGAATCCCGCTCCCGCCAATGCGGCGACATGCAGCCATGACAATCCTTCGAACGTCGCGCCGCGCCACGCGCTGCCGATGACGAACGGCAGGACGATGACCGCCGCGGCCGTCGCGCCAATTCCCAGGACTCGGGCTATCTCCTCACGCCGCACCGCGATGACGATTGCCGTCACGATTGCCACCTGCACGATCGCTCCCGTCCAGCCGAGAACACCGCACGCCAAGCCGGCAGCGACGAGGATGCGATTCTCACGCGCGAGACCGAGCAACGAGACGAGAAGGCACAACGTGAAGAATGGATCGTGGTCCAGGTTGCCCAGGAGCGTGTAGCGGACAACGGCCGGGAGAATCGCGGCGACCATTACCGCGATGAGCGCCGCCCGGCGATTGCGCAATGAGTGCACGAGCATGTACAGCACGATGAGTTGCAGCGCACCGAGCAGGGGCGGCAGAAGCGCACCGATGACTTCCAGCGCGTGATCGGAGCGGAGCGGAAGCGCCAGCGTTGCCAGCAAACCATCAAATAGCGGCGGCCAGCTGATCGTGCCTCCCTTCGGATAGTTGATCGCCGGATCGAACTGCGGCACCAGTGGCCAGTGCTGCAGGGTCATCGCCGCGCGCCGCAGGTGGTAATAGCCATCGGGCCCGTCGAGGTAGACGCGGCCGCCCGAAAATACGCGCGGCCAGACGCTCAGGCGCAGCGCGAACCCGATGGCGATGACGGCGATGAGAATTCGCCGTGCGCCACGGCCGCCGAGATGCATGGAGTCATGCTACGACAGCGCCGACCACGTCGTACGGATGCGCGTCATTGATCTGCACGCGTGCAAACGCCGGAAGATCGCGCGGCAGCAGATTGATGCCGTCATTGATCAGCAGCCGGCCGTCGATCTCCGGCGCCTGTCCGACCAGACGTCCTTCGAGAAGATGCTCGGTCTCCTCGCACGGGCCGGTGACGATCGCTTCGAACGTCCTGCCGAGCTTGGCCTCGTTGCGAGCGAGTGCGATCTTCTGCTGCAGCTCCATCAATTTCGCGCGCCGCCGTTCTGCGGTTTTGCGCGTCGGCACGTCGTCCATTTTCGCGGCGGAAGTGAATTCTTCCGGCGAATAGACGAACGCACCCATCTGATCGAACTGTGCCCATTCGACGAATTCATACAGCTCGCCGAAATCCCTCGGCGTTTCGCCGGGATGGCCGGTGATGAAGGTCGTACGCAGCGAGATGTCCGGAACGAGATCGCGCATGCGCGTCACGATTTCGCGATACTCCGACGGTGAACCAGGCCTGCGCATTTTCGCCAGCACATTTGCGGAGACGTGTTGCAGCGGAATGTCGCAATAGGAGACGAACCGCTTCTCGCGACCCATCAATTCGAAGAGCGACCAGTCGAGCGAACCGGGATAGGCGTAGAGAAAACGAATCCACGGAAAGTCGGTTGCATCGAGAAGGGCCTGCACCAGCTGCGTCAGGCCATTCTGCAGGCCGAGGTCGGCGCCGTAGCGTGTGGTGTCCTGCGCCACGAGGCAGAGCTCCTTGACTCCCTGTCGTTGCAGGGACTGCGCTTCACGCACCAACGACTCGAGGGGACGCGAGCGGAACTTGCCGCGCATCTGCGGAATCGCGCAGAACGTGCACGGATTCGAGCAGCCTTCGGAGACTTTCAGATAGGCGTGTGCTGTCCCCTGGGTCAGAACGCGCGGCAGATCTTCGTAGAGCCGGACGGACATCTTGCGTTTGACCGGCGCGGCATCGACGTCGCCGTTCACTGCCTGAGTGATCGCTTCGAGATGATCGAGCCCGACGAACACGTCGATCTCCGGAATCGATTCCTGCAGTTCGCTGCGGTACTTCTGCACCATGCAGCCGGTGACGATCAGGCGCTCGACGCCCTTTCCCTTCCGCTCCGCGATCTCGAGAATCGTGTCGATCGATTCCTGTTTCGCCGCGTCGATGAATCCGCAGGTGTTCACGATGACCACGTCCGCCTGCTCGAGGTCGTTCGTGATCGCCACCTCGGACTGCTCGCGAAGCTGCCCAAGCATGATCTCGGCGTCGACGAGATTTTTCGGGCATCCGAGGGAGATCATCCCCACACGTTTGGTCATCGGAAACGAGGGAACAGCGCGGCCGCGCTTGCTATTCTGCCCGCCAGATGGCGTCGGCAGCTCCGGAGAGCATGACACGCTCCGAGAGGCCGGTGTTCATCACTCCGCTGTCGAGAAGAAGCTGCTCATCATCGCGGCTCGCCGGAGTGAGGGCCATATTCAGGCCAGCGGTGACATTGGCCACCGTCCTGTTATGCAGCTTGAGGATCGCGTCGGAAACTGGCTTGGCTGGATTGACCTCGTGGGTGGACGCGAGCGCTTCGCCGCGAAGGATGTAGACGCGGAAATGCCTGGATCGGAGCCATTCGAGCGCCGCGACGAGCGTGATGATGTGCCAGTTGCGGTGACGACGATAGATCTTCGCAATGTTGCGATTGCGCTCGCCTGCTGGTTTGTAGACGTTGGGCTGAATCTCCCAGATGAGCGCCAGCGATCGCTCGCCGTCGATCGAGCCGCTCGTCTCGCCGACCGATCCGGGCAATGTGTGCTGCTGTCCAGCGGCTTGCCCGATGGCAATCGCGTCCTGCAGATGGGCGGCGATGAAATCGAATGAGATCGTCTCCTGCCGGCCACCGAAATGTGCATTCCGGCCCTGCATGAGGATTCCCTCCGGAACCGGTTGATCCTCGGCGACTTTGCGCTCGACGGGTCCGAGCGGGATGGCCAGACCCGAGGCGCGACCTTCCAACGCGCGCGGCCGGTAGAAGCTGGCGGTGGGCTGACCCTCCTCCCACAGAGGGTGATTGCGCGCCAGATAGCGCTCGACGACACGCGAGCGGACGGGGCTGCAGTGCTCGGGACGAAGATTCGCCGGCGAGTCCACCGTCTCCGCAATCTCGCCGAAGACTTCCAGCGCTTCCTCGCCCATCGAGACGTAGAGGTCGTAGACCGCGTTCTTGGTATCCGCCGGAACACCAAAGGCTTCAAAAACGCGTTCGATGTGTTCGGGAAAAGCCACGTTAGGCGGCAATCCGCTGCCGCGCGTTATCGAGCAGGCGTTGCACATCGGCGACGGCGGTGATATCCGCGAGTCCGCTGCGGATGTCCTTCCCGTGGGCGATGCCTTTGGAGAACCAGCCGATGACCGTACGCGCCTTGTGCAGCTTCCATTTGTCGGGCTGCGGAGCGCGCTCGATCTTCTGCAGGTAACGCTGCATCGCCTCGATGCGCCGCTCCAGCTCATCGGGCGCGTCGTTTCCCGAAATGATGTCGCAAAAGATGAACGGATTGTGCAGCGCGGCCCGGCCGATCATGACGCCGTCGACGCCGGTCTGTTCGAACATCCGCCGCGCGTCGGACGGTGCCTTGACGTCACCGTTGCCCCAAACTGGGATCCGCAGCTCGCGCTTGACGTGCGCGATGTAACTCCAGTCGCTGGCGCCGGTGTAGGCCTCGTTTCGCGTCCGGCCGTGAATGGCGATCGCCGCCACGCCGATCTCTTCGAATCGCTTCAATAGCGGCAGCACGTCGTCGCTCTCCCACCCTTTGCGCACTTTGACAGTCAGCGGGATCTTCACGCGCTTGCGGATCTTCTCCACCACGCTCGCCGCGCGATCGAAGTCTTTCAGCAGCGCAGAACCGGCGCCGCTGCTGACCACTTTGCGCACCGGACAGCCCATGTTCACATCGACGATGTCGACGCCTTCAGCCTCGACGATCGCTGCGGCGTCATCCATACGATCCGGATCGCCGCCGTAGATCTGAATGGCCACCGGCCGCTCGTTCTCCGAGTACGCCAGCATCTGCTTCGTGCGCGCGTTGTCGCGAGTGAGCCCCTCAGCCGAGATGAATTCGGACACCACGAGTCCCGCCCCGCCCAGCTCTTTGACCAGAGAGCGGTAGTAGGTGTCGGTCACCTCCGCCATCGGCGCCAGGGCCAGCGGCGGATCGATGAGCACGTCGCCAATGCGGAACGATCGTTGAAGCCAATTCATCGTCGGGACAGAGTTTAACCCCGCTCCCCGCCGGCTTGTTCCGGGCGGCAGACGAAGAGCAGCTTCACGCGGCGCCCTTCCTTATATGGATCGAAGTCAACCACGTCGACGGGCGCGAGCGACGCTCCTGCCAGAGCGCGGATGATTTCCGCACGGCTCCAGGCGCGCTGCTGATGCGTCTCGTCGATCGGTACTCGCTGTCCGTCTACCCGGGCCCACCCTCGCACGCGCGCGTGACCGAGGCGCGTGCGAGGACGAAAGCGGGTGGCAATCTCGAGGTGGAAGTCTTCCCCTTCCGCGACGAACGGTTCGTCCATCCCCCATACCTTCGGGTAAATCGCTTCGTCGTTCACATCGAAGATGAAGAGCGACTCGCTCGACATGAGTTCCGCTACCGCGGCGAAGGCGCCGCGTAGATCGTCCAGCTCCTGCAGATGATTCAGACTGTCGTACAGGCAGGTGATCCGGGTAAACGTGGCCCGCAATGGAAGGGAGCGGAGGTCGGCGGCGACGACGCGCGGCGTGCGACGCCGCGCCACTTGCAGCATCGGAAGAGAGAGGTCGACGGCCGTGGAGCGAAACCCGCGCTCCTCGAAGAAGCGCGACATCAGGCCGGTGCCGCAGGCGAGATCGAGATGCGTCCGCGTCTTCGCCGGGTAGCGATCCAGGATCGGCGAGAGCAGCTTGCGCACCGACCGGAAGAACCGCTGCCCCAGCGCGTAGTCATAGGCGTAAGCGAAGGAGCCGTACGCCTCGTCGAGGGATGAGGGATGAGGGCGGAGGGATGACTTGCGCTGTTCATCCCTCATCCCTCAGCCCTCATCCCTCCATCGGTAGAATCCCTCGCCAGTCTTCTTTCCCAACTTTCCCTCCGCGACCATCCGCCTCAACAGCTCCGGCGGTTCGAAGCGCGGGCCGAGCGTCGATGCGAGATACTCGGCGATGCCGAGGCGAACGTCGAGGCCAACCATGTCGGTCAGGCGCAGCGGTCCCATGGGATGGTTGTACCCGAGCTCCATGGCCCGATCGATATCCTCCGCGCTGGCCACCGAGTCCTGCAGCATGCGGATGGCCTCCAGCCCGATGGCCACGCCGAGGCGGGAGGTGGCGAATCCTGGGCTGTCGGCGACGACGATCGGCTGTTTCCCCATTTTCTCGGCAACCGCGCGCACTTCGGCAATGGTCTGGTCGGAGGTCCGCTCGCCCCGCACGATCTCGATCAGCTTCATCACATGGGGCGGATTGAAAAAATGCATTCCCACGAAGCGATCGCGGCGCTCCACCGCTCCGGCCAGCGCGGTGATGGAGATCGAGGATGTATTCGAGGCCAGAATCGTTTCGTCGCCGCAGAAGAGGTCGGCCTGGGAGAAGAGGTCCTTCTTCAACTCGAGGTCTTCCGGCACGGCCTCGATGATCAGATCGGCGGCGTGCACCGCCGGCTCCAGGTCGGCGGCCACGTGAAGGCGCTGCATCGCCGCGCGGGCGTCGGCGTCAGTGACTTTCGCCTTCTCCACCCCCTTGCGCAGTGTCGACTCCACCGACGCCTTGGCCGCGTCGAGCGCCGCCGGATCAGAGTCGTGCAGGACGGTCTCGTAACCGGCCAGCGCCGCCAGATGGGCAATGCCGCGGCCCATCGTTCCAGTGCCGATGATGGCGATCTGGCGAATCATCTGGGCCCGGAGTGTATCGCCGGTTATGATCACCGGCCAAAAGGAGGTAGGCCCATGAGCATGGTGAAAGAATTCAAGGAATTCGCGCTCAAAGGCAACGTCATCGATCTGGCGGTCGCGGTGGTCATCGCAGCCGCATTCGGGAAAGTGCTCACCTCACTCGTCGACAACATCCTCATGCCTCCCCTGGGCTTGCTGTTCGGCAAACACGATTTCTCCGACTACTTCATCACTCTCTCCGGGGGCCACTATGAAACGCTGGCCCAGGCCAAGGCGGCCGGAGCGGCGACGCTCAGCTACGGACTCTTCGTCAACGCGGTCATCTTTTTTCTGATCGTGGCCCTGGCCATTTTCCTCGTGATCCGGCAGCTGAATCGGCTGTCCCGGAAGCCGGCGCCTTCCATGCGCGATTGCCCGCAGTGCTTGTCGCCAATTCCGCTGAAGGCGGTGCGATGTAAGTTCTGTACGCAGACGGTGTAGCAGTGAGTGCCTTCTCCCCCGCGTCGGGGGAGAAGGTGCCGCGAAGCGGCGGATGAGGGGCCCTCACCCGGCGCTACGCGCCACCCTCTCCCGCTCACGCGGGAGAGGGACTCTCGAGGTCGATTATCCCTGCGCGATCTTCACGCCGTAATTCGCCATCACGTTGGCGCGCACCTG
>WNEY01004091.1_pt1 | contig 11409 bp, 12 predicted proteins | sample 5400531 | NCBI WGS metagenome assembly WNEY01 (sample SAMN13153338, study PRJNA577476) | soil metagenome | isolation source: 200 cm saprolite under Douglas fir tree site 1 | place: USA:California | collected 2015-04-18
GAGCTTCAAGTCCATCGGACACCTTCGGCTCGCTGGCCGGGCGTCCGTTTCGTCTTGATGAGGGAAAAGACGGCCGCAGCCAGCGTGGTCGCTAGCGAATAATCTCCCGGCAAATGCCGCAGATCCGGTTAAGGCCGTTCATGGCGGCGGACAATGGTCAGTTCCGGCCCGTCCGTCAAGCCTCGCCGCGGATCAGCGTTGCCGAAATGCCACGCCTGCGCGCGAAACGACGTCCGCGCACCATTCGGCGATTGCCGGCGGCGCGGAAATCATGACATTGCCGCGCTTCACGCGAAACATGCCCCCTTCGCCCGCGTACTTAACGAAACCTCAACGGGTTCGCCCTACCCTCGGCGGCCGGTGAATAATCGTTCGGAATCAACGGGTTCGAAAATGCGGCACCTGATCAGGTTCGGCTTTGTCGCCGGAGCGCTCGTCCTCGCGGCCCCGGCCCATGCGGAGACCCGCATCTTCATCGTCGCCAACAATGCCGACGGCTACGGCGTCGATCGTTGCCTCGCGACCGGGGCCAGCTGCGGCTCCGCGGTGGCCTCGGCCTTCTGCCGCGCGCGCGAGTTCATCGCGGCGCGCTCGTACCGCCGGGTCGAGCATAGCGAGATCACCGGGGCGGTGCCGGCCGACGAGGCCTGCCGGGTCGGCTGCGACGGATACGTCGCCATCGAGTGCACGCGATAAGTCCGGCACGTACCCCGCGCGCAGCGCAGCATCCTCGGGTCCGCGCTTCGCGCAGCCCGAGGACAGGCTCCGTGATGCGCTGCAGATGCGGGGTCCAGAACTCGAAGCGCAACCTGGGTCCCGGATCAGCGGCGCACCGTTCGGCTTCGCTCCGCGCTGCACCGCATCCGGGACACGCGCGCGCTTTACTTCTCCACCCAGTCCGCGCATTTGGCCACCGGGTCGCCGCCCCACGGCATGATCGGCACGCTCGACGTCGAGTTCTTCGGCGAGCCCTCGATCAGCCGGTCGGAATAGACCATGTAGACAAGCACGTTGCGCTTGGTGTCGCAGCCGCGCACGATCTGCATCTTCTTGAACAGGATCGAGCGGCGCCGCCGGAACATCTCGTCGCCCTGGGCGAATTTCGCCTTGAAGTGGATCGGCCCGACCTGCCGGCAGGCGAGCGAAATGTCGGACACCTCCTCGGCGACGCCGAGCCAGCCCTTGATCCCGCCGCGTTCCGGCACGGTGAAGTGACAGGCGACGCCGTCGACCTCGGGATCGTCGATCGCGTAGGTGGCGAGCTTGTCGTTGGGCGTGAGCCATTTGAACACGGTCGATTTGCGGAAGATGAGGTCGGGCTCGTCGGCCGCATGCGCCGCCGGCGCGAGGATCGCGCACAGCGCCAACACGGCCGCCGCGGCGATTCGCAGGTCCGCACGTCTGTTTGGAACGACCGAAGGATGACGCATGGAGACCCCTTCCTGTTTGGACGGGGCCGATATGGGGACGGCGTTGCGCGATTGCGAGTGCCGCCGCGTCGCACCGGCTCGGCGCGAAAGCCTGCCTCAGGCGCCGGGACTTGCGTCGTCGATGAACTCGAGCCGGTTGCCGACCGGGTCGGAGGCATGAAAGCGGCGCACCTGCGGGATGTCGGTGTCCCATTTGATCTCGTGGCCGGCGCGCAGAAGCCGCTCGGCCAAGGCGTCGAGATCGGCGACGCGGATCGCCGGGTGCGCCTTGCGGGCGGGACGGAAGTCGGCCTCGACGCCGAGATGGATCTCGACCGGCCCGCTGCGCAGCCACAGGCCGCCGCGCTTGGCGAGGATGTCCGGCTTCCTGACCTCGGTCATGCCGAGCAGCCCGATATAGAACGGGCGGCAGCGCTCCTCGGCGCCGGGCGGTATCGTCAGCTGCACGTGATCGAGCCCGGTGATCATTTCCTTGATCACAAAGCTTTGCGTCTCTGTCATTGCTAGACCTCGCGTCCGATCAGCGCGTCGAGCGAGTACGGCCCGCCGCCGCGCGCGAAAAAGTGCAACGTCACCAGCGCCCAGAACAGGGGATACTCGTAGCCCTTGATGTCCCAGTAGAAGCCAAATTGCCAGTGGTAGGAGATCGCCGTCAACAGAAACAGCAGGATCGGCACCGCCACGAGGCGGGTGAGGAGGCCGAGCGCAAAGGCGAGCCCGCCGACGAATTGCACCAGGCCGACGACAATCGTCCAGAACAGGCCGGGGGCGAATCCGGCGTCCTCGAAGAACTCCGCGAATCGTTCGTGATCGCCGAACAGGATGGTGTAGCCGTGGACGGCGAGCGAAAGGCCGGCGCACAGGCGGACCGCCAGCTCGGTGAACGGCGCCAGCGTCCGATAGACGTTGCCGAACGCGGGGATCAGGAGGCGCGCCGTCCCGGTCATCGCGGTATCTCCTCTCGCGGGGTGACGCGAGGTCTAGTCGCTAGTTCGGATCGCGCCGGCTCGGATCGAACTGCTTTCCCAGGCCGGACCAGCAATCGATGTAATCGTCCTGACGGGTGCCCAGCTCGGCGGCGTATCGGGTGACGCGCTGGCGAAAGCGCGTCTCGAACATGAACGCCATGGTGCGCTCGAGCTTCGCCGGCTGCAACGGTGCCGTGCTGGCATGGCGGAAGGCGTCGCTGTCGGGCCCGTGCGGCAGCATCATGTTGTGCAGGCTCATGCCGCCCGGCACGAAGCCCTGCGGCTTGGCGTCGTAGACGCCGTAAATGAGGCCCATGAACTCGGACATGATGTTGCGGTGATACCACGGCGGCCGGAAGGTGTTCTCCGCCACCAGCCAGCGCTCGGGGAACAGCACGAAATCGACGTTGGCGGTGCCGTGGGTTTCCGACGGCGAGGTGAGGCAGGTGAAGATCGACGGGTCGGGGTGATCGAACAGGAGGGCGCCAACCGGCGAGAAGCGGCGCAGGTCGTATTTGTAGGGCGCGTAGTTGCCGTGCCAGGCGACCACGTCGAGCGGCGAGTGCCCGATGTCGGTGCGATAAAGCTCGCCGCCCCATTTGACGAACAGCGCGCACGCCTCCTCGCGGTCCTCGTAGGCCGCCATGGGCGTCTCGAAATCGCGCGGATTGGCGAGGCAATTGGCGCCGATCGGCCCGCGATCCGGCAGGGTGAAGGCGCCGCCGTAATTCTCGCACACGTAGGCGCGGGCCGGGCCGTCGGTCAGCTCGACGCGGAAGATGACGCCGCGCGGGATGATACAGATCTCGCCGGGCTCGATGTCGATGACGCCGAACTCGGTGCGGAAGCGCAGGCGGTTCTCCTGCGCGACCACCAGCAATTCGCCGTCGGCATCGAACATATGCTCGCGCGTCATCGGCTGGGTGACGAGCAGCACGTGGCTCGCCATGCCGCCGAGCGCCTCCGCGTCGCCCGCGGTGGTGATGGTGCGCAGCCCGGTGACGAAGGTCAGCTCCTCGTTGGGTATCGGGATCGGGCTCCAGCGCAACTGCCCGATCGGCATGTCGGTTTCGTCGCGCTCCGGCGCGGTGCGGATCAATCCCTTGTCAATGCGCGCGAAGCGCCCGGCGTGCCGCACGGTCGGGCGGATGCGGTAGAGCCACGAGCGCTGGTTGGTCGCCTGCGGCGCGGTGAACGGCGAGCCGCTGAGCTGCTCGGCATAGAGGCCGTAATTGACCTTCTGCGGCGAGTTGCGGCCGATCGGCAGCGCGTCGGGCAGGGCCTCGGTCTCAAAGCTGTTGCCGAAGCCGGACATGTAATCGGGGATCATGCCGGCAGATTAGTTGCGGATGTAACCAGTGTCAATCAGGCCGCACAACCGATCATAGCTGTGAGCAAGCACGGCCGGCGGTCCCCGGCTTGTCGTTGCCGTGTCCGCGCCGTGGTAGCATCCAAACCAAGCACGTGAGTCGCGAGTCGTGTCTGCTCCGGATCGACGCACGATCCGTCCGACGGACATTGATGAAGACGAATTCCAAAGGAACAATTCCGCTGTGCCCGCACAAAGGGTGCGGATTCAAGTGCTGCGATTTCCAGCAGACGAACTCGATCTTCATGTATCCGGGCGAGATCGAGCAGGCGCGGGCGCAAGGAAAGTCGATGGCGCACCTGCAAGTCCTCGATTCCGACTACCATGGGGGCGTGCGCGTCCGCTGCTGGGCCAAGGATACCGGCACGTGCGACGGCGGGTACAAGCCGCTCGATTGCGCGAGCTACCCGTTTTTCCCGGCACCGGCGCGGGCCGCGAACGGGCACAACGGCGGCGACCTCGTCATGCTCACCAAGGATCCCGAATGCCCGATCCGCAGCTTCGAGATACCCCTGCATCAGCGCTTCGTGCGCGGCCTTTGGCAAAGACTGTTTGAGCGGGATGCGTCGGCGCTGGCGTGGGCCCGGGCTATTCCTCCGGAAGACAGATACGAGCCGATCGAGGACGCTGTTCGCGAATCTGCGGAGGCCAGGTCCCCGCAGCCCGACGCCGCGATCGGCGGCAGCGCCGACTGATGGCCCGCCTTACGGCCGAAAGCTGACCGGGATCGACACGAATCCCCGGAACCGCGCGCGGCGGCTGCGCACCGGCTCGCCGTCGAGAATGTAATCGGGAAAGCACTTGAGGAAGCGTTCGAGGGCGACCCGGCCTTCGAGGCGCGCGAGGTTCATGCCGGCGCACAGGTGAATGCCGGTCGCGAAGGCGAGATGGCGATTGGGCGCGCGCGCCACGTCGAAGCGGTCGGGATCGGGAAACTGCTCGGGATCGCGGTTCGCCGCCCCGATGCCGATGGTGACCAGCGTGCCCTTGGGCATGGCGACGCCGCCGAGCACCGTGTCGGCGGCAACGATGCGGTTGCCGAGCTGGTTCGAGCTTTCGAACCGCAGGACCTCCTCGACCGCGCTCGCCACCAGACCGGGCTGCTCGATCAGGCGGCGCCGCTCGTCCGGCCACAGCAGCAAGGCGTGGAGCGCGTTGCCGATCAGGTTGGTGGTCGTCTCGTGGCCGGCATTGAGGATGAAGATGCAGTTCTGCAGCAGCTCGGTCTCGTTGAGCTTGCGGCCCTCGTGCTCGCCTTCGATCAGCCGCGTGAGCACGTCCTTGTCGCGGTCGCCCGGCCGGCGGCGCCGCTCGGCGACCAGGCCGCGCAGATAGTCGAGGAAATCGCGCACCGCCTCGTTGCCGCGCGAAAGCTGCTCGGGCGTGAGCACCGGCTCGAGCGCGCCGAGGATGGCGAGCGACCAGCCGCGCAGCGGCGCGCGCTCGGCGCGCGGCACGTCCAGCAGGTTGCCGATGATCTCGACCGGGATCGCGGCGGCAAAATCCTCGATCAGGTCGGCGCGGCCCTGCTCCGCCATGCGCCCGATCAGCCGGTCGACGAGATCGACAAGCCCGGCCTCCATCTCGGCGATGGCGCGCGCGGACAGCGCGCCGATGATGGCGCGGCGCACGTGGGTGTGCAGCGGCGGATCGTTGAACACGAGGCTCGTGGTGTGATGCTGGTAGAGCAGCGAGTCGCCGTATTTCGGCTTGAACTCGACTTTCTTGTCGGACGAGAACGTGCGCGCGTCCTTGTAGACCGCCTCGCAGTCGCGATAGCGCGTGATCAGATAAGCGCCGTCCGGCATGCGGTGCACCGGATCGTGCTCGCGCAGCGCGTGGTAATAGCGGAACGGGTCGGCGAAGAAATCGCCGGGCAGGCGCTTGAGGTCGAAGCCGTGTGCGACCGTCCGCGCCGCCGGCGGATCGAACCGCGGCGGGCGGGAAACGGAAGACGCGGCCGTTGCCGATGTCATGCGAAATCCCGCATTTGCGCCGTGGCGTCAGCCGATAGCATTTTATCGGCGAGCGCTGCACGACGCTTTATTTGAGCGCATTTTCCACGGAAAACCGATACCCACCCGGGCGGAAAATGCCTAGAGCATGTCCCGTTCCTTCGGAATCGGGACATGCTCTAGAATCATTGATTGGCGCATGTTCTTATCGGCGAACCGGTACCCACTTCGCCGGAACATGCGCTAGACTCAGGTCCCGCGGCGCGCGGGCGAGGGCAAGCCGAGCGATGACGAACGACGGCGCGGTCGACGACGAGGTGTCGCAGGCGCCCCCGGCGCAGGACGGGGCGGCGCCGCTCAAGCTCGAGGAGTTTCTTCCCTACCGGCTCAACGTGGTGGCCAGTCTCGTGTCGCAGGCGCTCTCGCGCATCTATGCGGAGCGCTACGGCATCGGCGTGCCGGAATGGCGGGTGCTGGTCACGCTCGGCCAGTACGGCGTGATGACCGGCAAGGCGATCGGCGCGCACAGCCACATGCACAAGACCAAGGTATCGCGCGCCGTCGCGCAGCTGGAGAAGCGCAAGCTCGTCGCCCGGCGCGCCAACCGCGCCGACCTGCGCGAAGCCTTCCTCTCGCTCACCCCGGCCGGGCGCGCCGTCTATGTCGATCTCGCGCCGTCCGCGCTCGCGTTCGCGCGACGGCTGGTCGACGCGGTCGACCCGGCCGATCACGCGGCGTTCGAGCGCGTGCTCGCGTCGCTGACCGAACGCTCCGCCGGGCTCGCGGCCGAGGCCGCGCAACGCCCGCCGGCAAAATGAGAACAATGAACCAAGAGGAAGCGCCGTGAAGCTCTATTCCTATTTCCGGTCGTCGGCCGCCTACCGGGTGCGCATCGCGCTCAACCTCAAGGGGCTCGCCTATCAGACCGTGGCGATCCACCTCACCAAGGACGGCGGCAAGCAGAACACGCCGGAATTCCGGGCGGTCAATCCGCAGATGCGGGTTCCCGCGCTGGAATTGCCGAGCGGCGAGGTGCTGGTGCAGTCGATGGCGATCATCGATTATCTCGACGAGGTGCACCCGCAGCCGCCGCTCCACCCCGCCGGCGCGCTCGAGCGCGCGCACGCGCGCGCCGTCGCCGAGATCGTCGCCTGCGACATTCATCCGCTCAACAACCTGGCGCCGCTCAACTATCTGCGCGACCCGCTCGGGCGCGACCAGGACGCGGTGCGCGGCTGGTACCAGCACTGGATCCTCGCCGGCTTCGAGGCGATCGAGGCGATGATCAAGCCCGGCCCCTATGCGTGCGGCGCGGCGGTCAGCGTGGCGGACATCTGCCTGGTGCCGCAGGTCGCCAACGCCACGCGGTTCAAGGTGCCGCTCGACCGGTTTCCGAAAATCGTCGGGGTCGACGCGGCGTGCCAGAAGCTGCCGGCCTTCGAAAAGGCCCGGCCCGAGAACCAGCCGGACGCGGAGTAACGGCGATTTCCCAGCCTCCTCCGTCCGCGCCGGCCGCCGCCCGGCACGGCACGCCGGCGACGCAATACAGCATCGCCCGGGTCCTCATGTGGATGAGCGGCGTGCTGCTGTCGTTCATCGCCATGGCGGTGTCGATCCGCGCGCTCGGCAAGACGCTCAACGTGTTCGAGATCCTGACCATCCGTAATTTCACCGGCGTTGTCTTTCTCGCGGCGCTGGCGCTCGCCCAGCCGCGGCTGCGCCTGCAACTGACGCTTGCCCGCATCCGCCTGCACCTCGTGCGCAACGCCTTCAATTTCGCCGGCCAATGCTCGTGGGCGCTTGGGATCACCTTGCTGCCGTTCGCGACGGTGTTCGCGCTCGAGTTCACCACCCCGGCCTGGGTCGCGCTGTTCGCGGTGTTCGTCCTGGGCGAGCGGTTGACCGCCGGCCGCATCGCCGCGGTGGTGCTCGGGCTCTGCGGCGTCGTGATGATCGCGCGGCCCGGCCTCGAAGGGTTTCGGCCGGCCTCACTGCTGGTGCTCGGCGCGGCGATCGCCTTCGCGGCGTCGATCGTCGCCACCAAGAAGCTCACCCTGTCGCAAACGACCTTCGCGATCCTGTTCTGGATGAACGCGATCCAGCTGCCCATGAACGTCATCGGCAGCGATCCGCTGTTCGTTCTCAGGCTCGGCGCCGGCGACGCCCTGCCGGTGCTCGGCGTCGCGGCGTCCGGATTGTCGTCGCATTTGTGCCTGACCAACGCGTTCCGCCATGGCGACGCCACCGTCGTCGTGCCGCTCGACTTCTTCCGCCTGCCGCTGATTGCGCTGATCGGATTCTGGTTCTACGGCGAGGCGCTCGACCCGATGGTGTTCGTCGGCGCCGGCCTCATCATTGCCGGCGTGCTGTGGAACCTGCGCGAGGCGGCACGGCAGTGATCGGGCTTGGGACGATACGGGGCGGATCATGCTATGATTCGCGCCGTCCACAGTTTCGTCACGTTCGGTGCGCTTGATCGGCGGCGCGGCTGCGCACGGCAGGTTTCTCGGAGCGATGATGGGTTTGCGATTGATCAGGACGCTTCCGGCCGTTCTCGTGCTGGCCGCTGCCTGCGGCGACGCCGCCGCGCAGGGCGCGCCGCCGTACGGCGGGCCGCCGGCGCCGAGTCAGGCCTGCGTGCGGCTGGAAAGCCAGCTCGCGGCGATCGATCGGGGCAGCGCCGATCCGGCCCGCGCCGAACAGGTCAGGCGCTTCGAGGAAGCGGCACGCCAGCAGCAGTTCGACCTCGACCGCCTGCAGGCGCAGGGCCGGCGCAGCGGGTGCGAGGGCTCGGGCTTCTTCCTGTTCGGCGGGCAGCCGCCGCAATGCGCCGATCTCAACAGCCAGATCCAGCGCATGCGCGCAGGTCTCGACCGCACCACCAGCGAGCTGCAGCGCCTGCAGGGCGGCGACCGCAGCGAGCAGCGCCGCGGCGTGCTGATCGCGCTCGCCCAGAACGACTGCGGGCCGCAATATCGCGCCGCCGCGCCGGCGCGGCCGCGGAATTTTTTCGAGGCGCTGTTCGGCGGCACCGTCGGCCCGAGCACCGGGCCGGCCCCCTTCCCCGGCGACAGCGCGGACCTGCCGCCGTCCGGCACGTACCGGACGCTGTGCGTGCGCACCTGCGACGGCTTCTATTATCCGATCTCCTATTCCACGGTGCCGAGCCGGTTCGGCGAAGACGAGCGCACCTGCCAGCGCACCTGTCCGGCCGCCGAGGTCATGCTGTTCAGCCACCGCAATCCGGGCGAGGACATGAACCAGGCAGTGTCGATCAGCGGCCGGCCGTACCGCGACCTGCCCAACGCTTTCCACTACCGCCAGGAGTTCAATGCGGCGTGCAGCTGCAAGCGGCCGGGCCAGACCTGGGCCGACGCGCTCGGGCGCGACGCGAACGTCGAGCGCGGCGACATCATCGTCACCGACGAGCGGGCCAAGGCGATGGCGCAGCCCAAGCCCGAGCCGGCGAAGCAGCCGGCGAAGCAGGATGCGCGCAAGGGCAAGGCGCCGGCGGAAACCCCGGCGCCGCCGCCCGCCACCGAGCCCGCGCCGGCTCCCGCCGCCACCCCGGCGCCGGCGGATCCCAACCAGAAGCGCTCGATCCGCTCGGTCGGCCCGCAATTCCTGCCGGTGCGGTAGCCGCGGTGCGACGCTCAACGTCGGGTGCCTTGGCGCCCGCGCGCGGATTTGGCACATAGGCGCGCCAACGGAGCCCCAACGGCATGACGGTCATCGAAGCGTCGGCGGAAGCCGGCCGCGACTTCATCCGCGACATCATTCGCGCCGACCTCGACGCCGGGCGCCACACCGAGGTGGTGACGCGCTTTCCGCCCGAGCCGAACGGCTATCTGCACATCGGCCACGCCAAGGCGATCTGCCTCAATTTCGGCGTGGCGGAGGAGTTCGGCGGGCGCTGCCACCTGCGCTTCGATGACACCAACCCGACCCGGGAGGAGCAGGAATATATCGATGCGATCGAGCGCGACGTGCGCTGGCTCGGCTTCGATTGGGGCGAGCACCTTTATCACGCGTCCGACTATTTCGAGCGGCTGTACGCATGGGCCGAGCACCTGATCGGCGCCGGCAAGGCCTACGTGGACGATCTCTCGCAGGACGAGATGCGGGCGATGCGCGGGACGCTGACCGAGCCGGGGAGCAACTCTCCGTTCCGCGAGCGGCCGGTCGAGGAAAACCTCGACCTGTTCCGCCGCATGCGCGCGGGCGAGTTCCCCAACGGCGCGCGGGTGCTGCGGGCGAAGATCGACATGGCGTCCGGCAACATCAACCTGCGCGACCCGGTGCTCTACCGCATCCTGCACGCGAGCCACCCGCGCACCGGCGCGGCCTGGTGCATCTATCCGAGCTACGACTTCGCGCACGGCCAGTCGGACGCCATCGAGGGCATCACCCATTCGCTGTGCACGCTCGAGTTCGAGGACCACCGGCCGCTGTACGACTGGTTCATCGAGAACCTGCCGGTGCCCGCGCGGCCGCGGCAGTACGAGTTCGCCCGGCTCAATCTCACCTACACGGTGCTGTCCAAGCGCGTGCTCACCGAGCTGGTGCGCGGCGGCCACGTGACCGGCTGGGACGATCCGCGCATGCCGACCCTGGCCGGCCTGCGCCGGCGCGGCGTGCCGCCGGCGGCGATCTGCGAGTTCGTGCGCCGCATCGGCGTCGCCAAGGCGAACAGCACCGTCGACGTCGCCATGTTCGACCACGCCGTGCGCGAGGTGCTCAACCGGACGGCGCAGCGGCGCATGGCGGTGCTGCGCCCGCTCAAGGTCACGATCGAGAACTATTCAGGCGACGGCGAGACGATGGAAGCGATCAATCATCCGGACGATCCGTCCGCCGGGACGCGGCGCATCCGCTTCGGCCGAGAGATCTACGTCGAGCGCGACGATTTTATGGAGAGCCCGCCGAAAAAATTCTTCCGCCTGTCGCCCGGCCGCGAGGTGCGGCTGCGCTACGCCTATTTCATCACCTGCCGGGAGGCGATCAAGAATGCCGCGGGCGAGGTGGTCGAGCTGCGCTGCACCTACGATCCGACGACGCGCGGCGGCAACGCCCCGGACGGGCGCAAGGTCCAGGCGACCCTGCATTGGGTCGGCGCGGACGCGCTGCCGGCGCAGGTGCGGCTCTACAATCCGCTGTTCACCCGGCCCGATCCCAACGCCGGCGACTTCGCCGCCGACTTGAACCCCAATTCGCTCGAGGTGCTCAGCGATTGCCGGATCGAGCCGGCGCTTGCCGCGATGAATTCGGACGAGCCGGTCCAGCTCGAGCGGCAGGGTTATTTCTGCCGCGACACCAGGGTGAGGAGGTCGCGCGAAGCGCGACCGTCTCGAACCATGGAACAGGCGACCGAGGGCCTCTTTCTATCTTCTCCGCAGCGCTGCGAGCTGCCATCCTTCGAGATGGCCGCTGCGCGGCCTCCTTAGGATGAGGGCGGCGGCAGCCAAGCGGGCGTTAGAAATCGAACGCTTCGCTCTTGGCTGCAGCAGCGCTCTTCGGCAGCGCCGCGTCGGGGGCGGGCAGCGGCGTGCCGGGATCGCGGAAGCGGTTGGTGATGGGATAGCGGCGGTCGCGGCCGAAATTCTTCAGCGTCACCTTGACGCCCGGCGCGGCCTGGCGGCGCTTGTATTCGGCGATGTTGAGCATGTGCTCGACCTTCATCACCAGCT
>WNEY01003790.1_pt1 | contig 11408 bp, 13 predicted proteins | sample 5400531 | NCBI WGS metagenome assembly WNEY01 (sample SAMN13153338, study PRJNA577476) | soil metagenome | isolation source: 200 cm saprolite under Douglas fir tree site 1 | place: USA:California | collected 2015-04-18
CGGAGAAGGACGGGTCCAATTGCTGTTCCGGTGCGCGAAGATGCGCCACACGAACCACTCGCGCGACTACTTCGTCCTGACGTATGACAAAGGCTTCGCCGCGAAGCCGTACGAGGCGCCCAAACCGTCCCGATGGAGTCGCCGGACGTAATCAGAAGGCGCCCTTGATCTTGGCCCGGTCGATTTTGATCCCCGCCGGGGTCGCCATCAGGACGTTCTTGCCCACGACGGCGACGTCCCCGCCGCAATCCCGGACCGCGCTCTTCAGTTCCGCCGTGATCCGCTTGAGCGCGAGTTCGTCGCTCGCGAGGCTCGTGTAATCGATCAGCAAGATGTTCCCGTTGTACACGTGGGTCGTCATGTCGGCGATGTCCTCGTACCGATAGACCTCCGCGACTTTCACAAAGTGCTCCGCAGGCTCACCCAGCGCCCCGCCTTCGTTCTCGAAGTTCAGCTCGCCCAAGTCGATGTACGTGTCCGCCTCGGCGCCTCCGCCTTCAGCGAGTCGCCGGAACGGTTTCTTGATGAAGGCCATGCCACATCCCTTCTGCGGCGCCCCATAGCCAACACCACGAATTTAAAGGTATCGCGGATGAACAACGGAGCGGTCCGAAAGGTCGATAAGTATTCGTCCAATCATAAAATAGCCGTGGCTCGAAGTACCACGGACGGCACCCGGGTCATAATGTTTAAAAAGGAAAGGACTTTGTCGCTCCCGCCCATGGTCTACGATCTGATCATCGTAGGAGGCGGGCCCGCGGGTCTCACCGCCGGCGTGTACGCCCGCACCCGCAAGCTGGCGACCCTCATCCTCGAGGCGCAGGCGATGGGAGGCCAGCTCGAGTGGCTCTATCCGACGAAGTCGGTTTACGACTATCCGAGCTACATCGCGATCGAGGGTCGCGAGCTCGCCCAGCTCTTCTCCCTCCATTCCCGTGAGAGCGGGGCGGAGATGCGCGCCGAGGAAGTCGTGGACATCGAGCGTCATCCTTCGGCCTTCACGGTCGTCACGCGGCAGGGAAAGAGCTTCGAGACCCGCACGATCCTCCTCGCGATGGGGATGGGACTCTTCGAACCGAAGCGGCTCGACGTGCCCGGCGAGACGGAGTTCGAAGGGAAAGGCGTCGAGTACCGCGTGCGGGACCGGCACGAGTTCAAAAACAAACGCGTGATCGTCGTCGGTGGCGGCGACAGTGCGCTGGAAATCGCGCTCGAGATTTTCGCGGCCGCGAACAAGGTGATCCTCGTGCACCGCCGCGGCGAATTCCGGGCCATGGAGAAGAACGTCGAGGCCGTCCTGAAGAGCCCGATCCAAGTCCTGTTCGACGCCGAGGTCACGAGCATCGAAGGCGACCGGGCGGTCGAACGCGCCGTCGTCTACGACAACCGCACGTTGAAGAAACAAGTCTTCGATGTCGATGACGTCATCGTGAACATCGGGTTCGAGCCGAAGATCACGCCGCTCCCTAGGTGGGGAATCGAGCTGGAGGCAGAACGCCTGATCAAGGTGAAAGCGGACATGTCGACGTCCGTGCGGGGGATTTACGCGTGCGGCGACATCGTCTCCTACCCCGGGAAAGACAAGCGAATCGTGACGGGGTGCGGCGAGGCCGTGACCGCGGTCATGTCCGTCTACAAGTACCTCAAGCAGCCCTATTGGGCGTGAGCGCGCGGAGGAGTGGCGGGAGCGCATCGGGCGTCTCGATCAGATAATCCACGCCGGCGGCCTCGAGGCGCGCTCGGGTGCCGTATCCCCATGTGACGCCGATCGACAGCGCCCCGGCGTCCTTCGCCGAGCGGACGTCGTTCTCCGTGTCGCCAACGACCGCGCATTCCGCGGGCTGCACGCCGAGACCCGCGGCGGCCTGGAGGACGGGCTCCGGAGATGGCTTCTTCCGGGACACCGAGTCGCCGCCGAGGACGAGGACGAAGAAGGGCAGAAGGCCTGCGACGCGCAACGCCTCCACCGCCGTTTTGTGTCGCTTGTTCGTGACGACCCCGAGCTTCCAACGATCCAGGGAGGCGAGCGCCTCCCGCACGCCGGGATACGGGCGCATCCCTTCCCGGACCGACTCGGCCTCGACCTGCTGGAATCTCCGAACCGCCTGCGCGAGGTCGTCACCGGACAGACCGCTCCGCTCTGCGTAGATCACTTCGATCGGCGTGCCGATCCACTGCGCCGCAACGGCTCCCGTCATCGAAGTCCGATGGATGACCGCGAGACCCGCATCGAACGCCGCGATCCATGCGTCGCGCGTGTCCAACAGGGTCCCATCGATATCGAAAAGGACCGTGAGAATACGGCGCACGTCAGGGCTCCTCCTCGCCGAGGCGCCAAATTTCGTCGCCGACGTGATGGATCGTCTCGACCGCCTTGCCTTTCTCCTCGCGGGCCATCGTCGGCCCGTCTATGAGGGCGCGACCCACCGCGAGGGGACGCCGGTTCTTCTCGTCGCATACCCAGACGATGTCTCCCGCCCGGATCCCGGGATCGGCCTCGACGATTCCCGGGGCCATGACGTCCGCCCCGTTGTAGATGAACCGGACCGCCCCCATGTCGACGATCACGGCGCGTTTCGTCGCCGGGAATGCGAGGAGCCCACGAACCGTCGGAGCGACCCCGCCTTCGACGAAGAACGCGATCGGTTCGTTCTCCTTGAGGAGGAGACGCCACGGACCGGCCTCGGCCTCGTCCAGCGTCCCGTCGTCGATGGGCACAACCATCCCGAATTCCTCGGAGAGTCGACCGAGAAGATCCGAAGCTTCTTTCCGGCGGAGCCGTGCCCGCCGTCGAATCTTGAGGGCCATCCGAAATCGGCAGGCATGCGAGGGACATAACCCTTGTTCGGTCTGGGCTTGAATTATATGTCAATGCTTATAGAAGTCCGTCCCCAGGTGTCCCTTCCGACAGCAAACGAAGGGCCTCTCGATGGGTCGGATCGAGTCGGAGCGCCTCGTCGATCATCGTTCGGGCCCGGCCTTCCAGGCCGAGCGCCCTGCACGCCCGCGTTACGTCGAGCCACGCATCCGGATCGGTCGGATTGAGGCCGAGCGCCGCATCGAACGCGGCGAGGGCCTCCTTCGGTCGTCCCAGGGCGAGGAGAAGCCCGCCTTTGCGGCGATACGCAAGGTCGCGCCCAGCCGTGGCGGCACGAATCGCGGTCTCGCAGGTCTCGAGGGCCTCGTCCATCCGTCCCAGGTCCGCCTGAAGCTCAGCCTGAAAGAGAAGCACTTCCTCGTCGGGCGCTTCGATCCGTGCGAGGATCGTGAGGGACTCCTCCTTCCGCTGGAGCAGACTCAGCGTCCGAGCGAGTTCCATGAATCCGTCCCGGCCCGCACCGAGCGTCTCCGCGGTTCGGAACATCGTCTCCGCCTCAGCCGTCCGCCCGAGCGCCAGTGCCGCCCGCCCGGACGCGAGCCACGCTCGCGGATCGGATCCGTGCCGCGCCTTCGCGTCCTCCGCGGGAAGGAGCGCGTCCGCGGCTCGGCCGACCCGCAACAGGAGAGCCGAAAGGTGAATGAGCGCTTCCACGTCGTGGCGCCTCGCCGCCGCGGACGCGTACGCATCGATCGCCTCGTCGACGCGTTCGAGGTCTTCGAGGAGAAGCCCCTGGTGGTAGAGGATGTCGGCGTTGTCCGGCTCGAGTTCCAAGGAGGCGAGGAAGCACTGGAGGGCCTCCTCGTAGCAGCGCTCCGCTTCGAGCGCGTTGCCCATCGCCTCGAGCAATTTCCCGCGGAAGACCCACGCTTCCTCGTATTGTCCGTTGAGAATGAGCGCGTTGTTGAGCGCGTCGCGGGCCTCCTCGAGTCGGCCGAGGCGGTTCAACGCCTCCGCCTTGGCCATCCACGCGTGATCGTAGTTCGGATTGAGCTCGAGGCTCTGGCCGATCAGCTCGAGCCCTTCCTCATGCCGACCCAGGTTGTCGAAGGCATGCCCTTTCGCGTAGAGCGCGTAGTCGAAGTCGGGCTTGATCTCCAGGCTCCGGTCGTGGTATTTCAGGGAGTCCGCGTGCCGTCCCATCTTGTTCAACGCGTTGCCGATGTTGTTCCACGCGATCTCGTACTCTGGGTTCACCTCGATCGCGCGCTCGAAGTACGGGATCGACTCCTCGTACCGCCCGAGGTTGTACAGGGCGTTCCCGAGGTTGTTCCATAGGACCTCGTCGCCGCGGTCCAGCTCGATCGCCTTCTCGTACGCCGACACGGCCTCTTCGAGGCGGTTGATGCCGTGGAACGTGTAGCCCTTGTTGTACCACGCCTGTTTGTACGTCGGGTTGATGGCGAGGGCCTTGTCATAGCAGGACAAGGCCTCTTCGTGAATCCCGAGCATGAAGAACGTGAACCCTTTGTTGTTCCAGGCTTCCTCGTTGTTCGGGTCGGCGACGATCGCGCGTTCATACGCTTCGACGGCTTCCTCGTACCGCTCGAGGGCGTACAGTGCGTCCCCGAGCCCCGTCCAGCCGTCTCCGTCGTCCGCGTTCGAGGATGTCCCCGCCTTGTACGCTTCCACCGCTTCCTCGTATCGGTTCACTTCCTCGAGGAACTGCCCTTTGCGCGTCCACGAGACCGCGTTCGCCGTATCCGCGCGGACGAGGTTCTCGTACGCCTGGAGAGCGGCCTTGCTGCGTCCGAGTCGCGCGAGGATCATCGCCTTGTCGTACAACGCGTCGGGGTAATCGGGTCGGATCGCGAGGGCGCGGTCGTAGGCCACGAGCGCCTCGTCGAACTGCGCGAGCTGGGCGTACGCATTCCCGAGGTTGTAGGCGGCGATCTCGTACGTGGAGCTCCGCTGCAGCGCCCGCGTGTACGCGCGGATCGCGTCCTCGTGACGACCGAGACCATCGAGCGCGACGCCGCGGTTGTTCCACATGACCTGATCCTCGTAGCCAAACGTGGCCGCGCGGTCGTAGCATGCGAGCGCGTCCGCGAACTCGCGGAGGTCGCAGTGGACATTCCCGCGGAGGAACTCCGCCTCGCCGCGAGCCAGGTCCTCCGTCGCGTGCACGGCCGCGAGGGCGAGGGCTAGGGGGAGGGCCATCGGGGCCGCATCAGAGTCGGGGTCGATTTAATGGTTCCGCGGTGAGTTTCGGTGGCGTCAGTTGGCTACTTTCACGGACCTCCCAAACGAGGCGTGGATGGCAGGGCCTTGCATCATGCCGAACGCAGATCGGGGACGAATGAAACCGACCTTCTTCGCGACGGCAACGGAATTCCGTACTTGGCTGGAAAAGCATCATCACAAGGCCGAAGAATTATGGGTCGGACTTTATAAAAAGAGCTCGGGCAAGCGGAGCATCACCTGGCCCGAGGCGGTGGACGAAGTGTTGTGCTTCGGCTGGATCGATGGCAAGCGCAAGGGCATCGACGACACGAGCTACGCGATTCGGTTCACGCCACGAAAACCGCGCGGCATCTGGAGCGCGATGAATCTCAAACGCATCGAGGAACTCGCCCGAGAGGGGCGGATGCACCCCGCGGGTCTGAACGCATTCGAGCAACGCGTGACGGACCGATCACGAATCTATTCGTACGAACAACGCACCGCCGCGCGGCTCGATGATGCCCAAGAAACGAAATTTCGCGCCAACCGCAAGGCGTGGGACTACTTCCAAACCGCAGCGCCATCGTACCGAAAAGCGGCCATCTGGTGGGTCGTGAGCGCCAAGGCGGAGGAGACGCAGCTCCGGCGCTTGACGAAACTGATCGAGGACTCCGAACACGGACGAACCGTGCCGCCGCTCACTCCCCCGAGCAAGCGCAAGTGAACGGTAGCGCGACATTCTACGGAGGGCGGCGGGAGAACGGGGTCGTCGGATTTAAGTAGAGACAGTTCCTTGGTCCGGGTTTAGGGGAGACGCGGTGTCGACAACGGAGATAGAGTCCTTCTCCAAGACGAAGGCGATGGAGCTCCCGCGGAACATCGTCGTCGGTCACGACGCCTTGCACGCTGTGGGCGAAGTCTGCCAAGCCCTCAAGCTCGGAAAGAAGGCCCTGCTCGTGGCCGACGAGACCACGATGAAGATTGCGGGGTTGACCGTCGAGAAGGAACTCACGGCCCGCAAGATCCGGACGTCGGAGTTCTTGATTCCGGACGCGACCTGGGCCGAGGTCCGCGAAGGCGAAGAGAAGATCCGCAAAGGAAATTTCGAATTCGCCCTGGGCGTCGGCGGAGGCCGACCCATCGACGTCGCGAAATGCGCGTCGTTCAACGCGGGCGTCCCGTTCGTCAGCGTGCCGACCGCCGCCAGCCACGACGGCGTCGTGTCGTCGCGGGCATCGATCCAGAAGGACGGCGAGAAGGTGAGCCTCGGCGCGCAGACGCCGATCGCGGTCATCATGGACACCGGGGTCATCGCCGAGTCCCCGTTCCGGCTCCTCGCTTCGGGCTGCGGAGACATCATCTCAAACCTCGCCGCCGTCAAGGACTGGGCCCTCGCAAGGAACCTGAGGAATGAGTATTACTCGTCGTACGCGGCGGCGCTCAGCGAACTCGCGGCGCACCTCGTCATCGAGAATGCGTCGACGATCAAGCCGCGTCTCGAGGAGAGTGCGTGGTTCGTGTGCAAGGCCCTCGTGTCGAGCGGGGTGGCCATGTCGATCGCCGGATCGTCGCGACCAGCCTCCGGGAGCGAGCACAAGTTCTCGCACGCCCTCGACCGGCTGGCAAAGAAACCGGGGCTCCACGGGGAACAGTGCGGCGTCGGGACGATCATGATGATGTACCTCCACGGAGGGAATTGGCAAGAAGTACGCGACGCGTTGCTCGTGATCGGTGCCCCGACGACGGCCCGGGCTCTCGGCGTTACGGACGATGAGATCATCCAAGCCCTCGTCCACGCGCATGAGGTCAACAAGGAACGGTACACGATCCTGGGGGACGAGGGACTCACCCTCGAAGCCGCAGAACGCCTCGCGAAGATCACCAAAGTCGTCTGAAGGCATTCCTCCCACGTTCACGACTTCGTCGTCGCCGCGGCTCTACCAGAAAATCCCAAATCGGTCAAGCGACTCGACGAGTTCGCTCGCGCACGCCGCTACATCGATCTGCAAATGATAGCGCCGGAAGTACGTCTGCAACGCGGAGAGCCCTTGCTCCAACGCCGTCCGCGCCTCCGTGAGACGGATCCAAGGCGATCCGCCGGTGCGGTCGACTCGGATGGCCTCTGAGAAATCAATAAACCATGGCTCGCCATCGTGGACGAGCAAGTTGTAGGCACTGAGGTCTCCGTGGACCACTCCGGCCCCGGTCAGCCGGCGAACGCCGTCGAGGACGAGGTCGAGGAACCCTTTCGGATCTTCGAGGTGGACGTCCTTGAGCCGTCGCGCCGGGCCGTCTTCGCCGCCGAGATATCGCATCGAGAAGCGATTCTCGACCCGCCGTGCCGGAGTGGGGACGCGGACCCCGCCTTTCCAGGCTTGTCGCATCATCTCGTACTCGTGGGCCGCCCGCCAAGACATCGAATCGATCTTGATCGGGCCGCCGCCGCGATGGGACGTGCGGTAGAGCCGGTACGACTTGATCGCGAGAGGCGCGCCGTTGTACGTCGCCAAGTAGACGTTCGCTTCCTTGCCTGCGCTGATCAGGCCCACGACTCGGGTCGCGAGCCCTGCGGAGAGAATCGCGTCGACGGTGGCGGCGTAGTCCGGCTCCTCGAACGGGAGAGCGCCGGAATCGATTCGCCACTGGACGCTTGAATCCAGGTACGGTTGATTGGGCATCGGCTTCGTTGTGGAAGAGGGCGTTCAATCGGCACGCGCACGAGACGCCGGGTAGCCGCAATCCCGTTTCAGTCGGATCCCGGCGAACGTCGGAGAACTGTGTTGGATGTCATCACCGGGAACCTCCTGGTCGCAAGGACCGCATTTGGACCATCCGCGCGAGAGGCTTCAAGGTATCGGCCCAGGAAATCTCCGAGGAGCGTCATCGCCAAGGAGGGTGACCCTTAAGGTGCGAGACGCCTTGCTTTCGTGGGGTCCCTCGTCGTGGTCCAAATCACACTCGTCGGCGAGAGACAGGCGAGGGAGGGCCGCGAGTTCATCTACCGCGGGCCCCAACCCGAGTGCGCCCCCTGCAAGGTTCGCGCGGCGTGCCTGAACCAAGACGTGGGACGGCGCTACCGCATCAACCGCGTTCGGGGAACCTCGCATCCCTGCCTCCTCAACGAGGAACGGGCCCGAGTCGTTGAGGTGGAACCGGTGCCGCCGGACTGCAGCCTCTCGACCCGCGTCGCGGTCGAGGGCGCCGTCGTGGCGTACGAGACCATCGTGTGCGCGAACGCGGCCTGCCCGAACTACCGCACCTGCCATCCTGTCGGCATCGATCCGGGAACGCGAATCCGGGTCATGGACATCGGCCCCGAACTCGAGTGCCCGCTCGATTACTCGATCGTGTCCGTGAAGGTCGCCTACGCCGACTGAGAGAGCCCATGAAGGCCTCGCTTCCTAAACGGATGACGCTGCATGCGATCGAAGCGGCCGTGATCACCCTCGGCTACGGACCAAAGCGGGAGACGTTCGATCTCGTCGCCTTCAAGGCCCTCTACAACGGGAAGCGGTTCCACGTGCGGCTCGAAACGCACGGACTCGAGCGCGTCCCGAAGGGATCGGAAATCGACCTTCACACGGACTTCATGCGGGACGTCAAGGGCTTCCACGGGTCCGAGGCGGAGTCGGAGGAGATCGCGTTCGAGATGACGGAACTCCTCGCGGCGCTGAAAGCTCAAGATCCGGACCGCTCGCGGCCCCGCGTCCGCTGCCCGGAGTGCGGGAAGGAATTCGGACAAGAAGCGTTCCGAGCGCACCGCAAGGTCGTCCACGGACGCTAGCCGATGTCCCGGCCGTACACCGTGCGACCGCCCGTCCGGAAGCCCATCGCCTTCCAGAAAGCGGCCGCTCCTGTATTCGTCGGCGTGACCTCGAGGTCGATCCGCTCGACCCGCATCGCCTTCGCCTCGTCGAGAAGGCGGGTCGCGAGCGCGCGACCGACCCCTTTCCGACGGATCGCGGGGTCGACGAAGAAATCGTTAAGCACGAGCAAACGGCCGAGCTCCGCGGAGGGCGAGTACACCGCGAGGGCGACGCCCACGACCGCCTTCTTCTCTCGGGCGACGAGCAGGACGCCTCCGACGCGGTTCCGTAAGACCTGCTCCACGGCCCACGTGATTCGCTCGGGACGCGGCTTCACGCCCTCCGACGTGTGGTATGCCGCAATGAGCCGTTCCACATCGAGGCGGTCCGTCGGGTTCGCGCGTTCGATGAGGACCATCGGCCGCGGGCGACATCCCGCGAGCCTATAAGCATTGCCCCGTTGCAGACTCGGCGGATCCGAATCAGAAGAGCGTCACGCGGACCGTTTCGTTTTTCTCGACCGACGTGACGTTCGAGGGAATTTCGATGTAGCCGTCAGCGTGGGCCATCGACGTGATCGCGCCGCTCTCCTTGTACGCGGGTACGGCGCGGCCATCGACAATCCGGACCGTATGGAATTCGACCCGGCCGATCGTCGACACGATGCGTTCCGCGAGCGGCGCTTCAATCGCCTTCTCCCTTGGCGGAGGCAGACGCGCCATCCGTCGCAACATGGGCGCGAGGAGCACGTAGCAGTTGCTGAGGCACGACGTCGGATTGCCGGGCATTCCGAGGACGGGCTTCCCGTCGACGCGACCGAGCGCGGTCGGCCTTCCGGGTTTCACTGCGATTCCGTGGAACAGGACGTCACCCATGGACTGCATCACGTCGATGACCATGTCCCTCTCGCCGACGGAGGAACCGCCGGAGAACACGACCAGGTCGCTCGCAAGGCCTTTCTTCAGCGCGGACCGCAACGGCTCGAGGCGGTCCCGCACGCGGCCGAGGAGGACCGCTTCGCCTCCGTTCTCTCGAACGACGCCGGCCATCGTGTTCGAATTGATGTCGTAGACCTGGCCCGCACGAATCGGTTTCCCCGGAGGAATCACCTCGTCGCCGCTCGTCAGGAGGGCCACGCGCGGCTTCTCGAACACGCGTACCCGCGCGAGGCCGATGGCCGCGACGGCACCGATCTTCGCGGGCGTGAGGACTTCCCCGCCGCGGACGACGACCGAACCTCGAGCGATGTCCCCGCCGCGTTCCGAAACGTTTTCGCGCGGACGGACGGGCGAGAAGATCTTGACAATGGTAGCGTCTCGCTCGGTGTCCTCGAACCGCACGACCGCGTCGGCGCCATTCGGGACCGTCGAGCCCGTGGCGAGTTCCGTGCACCGCTCGCTCGTGACCCGCTTCTTCGGCACGGTGTCCGCGTACAACGTTTCGATCCGATGCAAGACGACGGGCTTGGATTTCTTCGCGTCGTGCGTGTCCCGTGCGATGACGGCGTATCCGTCCATTGCGGCCCGATCCGCGAGAGGGACGTCGATCTTCGAGCGGATGTCTCCGGCGGAGACACGTCGCAATGCGTCAAGTAGGAGGACCGCCTCCGTCCGATCGATCGGGCGGACGACGTCCATCGCCATCCGCAGCGCTTCATCGAGGGAAGTGAGCGCCTTCAGCGGACGCATCCCGTGGCCCGCCCGCTCGCGGCCTTTGTGGTGGTGTGTCGGCTCTTGTTTCATCGACCGAGCACCCCGATCGCGTGGCCCAGCTCAGGGAGGATGAGCTTCTCCATCGCGAGGCGGCAGGCGTCCGGTGATCCGGGGACGCAGAACACGAGACGGCCATGGTAGACGCCGGCCTCCGCGCCGGACAGCATCGCCGCGCCGCCGATCTCTTGAAACGAGAGGGAACGGAACAGCTCGCCGAAACCGGGCAAGGTTCGGTCGAACATCGGGAAGAGGGTTGGGATCGTCACGTCCCGCTTTGCGATGCCCGTCCCGCCGTTCGTGACGACCGCATCACAGGTCCACGAGGCCTGTTCGACCGCATCGAGGATCTGTTTCGGTTCGTCCTTTACGACGACGTAGAACAGGACCGAATGCCCCGCGCGGAGGAAGAGGTCGCGAATCAGCTTGCCCGACTCGTCGGTCTCCGGCGTGCGACTGTCGGAAACCGTGACGACGCCGCACTTCACGGATGTGGGCGCGTGTTCCTTGTGCTTCTTTGGTACCGCCATGGGCCGAACGCGTTGGAGGAAGACCGACGTCAGCCTAAAGGTTCACGCCGCGATGCAACCTTAAACAAGGTTGCTTTCTCACAGGTCGTTCTCTCCCTGAATTCGGCGTTGAACGAAGCTACGCCGCGAGGCCCAAGAACGGTGCGACGCGGTCCGCGACCGCGGGATCGTCAAGCGAAGCCGCGAAGGCAGGCCACGAGTCGAACGGCCGCGCCCGCACGATGCGCGCGGCGCGCTTCGCCCCGATTCCCGGGAGGGCCGTGATGGCCGCGAGCGGCGCTCGGTTCACATCGAGCGGGTACTCGATGGCGGTGAGGGAGCG
>WNEY01003792.1_pt1 | contig 11407 bp, 9 predicted proteins | sample 5400531 | NCBI WGS metagenome assembly WNEY01 (sample SAMN13153338, study PRJNA577476) | soil metagenome | isolation source: 200 cm saprolite under Douglas fir tree site 1 | place: USA:California | collected 2015-04-18
GCGACGCTGTTCGGAGCGGAGTGGACGAAGCCGGGCGTGGCCCGGCTGGTGCGCGAGAACGCCATCTTCGGCGCTCCCTCGGTGTCGTGAGCGGGCCCGTTTCGGAGCTGCCCTTTCCCGAGAGCCTCTGCCACCGCTGCGCGGCGCCGCCGCGCTATGTGCCGACCGGAACGAGCATCTTCATTCTCTGCCCGCTCCTGCCGCAGAAGTACCCCCCGCAGCCGGTCCTGCGCTGCCCACTCTTCCGCCCGCGCACCCCTTGACATCTTGCTCATGTGCATATAACAATATGCGCATATGAGCGACTCGGCTTTCAAGGCGCTCTCCGACCCGACCCGGCGCGAGATCCTGCGCCTCCTGAGCGCCCGCGCGCGCACCGTGAACGAGATCGTCGGCCAGTTCTCGCTCTCGCAGCCGGCCATCTCGCGCCACCTCGCGGTGCTGCGGCAGGCGGGGCTGGTCGTCGCCGAGCGTCAGGGCCAGAACGTCGTCTACGCACTCGACACCACGGTGTTCCAGGACGTGGTCCGGGCGCTGCTCGGCCTCACCGGAAAGCGGAGGAACTCGACATGACTCGGCTGCGAATCGCCGGACTCTCGACCCTGCTGGCGGACGGCGCCGCCACCATTCTGGCCTGGAGCCGGATGCCCGCGCGCGTGCCGGTGCACTGGAACATCCGCGGCGAAGTGGATCGCATCGGATCGCGGCTCGAGCTGCTTCTCCTCGGCCCCCTCCTCCTGCTATTCCTCTGGGGAGTGTTCGAAGTGCTCGGGGTCATCGACCCGCGCATCGCGGCGCCCAGGGATCCGGAGAAAACCGAAGCGGAGCGCTCGGGCGCGCTGCAGACCGCGTTTGCGCTGCTGCTCTGCCTGATCTTCGCCTTGCACGTGATCCTTCTCCTGCACGGGATGGGCATCCTCGACGAGCCGCGCCGGATCATCGCCTTGTGGCTGGCCGCCTTCCTCCTGCTCTTCGGCAACTTCATGGGCCGGCTCCGGCCGAGCTGGTTCGTGGGCATCCGCACGCCCTGGACGCTCAGCTCGGACGATGTCTGGCGGCGCACCCATCGCCTGGCCGCCAGGCTGATGGTCGGGGGAGGAGGGCTTCTTCTTCTGCTGGCGCTGGTGCTGCCGCCGCAGGCGGCGCTCGTCGCCGGCATCGTGCTCGTGCTTGCCTGCACCCTCGCTCCCGCGGTGGGCAGCTTCTTCTGGTGGCGGGCGACTCGATCGCTGTAGCGGTTGCGGACCCCGATTGCGGATGGTACGCTTTGTCGTCTGCTCCGGGCTCCGCACAGCGCGGCCGTCCGGGGCCTCAAGGCGCATCGGGGCGGCGCGCAGCCGCGCACCCCGTTCAGGGCGCCACGAGCGAGGCTGGGTGGCCGTACCTGGAACACTCTCCGGTTTCACGAGCGAGCGCCGAACCGGCGCCCGACCGGCCCCGCGCGCCTTGGCGCGAGCGGGAAAAGGACTCTTCGATGTCGAACATCTTGGTGATCAACGCCTCGGGTCAGGAGACCCGGGTCGCGCTGATCGAGCAGGGGACCATTTCTGAGTACTACCTGGAGCGCAAGAACGAGAAAGGGATAGTCGGCAACATCTACAAAGGAAGAGTGGTCCGGGTGCTCCCCGGAATGCAGGCCGCCTTCGTAGATATCGGGCTGGACAAGGCCGCGTTCCTTTATGTCGGAGACATCGTCTCCGACCCCAGCTTTCCCGGGTTCTCCGAGGAAATGGACATCAAGGCGGGCTCGGTCGAGGGCGATCCCCTCGAGGTCCCCGAGGATCTGCCCGAGCCTTCAGAAGAGCCCTCGCTGCCGCAACAGTTGCAGGCAGCGCCACCCGCCCCCGCGCCCGTAGAGGGGGGTGCCCCGCCCGCTGCGGAACTTTCAGAAGTTCCGCAAGATGTTGCGCAACATGCGCAAGTTGCGGAAGTTGGGCAAGTTGCCCAAGTTGCGCAAGTTGGGCAAGTTGCGGAAATGCCGCCCGTTCCTCTTGAGGCGGCCGCGGGCCCCCAGACCACCACCGAGGTGGTCGAGTTGAGTGCCGACGAGGCCCTCGAAGACGACGAAGAGGACGACGAAGAGGAAGAGCTCGACGAGGCCGACGCGGCCCACAACGCTGCCGAGGAAGTCCTCGCCGCGGAGCAGGCCCAGGCTGCGGGCGAACCGATTGCGGCGCTGCCTGTCGAGGCGAAGCCCGTCGAGGCCCCTCCGGCGGCGCCCGAGGCTGGGGCGCGTCCGGTGCCGGCCGACGCTGCCGGCGCGCGTCCCGCCCCCCGCGAGGGGCGCCGCGGCCGCCGGCGGGGCGGCCGTGGCCGCAAGCGAGGAGGAGGCGGCGGCGTCACCAGTCTCCCCGGCCCCGCGGGCGAGCAGCCCAAGAGCGAGCGGCGCAACGACAACGGACGCGGCTTCCCCGGCCAGGAGCGCCGCGGGGGCCAGGGCGAGAAGCGCAATGGCAACGGCAAGCGCGCGCAGATCCAGGACCTGCTCAAGGAAGGCGACGAGGTCCTCGTCCAGGTGGTCAAGGACCCCATCGGCAGCAAGGGCGCGCGCATCACCTGCCACATCTCGCTGCCCGGCCGGCACCTGGTCTTCATGCCCACCGTCGATCACGTGGGCATCTCGCGGCGCATCGAGAACGAGAAGGAGCGCCGCCGCCTGCGCGAGCTGGTGGACAAGTACCGCCCTCCGGGGACGGGATTCATCGTCCGCACCGTGGCGGAGAACGAGCCCAGCGAGAAGCTCACCGCCGACATCAAGTTCCTGCTCGGCCTCTGGAACGAGGTGGGCAAGAAGCGCGAGAACCTCAAGGCGCCGGCGCTGGTGCACCCCGACCTGGACCTGATCCTCCGCTCCATCCGTGATCTCTTCTCCGACGAAGTGGAGAAGCTGGTCATCGACGACCGCAGCGAATGGGAGCGCGTCCGCGCCTTCGTCGAGCAGGCCGCGCCCGAGCTGCGCGAGCGCATCGAGCTGTACACCGGCGAGGAGCCCATCTTCGATGAGTTCGGCATCGAGCAGGAGCTGGTCCGCGCCCAGAACCGCAAGGTCTGGCTGAAGAGCGGCGGCTACATCATCATCGACCAGACCGAAGCGCTGGTGGCCATCGACGTGAACTCCGGCCGCTACGTGGGCAAGAAGGGCGCCGGGGCCAGCCTCGAGGACACGATCACCAAGATCAACTGCGAGGCGGCCAAGGAGATCGTCTACCAGCTGCGACTGAGAAACATCGGCGGCATCATCATCATCGACTTCATCGACATGGACAAAGGCGCCAACCGGGAGAAGGTCTTCAAGACCCTCCAGGACGCGCTCGCCGCCGACCGCGCCAAGACCAATGTCCTCAAGATCAGCGACATCGGCCTGGTGGAGATGACCAGGAAGCGGGTCCGCGAGAGCGTCACCCGCCTCACCACCGAGACCTGCCCCACCTGCGACGGGCGCGGCCACGTGCGCAGCAAGGCCACCATGGCGTACGAGATCATGCGCGAGGTGCAGCGCGCGGCCGGCAAGCACCGCGAGGACCAGCTCGTCGTCTCCTGCCACCCCGAAGTCGCCAAGCTCCTCCAGGGCCAGGAGCGCGAGGCGATGCGGCTGCTGATGATGAAGCTCAACAAGAGCATCACCGTCCGCCCGCAGCCGCAGTACCACGTCGAGCAGTACGATCTGCACGCCAAGTGGAGCCGGCCCGAGCTGCAGCAGCAGCGCGGCGGGAGCGGGCGCCGCGACGGTGGGCGCCGCGATCAGCAGCAGCGGCGCGACGGCTCGCAGAAGCCGCCGCAGCCCGAAGCGAAGGCCGAGCCGCAGGACGCTCCGGCCGCCAAGCCGGCCGAGTGAACCCGCGCTGGATACTGCTGCGGGAGCACCCCAGCGCACGCCGCTTCATCCGCGCCGTGCTGCTGGTGGCGCACGGCTTCCGCGGCGAGGCCATCACGCTGCGCTCGGCGGCGCTCACCTATCTCACCTTGCTCGCGCTCGTGCCTCTGCTCGCTGTGGCCTACAGCGTTGTCGATCTCGTCACCGGCGAAGCCCAGATCCACGACCGCCTGCAGAGCTTCGTCAACGCGCAGCTGGGCATCGGCGCGGGCGCGGCCATCTCCGGCGCGCTGACCACCTTCACCAGCAAGGCCACCATCCAGACCCTCGGGGCGATCGGCTTCGCCCTGCTGCTCGTCTCCGTCCTCTCGCTCCTCTGGAACATCGAGAGCGCCTTCAACCACATCTATGCGGTCCGGCGGCCGCGCAGACCGGTGCAGCGGCTGCTCACCTACTGGTCGTTCCTCACGCTCGGTCCGATCATGCTGACCACCTCGCTCTACGTGACCTGGGCCATCTCCCTCCTGCAGGAGGGACACGGGCGGCCGGGCCACAGCGAGCTTCTTCACGGGCTGGCCGCGCTTTCGTCGGTGGCCATCACCTACGCGGGCCTCGCCTTCCTCTACAAAGTGCTGCCCAACGCGCGCGTGCGGCTGCGCTCGGCCATCATGGCTGCGCTCACCGCGGGCACCGCCTGGGAGCTGGCCAAGTTCCTTTTCGCCTGGGCATCGGGGCGGATGGTGCAGGTGCACAAGGTCTACGGCTCGGTGGCCGTGCTCCCCATCGTGCTCACCTGGATCTACATCTCCTGGTACATCGCGCTGGTCGGCTGCCGCCTCTGCTACGCGCTCGATGCCTCGCGCATGCCCGAGCCGCACCCCGACATCCAGGCCGCGGCGGCGCGCGAGACGTTCGTGGCGCGGCTGATGATCCTGCTGGTGCAGCTCTCCCGGGAGGGACCGCTTGCTCTCCGCCCGCTCTGCTCCGAGTTGCACGCCACGCGCCGCATGGTCCGGGAGGGCCTGCGCGCTCTCGCGGAGGCGGGCCTCGCCGTCGAGACGAAGCAGGGCCGCTGGCTGCCGGGACGCGACCCGTCCACCATCACGCTTGCGCAGGTGCGCGCCGCGGCGCGATCGACATTGCGCTTTCCCGCGCAGGAAACCGATCCTCTCACCGAGGCGGTCGCGAGAGCCTTCGCCCAGGCGGAGGGCGCTGTCGACTCGGTGCTGGGGGAATCGCTGGATTCGTTCCTCCAGCGCCTTGACAATGGATCCGTCCTGGAGGCGACACCGCCGCCGTTGGCCCCAGTCCGGTCGGGGTAGGCGAAGGTGCGCAGGAATTCGCTTGCAGGTCTTGCTTTTCGGCGCTTGCCCGAGGCCCGGCAGGTACAGTAACGTTCGCATTCGTCGAAGCTTTTTTCGACTCGCCGATACCGCGCGGAGTGCAACGATGCTGAAGAGCGACCTGATCGCCATCCTGGTGGCAAAGCGCCAGCTGACCCAGAAGCAGGCGGAGCTCACCGTAGAGACGATCTTTGACGCCATGAAGGCCGCCCTTTGTAAGGGAGACAACATCGAGATCCGCGGTCTCGGTGCGTTCCACGTCAAGAACTACCAGGGTTACAACGGCCGTAACCCCAAGACCGGCGAGGTGATCCCGGTCAAGCCCAAGCGGGGCATCCTCTTCCGCACCGGCAAGGAGCTGCGCGACCGCGTGAACCGCGCCGCCGCTGGCCGCGAGAAGGCTTCCGAAGCGCCGGCCAAGTCCGAAACCGGCACGGCGTAGCCGGATCGATCCTCGACCAGCTCGAGTTGTTTCGCGCGTCCGTTGACACCCGGGCGAGCAAGCATATACTGCCGCGTTTTCACGAGGGTCCTCGGATCCTTTTAGAAGGCGGTGATACCGAGAATGCCGGGCGTGCGAGTGAAGGAAGGCGAGTCTTTCGAGAACGCCATGAAGCGCTTCAAGAAGCAGTGCGAGAAAGCTGGAATCCTGAGTGAGATCAGGAAGCGCGAGCACTACGAAAAGCCGTCGGTCAAGCGCAAGAAGAAGGCGCTGGCGGCGAAGAAGCGCGCCCTCAAGAAGGCGCGGAAGGGCATGATGTAGCCCGTTTCGCACGGTTCACCATCCGGGGCCCCGCCGAGAGATCTCGCGCGGGGCCTTTGATCGAGAAGAGATGCTGGCTGAGAGGATCGACAAGGAAATGAAGGAAGCGGCGCGCGCCCAGGACAAGCGCCGCCTCGGGACCCTGCGCATGCTCAAGAGCGCGATGAAGTACCGCGAGATCGAGGTGTCCAAGACCCTCGAGGACGCGGACATCGTCGCGGTGGTGGGCACGCTCATCAAGCAGCGGCGCGATTCGGCCGCGCAGTACACGGCGGGCGGCCGGCCGGAGCTGGCGCAGAACGAGAATGAGGAGATCAAGATTCTCGAGGCTTTTCTCCCTCGGCAACTGAGCGATGACGAGCTTGCCGCATTGGTGCAGGAAGCCATCGCCGCGTCGGGCGCCAAGGGGCCCAGGGAGATGGGCGCGGTGATGAAAGCGCTCATGCCCAAGGTGGCCGGCAAGGCCGAGGGCAAGCGCGTGAGCGATGCAGTCCGGTTGGTATTAATCAAGCTGGGGGCTTAGCTCTTAGAATGGGTCTGGCGGCAATCCACTTGTCCAGCATCTCCGACGAGAGACTTCAAGATTTGCGCGATCGCGTCGATCTGGTCGCGGTGGTGCAGCGGCGCGTGCCTTTGAAAAAATCGGGGCACGACTGGAAGGGGCTCTGCCCGTTTCACGGGGAGAAGACGCCCAGCTTCTACGTCGTGCCCGACAAGAAGATGTTCCACTGCTTCGGCTGCGGAGCTTCCGGCGACGCCATCAAGTTCGTCATGCAGGTCGAGGGGCGCAGCTTCCGCGACGCCGTGGAGCAGCTCGCGAACGAGGCCGGGGTCGACCTGACTCCCCCCGATCCGGAGGAAGCTCGCCGATCGGCCCGCCGCGCCGCGCTGGCGGAGGTCAACGAGAAAGCCTGCACCTTCTACGAGCGCGTCCTCTGGGAGCACCCCAAGGGGGAGATCGCGCGCGAGCACCTCCGCAAGCGCGGCATCACCGAGGACACCGCGCGGGCCTGGCGGCTCGGCTATGCGCCGAACCTCTGGGACTCGCTTTGCAAGTCGCACGCTCTCAAGGGCGTGGACCCCCGCCTCGTCGAGGAAGCCGGGCTCGGCGTTCCGCGCAAGAAAGGGCAGGGCCTCTACGACCGGTTCCGCGGCCGGTTGATGATCCCCATCAAGGAGAGCGGGCGCATCGTCGGCTTCGGCGGCCGCCTCATTGAGGGACAAAGCGAAGCGAAATACCTCAATTCGCCCGACACGCCGCTCTACCAGAAGGGGCTGACGCTCTTTGCGCTGGACCGGGCGCGCGAGACGCTCCGGCGCGAGGCGACGGCGCTCTTCGTCGAGGGATATTTCGACGCCATGGGCCTGCACCAGGCGGGCGTGCAGACCGCGGTCGCAACATGCGGCACGGCCCTGACCGAAAAGCACCTCGAGCTGGTGATGAAGGCGGGCGCGAAAGAGCTGGTCTTCGTCTTCGACGGCGATGCCGCCGGGATGCGCGCTGCGCAGCGCGCTTCGGAGATCGCCGCCGCGCAAGGGGTCCCTGCCCGCGTTCTCGTGCCGCCCGGGGGAGAGGATCCGGACGAGACGGTGCTGCGGGTCGGCGTGATGGCTTTCCGCGAGATGCTCTCGTCGGCACAGCCCTCGCTGGAATTCCTTCTCGATCGCGCCCTCGCCCAGCTCCCCAAGGGCGCTCCCATCGAGGCGCGCGTGCGCGCCGTCGAGGCTGTCAAGGGAATCGTGCATGCAGCCCCGAGCGCGCTCGCCCGCGACCTCTACATCGAGAAAGTCGCCGAAAAGCTCGGCGCCGGGGCGGACATCATCCGCCGAGCGCTCGCCGGCAAGGCTGCTCCGGCGCCTGCCGCCAAGGCGCCCGTGCGAGACAACACGCCCCTCCCTCCCTCGGTCATCAAGGCCGAGCTGGTGATCCTGGCAGCCATTCTGCGCCAGCCGCCGCTCTCGGCCGTCCTCGGCAAGAGCGGCGCAGTCGGGGATTTCGTCCATCCCGCCCTCAGGGACGCCGCCGATGCGGCCTGCTCCGGCGCGGAGAGGGAAAGCCTCATCCGGCGCATCGAGCCGGACTCGCTCAGGCAGCGTCTGCTCGACGCCATGGCGGAGCAGGAGCAGGCAGGCGACCACACTGACGCGAAGCGTCTGGAGCAACTCCTGAAAAAACATTCGCAAACCGTGGCTTTGGAGCGGAAGCAGCGTGCATCGCCACGGGTTCCAAGAACCTGAAACATACTGAAAAAAAGCGGCCCTTTACCCACTTCTCGATTAACCTCCCCTTTCCCCGTCTCGACGGAGTCCCTAGGCATGTCCCACAAGAGGTCCGGAGCAGCCCGTGCTCACAAGGGCGACCACAAGAAGCGCGCGCCACAGCACCGGCCGGACAGGAAGCACGTCGCTCCCGCGGGGAAGAAGCTGCACAATGCCGGGGCCTCCGAGACGCCGGCGGCGAAGGTCCGGCGCGGCGAGAAGGAGAAGGCGCCCAGGCAGGCCAAGAAGGGCGCGGCCAAGGGCGACGAGGAAGCCGAGGAAGAGGTCGAGGGCGAGGAGCCTGACGCACAGCCGGTGGTCGTGGAGGCGAGCGACGACGACGAAGAGACGCCGGCCGCCGAAGAGCTGGACGACGACGACGACGACGATCTCGCGCCCCCCAAGAAGGGCGGCAAGGCGACCGATCGCAAGGAAGTGAAGGACCTGCTCGCGCTGGGCCGCGACAAGGGCTTTCTCACCTACGACGAGGTCAACGACGCGCTGCCTTCCGACATCGTCAGCTCCGACCAGATCGACGACGTCATGTCGATGTTCGGCGACAACGACATCGCCATCGTCGACGAGGCCAACAAGGTCAAGCTGCCCGAGACCAAGCCTCCCGAGCCGGAGCCCACCGCCGCCGCCAAGGCCGAGGAAGAGGCCCAGGCCACGCCGGGGGAGCGCGCCGAGCGCGAGGAGGAGGAAGACGCCTACTCCAAGTCCAACGACCCGGTGCGCATGTACCTGCGCAAGATGGGGTCGGTCTCGCTCCTCACCCGCGAGGGCGAGGTGGAGATCGCCAAGCGCATCGAGGACGGCGAGAAGGAAGTCCTCGAGGCGGTGCTGCACTCGTCCATCGCCATCAAGGAGATCATCCAGATCGGTGAGCGGCTGAAGAAGGGCAAGATGCGCGTGCGCGAGGTCATCCGCGACGCGCCCGACGAGGACGACGAGACCTTCGACGAGCAGGGGCGCACCGATCAGGTGGTGAAGCTGATCGACAAGATTCGCCGGCTCGACCGCGAGAACGAGCATTACGGTGAGCTGATGTCCTCGAAGACCCGCAAGGTCTCCGAGAACAAGCGCAAGGAGTACCGCGACGCCATCGCCCGCAACGAATCGTCGATGGCGGAGACGCTTGCCGAGGTGAAGCTCAACAAGCGCCAGATCGAGCGCATCATCGAGAACCTCAAGAAGCTGATCGAGCGCGTCGAGCAGGTGGAGCGCGAGCTGAGGCAGATGGAGAACCGCGCCGGGATCTCGCTCAAGGAGCTCCGGTCGCTGCTCCGCGATTCCGAGCACGAGGGCAAGGAAGGCTTGCACGCGCGCCGCAAGCTCAAGACGATGGGCTTCGGCGAGGAGGAGGCCGCGGAGATGGCGCGGGCCATCGCCGCCGCGCCCCGCAAGGTGAAGCGCGTCGAGGAAGAGGCGCTCCTGCCGATGGAAGAGCTGAAGCGCAGCTACGGCGCGATCATCGCCGGCGAGCGCAAGGCGGAGAAGGCCAAGGCGGAGCTGGTGGAGGCGAACCTGCGCCTGGTGGTCTCGATCGCCAAGAAGTACACCAACCGCGGCTTGCAGTTCCTCGACCTCATCCAGGAGGGCAACATCGGCCTGATGAAGGCGGTGGACAAGTTCGAGTACAAGCGCGGGTACAAGTTCTCCACTTACGCCACGTGGTGGATCCGCCAGGCCATCACCCGGGCCATCGCCGATCAGGCGCGCACCATCCGCATTCCGGTGCACATGATCGAGACCATCAACAAGCTCATCCGCACCTCGCGCTACCTGGTGCAGGAGATCGGCCGCGAGCCGACTCCCGAGGAGATCGCGGAGAAGATGGAGCTGCCGCTCGACAAGGTCCGCAAGGTCCTGAAGATCGCCAAGGAGCCCATCTCGCTGGAGACGCCCATCGGTGAAGAGGAAGATTCCCATCTGGGCGATTTCATCGAGGACAAGGCGATCACCAGCCCTTCCGACGCGGTCATCAACATGAACCTGGCCGAGCAGACGCGGAAGGTCCTCGCGACGCTGACGCCGCGCGAGGAGAAAGTGCTGCGGATGCGCTTCGGCATCGGCGAGAAGTCCGACCACACCCTCGAGGAAGTGGGCCAGGACTTCGAGGTGACGCGCGAGCGCATCCGGCAGATCGAGGCGAAGGCGCTGCGCAAGCTGCGCCATCCGTCGCGCAGCAAGCGGCTGCGCAGCTTCGTCGAGAATTAAGTACGATGCGCGCAGGGGAGTTCCCATGCGCGCATCCGCACTGCCGTGCGCTTTCCTGGTAATTGCCGCCGCTTCGCCGCCGGTGTTCGAGGACCTCGGGAGCTGGCACCATGCGGTGCGGGCCTCTCCGCAAGCGCAGACCTGGTTCGACCAGGGCCTGCGGTTCATGTACGCCTTCAACCACGAGGAGGCCATCAAGGCCTTCGAGCGCGCGGCGGAGATCGATCCGCAATGCGCCATGTGCCTGTGGGGCGCGGCGCTCGCGCTCGGGCCGAACATCAACCTGCCCACTGATGCGGAGCGCGAGAAGAAGGCTTGGGACCTCGTCGTGAGAGCGCGGGCGCTCGACCCGCAGGGCGCGGAGAAGGACTACGTCGAGGCGGTGGCGAGGCGCTACACCAATCCGCCGGGGCCGGATCGAAAGGCGGTGGACAAAGCCTACGCCGACGCGATGCGGGAGCTGTGGCGCAAGTATCCCGACGACGTGGATGGGGCGACGCTCTTCGCGGAATCGATGATGGATCTGCGCCCCTGGCAGCTCTGGACCCGCGACGGCAAAGCGGAGCCGGGCACGGAGGAGATTCTCGCGGCGCTGGAGAAAGTGCTCGCCGTCCAGCCGGACCATCCCGGCGCGAATCATTTCTACATCCACGCCACCGAAGCCTCGCCGCACCCTGAGAAGGCGCTCGCCGCCGCGGCGCGCCTGCCGGGGCTGATGCCCGGTGCGGGGCACATCGTGCACATGCCGGCCCACACCTATTTCCGCACCGGCCGCTACGAGGACGCCGCGGAAGCCAACCGGCGCGCCATCGGCGTGGACAAGAAATATCTCATGGTCACGAACGCGCAGGGCTTCTACCCGATGATGTACGTCGCGCACAATTACCAGTTCCTCTGGGGCGCGGCGGCCATCGAGGGCCGCTCGGCGGAAGCGATCGAGGCCGCGCGCGACATGGCGGCGCGCTTTCCCGACGAGATGGTGCGCGGCATGGAGAAGGACATGCCGGG
>WNEY01005602.1_pt1 | contig 11406 bp, 7 predicted proteins | sample 5400531 | NCBI WGS metagenome assembly WNEY01 (sample SAMN13153338, study PRJNA577476) | soil metagenome | isolation source: 200 cm saprolite under Douglas fir tree site 1 | place: USA:California | collected 2015-04-18
TTTGGGCCCGCTATAGCGCTTTAACAGCATCGCCCGCCGACAAGCCAGGTCAAAACCATGCCTCGGCGAAGGGCCGATGCGCTATATATCTCTCCGACTGGATACGTTAACCGCGCTGGGCGGGGTTTGTAAAGCAAAAAGTCTGAGAAATCATTGGAAACGCAATAGCATCGAGGGGAATTGCGTGGAGTTGGGGTTTCCCGTCAGTGCCTAGCCGGGGAAATAAGTCTCAAAGTAACTGCTAAAAACGAAAGAGCCCCGCGCCACCCCAGCCTGCTATATAGTGGAGGATCTGACGCGCCCCCAAAGAAATTTTTCAAAAATTACAATTTTTTTCTTGACGGTCTTCGCCGCTTTGCTATATAGCATTATCCCACTTGGCTCTGTGACTACTGTCCTGTCGTGGGGGAATGGTTCACAAGCGCCTTCCAGGAGGTTCTGTGATGCACCGTGCGATTAACCTTAACAAGTTTTTCTCTCTGCTACCTCTGCCTGCGACCAAGTTGCTGTTACTGGCATTGGTTCTTGTTTACCTGGCGCCGGCACTGCTGTTGTGTGCAGCGGGCTCGGCTTTCGCTCAGGAAGTGACCGCTTCCATTACGGGTACGGTTACGGACCCAAGTGGTGCAGCCGTCGGCGGGGCCACAGTGACCGCAAAGTCGGTGGAGCGCGGTCTAACTTATGCGGCTGCGACGAATGATTCCGGTCTCTATCGCATCGCGCAACTCCCGGTTGGCAGCTATGAACTCAAGGTCGAGAAGCCAGGATTCGCCACTGCCTCGTACCCGGCATTCGTCGTCACTGTGAACCAAGTGGCCCGCGTCGACGTTGCCATGAAAGTGGGCCAGGTGAGCGAGACGGTGGAGGTGACCGGCGCAGCGCCCGTGCTGGAAACAGATGTTACGCAAGTCGACACTGTTATCAATGCCGCCACCAATGACAATCTGCCGCTGGCCGCACGCAATTACGTTCAACTGACTCTACTTGCACCCGGATCTGTAACAACGAATCCTAAAGGCTTCAGAACCGGCAACAACACAGCAGACTTTAGTTCAGGACGCCCGCTCATCAATGGCAACCGCGAGCAAGCCAACAACTTCTTGCTGGACGGCATGGATAACAACCAGGTATCGGATAACCTGCTGGGTTACACGCCATCCCCGGACGCCATCCAGGAGTTCAATCTCATAACCAGCAACGCACCAGCTGAATTCGGCAATTTCCAGGGCGGGATCGTAAACGCCACCATCAAGTCTGGAACCAACAGCTTCCACGGGGATGCCTGGGAGTTTTTTCGGAACGACGTGCTGAATGCGAACAGCTGGTCGAATCGAATTCACCAGCCAGACCCGCTTCCGAAGGAGAAAGTACGCTGGAATATGTTTGGCGCTACCTTCGGCGGCCCAATCCTAAAAAACAAACTGTTCTTCTTTGCTGATTACCAGGGCCAGCGTTTTAATGTCCCAAGCTCGTCGAGTGCAAATACCGTGTTTACCGACCTTGAGCGCACCGGGGACTTCGGAGCTCTGTGTAGCGCCGGTTTTGACGGTTCGGGAAACTGCCTTGGAAGTGGTCAGCTGTACAATCCCTGCGCGTCGTTTACCGCACCTTGTACTCCTTCTTCGGCGCCGGCCGGTACGCGGAGCCCTTTCCCGTTCAACAGAATTCCCGCTGTAATGATCAGCCCGGTGGCGAGCAACCTCTTCGCTTCAGAGCTCTACCCTACGCCCGTTAGTGATCAGCTACAACAAAATGCAGTGAATATCAACGCTTCAGCCTTCAAGGTAGACCAAGGCGATCTAAGGCTAGACTACAAAGCCACAGAAAAGGACAGCATTTCCTACCGGTTTACCAGGTCGTATCAGAACAATCCTAAAACGAACTCACAGGTGCTATTGTCAAACTCCAATTCAACCACGCCAATTTACAACACCGTTGGCGACTGGACGCGAACCATCGGCACCAATCTTGTCAATGACGCTCGCGTGGGTTGGAGCCACGTTACGGTCAACGCCGGTACCAGCTGGGATTCGAGCGTGGGGCAATTTGGCAACACCCTTGGAATTGGCAATGGCAATCCCGCAAATCTCGATGGCCTCCTGGGTATCAACTTTACCAACTCAGCTGTGACTAATTTCGGAACCCAGGAGAGCACCGTGAGCTTCGACGACCACGTCTGGCAGTTCGAGGATGCGTTGACCTGGACCCACGGACGGCACAATTGGAAATTTGGCGGCCAATTCTGGCGTCAGATCATCAAGACCTTCTACGCTGGTAACAATGGTCAACTTGGGCATTTGGACTTCGATGGACGGTTCACGAACCTATCGTCTACAGCTCCGGTAACCGGCACCGGCGATGGTGGGGCGGATTTTGTCCTTGGCTTCCCCTTTCAATACGGCCGCGGTGTCAGCACCGGCAAGACTTGGGAGCAATCCAGCAACGTGATTGGCATCTACGCCCAAGACACGTGGCGCGTCACGGATCGCTTAACCTTGAATCTCGGCCTGCGCTACGATGCGCATACGCCCTGGGTTGAGACTCACAATGCCCAGGCCAATTACAATTTCGCTACCGGCAATATCGACCTTGCAGGCAAAAACGGAGCCAGCCGTGGGCTCTACCGGGGCTTCTATGGCGGGAGGGACTTGCAGCCGCGCATCGGTTTCGCGTGGACTCCCGCAATGCTTGGCGACCACACTGTAATCCGGGGCGCGTTTACGATCTCCTCGTATCTGGAAGGAACCGGCACGAACCTCCGCTTGACCTTAAACGCACCTTTCACTCCGGCAGAAATCAACGCGATCTATAACAATCGTCCGCTACCTTTGACCGATACCACAGACGGAATCGCGGGCTCGGCGTCCGCGGCTTCGTGCGACCCGCCAGCCTTTGCTTGTTACGCTCAGGCTTTCCTCCGGGTGTGGGATCCCGACGTCCAGCCTGCGATTGCGGAACAGTGGAACCTAACCGTTCAGCACCAATTCGGACACGAAGCCACCTTCCAGATCGGATATGTGGGTCAGAAGGGCACTCACCTGATGGTGCCATTCGACTACGCGCAGCGAGTACTGTTGTCAAACGGGTCTACCGCTCCCAGCCCATATTTCGCCAAGAATCCCACACTCTATACCGTTTTGGGCAACCCCGCTCTAGGCGGCGAGGGAGCTACAGTTTCCGGCACCAGGTCGAACGGCAATGTGGAGTACAACTCGTTACAGGCCGTGCTGCAGAAACACATGAGTCACGGTTTGCAGTATCAAGTCTCCTACACGTTCTCCAAGTGCATGTCCGACAGCACTGGGTATTATGGAGCCTGGGAAAATGCCAGCAGCGCGTCCGCGTACTGGCACAATGTGTATGACCCCAGGGCGGAGTGGGCGCCATGCTACTACGATGCTACCCACGTCCTGTCAGCATACGCGATCTACGACCTTCCCTTCGGGCGCGGCAAGCTGTTGGCCCAAAATGCCAACAGCGTCGTGAATGCGGTTATCGGGGGATGGCAGGTGAGCCCCCTCGTCAGTTTCCGTACGGGTTTCCCGCTTCCCAGTTTTGGAGCAGATAACTCCGGCACCTTCTCGCGAGGCGCGCGGCTAGACTGCAACTCCATCCCAACGGTTACCCCAGACGCAGCGATCCCGGGAGTAGGTGTTCAGTGGTTCACCAACAATGGAAACTTCACCCAACCTGCAGCCGGCACGTTCGGCAATTGTGCGCCGCAACTCGGCGCTTTGCGCTCTCCGCGTTTCACCAACCTAGACCTGAGTTTGCATAAGGACTTTCAGCTCACCGAGCGATTCAGGTTGCAGTTCCGAACTGACTTCATCAATGCTTTCAATCATGTCCAATTCGACGCACCAAACATGAGCCTCGGATCCACGATGGGCCAGGTTACAACTGCCGAGCCGCCGAGGAACATACAGCTGGCGCTAAAACTCTACTATTGAGACTAAGCACGTATAATGAGGCAGGCGAAACACCGCTTGCCTCTTTTTTTTGCGGAACTTTTGAGCAGATTTTCTGAAGAATTCCCCGCATCAAAATGTGTAAATATGTCCACAAGTTCGCGTTTTTCCCCCTGCTAATAGGCTCTTTCTGGTTTGATCCAGTTGTTCTAGCTCAGCAAACGAAAGGCGCTGCTGGATCGGGTTCCGGGGTTTCCTCGGAGAAGGCAATCAGCTTGGGAGAGCAAGGGCAGTGCCGGGAGAGTATTGCTGCCCTCAAGCGCGCGATGACGTCCCAAGTCCCGGCAGAAACCAAAAAAAAGGCCGGCGTAGTTGGACTGCGGTGCTCGCTGGCTATGGACGATCGCGACTCCACAGTTGACTTTATCCGGCTGCTGAACAAACAGTTTGCCCGGGATCCTGACGTACTTTTTGTCCTTGTCCATGCTTACTCCGATCTATCGACGCGAACCGCTCAGGATCTTGGCCGTACGGCGCCGCAATCGCTTGCTGCTCATAAGCTCAACGCTGAAGCCCTTGAGATGCAGGGGAAATGGGAGCCTGCTCAGCTTGAATACGAAGGCATCCTCGAAAAAGAACCCAATGCGCGCGGCATTCACTTTTTGTTAGGCAGATTGCTGCTCTCGCGGCCTGATGCCGGGGAGGACGCAGCAGAACGCGCGAAGCAGGAATTTCTGAAGGAACTCCAGATTGATCCAAACAATGCCGGCGCCCAGGACATCCTGGGAGAGCTTGCCCGGCGTGAGGAGAAGTGGGATGAGGCTATCTCGCGATTTTCCCAAGCCGCCAAGCTAGATCCTAATTTCGCGGAGGCCTATCTGGGTTGGGGGATGGCTCTCGTCACTGTCAAAAGATACGAAGAGGCAATTCCGCCGTTGCGCGCGGCGGCGCGCCTTGCGCCTGGCAATCCAGCCGTCCATCACGCCCTTGCCACGGCTTTGGAGCGATCCGGCCACAAAGATGAAGCAGAGAAGGAATTTGCCATTCACCGCAGCCTCAATTCTGGGAACACGGGGCCACCCTCTGAGACTCCACAATAGTCTTGCGATCATTCCCGCCGGTGCTAATACTTAGAAAATCTGAACAATGGTCCAGTGCTGGGGAAAGTGCGGGGGAGGTTAGTGCGCCAGAAATGACACGGCGCGGCTTCATTGCTAGAGTGCTTTCGGGAGCCTTGCTTGTGCCGCGATGGCCGGGGCTTGCTTTGCCTGACGCGGCACAATTTCCCTTCGAGGAAATTCTTCCTGAGAAGAGTGGAATCCGCTGGGTTCATTCGAGCGGGAAGTCCCCCCAAAAATATCTTCCGGAAAGCTCAGGCGCGGGCTGCGCATTTCTTGACTACGACAACGATGGCTGGATGGACATTTACCTGGTGAACAGTGGCAAGTGCGATTTTTTCACTCCGGCCCAGCCGTTGCGTAACGCCCTCTACAAGAACAATCGCGACGGAACCTTCACCGACGTAACTGAAAAGGCCGGTGTGGCGGGCGGCGGCTTTGGTCAGGGCGTTGCGGTGGGGGATTATGACGGCGACGGATTTTGCGATCTTTACGTGACTCAGTATGGCCGTAGCATTTTGTTTCACAACAATGGAGATGGCACCTTCTTCGATGTAACGGAAAAAGCCGGCGTGGCCGCCCCCGGTTGGGCTTCCAGCGCCGTCTGGTTCGACTATGACAATGACGGCCGTCTCGATCTATTCGTCGGGCGCTTTGTAGATTTCAGCAAGGAACTGAACAAACCCTGCGGAATCCACGAAGATGGGCGCCTTCACTACTGCATTCCCAAGGTTTATTCGCCCATGCCCAGCTGGTTGTTCCACAACAATGGTGACGGCACGTTCACTGACGTCAGCCGCGAGTCGGGAGTCGCCAGTCACCTCGGCAAGGTATGGGGGGTGGTGGCGACCGACATCAACAACGATGGACTGATGGACCTTTGGGTGAGCAACGACACTGTCCCCAATTTCCTGTTCGCCAATCGTGGCAAGGGGAAATTCGATGACATCGCAACGACCGCCGGCGTTGCTTACAGTGATGGCGGCCGGGCGCGATCCGGCATGGGCGTGGACTCTGCTGATTTCAGTGATGACGGATGGATGGGTCTGTTCGTGTCCAACCTGGACCGCGAAATGTTCGCCATCTACAAGAACAATCATGACGAAACATTTGATGACTTGGCGCTTCCCACGGGTATCGGCAAGGCCACCAAATTCATGAGCGGATGGGGGTTGAAGTTTTTTGACTATGACAACGACGGCAACCTCGATCTATTGCTCGCCAACGGCAATCCGGATGATCTCATCGCATCACTCCATAGCGAGGTCACCTACGAAGAGCCGCTCCTGCTCTTCCACAACAATGGGAAATCATTCGAAAACGTCAGCGCCCAAAGTGGTCCTCTGTTTTCCAGGCCGCTTTCGTCTCGTGGACTGGCGATCGGCGATTTTAATAATGATGGCGCAGTCGACGTTCTGGTTTCGGTAAACGATGATGCGCCGGTGCTTCTCCGCAATAATGTCGGCAGCCAGAATCACTGGCTTGGATTGACTCTGGCCGGAAAAAAATCAAACCGTGACGCGGTCGGCGCGCGGATTACTTACCAGGCGGGAGATCTCAAGCGCAGCCGCATGAAGGTGGGCGGCGGGAGCTACTTGTCTTCGCATGATCCGCGGATTGTGCTTGGCATTGGGCAGCGAAAGAAGCTCGATTGGGTAGAGGTGAAATGGCCGCTTCCCAGCGGCGCGGTGGAACGGTTTACTGATCTGCCGATCGACCGATACATCACGATCGTCGAGGGCGAGGGAAAATGGAAGTGATTTCGCCGTGAGCATCAGTCTATCGCCACGAACTTTATGCAAACCGGCGAAGGGGCTTCGAGCGCTTCGCCGGTAGGACTAAGGTGCCCAGTCTTCGAATCGATACGGAAAACTACAATTTTGTTAGAGCCCTGGTCGGCAGCAAACAGGTATGAGCCGGTTGGGTCGATTGCAAAGCTGCGCGGCGTCTTGCCTTCAGTTGAAACATATTCGACAGCCTTAAGCATGCCTTTTGGGCCAATTGCGAACACGACGATGCTGTCATGCCCGCGATTGGAGCCATATAGAAACTTTCCGTTCGGATGTACTTCTATTTCGGCCGTGTCGTTCTTGCCTTTGAAATCCTTTGGCAAACTTGAGATCGTTTGCTGTTCATGTAGAGTGCCATGGGCAGCATCGTACGAAAACGCAGTGACTGTCGATCCCATTTCGTTAATCACATACACATATTTGCCGTTGGGATGAAAGGCGAAATGGCGCGGGCCGGAGCCCGGTTGGAGTTTAGCAACCGGTGGATTATTCGGCGAGAGCGTGCCCTGCACCGCGTCGAAGTGATAGACGAGCAACTCGTCAAGTCCCAGGTCTGCGGCGATAGCGAAGCGATTGTCGTTGGCGAGTTCAATCTCGTGTGCGTGAGGGCCCTCTTGGCGCTCAGGATCGTGGCCCCGGCCTGTATGTTGAATAAACGCTGCTGCCTCACCCAGGCGCCCATCATTGAGAATGGGAAAAGCCGCCACATTGCCGCCGCCATAGTTAGCTACCAGGACGTATTTACCGGACTTGTCTAAAGTCACGTAGCAAGGATCAGCACCCCGCGATGGGACCTCGTTCAAGAAGGCAAGTTTTCCTGTCTTAGGGTCGATAGCGAATGCGCTCACGCCACCGCTCTTCTGGCCCTGGTAGTCGGAAATCTCATTCACCGCATAGAGAAAACGTCGGGTGCGGTCGATGGCCAGAAATGATGGGTTGGTCGTCTGGGTGACCAATCCCAGCGAGGCGGATTTGCCTGTTACGGCATTGAAGCGATAAGCATAGATTCCCTTACTAGTTGGTCCCGTATAAGTGCCAACATAGATCAGGTAGGAGCCCTTCGCATTCGCCTGCGGCGCTCCCGAGGCGGCTGCGAGAAGAAACACAATAACCGCAATAAAAATTGCAATTTGACGTCGCATCATTCATTCCCCTCCCGCATTCACCTCCGGCTAGACTGCGGCGCGGCGCTCTCGGGCTGCAGGTACACACGGCCGGTCAGATTGAGCGAAGGCACGACGAACTCAGTGAATCCGTCACGTACTGTGGGCTTGAGGGATTCGCAACAACCTTGCTCCGGAGTCTCAAAACGAATCGAGCGGAACGACCCTTTCACCTGTACTTGTACCTGCAAAGGTTCCTCCGCGTAATTGAGCAGCTCGACGATTCTGTCCGGAGCGCCTGTGGGGCGATAGAGGACCGCAACGGTGGTTAAGGCATTCCAGAGACTGATTCGTATTTTGTGATGATCGATAAGCCGGCGAATATCTTGAGCAAAGCTTTCTGGATCGGTGACAGGTTCTGATAATTCAATCATGCGACCTTTGCCTGCAGCATAGGAAACCGATTGCTCGCTTAACCGGACCGGCTGAGCCGATTGCCCAGAGTCAGATTGCCGAGCAAGGGATCCGCGCGAGCCCACGAGGACTGCGACTCCACCTTTCTTCGCGAAATCGGTAACTGTCTCGGCTTTCAGCTTGTCTAAAGCGGAAAATACGACGACGACATCTACGCCTTCGAGACCGCGGGGACTCAAGTCAGCCGGGCGCAAAACGCGCAGGGCAATGTTGTGCCGAGCCAGGAGATTGATGGGCTCATAAGATGCTGCGTCATCGTCGGTGACGACGCCCACGTTCGCTTCGGGATCGAGGCGCCGCTCGGGGTGCTGAGGGAAGAAACGCAGATAGCTCTTAACCTGATCCCACACAGCCCATGCACCAGGGTTGTTCTGCGCCATGCCGTTTTCCAGGCTCTCGTGAAGAGACAAGACCAGGTCAGCATCAAACGCGCCTGCCTCCGCCACAGCCAAGGCGTAGTCCTTCGCGTCAGGACCGTGCTGCTGCTGCAAAGTATCGGTCAGTTCCCAGGCGAAGCTGTAAAGTGGAGTCTGCGCTGGACGGAACGCCTGCTCCAATCTGACGAGCGCCAAATTCGTATCAAGCCAGGGTTGAGCCGTGGGGCTAGTTGCTTCGAGAACGCCATTCCTCTTTACTATCAGCGTCCCTCTCATCTGCGGCTGTTTCCCGTTCGGATTGAGAATCAGGAACAGAAGCCTCGGGTAAGCGGATCGTAGCTTCCGAAGAGCTTGATCTATCTGGTCCGGCTGGGAATCGCCTGGGTTCAGAATAATTCCGGCGAGCCCGACCTTGGCCGCGGTTTTTGCCGCGGAGGAAGCCTCGCCCATCGCCATCTCCGCATAGGCGCGATAGCCCTGTCTGGCGGCGCCGCGGAATGAGGAGAGGGCGACTGCATTCCATGGAATAGCGAGCTCATGCACGCCGAGGCGTTCCGCGGGAGGCAGCACTGGTTGGGTCCAGCGCACAAACACCTTACTCCACACAGGAACAGCAAACAGCACGACAAATAATGGAAGAACTCTTTTTCGTGTTGACATGATGGTCGGAGTCACGCATCACTATAGTGGTGTCATCGGCGAGCACACACTCCTTTATCGAAGCAGCTTAGGTTCGCTCGATCAGCGCGAGCTGTCGTTCGCATTTGCATTTTCAGCCGCCAGCAGAATCTGCGGTCCACTGGAGGCTGCTTCCACTTGCCCGTCGGGCGAAATCCAGATAGCAGCGGTTCCCGGCATGGCCTTGACCAATTCCCTGCCCTTTTTTGGGCCCAACAGCAACAGGGTCGTCGAAAGCGCGTCAGAAGCGGTAGCGGTTTTTGCCACTGCGCTCACAGCAATGGCGGTTTTCACCGGCAAACCCCCGCTGAATCTTTCTCTAGCAAGCTCGGCGCGGTTTGCTCAGAAGTTGAAACGCTGTTTTCAAGCATCATGACTTCAGGATGAATCCTGTCTGAAGGATCTCGCAAGCGCACACGCCACGCAGACTGGCGCGGAGGAGAACCCATGCCATACATAGTGCTTCCACCAGCGTTTACCAGAGCACTAGAAATACCGCGCGAGCGCAGAACCTGAACCGCACGATCCACCGCGTAACCTTTGCCGATAGCTCCAAGATCGATTTGTAAGCAAGGGGAGCGAAGCTCCACGCGATCCGGAGGAACCAGCACGATCTTCTCGTAGCCAACACAGCTTCGAAGTCTTTTTTCCTCCGCGGCAGAAGGGGCGCGGTCCCCACGCATGATAGCTTTCCAGAAATTCACCAAAGGACCCACCGTAATATCGAACTTGCCTCCTGACAGCCTCGAATACCGTAGGGACTCCTCGATCACGTTGTACAAGTCGGTCGGAACCGTTTCCGCATGAAAATGCGCTGTGCGGTTCAGCCGGCTCAGGTCACTGCCGGACTTGTAATTGCTCATGATGCCATCGAGCCGAACAATCTCCTGAAAAGCATCGTCAATGGCAGCCGAGGCACGCGCAGGAGAAGCGTCATAGGCGACGATCTCGAAAACGGTGCCCATCACAAACTTCTTTTTATGAACGTAGGCCAGATCTTGGGCGTGTGCTGACGCTGCGCTGAGACTCGCCAGCATCAGGCTCGCCGCGATTCTGCTACTCCAGCGCATAGACCTCCCCATCAAGACTCACTAGATAAATTACGTCTCCAGTTAACACAGGGGCCGACTGGACGGCTCCGCCCAGACCAGCTCTCCAGACCACGCGGCCCGAGACAAGGTCCAGAGCGACAAGGCCGCCTGCCTGGATGCAAACCACGCCATCTCCAACAACCGGAGGCGCAGTCACCACTTCACTTACCTGCGTCTTCCAACGCAACCGGCCAGTCTGGATTTCGAGCGCGTAGAGATAACCATCCTTGCTGCCGATTATCGCCAGATCGCCCGCAACGGCCGGAGAAGATGCGATACCCAGTCCCGTTTCATATTTCCAGCGCACAGCTCCGGTATTTGCATCCAGTGCGTAAAAAAAGAAATCTTCAGAGCCGATCAGAACCGTTTCAACGGTCACAGCGGGCGAGGAGTCAATACCGTTTCCCGTGGAAGCACGCCACAAGAGCTTGCCGGATGTCGTGTCAACGCTGTATACGTTCCCATCACCACAGCCGAAGTAAAGCTGCCTTTCGGTGGCGAACGGCGTCGAATAGATGCGGCCACCGAATTCCTGAGTCCAGCGCTTGGTGCCGGTCTCCGCGTCCACGGCATACAGCCGGGCATCGGCACTGCCGAAGAAAACCACCCCTTTGCGGACTACAGGAGCGGTCCAGACTTCTCCAGAAGCAGCCACCTCCCACACCTTCGCCCCGGAATCGCAATTCACAGCGTACACTTTTCCGTCATCGCAACCGAAGAGTGCTTTGTTGCCGCAAAGAGAAGGCGTGGAATGAATCTGGCCGGCGGCCTGAAATTTCCATTTAGATCGGCCATTCTGCGCATCGATCGCGTGGAGAGTCCCTCCCACGGCGGCCACGTAAAGGACTCCGTCACGTAATACTGGAG
>WNEY01004053.1_pt1 | contig 11401 bp, 11 predicted proteins | sample 5400531 | NCBI WGS metagenome assembly WNEY01 (sample SAMN13153338, study PRJNA577476) | soil metagenome | isolation source: 200 cm saprolite under Douglas fir tree site 1 | place: USA:California | collected 2015-04-18
GTCGTCAGCGTCCGCTCGCCACGGTGGTCCTGTTCAAACAGCATCGTCACGTGGAAGTCCACATCAGTGCCGTCACCGCTCACTCGCACGTCAACCGGCTGATTCGCAGACTCGCGCATCTGTCGTTCGATCTTCGGGAGTATGGTGCCGGCTCGGGCTTCCGCGAGGCGCAGGTCTCCAGTCTTCAACGAGACGAGGAACTCGCGCTTTCCGAGGTTAGCCCAAAGGTGCCGAGGGATGCCGGCGAATCCAGAACACCCCACCCCGCCTCTGGAGATATCTCATCTTCCTGAACACAGATTCGGCCGCCTCTTCGTACCAAATGAGAACGACCGCGAGGAGGAAACTAACCTACTTGGCGAGGTTGGGAGCGGATGTCAACTGCTCAAGGATTCGACAGACGTCTCCTTGTGATTTCGGTGTTACGCCGAGGCTTTGCCCTCGATCAGGGGCCGGAGCACCATCTCGAGGCGGTCCATGTCGGCGGGCTTGCGGAGGAACGCAGCGAATCCGGCCTCCTCGGCCTTGAGTAAGGTAGCCGGGCTCATGTCGCCGGTCAACTGCGGATGGCCAGCTCGAGTCCGTTCTCGCCGGACTCGGTCATGAGCACACGGGCGTCGGGAAACAGGGCCGTGAGGTACTCGCCGAGCGCCTGGCGCGTGTCGGTGTCGTCCTCGATGACGAGGATTACGCCCATCGCCCCCAAGTGTACTGCTAGGCGGTCGAGGCCAACTCCTCCTGCTTCAGCCAGCACGGTTGCCGGCCGGTACGGCGCAAGGATGCCACCACCCGCGCCGGATGCCCCCAGTCGCTCCAGCCGACGCCCTTCACCCGCATGGCGAGGAGCCGTTCGGGCACACGGGCCAGGACGCGAGCAGAGAAGCTCAGCGGTGTGAGGTGGGCGTACACCATCTCGGCGACGGCGTCTTGCTCCGGGGTGCCGAGCGCCCGGCGGAGCGGCGCGAACTCGACGAGGACGTCGGGCGCCGCCGTGCACACACAGCTCAGGAGCGCGCTCGCCCAGCCGACCATCACGAAGCTGTTCCACAGGCAGCCACGCTCCAGGAGCACGCGCGCGAGCGTCGCCGACGGCTTTTCCCAGAAACGCCGGACTCCGAACACGGGTGGGCCTTCGACCGACAGCGGCAAGCGCTCCGGCTCGATCCAGCCGTACTCCGTCTCCGGCTCCTCGGCCTCGATACCAAGCAGCACCACATGATCCGGAAGCTTCCGGACCAGCGTCATCGCGCTCTCGACGTGGATCATGAACGCCCGGTCGTCGGTGACGTCGTGATCGGAGGGCAGGATGGCGATCGGCACGTCGCCGGCCAGATGCTGGATGCGCATCACGGGATAGACGATACCGGCCACGGTGCCCTGGTTGTCCGGCTGCACGACGAGGCAACCGGGCGCGAGCTCCGATTCGAGCGGCCCGAAGTACTCGCGGTGCCTGTTCGTGACGACGGCGACCTGACGATCCGGCCTGACCAGCAGGTCGGCGCGCCGTCGCGTACGATCGAGCATCGTCTCGCCGTCGAGCAGCGCGCAGAACTGCTTGGGTCGCGGATCGCCGGTGATCTTCTGCGTCAACGAGCGCAGGCGGAGGCCGTCGCCGCCGGCGAGGATGATGGCCCACGGGTCTGGTCGATGGGGATTCATGGCGTCGCAGGAGGGGAGCAACAAGCATGCCCGGCCTTCGAGCAAATGAGCCCACGCGCCACGTGCAGGATCTCCAACGTGACGGCCGTCGCTCAGGGAAAGAATCTTCCCAGGGTGGAGAGAAAGGTTATCCGAGCGTGGTACGATGCGGCGCGCCAAGCCCGGAGGACATCATGTCGAAGGACCTCACCGTCGTCCATCACGCCGACCGCCGGACCGATGTCGTCATGCCGTACGCCCCCGGCATCGTCGTCCGCCGTGGGCATCTGGTCTTCCTGTCAGGAGTGACGGCGGCGCCCGTCTATCACAGCCATCCCCACCGCGACGAAGAGTTCGACCTGCCCACCACGATGCGCGAGCAGGCGGTGCTGACCATGGAGAACCTCAAGAAAACGCTGGAAGCGGCCGGCTGCACGCTGCGCGACGTGGTCTCGGCCACCCGCTACGTGACGAACGTGGCGGAGCAGGACGACATGAACCGCGTCTGGGCCCAGTACCTCGGCAACCACCTGCCGACCACGACCACCGTGGAAGTCTCGCGCCTGGCCACTCATGCGCGCTGCAAGCTCGAGATCAGCGCGATCGCCGTGACTGAGGAAGTGCGAGTCGCAGCGCGGACCGCCCGCGCCCGGCGGGAGACGCGCGAGGCGAGCGGTGAAATGGCCGGGGTGCGAGCCGCAGCGCGGACCGCCCGCCGCAGGCGGGGGACGCGCGAGGCGAGCGGTGAAATGGTTCGGAGAAAGTGATGGCAACGCTCGGTTTCGTCGGGCTGGGGGCGATGGGGAGCCGCCTCACTCGCCGCTTGCTCACCGCGGGCTACACGGTCGTCGGGTACAACCGGACGCCGGAGAAGGCGCGCGACCTCGTGGCCGCCGGCCTCAAGCTGGAGAAAACGCCGGGCGGCGTCGCCGCGGCCTCGGAAGCCGTCTTCAGCATGGTGACCGACGACGCGGCCCTGCGCAGCGTGGCCCTGGGGCCGGACGGCATCATCGCCAAGCTCAAGCCCGGCACGACCTACGTGGAGATGAGCACGGTGAGCCCGGCCATCACGCGCGAGCTCGGCGAGGCGGTGGCGCGCCGGGGCGCCCTGATGCTCGACGCTCCGGTCTCGGGCAGCACGATCACCGTCGAGCAGGGCCAGGCCTCCATCGCCGTCGGCGGCGACGCCGCCGCGCTCGAGCGCGTGCGACCGTATCTCGCCGTCCTCGGACCGGGCGGGATCACGCACGTCGGCCCGCTCGGGCTGGCCAAGGCGATGAAGGTCGCGACCAACCTCGGCCTCGCCGTCCAGATGCTGGCGTTCAGCGAGGCGGTGCTGCTGGCCGAGAAGTCCGGGATCGCGCGCGAGACGGCGGTGGAGGCGCTGCTCAAGTCCGTCATCGCGTCACCGATGGTGAAGTACCGCGGGCCGTTCGTCATCGGCAAGATGCCGAGCGACGCCTGGTTTCCCGTGCCGATGATCCAGAAGGATTTGCAGCTCGCCCTCGATCAGGGGCGCGCCGTCGGCGTGCCGTTGCCCACGACGGCGCTGGTGCAGGAGTGGCTCACGAGGGCGCGCGGCCTGGATCTCGGCCACTTCGACTTCGGTGTGGTGTTCGACGTGCTGGCGTCGCTCAGCGGAGTCGCCCCGAGCAAGAAGCCCGACGGCCGGTGACGATCGCGGCGCCGTTCGACGTCTACCGCGACGTCGTGCGCCCGGAATGGATCGATCACAACGGCCACATGAACGTGGGCTATTACCTGGTCGTCTTCGATTACGCGACCGACGAGTTCTTCCGCTGGATCGGCCTCGACGAGGCCCACCGCGACGCGGCCGGCGTCACCACGTTTTGCCTGGAGGCCCACGTCACGTATCACCGGGAAGTGCGCGCGGGGGACCCGCTCCGCTTCACCACGCGGCTCCTCGGCCACGACGACAAGCGCCTTCACTACTTCCACGAGATGCACCACGCGACGGCGGGCTATCTGGCCGCGACGAACGAGCTGATGTCGCTGCACGTGAGCCAAGCCACGCGCCGGGGCGCGCCGATGGCGGCGAAGGTGCGCGAGCGCCTGGCGTCAATCCAGGCCGCTCACGATGCGATGCCGCGTCCGTCTCAGGCCGGCCGCAGCATCGGGCTCGCCAACCGGCCCGCCGCGCGCTGACGCTAGGCGCGGCCGCGCGACGCCGCGCTCACGCAGAAGGCGCCGACGTGGTCGGCGAGCGCGCGAGCCTGAGCGTAGCTCTCGGCATTGAGCGTCCTCAAGCGTGCCGCCGTGCGCTCAGCCTCGGCGCGGACCTTGGCCTCGTCCACCCCGAGGAGCCGGCCGTGCTCGAGAACGAGTCGGCCGCCGACCATCACGCTGTCGACGGCGGCGCCGGCCTCGCCGTTGACGAGCTGGAGCAGCGCGTCGTTCAACGGGACCCAGCCGGTGCGGGAAAGATCGAGGAACACGACATCGGCCTTGAACCCCGGCGCTAGCCGCCCGATCCGCTCCATCCCCAGCACGCCGGCGCTGCCTTCGGTGGCCAGCCGGAACGCTTCCTCGGCCGTGATCCACTCGCGAGGGTCGAACGTCTGCACGCGCGAGAGATACGCGCAGAGCCGGATCGCCTCGAACATGTTCTGCGTGTCCGACGAGGCAGCCGAGTCCGTCCCCACGCCGACCCGGACCCCGGCCTTCAGCATCGCGCGCACGCGCGCGACGCCCGAGCCGAGGCGGAGATTCGACATCGGGTTGTGGGCGACGCTGGCGCCCGCGCCGCTCAGGCGGCGGAAGTCGTCGTCGTCCAGCCACACGGCATGGGCGCCGCTGAAGCGCGGACCGACGACGCCGAGCGCATCCAGGTGCTTCGTGAGCGAGGCGCCGTACTTCTCGACGCCGAGGACGGCCTGGCCGCGCGACTCGGCCAGATGCATCTGGATACCGACCTCGAACTCGCGGCCCAGATCGCGACAGGCGGTGAGAAAGCCGTCGCTGCAGTGCAGCGGAATGGTCGGCCCGAGCCCGGGCGCGATTTCACTCCGGTCGAACGGCCACGCCTTGAGGATGTCCCGGCACGTCGCCGCGCTCGCCTGCCCCGGCGCCGCGCGCAGGCCCTCGACCTGACGTCGAAACGTGTCGGGCAACGAATCGATCAACCCGGGCAGCGCCTGCCACAGCGTGAGGTCGGCCATCATCGGCGCGACCACCGCGCGCACGCCGACGTCTTTATAGGCGCGCGCCACCGCGTGCACGCCCTCCACCGTCGGCGCCGGGAACTCGGTGAACATGTCGTAGCAGGCCGTGCAGCCCTTGCGCACGAGCTCGATCGCCGAGAGCTGGGCCGAGAGGTACTTGTCCTCCAGCGTCCGGTGGCCGTTCAGGGCGCCGGCGTAGGCGAGGAGGATCTCGAGCGGGATGGCGTCGGGCACGAGCCCGCGCGCGAGCCCGCCGTGCGAGTGCGTGTGGGCGTTGATCAGGCCGGGGATCAACAGCCGGTCGCGCGCGTCGAGCGGCCGGGCGGCCTCCGGCGCCTTCATGCCTGGCTGGCCGATCTCGCGGATCGCCTCGCCCTCAATCAAAATGTCGGCCGGTTGCGCGCGAAAGCCGGCGGCGTCGAGCAGGGCGCCGCCGCGGATGACGGTGGTCGCTGTCGTCATAGATGACTCGCCATGTAGTGGCCGATGGTCTGCGGATCGGCGGCCGCGCGCGCCGTCTCGTACACCAGCCGGCCTTCGAACATCACCACGATGCGGTCGGCGAGCTCCATCAGCTCGTCGAGGTCCTCGCTCAGGAGCAGCACGGCCGCTCCCGAGTTTCGCGCCGCCATGATACGCCCCCTGATCTCGGCGGTGGCGGCGACGTCGAGGCCCGCGCACGGGTTCTGGGCGACCAGCACCTTCGGTGACTTGGACAGCTCGCGGGCGAGCACCGTCCGCTGCACGTTGCCCCCCGAGAGTGTGTCCAGGCACGCGTCCGGGCCCGCCGCGCGGATCTTGAAGCGCTCGATCAGCTCGCGGCCCTGAGCGCGCAGCTTCTGCCGGCTCAAGAAACCGCCGGCGACCGCGATCGGCGGCTCGTCGAAGTTCCTGAACGCGAGGTTCTCGGCCACAGTCATCGCCCGCACGCACGCGTTGCGCAGCGGCTCTTCGGGCAACACGCACACGCGCCGTGCGCGCATCTGGCGGCGCGTCGACCGATACGGCTCGCCGGCCACGCGCAGCGTGCCCGACTCCGGCCGCCGCTGCCCCGCCAGCGCCTCGACCAACTCGCGCTGGCCGTTGCCCGACACACCGGCCACGCCCAGGATCTCGCCGGCGCCGACGGCAAGCGATACTTCGCGCACGGCGGTCAGGCCCCTGTCGTCGAGCACCGTGAGAGCCTCGACGGCGAGCGCGGCCGGCGCCGGCGGCGCCAGCGGTGCTCGTGGCGCAGGCGCGGGAAGACCGGCGGCTCCGATCATCATCGAGACCAGCTCGGGACGCGTGAGGTCGTTCACCATCCCGCCGCCGACGCTTCGTCCCGCGCGAAGTACGGTCACCACCTGGGCGAACGCCTCGACCTCGCGGAACTTGTGGGTGATCAGCACGACGGTCAGCCGGCCTTCGCGCGCCATCGCGCCGAGCACGCCGAGGATCTGATCGGCCTCGTCGGGTGTGAGCACGCTCGTCGGCTCGTCGAGAATCAGCACGCGACGGCCGAGCAGGAGCTGCTTCAGGATCTCGATCTTCTGCTTCTCTCCGGCCGCCAGGCCGGCGACCGGGCGATCGAGCTCGATGCGGAACGGCATCCGCTCGAGGAACGCCTCCATCCTCGCGCGCTCGGCGTTCCAGTCGACGACGGCGGGCAGATCGTCGCGGCCCAGGACGAGGTTTTCGGCCACCGTCATGCTCGGCACCAGGGTGAAGTGCTGGTACACCATGCCGAGCCCGAGCTGATGCGCGTCGCGCGGGCCGGTGACGTGATGCTCGCGTCCGTCCAGCAGCACGTGGCCGGCCTCCGGCCGGTGATAGCCCATCATGCACTTCACCAGCGTGCTCTTCCCCGCCCCGTTCTCGCCGAGGATCGCGTGGAACGTCCCCGGCGTCAGCGTGAGCGACACGTCGTCGAGCGCCGTGAGCGCTCCGAAGCGCTTCGTCATGCCCCTGACCTCGACGAGCGGAGGCTGCGTCATTTCGAGATGGTCAGCTCGCCGGGAGCGCCGGCGAGGGCATGGCGCGGCGACGAGCTCCAGACGAGGAGGGCCAGCGTCAGCCCGTACGGCGCCGCGTTGAACAGGTAGTAGTTCGACGTGTAGCCGATCGACTGGAGCGCGGGGCCCAGGGCCGTCGCGCCGCCGAAGAGCAGCGAGACCCAGAAACACCGGACGGGATTCCAGCGCGCGAAGATGACGAGCGCGATGGCCATCAGTCCCTGGCCGCTCGACAGGCCTTCGTTCCACGTCCCCGGGTAATAGAGCGACAGGAACGATCCACCGACGCCGGCCAGGAAGCCACCCGCCATCGTGGCCAGCGTGCGGACGGCCCGCAACGAATAGCCGAGAGCGCGCGCGGCATCGGCGTTGTCGCCGGCCGTGCGCACTACCAGTCCCCACCGCGTGTTGGCGAAGATCCAGCGCAGCGCGAGCGCCAGTCCGATGCCGGCCACGAACAGCGCGTTGATCTCGAGCGCGACCCTGATCTGCGGAGACGCGCTCCACCAGCCGAGCGCCAGATGGGGCAGCCGCGGCGCCGACGGCTGGATGTACGGCTTGCCCAGGAAGAACGCGAGCCCGGTGCCGAAGAGAAACAGCGCGATGCCGACGGCGATGTCGTTCACACGCGGCAGGTTGCAGATGGCGGCGTGCAGCAATCCGAACCCGCCACCGAGGCCGCCCGCCACCACGACGCCGAGCCACGGCGAGCCGGTGAGGTAGCTGACGGCGTAGCCGCTCATGGCGCCCATCACCAGCGTGCCCTCGAGACCGAGATTCACGCGTCCACTCTTCTCCGTGAGCGTCTCGCCGAGGCTGACGTAGAGGTACGGCGTCGAGACGCGAATCGCCCCGCCCACGACGGCGATCAGCACTCCCCAGGCCCCAAGCTCGGGTGTTAGCGTCGCCATCTGCCGTAGAGCGTGTTGGCGGCGAGGACGGCGAGGAAGAGCAGGCCTTCGAGCACGAGCGTGGCGGCGTCGGGAAGGCCGAAGCGCCGCTGGAGCAGCCCGCCGCTGGCCGTGATGCCACCGAGCAGGACGGCGACCGGGATGACGCCGAGTGGATTCTGGCGGGCGAGGAACGCGACAAGGATCCCGGCGTAGCCGTAGCCGACGACGAGCGAGGAGCTGGCGAAGCCGTGCACGGCGACGATCTCGATCGCGCCGGCCAATCCGGCGGCGGCGCCGCCGAGGATCGTCGTGGCCAGGATCAGGGCGCCGATCGGCAGCCCGGCCATGCGGGCGGCGCGGACGTTGCCGCCGACGATGTCCACGGCGAAGCCGACGATCGTGTGTCGCATGAGGACCCACGTGACGACACAGGACACGACACCGAAGACGAGGCCCCAGTGGATGCCCGTCGCCGGGATCGTCCCGATCATGAGGCGCTCGCCGATGGGCCACGACGCGGGCTTCAGCACCTGGTCGAAGTCGCGGATCGGCCCGGTGACGAGATGATTCATCACCGCGATGGCGATGTAGTTCAGGAGCAGCGTCGCGATGGTCTCGTTGACGCCTCGCCAGTGCCTGAGCGCGCCGGCCGCGCCGACCCAGCACCCGCCCGCGAGCGCGCCGGCCAGACACATCAGAGCGACGGCGAGCGGGGGTGGCAGCGAACCGAGGTGAACGCCGGTGAGGACGGTCGCCACTCCGCCGACGACGAGGGCGCCCTCACCGCCGATCACGAGCAATCCCGCGCGAGCCGGCAGCGCCGTGCAGAGGGCCGTGAGCATGAGCGGGGCGGCCTGAGTCAGCGTCTCTTCGAGGGAGAACCAGGAGCCGAAGCCGCCGGCGACGAGCGCGCCGTAGACGTCGAGCGGATTCAGGCCGCGGAGCGCAACGAAGCCGCCGAAGAGCGCGAGCGCGGCCAGCAGGGCGGCGGCCGAGATGGCCGCCGTCTCCGCCCACGCCGCGCCGCGCACGCGGTTACTTCTTGAGGCCGGTCTTGCCGACGGCGCCCTCGACGAGGAAGTTCACCGCCAGCTTGAACTTGTTGTCGTCGTTGGCGACGACCTCGCCCTCTTTGAGGATGACGTTGCCTTCGTTGTCCTTGAGCGGCCCCTTGTAGAGCTTGAGCGAATCGTCGACGAAGCCCTGCTTCATCGCCAGGATCTTCGTCCTGAGCTCCGGAGGCACGGCGCGACCGAACGGGCTGAGCGCCACCATGTCCTGCTTGAAACCGCCACGCAGCAGGTTCGGATACGTCGTTCCGTCCTGCCACGCCTTGACGAAGCGCGTGCCGGCCGCCCAGTTCCACTCGGCGCCGGTGAGGAAGCCCTTGGGCGCCAGCTCGGAGACGTCGGTGTGATACCCGCACGAGTAGATGGAGCGTCGCTCGGCGTTCTCGATGACGACCTTGGCCGAGTCCACGTTGGCCACGATGACGTCCACGCCCTGATCGATGAGGCTGTTGGTCACTTCCGCCTCGCGCACGGGGTTGTTCCAGTCGCCGGTGATCACGACCTGGCAGGTGACGGCCGGATTCACGGCGCGCGCGCCGAGCACGAAGCCGTTGGCGTTGTTGAAGATGAAGTAGACGGGCTTGCTGCCGATGAAGCCGATCTTGCCCGTCTTCGTCATGTGGCCGGCGGCGACGCCGCACAGATAATGCGGCTCTTCCATGTAGCCGCGATAGCCGATCGTGTTCTTGGGATTGCCGTCCTTCCACAGCGCGCCGATGTGGGTGAAGAGGACGTCGGGATATTTCGGAGCGACCTTCAGCACCGAGGGCCAGTAGCCGAAGGAGGTCGCGAAGACGACCTTGGCGTTGTCCTGGCGGATCATCGCCTCCATCACCTTCTCGGCTTCGACCGTCTCCGGCACGTTCTCCTGCTCGATGATCTTCACGCCCTCGAGCTGGGCCACCTTCTTGGCGGCGACGGCGTGCGACTGGTTCCATCCGTAGTCGTTCTTCGGGCCTACATAGATGAAGCCGACGGTCACCGGCTTGGCGGCGGCCCGGGCCAGCGTGGGAGCGAGAGCGGCGGCGAGACCGCCGGCGAGGACCTGGCGGCGCGTCAGCGAGGCGTCGATCATGGGCATCCCCTCCTGCCCGCGAGGGCGCCCTACGATATCAGACGACGGCCAGCCAGTCCCAGAGCCGCCCGGCGGAGGCGAGGCAGACCTCGACGTCCTCTTCCAGCAGATAGCGCTGCGTCACGAGCCCGACCGCGGCGGCGCGCACGCGGGCCAGATACTCCTCGCGCGAGCGGTAACGCTCCTCGATCGACGGCCGGGGATCCCCACTCTGCGCGCGCTCGCGGCGCGTGCGGGCGAACGGCAGCGTGGAGCCGGCGAACGACAGCCGCTGCTCGGCGCCGCCGATCTCGGGATGGCGGAGGTTCCAGCCCGTGAAGGCGGCCAGCGGCACCGCGATCTCGGGCAGGATGATCCCGGCGCGCTCGTTGCCGTCGTCGTTCACCGCCGACACGCGCGTGCCCCATCCGGGACCGTGCGTTGGCGGCAGCGTCGAGAAGTCGAGCCGCCGCGGCATCGCGTGATGCCGTGGATAGTGCGCCTCGGGAATGCGGTCGAAGACTGCAGCCAACGTCTCGGGCTGAACCGCCGTCCCGTCGTCGCGGCGGGGATGGCGGCTCGGCGGTGGCTCGACGCCGTCGCGCACCCAGCGGTCCAGATTGATCAGGCACGCGCGCAGCAGCGGCGCGTAATTGATCACGTTGCGCACGCTCTGCGAGCGGTCCATCGCGCCCGTGGGATCGGCCGGCGCCGGTTGGGAATCGGTGGGCGGCCAGACCCCGAGGCCGTGCTCGGTCCCGGCAAAGTGGTAGACGCGCACGTTGCGACCGTGGGACACGTCGCTCTTGCCGTCGGGATCGGTGTGGATCAGCGAGGCGTCGCCGCGGTGATATTCGGACGACGTGTTCGTGTACATCACCTTGAGCCGGCTGCGCCGCGTGTCGATCCGCTGGTGAAGCGCGCCCTTGGCGCCGGTCATGGGATCGGTCTCGGGCAGGTCGGTGAACGGGAACAGGTGCTCCATCATGAACGGCCGATCTTTCGAGTTCTGGCCGAAGCGCTGGTTGAACTCGCCGCGCATGCCACCGGCGACGTTGGCGAGCACGCCGTCGAGCGCCTCGCGGCTCTGCTCGTCGAGATTGAGATCGTCCGAGATCATCGTGCGCAACAGCCGCCCCGTCTGCGAGCGGCCGTAGGCATAGGCGTGGCGGATCACGCCGGGGGCAGGATGGCCCTCGCCGGTGTCGCCGTGCTTGAGCCACGACACGCACTCGCGAAGCGCCGCGATCCCGAGGCCGTGCACCGGAGCGCCGATCGCCGTGTAGACGATCTGGTAGAGCCGGCCTTTCGTGAAGCCGCCGTCCAGGTGGACGTGATTCGCATCGGGCACGACGCGGTCGTCCACGACGTGTCCGAAGCGCCAGCGCTCGCGCGGGATGATCTCGGCCTCGGCGTCGGGCTGCTCGCGCACCAACAGGATCGCGTCACGCTCGTCGAGGTCGGCGGCCGGGTGCGGCGCGTGACCACGGTCCGAGATCAAGAAGTGAGGCACGTCGCGCGAGGCCTGCATCTGCGTGTACACGCGGCCGGTCAGCCTTCGGCCCTGGGG
>WNEY01003796.1_pt1 | contig 11400 bp, 8 predicted proteins | sample 5400531 | NCBI WGS metagenome assembly WNEY01 (sample SAMN13153338, study PRJNA577476) | soil metagenome | isolation source: 200 cm saprolite under Douglas fir tree site 1 | place: USA:California | collected 2015-04-18
CGCCGGAGATCACGGGCTTGGGGACCCCGTCGTCGAGCACCGTCACCTCGTAGTCCTCGCTCAGGTCCACCTCGTCATAGCGCCCGTCGGTCAGGTCCGCCAGGAAGCCGGAGGCCAGCTCCGCGATCTCGGGCCGCATCGCCGCGTTCAGCTCGCCGCGGAGGTCGCTGAACGCCCGGTCCAGCTCGTTGTGCAGGCGGTGCTGCGCCTTGAGCGTGGTGATCTCCCGTTCGCGCGCCGTCCGCTCCGCCTCGCGGCGCTCGGCATCGCGCACGTCTTCCTCGCCGCGCACCAGATCCCCGCGCGCCTCGACGACCTTGAGCTGCGCCTCGTGCAACGCCAGCTGCGCCCGGTCGTGGCGCTCCTTGGCCTTCTTGAACTCCGCTTCCGTGAAGCCCTCCGCCTGGATCGCGGCGACGAGGTCCTTCACCTGCGCCTCCCGCACCGTCAGGCCCCGCTCGGCGACCTCGGCTTCCTTCACGAGTGTCTCCGCCCGCTCCGCCCGCGTCTCCAGCGCCCTCGCCTCGAGCCGCACGGGCTCGAGCCGCGTCAACTCGGCCCGCACCGCCTCGTGCCGCGCCGCGTCGTAGCCGGTGCGGCGGGCCTGCACGCGCTTTTCCAGCTCCGCCGCGCGGCGCCGCGCCCCCGCCAGCTCGGCCTGCGCCCGGCCCCGCTCCTCGGCCTGGGCCTTCAGCTCGCCGACGCGGCCCGTCGCCGTCCCCAGCTCCGCCTGCACCGCGTCGCGGGCGTCCTCCGCCGCCTTGAGCGTGGCGGGAGACTCGGCGAGCTGCTCCACGCGCTGCTTGAAGAAGTTGCCGTTGATCGTGATGTCTTCGAGCTGCCGGTCGAGCAAGCCCAGGACCGCCTCGTACTCGCCGCCGAGCGGCCGCTTGCACGTCGGGCACGCCCCCTTGGGTCCGAGCTTCACGATGAGATCGCGCTGTTCCTTGACTTCCTTGTACTGCTCCCGCAAGGCGAGCCGCTTGGTCTCGGCATCCTGACGGTCGCGCACCCAGGTCGTCCGCTCGGTTTCGACGACGGCCTCCGCCCGGGCCAGCCGGCTCTCGATCGCGGCGACCTCCGCCTCGGCCTGCGCCAGCCGCTCCGCCGCCTCTCCCAGCTCGCTGAGCCGGCGCTCCAGCCCCGCGATGGCCCGGCGCAGCTCTTCGAGCTTCGCCACCTCCTCCCGGCGCGCCGCCTCTTCGCGCTGCAGCGCTTCCAGCCCGTCCCGCTCCTGCTGCAGCGCCTGGATCGGTACAAGCTCGGGCTCGAGCCGCCGCAGCTGCTCGCGCGCCGCCAGGGCTTCGGCCAGCTCCCTGTCGAGCCGCTGGAACTCCTGCCGCGCGGCCGTCACCGCCTGCTCGGCGATGCGGCGCTCGCCGTCGAGCGACAGCGTACGGTCGCGCCGCGCTTCCCACGACTGCCAATGGGGCTGCTCCTTGGCCAGCGCGCCCTGCGCGGCTTTGCGAGCCGCCTCCGCTTCGCGGGAGGCCTTCCGGGCCATCGCGAGCCGTTGCTGCGCCGCCTCGCGATGCGCCACCAGCTCGGCCGGGTCGGGGAGCCCCGCCTCGAGACCCTGGAGCTCGGCGGCCAGCGCGTTGCGCCGCTCGCGCACGCGCACCTGCGCGAGCTCGAGCCGCTCGTAGCCCAGGACCCGCGCCAGGAACTTGCGCCGGTCCACTGGCTTCAGCGCGGACATCACCGCCAGCTCCTTCTGGCCGGTGAAGTACGTGTTGAAGAACTCGTCGTGCGACATCCCCAGCGCGCGTTCGAGCTTCTCGGTCACCGTCTTCATGGCGTTGGCGACGAGCACGCCGTCCTGATACAGCTCGGCGTCGTGGAGCGAGCGGGCGACGCGATACTCGTGCGCTCCCACGCCGATCTCCAGCTCCACCCGCACGCTGGAGCGCGGCTTGGCTCGCAGGTTGCGCACCGATTCCTTGTCGCCGCGGGCCGCCTGGCCGCCGTAGATCGCCCACGCCATCGCCTCGAGCAACGTCGTCTTCCCCGAGCCGTTGGGCCCGACGATCCCCGTGATCCCCGGCCCGAACGCGATCTCGGTGTCGGCGTGCTGACGGAAGTTCACCAGCCGCAAGTGGTGCAGCCGCATCAGCCCGCCCCCTCCGGCTCGCCGTCGGCCTGCTCGACGTACCGGGTGCCGAGCCGGACGAAGTCGTCGCGCTCGAGGTCCGCGTCGAGCGGCCGGTGCGTGAGGAACTGTCGCACCGTTTCGGGGAGGCTGAGGCGCCGGCCGGGCGCCCCCGAGGCTTCGCTGCGCTGCTCCGCGGGGCGGCGCACGTCGAGCTGGAAGCTCAGCGCCCGCGATTTGTACGCGCGGATCGCGGCGTGATCGAGGTCCCGCTGCGTCGCGCGCGAGACGTCCCACACCACCAGCCGCACGACCTGGTCGTCGATCGGCGGCTTGGCCTTGGCCACCCGCTCGGCGATCAGCGCGTCCACTTCCGCGGCGGTGAGACCCTCGCCCTGAACGGGCGGCAGGTCCACGAGCTGCCGCACGGCCGCGATGGGCCGGAAGCTGACGCGCGCCGCGGGCAGGTCGACCAGCAGGTACCCCTTGCCCTTGCCGGTCCGCTTTTCCTCCCGCTCGTAGGCCAGCTCCAGCCACGGCGTGGTGGTGACGTAATCCAGACTGCCGCTGTACCAAGCGTTGGCGGCGACCTGATGGGCGAGGTGGTAGTGGCCGAGGGCGATATAATCCCACTGCGCCGGCGCGAGCTCCTGCTTGGTCACCTGTGCGCCGCCGAACGCGAGGGGCGTCCGGTCCTGCCGACTGACGACGCGATCGACGTCGCAGTGCGCGACCAGCACGTTGAGCGTCGTGCCGCTCTCGGGGCGCAGCGCCGGCCGCTCGCCGGCGGCCAGCGCCTTGTGCGGGACGGCGAGCACGGCGCAGTCGAGCTTGGGGAAGACCAAGCGCCGCGGCGCGTCGATGACCGCCTCGACGCCCAACGCCTCGTACAACTTGAGAATCGTCCCGGTCTCGAGCGACCGCGGCGTATCGTGCGTACCCGCGACCAGGACGATGGGCGTCTCCGGCAGCCCCACGCGCAGGCGCTGTAGCTGCTGAAACAGGAAGAGGATCGCCGGATTCGTGGGGCGGACCGAATGAAAGACGTCCCCCGCGACGACGATGAGGTCGGGCCGCTGCGCGAGCAGGTCGTCCACCGCGCGGCGGAACGCTTCCGCGACGTCCGCTTCCCGCTGATTGCCCCCGCGCGCCGTCTGCCGGTCGAACTGCCGGAACCCGAGGTGCAGGTCGGCGAGGTGGGCGAGCTTCACGGGCGTGGGACTCGCCTCAATGCTCCGTCATCTTCATCGTCGCCTCCTGCTCCATGCTCATCGCCATCGTCTGGCCGCCGAGCGCCCCGCCCTTCATTTCCATGTGCATCGTGCCGCCCATCGTCGTCCGCAGCGGCGCTCCCTGGCGCAGCGAAAACACCTGCTCGCCGGTCATGGTCCCGGTGAAGCGCAGCTCGACGGTCTGTCCCTGGGCGGGGACGCTGATGGGGTCTTTGGGGAACGTCGTCGCGACGCTGAGGACCACGCTGGTGTCCGCACCCGACACCTGGACCTCCCTCACGGTCACCTTGGTGGAGGTCTGGATCGGGCCCGCGCCGGGGATGTTGCCCATCGGCAACTCCATCTGGATGTCCCACGAATCCCCCGGACCGACCGGGTGGTCCGGGAACGCGAAGGCGAGGTTCTTGAGGCTGCCGGTAATCTGATCGGACATCGACGGCGGCAGGCCGGGCGGTCCCGAGAAGTCCACGTGCTGCACCCGCATCTGGTCGTCGTAGAGCACGGTGCTCTTCATGCCCCGCATCCGCTGAAACGCCTGCTCCATCATGGCCCGGGGCAGCATCGGCGACTCGGCGGTGATGGAGTCGAACGTCATCGTCACCTGCACCTTCCCGTCGGAGGGCTCCCCCACCTGCTGGGTGAAGAACATGTGCATGGTGAGCTGCTGCTCACCCATCCCGGCCGTCGGGCCGCTCTCGAACTTGATCTTCGAGTGCTGCTCGAACGCGTAGTGGTAGACGGCGCCGGCGGGCGGGTGGTAGCGCAGCGTCACCTTGGGGCCGCCCGACCCACAGCCCGCGAGGACCGTGGCCAGAACAGCGCCGGCCGGAAGGATGCGACGAACTGCGGTCATGCGAGTCTCCTCCCTCAGTAGGGTTCGTCGGTGATCACGCCGAGCGGCGGCACGGCCGCGCGCTCGCGCGCCGCGTCGGGCGCGACGCGGCTTCCCAGCACCTTCCGGAAATACGCCAGCACGTCGTCGGGGCGGCGACGGCGCGTCTCGGCGAGGGCCCGGCGCACGTCTTGCTCGTCGCGGCCGTCGACCAGGTCCCGCACCGCGTTGGGCCGGACGGCCCGATCGAGCCGCCACAACTGCCGCGCCACGGCTTCCGCGAACGGCAGGTCCGCGGCGGGGGCGAAGCGCTCGACACCGTCGCGCCCGCGCAGGACGGGCGGGCGCGGGAACCGCACGAAGATCGGCTGTGTGAAGTGCGGGTGGCGCACCATCAGCTCGCCGACCGGGAGCGTGGCCAGCTTGATCTTCGTCGCCGGACTGAGCACCTGGTACGCCGGCGTCGCCAGCTCGTCCATGTCCATGCGGCCGTAGATCTGGCTGCCCGCGTTCCCCACCACCCGGCGGTGCACCTGGGAGCGGAACTGCTCGGCGCCGAAGAGCACGAGGCCGAGGTAGCGGCCGCGCTCGGAGATGTCGAGCAGCATCTTCTTGACGTACGTCTCGGGGCCGTCGGCCGGCGCGTACTTGTTGAGCTCGTCGACGAACACCACCACGGCGTCCACGCCGAGCTCGCGCCGCTCCAGCCCTTCGCGCAGCCGCGACACCACGCGGGCGAACACCAGATCCTGCCCCAGCGGGTCGACGTTGGCGATGTCCACGACATAGACGGTGCGGTCTTCGAAGGCGCCCCACGGCAGGTCGCTCGACGGGCCGTCGTCGGTCACCAGGCCCTTGCAGCGCGTCGACACGTTGGAGAGGCGGTTGCGCACCTTGCGGATCGTGGCGACGTGATGCGTGCGCCACATGTCGCCTCGGCCGGACAGCTCGAGCGCGTCGAAGATCGCGCGGAACAGCCGGTCCAGGTCGGCGAACGTCTGCACGCGATGATGCCCGGCCAGCGGATCCTCGAAGTCGCGATTCAGCACCCGGTCGGCGAGGAAATCGATGAAGGCGTCCGCCTTGGCGTCGATGTCGTCGCGGTTGAGCAGCACCTCCGCGAAGTCGAGCACCTCGGCGAGGCCCCAGACCAGCGGCTCGACGTCTCCCACGAGGTCGGGGTGCGTGCGCAGCGTGTTGAGGTTGACCCCGTCCCCCTTGTACGGCGCGAAGTAGCGCACGCGCTCGAACGGCCGCGGCGCCACGCCGAGGCGCTCGTAGCGCCGCAGGTCTTCGTCGTTCACATCGCCGGGCTGATCGAGGAAGCAGAGGTCCGGCCCCTTGACGTTGAAGCACACCGCGGCGACGCGGCCCTTGTGCGTTGGGAAATGCTCGAAGATCGAGCCCAGCAGGAACTCGACGGCGCTCGTCTTGGTGGCGAGCCCCGACACGCCCGACAGGTTCAGGTGTGCCGCCTCGGGACCGAGCAGGAAATCGGCGTCGAGGTAGACGGGGGCTTCGAGGCCGCCGGACGTGTACAGGCCCACGGGAATCCCGGTGGGCTGCGCCCCCGTGAGGTAGGCGTCCATGCGCAACGCCTGGGCGACGTCCGCGTCGGTCGCGACGAACACGCGCGCCAGCGGCACCGGCTGCAGCGGCTCCTCGGGCACCTGGCGCAGCACCGCCGCCGTCCACAGCCGGATTTCCTGTCGCACCGTCGGGCTCTCGGCGGCGCGCACCGGATCTCCTTCCGCGCCGACTACGTCGTGCAGCGGCGTCTGGAGATCGGAGTAGGCGAACCCGTCGGTCACGACGCCGTAGACGATGCGACCCACTCCCCTCTCCCCACTCCCCACGCCTTCTTCGACTTTCACGATCGCGCCGATGCCGATGCTCGTCTCCACCGCCGTCCAGAAATGGAACTGGTGCGGCGTAGCGGGTTTGAGCTCGGTCGCGACGACGCGGCCGATGGGCGCTGGCCGGCTCTTGTCGATCACGTCCCCGTTCGCGGCAGGCGGGAGCCGGACGCCGGGAGGAAGTCCCGGGGCGCGCGGCTCCGCAGGTAGGTCTCCACGTCATGTATAGGATACAGCAGACGGTCCCAGCGCGCGTCCGGGGTCGACACCGGCGCCCGCTCGCCGAGCAGCCACGCACTGACCCCGCCGGCCCCCGCGATCGTCTCCGCCGCGGCTCGGGCCTCGACCCGCAGCAGCCCGTACAACAGGTCGTTCCCCTCCCACGGCCACAGCCGCAGGTACCACGAGTACACGTCGTTGCGGGCGTGGCCGCCACGCGCCCGGAACACGCTGGTGCGGTGTCCCGCCGCGAGCGTCAGCGCCCGGCGCAGCGCCTCGCCCTCGAAGAACTGGGTGCCGAAGCTCTTGATGACGCCCAGCGCGCGCGGGTGGGCCGCGAGCTTCCCCGACACCGACAGCAGCCCGTCCACGATCAGCCACTCCGGCTCCCCCAGCGCGCGCAGGGCCCGCTCCGCGACGGCGCGCTCCAGCGTCTGCCGCGCGCCGTCCACCGCGCGTCGGGCCGCCTCCAACACCGGCCCGGGCTGCGATGGGGCGAGATCGGGCAGGTCTACGACCTCGACGTGCGCCTCCAACGCCGCCCGCTGCTCGCGGCCGAGCGCGGCCAGCGGCGCGACAGCGAATTCGCGCGCCTCCTCGAGCAGCGTGCGCAACCGCCGGTCCGCGCCGCGGCGGCGCACGGCCGCCGCCACATACGCCCGCACGATCGGAACGACGCCGTCGTAGCCCACGACCCGCCACTGCTGGATGCCGTCGAGGAACGCCGCGAGTGGAGCGGCCGCCGGACCGGGAACGGCAAGGGTCGCGAGCTCCGCACCTTCCACCACGTCCGCGGCGGCGCGTTCGACGGGCTCCTGGTCGAAGCGGCCCTGGCTCGCGTCGGGGACGAACGTCGCCGGCGTGACTCCGGCCGCGAGCAGTGCCTCGATCCACGGGCGCCCCATCAGCGCTTCCTCGCCCAGCCGAGGTACGTGACGCTCAGATCGTCGGCGAGCGCGCGGCGGCCGCTCTCGTCGGCGCGCACCACGCCTTTCATCTCCTGCACCGCCAGCCGCTGCGCGTCGAGCGCGGCGCGCAGCTCCTCGGGCGGCAGGAAGCGACGGAACTCGTGGAACCCCTCGGGCATCGTGTGATCCACATACTCCTCGCGCCAGATCAGCTCGAGAAACGCGGCCGGGGTGCGGTTGTGGGTCAGGAACCCCAATCCACCGCCGGGCCGGAGCACTCCCGCGATCCCCTCGAGCGTGCGTCCCAGGTCGTCGACGTGCTCGAGCACGTCCACGGCGAAGACGAGGTCGAACGGTGGTTGCAGGTCCCAGGTCGCGAGCTGTTCCGCCGCGCCCACGCGATACTCGATGCGCAGGCCGCCCTCCGCGGCGTGGCGTCTGGCGACCTGCAACGACTGCTCCGATGGATCGAGTCCCGTGACGATTGCCCCTTCCCGCGCCAGCGCCTCGGCGAGAATGCCCCCGCCGCAGCCCACGTCGAGCGCGCGCTTCCCTTTGAATCCCCCGAACACACCCCGAAAGTAATCTACCCGGACGGTATTGAGCTGGTGTAGTCCCACGAACGGCCCCGTGGAACCCCACCAGACATCGGGGACCCGCTCCACCAGCCGCTCGTACTTGGCGGGCTCGGCGAGTCCCTCGACCCGCGGCAAGGTGTCGCTCATCGGCCCACCTTCACGCCGACGACCAACCCGTCGCGGATCGGCGCCACGGCCGCCACCACGCGCGGGTCGGTCGCGGCGAGCCGGTTGAAGGCGCGGACCCCCTCCGCCTGGGCCGAGTGGTCGTTCGGATCGACCACGGCGCCGTGAAAAAACGCGTTGTCGCACAGCAGCAGTCCGCCCGACCGCAGCAGCCGGACGCTCCACTCGAAGTATTGGGCGAGCGGCTCCTTGTCCGCGTCGACGAACACGGCGTCGAACCCGGGCGCGAGCGTCGGGAGCACGTCGAGGCACGCGCCCTCGATCAGCTGGACGCGGGACTCGAGGCCCGCTTCGCGGTACGCCTGGCGGGCGAGCGCCGCGTGCCGCGGGTCCTTCTCGATGGTGACGAGCCGCCCGTCGGCCGGCAGGGCGCGGGCGATCCACACGCCGCTGTATCCGCCCAGCGCGCCGAGCTCGAGCGCGCTGCGCGCGGCGCTGGCGCGCAGCAGCACGTGGATCAGCTTGCCTTCGTCGGGCGAGATGTGAATCGGGGGCAGGTGCTGCTCGGCGTGTCGCGCGCGGACGCGCGCGAGGACGGGGTCTTCGGCGGCGAACAGCTGCTCGACGTAGCGTTGCAGCCGTTCGTCGTCCACGACTAGGCGGTCGCCTCCACGTTGGGGAACGGGGGCACCTCGAGCAGCCACAGTCCCGCCAGGCGTGACTGCTTGTCGACGTCCACGAGGAGGTGGTCGGCCACCCGCACCGCCGTGGCCCGACGCTGCCGGCCCACACGGATGTGGAACACGGACTCCGCCTGGTTCTTCTCCACCGTGAGCGCCGTGTCGACCTCGACCGCGGCGACGCCAGGCTGGGACTGGCGGGATGGGAACACGACCCGACCTTCCGTGGGGGCATCGGGGACCGGCAGCACGTCCACGGTGCGGATGTCGTCGGGCCAGGTGACGACGTCCAGCCCGCGCAACGCGCCGCCCGCGACGTCGAGGACCACGAAGGAGCCGTCCGCGCCTTCGAGGTCGACCGTGCCGTTCATCCCCGTCGCTTTACCGACGCCCTTGCAGGTGACGGAGAGGATGTCGGTCTCGGGATCCCAGCGGTACGAGACCTTGGGGAGCTTCCCGTCCAGCGGGGCAATGCGGGCTTCGAACTGCATACGGGCGATACGACCGGGCTGTGCGGAGGGCGGGAAATATAGCGCGGGGCCCGGTGGGAGTTAGTCCCCCAGCTTCTTCGCGAAGCTCACGATCCGGTCCAGTGCCCGCTCGATGTCCGCGGTCGCCGCGGCGTAGGACAGGCGCACCCAGCGGTCGTCGCCGAACGCGGCCCCGGGCACCAGCGCCACCCCTTTCTCGGCGACGAGCCTGGTGCAGAACGCCGTCCCGCTGATCCCGCCGAACGAGTCCACGCGGAAGAAGAAGTAAAACGCGCCCAGGGGCTCGACGAACTCGACGCCCGGCACCGCCTGCCGGAAACGCGCCACGACCAGGTCCCGGCGGCGCCGGAATTCGGCGACCATGCGCGCGACGTCCTCCTCGACGCGGGAGTCGGACAGCGCCGCCGCCGCGGCGTATTGCGCCGGGTGGTTGGCGCCGGTCGTGGTGTGCGACTGCAGCGCCGCCATCGCTTTCGCGACCGCGGCCGGCGCCAGGGCCAGGCCGATCCGCCAGCCCGTCATCGCGTACGCCTTGCTGACGCCGTAGATGACGATCACCCGCTCGAGGAATTCGTCGGGGAGGTCCAGAAACGAAGGCGCCGGGCCCGTCCCGTAGTGAATGCGTCGGTAGATCTCGTCGGCGATCACCCAGATGTGGCGCGCCTTCGCCCACGTCGCGATGGCCTTGAGTTCGCCGTGCGTGTAGACGGAGCCCGTCGGATTGCACGGCGAGTTGAGAATCAGGCCGGTCGCGGCCGGGAGCATGCGCTCGAGCTCGCGCACGCTCACCTTGAGCCCCCACTCCGGATCGCCGGGGATCAGCACCGGCCGCGCCCGCGCGAGGTGCACGATCTGTGGGTAGGAGACCCACGCCGGCGCCGGAATCGCCACCACGTCACCCGGGCCGAAGACGGTGAAGCAGGCGTTGAACAGCGACTGCTTAGAGCCGTTGGAGACCACGATGTGATCCGCGTTCACCGGCCGGCCGCCGGCGAGCAGCGACAGGTGCGTGGCCGCCGCGGACCGCAGCTCGAGGATGCCCTCGTTGGCGGGGTACTTGGTCTTGCCCTCCCGGATGGCCTTGATGCCGGCGTCGGCGGGGATCGCCGGGGTGGCGAAGTCGGGCTCGCCGGCGCCGAGATCGATGACGTCTTCGCCGGCCGCGCGGCGGCGCTTGGCCTCCTGCGACACCGCGATGGTGGCGGACGTCTCGAGATGCTGGAGGTTGACCGAAAGACCGGCAGTCACGGGCGCAGGGCTCCGTAGCGCCTCAGCACGGCGCGGGTGGAATCGAGCGGCAGCGCGGGCACGGTGCCACGATAGCCGCGCACCGTCTCCGCGCGCAACAGGGAATTGTAGATCGCTTCCTCGGTCGCCTCGATGACGGCTTCGAACAGCGGGGACATGGCGTCGTTGCGGACGACGACGATGGTGTCGGACAGTCGGACGGTCGGACTGACGGGGCCTGCCCCGAGCGAAGCGAGGGGGCGGACGGTCGAGAACGCGATGACGTAGTCCCCCGAGCCGTTCGAGAAGCTCGAGCCGGTGCGCGCCAGCCCCGCGAGGGCGCGGCGGCCGAGCCGGTCGAGCTGGCGATGATCGAGCGGCGCATCGGTCGCGACCACGATGATGATCGACCCATCTGCCCCCGTCCCCACCGCCCCCCGCTCACGGTACTTGCCTAGCTCCTGCCCAACCGGGGCTCCATTGATCGTCAGCACCCCCCCGAAGTTCGATTGCACGAGGACCCCGACCGTCCAGGCCCCGAGGGCGTCCGGGAGTCTGCGGCTCGCGGTCCCGATCCCGCCCTTCCACCCGAATGCCACGGTCCCCCGACCCGCCCCCACCGCGCCCTCGGTGACCGCGCCGCCCGCCGCCGCCCGGATCGCCGCCAGGACGTCCGCCTCGCTGACCGGGCGCGCCCGGATGTCGTTCAAAAAGCCATCGTTAGTCTCGGCCACGAGCGGGTTGGCCGAGCGCACGTCCTCGTTGCCGGGAAGGCCGAGGAGGTAGGTGAGGACGGCGTCGGCGGCGCGGGGGACGCACAGCGTGCACGTGAGCACGATCGGCGACTCGAGCTCGCCGAGCTCGTTGACCTGCGTCGAGCCCATGAGCTTGCCGAACGCGTTTCCCACGACGACCGCGGCGGGGACCTTCTCGCGGAACACGTTGGCGCCCGGCGGGAGGATCGCCGTGACGCCGGTATTGATCGAGTCGCCGCGGGCGATCGTCGTGTGGCCGACGCGGACGCCGGCCACGTCGGTGATCGCGTCAAGGGGGCCCGGCGGCAGCACGCCCACGACGATTCCGAAGTCGCGCGCCCGGGGGCGGGGGGCCTGGGCGAGGAGCGGCCCGGCGGCGAGACTCAAGAACAGGAGCGGGCGCAGTT
>WNEY01003798.1_pt1 | contig 11398 bp, 8 predicted proteins | sample 5400531 | NCBI WGS metagenome assembly WNEY01 (sample SAMN13153338, study PRJNA577476) | soil metagenome | isolation source: 200 cm saprolite under Douglas fir tree site 1 | place: USA:California | collected 2015-04-18
CCGACGGCGGCAGCAACCAAGCCATCGGCGCCGGTACCACCGCAGGTAATAGCGCGGGTATCAGCGCGGACGACCAAGCTGTGGGCGCCGGTACCACCGCAGGTAATAGCGCGGGTATCAGCGCAGAAAGTACTGAAATGTCCGAGCAGGAGCGGGTCAGGGTCGGCAAGATGGAGCGGCTCAAGTCGGCCGGCCTCGAGCCCTATCCCGTCGGATATCCGCGTACCGATACGATCGCCGCGATCAGGCAACGGCACGGCGACCTGGCCGCCGACACCGCAACCGGCCACCAGGTCGGGGTAACCGGGCGGGTCATGCTCTACCGGACGGGCGGGAAGCTATGCTTCGCGACGATCAAGGACGGTACCGGCGAGATCCAGATCATGGTCTCCCTTGACCGCATCGGCGCGGACGCGCTGGCCGCCTGGAAGTCCGATGTGGACCTCGGTGACCAGATTGGGGTGACCGGCGAGGTCATTACTTCGCGCAGCGGCGAGTTGTCGGTGCTGGCCGGCTCGTTCGCGATCACGGCCAAGGCCCTGCGTCCTCCGCCGGACAAGCACTCTGGCCTCACGGACCCAGAATCACGCCGCAGGATGCGTTATCTCGACCTGATCGTCAACCCATCGGCTCGGCAATTCGCTGAGCTGCGGGCGGCGGTTACCCGCGCGATCCGTGAGGAGTTGCACCGCCAGGGGTTCCTTGAGGCCGAGACGCCGATGCTGCAGGCCTTGCACGGCGGCGCCAACGCCAGGCCGTTCGTGACCCACATCAACGCCTACGACATGCCGATGTACCTGCGGATCGCGCTCGAGCTGTACCTCAAGCGGCTAGTCGTCGGCGGTATCGAGAAGGTCTATGAGCTCGGGCGGAACTTCAGGAACGAGGGTGCGGACTCGACGCACAACCCCGAGTTCACGATGCTGGAGGCGTACGAGGCCTACGGCGACTACCGGACCATCGGCGAGCTGACCCGCAGCCTGATCCTGCGGTCGGCGCAGGCGGGTATTGGCGGCACGGTCGTGCGGCGTCCTGACGGCTCAGAGCACGACATCAGCGGTGACTGGCCGTGGGTCGGCGTGCACGAGGCGATCTCGCTCGCGCTCGGCGAAGAGGTGACGCCGGATCTCGGTGTCGACCAGCTGCGCAAGCTGGCCGGCCAGGTGAATATCGCTATCGAGCCCTCCTGGAACGCCGGCCAGGTCGTGCTCGAGTTGTATGAGCGCCTGGTCGAGGCCCGGACCGTGGAGCCGACCTTTTACCGGGACTTCCCGGTGGAGGTTTCCCCGCTAACGAGGGCGCACCGTAGCGACCCAAGGGTGGCCGAGCGCTGGGACCTAGTCGCCTTCGGCGCGGAGATCGGCACCGGCTACTCCGAACTGGTCGATCCGGTCGAGCAGCGGGCCCGGCTGACCGCTCAGTCGTTGCTGGCGGCCGGCGGAGACCACGACGCCATGCAGCTCGATGAGGACTTCCTGCGGGCGCTTGAATACGGCATGCCGCCCACGGGCGGGATGGGCATGGGGATCGACCGGGTGCTGATCATGCTGACCGGAGCATCGATCAGGGACACCTTGCTGTTCCCGTTCGTCAGGCCGCAGTAGCGCTGTGCTAGCCCAGGGGACGACCCCCTGTAACCCCCGAAGTAGTCAGGCCCCGGGGGTGACCCCGGGGCCTGACGAACGGTGTCGGGCTCAGACGATGCGTACGGCGCCGACGTAGGCGCTCCAGTAGACCGGCTGGACCTGGACCGGCTGGCCGGTTTGTGGCGCGTCTACCATCAGGCCGTTGCCTACGTACATGCCGACGTGGCCGAGGTCGCCGAAGAAGAACACCAAGTCGCCGGGCTGCAGCTGAGAGCGGGAGACGTGGACGCCCTCGTTCCACTGGTTGCCGGTGAAGTGGTCAAGCTGGATGCCGACGTTCTCATAGGCCCACATGACCAGGCCTGAGCAGTCGAACCTATCCGGGCCGGCCGCACCCCAGAGGTACATGTCCCCGACCTTGCTCAGCGCCCAGCGCAGCGCCTGCACGCCGACGGAGTTGCCGGTCAGGTGGATGTCGGGGTAATGGCCGGTCTGCTGATAGACCACCATGGCCCGGGCGTAGACCTTGCTGTTGAGCACGGTCTCCTTGGCCTGGATCTTGGCGACCTTGCCCTTCATAGCCGCGGTCAGCCGCTTGGCTTGCTTCGCCTCTTCGACGGCCATCTGACCGGCTCGCTTGGCCGCCGCGCTGGCCGCCAGCACGAGGCTCACCTTGTGGCCATTCTGCTGCTGCAACTCGTTCAGGATCGACGCGCGGTCGAGCATGGCGTTCGGGTCGTGGCTCTCCAGCAGTTCCAGGGTGGGGTTGACGCTGCCCGCCATGTATCCGGCGGCGGCGATGTCGGCCACCGATGACTCGGCGATCGCGAGCAGGCGCTTGTCCCTGGCCTGCGTGAGACGGGCGACCTTCAGCTGTGCCTTGGCGGCTGCCAGCTGGATCCTCAGCGAGTCGTACTGCTGGCCTAGGTCGTCGATCTCGTTGGCGAGCTTATTCGCCCTGGCGAGGAGCACCTTCAGTGGAAGATCGGTTCTGGCTGTCGCAGCCGACCCGGCAGCGCCAGCGGACGAGCTGGGAAGCACCAGCCCTGCGGTCGCTGCGATCGTCATGGCCGTCACGAGGCGGCCTGCGGTCAGGGCAAACCGGGTTTTTCGGCCTGGCCTGGCTTGGCGCCTGGAGTGCCTACCAACCGGCGAGCGCTCCACGTTCGCGCTCCTTTCCATAGGCCAGCCCCGCCTGCCTGAGCGGGCGCCAACGGGAACGAGGTGACAGCGGGGACATTAACCGACGGAAGTCCCGCGTGCACCGCTGATCTGAAAAGTTCCCCCTCGCACGCCGTCGATGAGCCTTGTTAAATCGGCCGGTAGATGCCGGTCTGACCTCATCGCTTGATCGGACTCGAAGGTGTTTGACCAGGTCAAAGTGGGCGCAGGGGCGGTTATGATGTCTCCGTGATCTCCCCGTGATGGCGCGGACGTTGTGCCTAAGAAACCTTCGCGCGCGAGGAGTGACTGAGTGGTAACCGATTGTGTGGCAATGGCTGAAAGTAACTAGTATGCCCGTCACGGTAACCACGCGACGCAAGGTGATTGCGTGCCGCAAGTTTTACTTGTCCCGGTACCGACCCTCTGAACATCTTCTGACTGCCGATCGAGCGCACGATCTAACCTCTAATCGTTCGGCTATGCCTAAAGCCTGCCGTGTGCTCAGGGATTTGTGTTCGGTACCGCGTTACGATCCGGTGCGTAGCGAAATTCGCTATCTATGGAAAGCTCGCGAAGGCTCCACTCGGCTGAGTTTACCTGCTCTCAGGTAAAGTTTCAGAGATGGTGTCACGCTCAACCCGAACGGGCGGCCAGGCGAAGACGGAAAGCCGTTTCGCTGAGACGACCAGGCTGAGCAGGAGGAGCGACTGGACGAGGCGCCTGCTATGAACAGCCGAATGCGCATCGTCCTGACCTCACCGATAGCTCTAGCGCCGACCTTTGGGCCTTTGGGCGCCGCCGCCCGGCCACCCTTGGGGTGCTGGCTCTGGCATTCGGCTCCGAGCATCGACATTAGCTCCGCGTCTCAGAACGGGCAAATAGCAGCGGACCGGCCGGCCGTCCTCGGTCATAGCTGGCGGTACGCTGGCAAGCGCGTGGCAGTGGTGAGCGCGCACCTCGCCGAGCTGCTCTGGGCCAGTAATCCCTGGTCGCGGCCGTAACCGCAAGCCGGCCTCGGCCAGCTGATTCCAGTCGGTCTATACGCTCTGACCTGGTATGCGGCCAGTTGGGCGCAAGGCGGGGGGCGGCAAGTCGGCGCTGCTGCCGGCGACGAAGTCGGAGTACCAGACGGGAGGCGAGTGCCGTGCTATCCGACCTGGCCGCACTAACTCCACCATTTTTGATGGCGGTCGCGTTCTTGGTAGCCGTCGGGGCTTTCCTTCGGCATGAGATGCGCGGGGGGAAGAACCGCGCCGAAGACGCATCTGACGAAGTCGAAGAAGCGAGCCGTACCGACGACTTGACCGACCGCCGCTGAGTTCTGCGCACGCTATCGTCTCGTTGATCGTTGCGTGATCAGCGAGACACGGCCTGTCGTTCACCCGCTTCGTGGCCGCCGCGTTAAGGACGTTCTCTCGCGATTCCGTGCCGTGAATTGCAGGGCCGAGGTTGCTGGTATAGGTTAAGCTACTTAAATAGGCAGTGGTAACAGAAAGGCTAACCGACATGGCCCAGAAGACAGTCGTGACCGTCGTCTGCGATCTCCCGCACGAAGGAGAGATCGAAGGCACCGAGTCTGTTTCATTCGGTTTTGATGGGAACGCGTACGAGATCGATCTCTGTGAGACGCACAGCAAGGAACTTCGCGAGAAGGTCGGCGCATTCGCAGATCACGCTCGGCGCGTTACCGGCGCGGTCCGCCGGCGTAAGGCTCGCACCGGCCCCGGCCGCGAGCGCAGCTCAGAAATTCGCGACTGGGCCCGCCAGCACGGTCACAAGGTCAGCGAGCGCGGTCGTATCCCGGCCTCGATCATCACCGAGTACGAAGCAGCTCACTGACCGGAGGTATTCAGTAGTTCGCCGGGGAACGACCCCGGGGACCCATGTAGTACTGGCCCGAGGGGGAGGTCGCCCTCGGGACCCCAACTGAATTGTCCCGGGGGGCGACCTCCGGGAACCCCGACTGTATTACCCGGGGGGCGACCCCCGGACCCCCGCAATGTTGGCTTCCCCGCCAGAGCCGCATCGGGGCCCGGTGAGTAGCTGCCGGTCCGCGAAGTGGCTGACGGCATACCATATGCCTTTATATGAGGTGTGCCGTCAGCCGCCCTGCGTTCGCTCGCGGCGTACCCGGGAACACCTGTTCCTTGCCGCAGGTTGGATGTGGATGAACGCCCCGTGGAAGGGGAAGGTTCTACAAGAGCACGGTGAGCCGTTTGGGTGAACGAGACGTTTACATAAGCGGGAGCATCGTAGCGGGAGCCTTGCCCGGCACGCGGGCTGGTGCGCGGCAGGGACGGGCCAATGCGGTCGCGGTCCCCACCGCTAGGTGAGGGAGCGACGATAATGTTCGAGAGGTTTACCGACCGGGCGCGACGGGTTGTGGTGCTGGCTCAAGAGGAAGCCAGGATGCTGAACCACAACTACATCGGCACCGAGCACATCCTCCTCGGTCTGATTCACGAAGGCGAGGGCGTCGCGGCTAAGGCGCTCGAGTCGCTGGGCATCAGCCTGGAAGCGGTACGCCAGCAGGTTGAGGAGATCATCGGGCAGGGCCAGCAGGCACCGTCTGGCCATATTCCGTTCACGCCCCGCGCCAAGAAGGTTCTCGAGCTCTCGCTCCGCGAGGCGCTGCAGCTTGGCCACAACTACATCGGCACCGAGCACATCTTGCTCGGGCTGATTCGTGAGGGTGAAGGCGTGGCCGCGCAGGTGCTGGTGCGGCTGGGCGCTGATCTGAACCGGGTCCGCCAGCAGGTGATCCAGTTGCTGCACGGCTACCAGGGCAAGGAGCCGGCCGCCGCGGGTGCCTCCTCGGAGAGCACGCCGTCGACCTCGCTGGTGCTTGACCAGTTCGGCCGGAACCTGACCGCGGCCGCGCGTGAGGGCAAGCTGGACCCGGTGATCGGCCGGGAGAAGGAAGTCGAGCGGGTCATGCAGGTGCTGTCCCGCCGCACCAAGAACAACCCGGTGCTGGTCGGCGAGCCTGGCGTGGGCAAGACGGCCGTGGTCGAGGGCCTGGCCCAGCGGATTGTCAAGGGCGAGGTGCCGGAGACGCTGAAGGACAAGCAGCTCTACACGCTTGACCTCGGCGCGCTGGTGGCCGGGTCGCGCTACCGCGGTGATTTCGAAGAGCGGCTGAAGAAGGTGCTCAAGGAGATCCGCACCCGCGGCGACATCATCTTGTTCATCGACGAGATCCACACCCTGGTCGGAGCCGGTGCCGCGGAAGGCGCGATCGACGCGGCCTCGATACTCAAGCCGATGCTGGCCCGCGGCGAGCTGCAGACCATCGGCGCCACCACGCTTGATGAGTACCGCAAGCACCTGGAGAAGGACGCCGCGCTTGAGCGCCGGTTCCAGCCCATCCAGGTCGCCGAGCCGACGATCAAGCACACCATCGAGATCCTCAAGGGCCTGCGCGACCGGTACGAGGCCCACCACCGGGTGACCATCACCGACGACGCGCTCGTCGCCGCCGCCCAGATGGCCGACCGTTACATCAGCGACCGGTTCCTGCCTGACAAGGCGATCGACCTGATCGACGAGGCCGGCTCCCGGATGCGCATCCGCCGGATGACCGCACCGCCGGATCTGCGTGAGTTCGACGAGAAGATCGCCGAGGTCCGTCGGGATAAGGAGTCCGCGATCGACTCGCAGGACTTCGAGAAGGCAGCCGCGCTCAGGGACACCGAGAAGCAGCTGATCGAGCGCAAGGACGCCCGCGAGAAGGAATGGAAGGCGGGCGACATGGATCTGCCCGCCGAGGTCAACGAGGACCTGATTGCTGAGGTGCTGGCGACGGCGACCGGCATCCCGGTGTTCAAGCTCACCGAGGCCGAGTCCGCTCGCCTGCTGCGGATGGAAGATGAACTGCACAAGCGGGTCATCGGCCAGAACGACGCGATCAAGGCGCTGTCGCAGGCCATCCGCCGCACCAGGGCCGGCCTGAAGGACCCGAAGCGCCCCGGCGGGTCGTTCATCTTCGCCGGACCCTCGGGCGTCGGCAAGACCGAGCTGTCCAAGACGCTCGCCGCCTTCCTGTTCGGTGACGAGGACTCGCTGATCCAGTTGGACATGAGCGAGTACATGGAGAAGCACACGGTCTCCAGGCTGTTCGGCTCACCGCCTGGTTACGTCGGCTACGAAGAGGGCGGGCAGCTCACCGAGAAGGTCAGGCGCAAGCCGTTCTCGGTCGTGCTGTTCGACGAGATCGAAAAGGCGCACCAGGACATCTTCAACTCACTGCTGCAGATCCTTGAAGATGGCCGCCTGACCGACGCTCAGGGCCGGGTGGTCGACTTCAAGAACACGGTGATCATCATGACCACCAACCTCGGCACCAAGGACATCTCCAAGGGCGTCTCGGTCGGTTTCGCCTCCGCAGCCGAGTCCACCGGCTCGTACGAGCGGATGACCAACCGGGTCCAGGACGAGCTGAAGCAGCACTTCCGGCCCGAGTTCCTGAACCGCGTGGATGACACCATCGTGTTCCATCAGCTCACGAAGGAAGAGATCTTCCAGATCGTGGACCTCATGATCGCGAAGGTCGAGGAGCGGCTGAAGGACCGGGACATGGGCATCGAGCTCACTCCGGCGGCCAAGAACCTGCTCGCCGAGCGCGGCTACGACCCGGTGCTAGGGGCCAGGCCGCTGCGCCGGACGATCCAGCGCGAGATCGAGGACAATCTGTCGGAGAAGATCTTGTTCGGCGAGGTCAAGGCCGGGCAGATCATCATGGTCGACGCCGAGGGCAAGGGCAAGGAAGGCAAGTTCAGCTTCAAGGGCGTGCCGAAGCCCGAGGAGGTGCCCGACGTGCCGCCGGCCGACCTGGCCGAAGCCGCGGGCGCGGCTCGCACCGAGGTGTCAGACCGTCGGCCTGAGGGGCGTAGCGCCTGAGGTTGATCTTTGGCCGGGGTAACTAAGACCCGGCCGGGAACGATAGCCGGGCGGGCAACCGTCTGAGCCAGTGCTAGAACGCACTGGCTCACACGGATGACCCGCCCGGCTGTTTTCTATTGCGGGCTCAACCCGGACGTAAATCGACCGGAATCATGGGTACGGTGGCCCGTATGGCTATCGCACGCTTCCCAGGTCTCGTGATCGACTGCCCCGATGCCGATGCGTCGGCGGCTTTCTACGGCGCCATGCTCGACTGGAAGATCGAGCCCGCTCCCGATTGGGTCGACGTTCGCTCCGACAACGGGCAGTGCATCTCCTTCCAGGAGGTCGAGGACTATACGCCACCCGACTGGCCCGGGCAGAAGGTTCCGCAGCAGATGCACCTCGACGTGGTCGTCGATGATCTTGACGTTGCCGAAGAGGCCGTGCTCAAGCTCGGCGCGACCAAGCACGAGCACCAGCCGGGAACTACGTTCCGGGTGTTTCTTGACCCGGCGGGGCATCCGTTCTGCCTGTGCCTGGATTGAGTCAGCCTAGGAGTCTCCTGGCAAGGCGATCAGGCCTGACGCTAGGCGCGTTGCCAGACCATCGTTAATCAGTCCTTCCAGAGTCGCGGTGAGCTGCTGTGGGTTCGGCCAGCAGAGATCAAAGGCGGTAGGCGGCACCGGGCCGCTTGAGGCGCGCAGGAGGGCCAGGAGGCGGCCTCGGCATTCTCGGTCGCTGCCGGCGTACGGCTTCGCCTTGCGCGGGGCCTGGCCCGCTGTAAAGCCGCTTTGGAGCCAGCGGCAGCTCTTGGCTACCGGGCACAGGTCACACGCCGGGTTGGTCGCGGTGCAGACCAGGGCGCCTAGCTCCATCAGCGCCACTGACCAGGTCGCGGCGCGGCGGTCTGCCTCCGGCGGGAGCAGGGACTGGGCTAGGGCCTGCTCGGCGACCGTGAGGGACGCTGGCGGGTACTGGCGGCCAGTGACGAGTCTGGCCAGGACCCGCCGGACATTGGTGTCCAGAACGGCGTGGCGCTGGCCGTAGGCGAAGCTGGCAATCGCCGCCGCCGTGTAAGAGCCGACTCCGGGCAGGGCGCGGAGATCGACGATGTCGGTAGGTACCTCGCCGTCGTGCTTAGCCGTGATGATCGCGGCCGACTCGCGCAGGCGCAGGGCGCGCCTCGGGTAGCCGAGCCTGTCCCACTGGCGGACGGCATCGCCCGGGGTTGACTTGGCTTGGGCGGCGGGCGTTGGCCAGCGGCTCAGCCAGTCGCGGTAGGCCGGAAGCACCCGGGCGACGGGCGTCTGCTGCAGCATGAACTCGCTGACCATGACCGGCCACGCTGCGATGCCCGCGCGCCGCCAGGGCAGGTCCCTGCCGTTGCGGGAGTACCAGTTCGTGATCGGCTGTTCGAGGCTTGTGGTCATGACGGGATCGATCCTGCCACGCCGGTGCCATCACGGCACCGCAGAAGCAACGAGGGCAAGGCCGTGCAACTCCCTGGCCTGCGGTAATGCGAGTCATGCGGCCCCGGCGAGCCGACCAGATACTCGGCGTAACCACTTGCATACTGACCGCATGGGGGGAAATTCGTACGACACCTACGGGGAAGGCTCGGCCAGCACGTTCTGGCGCCGACGGTTCATTGTGCTCGCGATCGGGCTAGTCGTGTTCGGTCTGGCCGCCTGGGGCCTGTCGAGCGCACTGGCGGTAACGCCAGCACCGGCCTCGCGAGCAGGCCGGACCGGTGGCTCGGCGCAGGTAGGCGGATCGCGGTCCGCGTCCAGTCATCGAGCCGGCTCCGGGCCGTCACGGTCGGGATCGGGCGGGGGCCGGTCAGGACACGGCCGCTCAGGGACCGGCCGGTCGAGTTCTGGGTCATCGCGGCCGGGATCCGGTCAGGGCCGGCAGGCGGGAAGTGGTCAGCCCACCGGCCCGGGATCGAGCGGTGGCCAGTCGGGCGGTGGCCAGTCGGGCGGTGGCCAGTCAGGCAATAGCCGGGCCTCGGGCGGCCAGTCCGGTGGTGGTCAGCCCGGGCGGGGCGCGGCCGACGGTGCGGGCAAGTCAGGAGCCGGTCAGGTGGCGGGCCACGGCACCATCCTGCCGGCCTTCTGCGGCCGTCGTGACATCGTGCTGAGCGTCTTCGCGGGCCAGACTCAGTTCGGGCCGAAGGATTCTCCTACCTTCGAGCTGAGCATCGTCTCGACTCAACCGGCCGAGTGCACGTTCAACATCGGCTCGGCCCACCTAGTCCTCGTGATCAAGGAAGGCCCGGCCACGATCTGGAACTCAGCCGATTGCCCCACCGGAACCTCAAGCCTCGACGCCGCGCTGGCGCGCGGCGTCCCGACGGTCGTAACGGTCACCTGGAACCGCAAGACCTCAGCGCCCGGCTGCTCCGGCCGAACAACGCCAGTGCCCGCTGGCGCCTACACGGCTTACGCCGAAGACGGCACCCTAACCAGCCAGCCAGTCCCCATCCGCCTCCGCTAACCCCGTCGCCCGCCTGGGACGGTAGCGCGCCGCCGCCCCCCAGCCCTCACCTAAAAGGCTGCCTAGGTTGCGGGCCGCGGCCCGCCGTCGGCGATCGCCAAGGGTCTAACCGTCTGAACCGCCTCGGTGCCCCACCGGTGCTGTTCCTTCCCGGGAAGCTACCGCCTCGGTGCCCTCCCGATGTCGCTATAACGACCTCGGTGCCCACCTGAGGTTGTTGCGTCCTGGGAAGCTACAACATCAGGGAGGCTCCGATGCTGCTTGGCTTGATCAGGATTCAAACAGACAGTTGATCTCTGAGCGCTCGCGAGTTCTGAAACTCAAGAGGCTCGCAGGTGCGGGGTGCGGGGTGCGGGGTGCGGGGTGCGGCTCAGGCGGCCGTCAGCAGCATCGGAGCCTCTCTGGTGTAGTTCGGTCCTGGGAAGCTACTACACCAGAGCCCCCCTGATGTTGCGGGCGTGACCTGGACACGCGGAGCCGGCCTCCCGCGTGATGCCGAACCGGTACCGCACGCCGGCCGTCTCCAGCCAGGTCTGGTCTGGCTCGATCCCGTGCGACGTGGCGAGCGGTTCGTCCGCACCCCCATCGTCGAACGTGATCTGGGCTCCGAGCCAGTAGTAGCTGGTGTCGATCAGGCCGCGCGGGCCGGTGAACGAGGTTCGCTGCGGCTGGCTCGGCACGTTCCGCCAGCCGCCGGGGATACTCACGGCGACCCTGGCGTCGCGGCGGTTCCCCGCCGCGAGCGCCGCGGCGACAGCGCAGGCCGAGAGCGGCAGACCCGCTCGGGCGGGATGAGCTCGGCGTAGTTGTAGCGTCGAGCAGCGAGGTGTCCGCGCGTCAAGCGGCGAACTCAGGATGACGCAGCACGTCGATCAGCAGGTCGCGGTTGATCACCGGACCGGCGATCGTCGCGGCGGCCAGCCCGGACGCAAGACGGCGAATGGCGGCCGGCCTGGTCGGCGCTCAGCTGATCACCTTCGCCAGCATGGCACCGTAGTGCGCCGAGACCACGCTGCCGGAAGTCATGCCCGCGTCCACCCGCAGTATTGCTCGGGGGACGACCCCCGAAACCCCCCGAAGAGAGTGGCCGAAGCGGGGGGGTGGTGCGCGGCCGGGGTGTAGCAGGGCCGGGTTCGTGGCGGCTGGGTTGTGCCGGGCTGGGGGTCGGCCCGGGGTTGTGCCGCGCAGAGATGGCGGCGGTGCGAGGGGTGCTTGGACGGGTGGGTTGCGGCGGCTTCTTGTGGTCGGGTGGTGGCGGCTTCTTGTGG
>WNEY01003799.1_pt1 | contig 11398 bp, 18 predicted proteins | sample 5400531 | NCBI WGS metagenome assembly WNEY01 (sample SAMN13153338, study PRJNA577476) | soil metagenome | isolation source: 200 cm saprolite under Douglas fir tree site 1 | place: USA:California | collected 2015-04-18
CGATCCACCGGCCGACGGCCAGGTTGGTGACCAAACCATGATCATCAGCGCCTGCTGCTCTCAGCAGTTGATGGCCACCGGAATGGGCTGATGGTCGTCGGCAAGGCCAATCCAGGCCGGGCGGTACTTGAGTAGATCGTCCAGTCTGCCTTCGCCGGCCTGAACGCGCTGGGGTAGAACGCCCGCGCGGGTCTGGCGGCCGCGTCTGCGCGGGTTGTGTCTGCGCGGGTTGTGTCTTCGCGCCCGGCCGGGGCCGGCCGCCGTGGCCGACCCCGCCGTGGATGCCGGTGACGGTCTATCTGGTGATCTTCGTGGCGGTGCTGGCGGTGTTGTCGCTGCTGTGCGGGTCGGGGGTGACGCTGGTGACAGCGGCCTTGGTGCGGATGGGCCCGTGGCTGGCCTTGACGGTGACCTTGATCTGGATGCGCCAGGCGGCCCTGGCCCTGAGGGTGCCGAGGCGGCAGCGCACTGTCGCGCCGCGGGTGCCGGCGGCCGGGCGGGAGCATGTCCCGCTGGCAGTGGCGGCGGCGCGGAAGGCGGTCCCGGCAGGCAGGTGATCGGTGAGCGCGGCGTGCCACGCGTCTGAGGGGCCGGTATCGGTGATCGTGACGGTGTAGGTGAGGGCGTGCCCGTGCCGGGCGGTGGCCGGCGCGGTGATCTTCGCGGCCAGGTCCGCGGCGGGGGTGACTGCCACGCCGAGTGAGCCGTGGGCCGGCGCGGTGACGGTGGCCGGTGACAAGGGGGTGATCTTGCCGGTCACGGGGCTGATCGCGAACTGCGACAGGGCGCCCTCGCCCTCGCTGGTCACGTAGGCGTTCTTGCCGTCGGGGCTGAGCGCGATCGCCTCGGGGACCGGCACGGTGCGGGCGGTGGACACCGGCCTGGCGCTCAGCGCGCCGGTGGCCGGGCTGATGGCGTACTGGGCGATGGTGCCGCTGCTCACGTTGACGACATACAGGTTCTTGCCGTCCGGCGCGACCGCGAGGTCGTGCGGGCCTTTTCCGGTGGCCACCGTCGCCGGGGACTTCGGGGTCAGCTTCCCAGTGGCGGGGTTGATGCTGTACTGCCAGATCGTGTTGGCGCCGGTGGCGGCGACGTACGCGCTCGTGCCGTCGGGAGCGATCGAAATCATCTGCGGGCCCAGCCCGGTCGCCATGGTCTGCACGGGCCTGGCGCTCAGCGCGCCGGTGACCGGGCTGATCCGGAACACCGAGACGGTGCTTGCCTTGGCGAGGCCGGTGCACTTGCTGCCCTTGCTGCCCTTGCTGCCCTTGGCCACGAGGCAATTCGTGCCGCTGACGAAGTAGAGGTAACGGCCGTCGGGGGCGACCTTGATGCCGATGGGGAATCCCGGGCCGGCCACCTTCCTGGGCGGCGTGGGGGTCAGCTTCCCGGTGACCGTGCTGATGCGGAACCAGGAGATCGCCTTACCGCTGGGAACGTAGGCGTTCTTGCCATCAGGACTGATCGCGATGAGCCCGCTCGGGACACCTGCGGTCGCCACTATCCTGGGCGACTTGGGGGTCAGCTTCCCGGTGGCCGGGTTGATGGTGTACTGCGAGACCGCACCGGCGGTGTTAGACAGGTTATCGACGGCGTAGGCGCTGGTGCCCTGCGGGCTGACCGCGATGTCGTAGGGGAACTCCCCGCTGGCCACGTTCGGGGGCGTGAGCGGCCGCAGCGCGCCCGAGCCCAGCGTGGCGAACTGGGAGATCTCGTTCGTTCCTCCCTTGCCGGTGACATACACGAACGGCGCCCCCGCCGGCGAACCGGCCGCTGCCGGCGAACCAGTATCCAACGGCGAGCCGGCCGCCACCGGTCCGGCAGGCCCCGTGCACCCGGCAGCCAGCCCGCAGGCAGTCACCGCCAGTGCCGCGGCCCGCCCGGCCCGCGCCATCCGCCTCACCCGGTCGCGACCGCGGACCGCGCGGAACATCACTGCGGCCCGTGGTCGTGCAGACTTCCACCTCACGTCAGGCTCCCATCACTTCCTGGCTGATGCAGCACTCCGAAGACCGGCCGGCCCAGCGCACCATGACGCAGCCGGACCTGCGGGCGGCTCGCCGGCCGGGGCGACGTTAACCGCACCACGCACGCCGACGCCGCGGACCTCCCCCGGCGAATCCGGGCAAATACGCCCGGGAGAAATGGCCGGCACCCCTGATCCTTCTCCGGGTCCCCGCACACTCTGCCGGTCAACCATCCGGATTCGGCGTGCGTGCCATGCGAACTCGATGTGAGCTGCCCGGCCGGCTCCACACGGACGCCGAGCGCCATCGATTCGACGCTGGACTGGCCGGATCTGGCGGCGATCCCGGAGAGCTATGCGACGGCCTGGCTGGCGCTGCACGGCAACCTGGAACTGGGCGCGGGTCAGACGCGACTGGTGCGGGGCGTCGGCGATGCAGGCGGTCGCGGTCAGGGGCCGGGTGTGCCAGGCCGGATTCCTCGGCGGGCTCGGTCCGGTCGCCGACTTCCTGCCGGCCTTTGATCTGCCGAGCAGCGTGCAGTTCAGCTTCTTCGGCAGCTTCGAGGTGGGGAGCCGGGCCTTCCCGATCTCGGCGGTCCCGTTCGCGGAGACCGTGATCGGCAGACCTTAGATTCGCCGATCGGCAAGCAGGCGGTCATTGACGACTTATTGTCCTGAGTACCTCTGCTCGGAAGAGGCACGGTCGGCCAAGCGCCTTATCCGGACCATGAGTGTGGCCGAGGGCACCACCTTTCCAGAGGCATAGGTTGACAGCCGCGACGCAGAGGTGCCTATCTGGGCAGCGAACTCAGCCCGGCCCAGTCCTGAACGCCGGACAGCTTCCTCGATCTCAGCCGCGACCGCAGCACGCTCGCTAGCCTCGAATCGATCACGTGCACGTGACAAAGCCAACCCCATAGCGTCCGCTATGCCATAAGGCCGCGAGTAACTCAGGACCTCTTCCACTTGCCGGGCGGTTCTCCCCCATGGATGAGCCCCAATCTCGGCAACTATCCGGTGCCAGTCCGCCAGGTCACCTCGCTCAAGAGCCGTCTGCACCGCTTCAGTAGGCCACTGCGAGACTGGAGCGCCTGGCGTAACGGTCAAATTGCGGAAGGCAAGTGCCACAGGCTCTACACCTCTGCTTCAAGCATTTCGGCAGCCAGTTGCCGACATACTGCCCGCACCTCACCCCAGTCGGTCCAGCGGACCGCTAGATTCCGGTATGCATCAAGTTCTCTCGCCACAGAGGCGTCCTTAGGGCGCGGATCAGCAAGCTGACGGACCAACTGCGCAGCCACGCCCCGGCCCTCGCCGTGCTGATCCGCGTAGTAATCATCAATCCCGGCCAAGACTGCAGCCGCCTCATGAAGGCCATAACGGTCCGCGAGCGCCGCCACATCGAGGTAGTCGCGAGTCTGATTTCGCCGAACTATCAAGAACCCCTTGACCCGAAGAGTCTCCTCTGCGGTAGGGACTGTAAGTACACCTCCCGAGGGCAGCGTGACCTGCGTCGTCTCCAGCGGCCTGGTGCGTATGAGCTGACGCACACCGGCCTCGATGTCCCCCAGTTGACCGAGAATGACCTTCCCGGGTACCACCCGGTTCGTCACCCATTCGCCGACCGATTCAAGAGCCTCAAGCACGACATCGAACCGGTCCCGCAAGTCGGCGAGCACATGATCATGATCGTAAGAGTCGCGGTGGCCTGCGTACAAGGCCGCGGCAGATCCTCCGACGAGAACCGCATCAGGAACCATCTGCTGCAAACGCGAGGCCGACTCCAGCACTGCCACCAACTCAGGGCTGGCCTCGGATAGAGAGTTTTCCAACGGGGAATCCTGCCCCGGACTCTTCCCAGCCATAGGTTCATGATATCAGATGTGATAACACCTGGCGCCGGTCTTCTAAAACGAGGTAGGTCGCCAGGCCGAGTTCGCCGAACGCGCATGCGTGAGCATGTTGCCTCGCGAATTGGCGGGGTTGAACGGCTCTCCACTCCAGGGTGCCGTCTCTGGGAGAGTGAACAGCTCAGCGAGCGGGCGGAGGGCTTCCTGGGGAACAGGGCGGATCTGTTCCTCGGCGATCGGTTCCAGGCTGAGCCGGTAACACCTAACGGCCGCTCTCGCGCTCAGCGACGATCTCACGCGGCGTCCGCTCCCATGGTTCCGGCGCCTACGAGGATGGCCGGGGTGAACTAGGGCACGGCGGTCTAGCATGGCAGGTGGCAGTCCCGCCGAGCAGGTACCACCCAGACAATGATGTCGCCTGAACCGGCTTGCGCGATCAGGGCGCCAGATCGGTTGGTGGGATGAATGCGGTATTCCGAAGCCGTTACACGGGTCGCCGTGCTGGCCGTCGCGATGGGGTTGATAGGCGCGGCGTGCACGTCTGGACCGTCACCATCTCAATCTCCGCGCCCGCAATCATCGGCCGTGTCGCCATCCGCGCCTTCTCTGCTGACTAAGCTCAATCTGCAGACCGAAGAACGCTTCGTTAACTTCCACGACGCCTCCAACCGGGCCGCCGTCGTTGTTCTTACATCCGCCCGAAGTCTGCAACCGGGTAAACAAGGCGCCGTGCTGACGGTGCGGAAGATCGGAAGCCTCATCGGTTCCTGCCGCCCGGGACACCCGGCGGTCGAGATCCGGCTTACCTACCGCGGTCCGGGGCCACCCACGGTCACGGAGATACAGAAGCCATTGGCGAGACCGGCCAGCCTGTACCTGTTGGGCTCGGCGCCCACTGCGTCACCAGTCGGAGGCAAGCAGCAGTTCCGCTTCTTCCAGATCGTCGCGGGCGGCGAGGAAGCCGACTTCACGCTCGCCTTGTGGGCGACACTCACGCCCGTGGCCGCGGGCTGCACGTTCTCCGCGAACGCTGTCCTTCGTATCCGGTGCTCCGCACCCTCAGTCGCGGTTCCGGCCTGCTCCTATGTCTTCGGGCGACATGCTTCCACGCACTCGGGCTGACAGTCTCTACGGCATCAATAGCATGGCGACGACTCCAAACGCGAGACGCCGCGTTGCTGCGCCATGAAGCCGCCCGAGTGCTGCCAGAGAAAGCTGTCCACGCGCATGGTGCAGTCCATTCACGCGGTGCTCAGAAACGCACTGGAATGCGCGATGCGCGAGGAAGTCATCCCGCGCAACGTAGTCAAACTGGTCAAGGTCACCACACCGAAGTACAAGGTCAACCGCGGACTCACCACCGTCCAAGCGCGAGCCGCCTTGCGCGCCGCCGCCGATCACCGGCTCTACTCGCTCTACGTCCTGGCGCTCTGCCTCGGCCTGCGGCGCGGCGAACTGCTCGGCCTGCGCTGGGAAGACATCGACCTGGACACCGAGAAGCTCGAAGTAGTCCAGACCTGCAACGAGTCGGCGGCCAACTTCGCTTCGTCAGGCCAAAGACCGATGACTCCGAGCGCACGATCCCGCTCCCCAGCTTCTGCGTGACCGCGCTCCGCGAGCACAGAAAGCGCCAGTTCGCCGAACGCTCGCAGGCCTGGCCAGACTGGGACGCCCACGGCCTGGTCTTCCCGTCCCGCCGAGGCACTCCGATGGAGCCGGACAATCTGCGCCGAAGCTGGTCAGCGATCCGGCAAACCGCCCACCTCGGGGCAATCCGCTTCCATGACCTCAGACATACCTGCGTGACGCTGCTCCTGGATCTCGGCGTCCCGCCGCACATCGTGCGCGAGATAGTCGGCCATTCCGACATCGAGATCACTATGACCATCTACGCCCACGTCTCACTTGACGACAAGCGCGAAGCGCTACGGAAGCTAGGGGACACTCGGATGACGCCGTTGTCGTCAGAACTGTCGTCACCACAACAAAACGACGATCAAGGAATCGAAGTATTCGCAGGTCAGATGCGGTGGTGGTCAGGGGCGGGGTCGAACCGCCGACCTTCCGCTTTTCAGGGGTTCTGTCGCGCCCGAAGCACTCCTCCGCGAGCTGAGCGCAGCGGCTGCTCACGAGCATAAGGCCTGCTCAACGTGGCTTCAGCTTACCTCGGCCACCGTGCCGTCGAGTGCCGGACTGTGCCGTTACGTCCGTGGGGATCTTGTGGGGATCTTCATCGCGGCCCGGACTTGTGGGGATTCTGTGGGGCCAGCACTCCTCGAAGGTACAGGCAGCGTTCTCGCGAGACCCGCCGGCGCCGTCCCTCGGCCATTCAGTGATGCGACTGACCGTAACCAGCCTTCTATTCGAAATCGCGCAAAACGCCGAATAGGAATGTCTAGTCGCCGATGGGTAATGGCCAGGTCGGTGCGCAGAATGCCCGCTCTGGCGCGGGCTGGGATCTGGCTTTGCTGGCCGGGCGGCACCCTGACGTGCCCGGCGTGGCCTTGATGACTAAAGCTGATCGCGCGGCGCGGTCGCCTGTCGTGTCCTGGTGGCGTTGCGGCCTTGCGCGGCGCGGCCGGCGGGGATGGCTCGTGCCGATGATCGCGGAGAGCCGTCCGGGGAGTTGCCCATCCTTGTACGTCGCCGTACAATACTGTTCATGGTGATGATGAGCGCCTCCGAGGCACGGGCTGCCCTGCCGGACCTGCTGTCGCGAGTCGAGGGAGGCGAGGAAGTCACGATCACCCGGCACGGCCGGCCGGTGGCCATCCTGGTACGCCCGGACGCGCTGCGCAGCCGCCGGGCCCGCGCAGCGGTCGACGGCGCCGAGGCGGTCCACCAGCTCCTCGCTGCCGCAGCTTCGGCGACGCCGGGACGCGAGGGGCTGACCGAGGCCCGGGCTGAAGAGCTGATCGCGGAGATCAGAGCCGGGCGCGATGCCAGGTGATCGACGCCTTCGACGCCGACGTCCTCATCTACGCCGCCGTGCCGGGCCACCCGCTCGGCCGCCGGGTAGCGGCCGTGATCGGCTCGGCGTCCCCGCGCGCCCCGGCCGGAACCGGCTCGGTCCTGTTGCTGCCCGAAGTACTCGGCAAACCGCTGCGCGACGGCGAGGCTGGCGAGATACGGATCCTTGCCGGCCTGCTGGGCCGCCTCGACCTGCGTCCGGCCGACCTGGCAACAGCCGAGCTCGCCACGTCCCTGTCGGCCAGGTACAGGCTGAAAGCCGCCGACGCGACGCATCTGGCCACCGCGGTCATCGTCGGCGCCGACCGATTCATCACCAACAATCAGCGCGACTTCTCTGAGACGATCACTGAGATCGACATCACGTATCCCGCCGGACTTGCCGACCCTGACGCCTGAGTCCGTCGTCCACCACCGGGCCGGAACCGACGATGGCAGTCACATATCGCCTGCTACGGCTCGTAGAGATCCTTGAAGTCCGCACTACGCTCCGCGCCATATCGAGCCTTAGGCATGCGGCTTTGATTTGACGGCCGTCACGCTGTGCGAGATACAGCGGCAGTCATGATCCGTGGTGGCTCGAACTGCTGGCCAATATCTTCAGCTCATGCGCGGATTCCTGGCTTTCCATCTGATCAGCGGTTCGAGGGGCCATTGGGGACCGAGGCATCCGTCGGCTCGGCCCGATCCTGATGATCTTCGGCACGCACTCGTCGCGGCTGGCCGCATACATTCGCTCCGGCAGGAGTCGGCCGCCTCGAACATGATCAGCCTCTGACAACGCATGCTCTCGTCATCGGTACCGTTTGCCCAGGTCGTGGTAGGTGGTCCTAAGTCCGTGCAGGCGGTGGCGGCGGTTTTCAAGACGCACTAATAGCGTGTCGGCTGGTGTCTCCCGGTACTTCTTGTGCCGTCTGGGCAGGTCAGCGCCGCTGATTCGTGCTGACTGGTTCCGCCTGATGTTTCCTCCTGCCACGCCGTCTGTGTCCATCGTGTGTCCATCGCCGGCTGCCCTGGGTCCACGTCAACTCGGTGTCCGAGCCGAACACCGAGTTGTGCGATTCTCGCCGAGAACACCCGCTGCACCCTCTGCACGAACCCGGCAGGAGACCCCGATCGCGGCTCAATTCTCATTGCCAAGCTCCGCGATGACCTCGGCGCCCACATACTGGGTCAACTTCCATGACCCGGCCAGGAATACAGAACGCTAGCTCGCGAATCGCGCAGCGTGTTCAACGCCATGAAGACCAAGGGCTGGCCCGTGATGCTCTCCTTCGGCGTCCAGGACAACCTCGCTGCCCACACGTGAGACCAGCCCAGGCCGTTGCCGCGCAGCCGCCACCTCTCAGCCGACGAGCACCGCCGGAGCCGCGAGCGGCGTGTCGGCACGTCTGAGCGCAGCGCGGAGTGGCAGGCACTGTTCGAGTAAGAAGCCTGATCGTGGACCACGCCGGACAACGCGACGAGCTCGTAGATAGTGCCGGCGCTGCGCTCGCCTGCGTGATGGAACACGCCAGCATCATCGCCGGTCATCAACTCTGCAGCGACCTCGCTGTCCTGTCCCGGACCAGCGGAGACCGGCCGCCTGCCGTCGTCGCGGCCTCCGGTGCCTGGCGGCGACGCAAGCAGCATCCAGCCGACCGCCCGCGTTTCATCGACACCCGGTACGACACCAGCCAGCTGCTGACTTGCCAGTCCCGGCGGCTCGTCGACATCTGCGCCGACCTCCAGCTCGACGTGACCCAGCCCGAACTACGAAGCACGTCCATGACCGCGCTGCATCGCCGATGGCTCGAACACCGCGATATTTCCGCGCGGGAGAAGATCACAGTCCTGAACCTGCGGCACTCCTTGTCCACCGCTATCGTCGCTGCCCGTGCCGCCGGGCTCGGCTGGTGGCAACCAGGCCTCCACGTGAACCGGCTCCTCGCTTCCGGACTGGGCTCGGAGTTCGACTGGCTGACCGATCCCCGATTCACCGCCTTGCTGGGAGAACCCGATGTTGCGTGACTGCGTCGTCCTCGCCGTCGAAGGCACCCATGCCTCCGGCAAGACCACCCTTGCACTTGCCCTGGCTGCCTACTACCGCGAGCGCGGCATCCACGTGGCCGTCGTCGAGGAACCCGCCCGGCATAGTCCCTTCATCGAGGAAATCGTCGTCCACGGCAAAGGCCAGCTCGACCTTGAAACCGAGGTCGATTTGTTCGCGGCCCAGCTCTCAGCCCAGCTCCGTGCCGCCCGAAATCACAAAATGATCATCGCCGACAAGACGATCGCCAACGTCATGGCCTACGCCCGGCTCGTGCTGCAGACCAGCCCGGCAGCCGCGAAACCGCCGTGCTCGACGCGATGAAAACGTTCTGCCAAGCCTGGGCCGGCTCCTACGACGCCGTGTTCTACTGCTGCGACCGATTCGACCAGCATCAGGCCGGCGACGCCTACCGGGCTAAGGTCCTCGAACTCCAGCCGGCCGCCGACCGGATTGTCCGCTCCGCCTGCGCAACAGTTGGCCAGCACGTCATAGACGTCCCGCCCAACATGCCCACCAGCGACCGCGTGAAATGGATCGCCACCCGAGTAACCAGGCTCGGCCTCACCGGCGATCTCGCGGCCGGTTCAGCCTGACGGCATCCGGGCCTAGGCCAGAAACCGCAGTTCATCCGTGCACCGGCCGTCGTAGTGAACGGGACTGCTGTCACGCTGAAAGTGGATCGCGAAGGACGCGTCTTCCTGATAGGCCCGCAGACCGGCCCATGTATAGGCCACCAGGTCGGCAGGAGGAACGACCGGATCTACCCAGAGCAGGGCCGAGTGCTTAGCCGGCTCGCGATTGACCGGCTCACCGGCCCACCCCGGCAGTGCCGCGAAGAACCAGCCCATCCTCGCCTGGCCGCCCGGCCCGCGATGATGAACCACTACCGCGCAGCGGACCTGCTCCGGGCTCAGGACGATACCGACTTCCTCCTCAGTCTCGCGGATCGCGGCCGCAAGGACATCCTCCTGGGCCTCGACGTGCCCGCTCGGCGGGCACAGAAGACCGGCAGCATAGGCAGCGTCCGCAGACCGGCGGAGCACTAGCAGTCGTCCCGCGCGCTCCAGCAACATGTAGGCATCGACCGGGTAGCCTTGGCGCTCCGCTGTCGGCATCTGCAGCACGGCGCGATTGTAGTGCGCCCGTCAGCCGAGAGCGGGAAGACCACCGTCAGAATTCTCGCCACTGGAGCCAAGGCGCCCGAGGCTAGGCGAGATGTTCAACCTCACGTGGATGGTATCGGGGTTGATTAGAAGCCGTAGCCCCTGGCGCCGCGCTTTGGGTATCACGCCGGGCAGGGTTGCGAACAGTGCCCGGTCCGCCCAGTTTACGTTCGGGCGGCGTGGCTGCCGCCGTTGCAGGACAGCGAACTGGTGGCGCAGGATCAAGATCTCGGCGGTCTTGCATGCCTCCTCACGCCGGGACAGCCGCAGCCACGCGGCCAGTCGCGTAATCAGGAGGAACACGAACCGCAGGCACATGATCGGTGATCATCGCGACCGGAGCGCCGGGCGGGCAACTCTGCTGGTCAGGGCCGCGGACGGGATTCTCGGCACGCACAGGAACAACGCAAATATCGGAGGCAACATTTGCGTCAGCGGGGTAAAGGTATTCCATACCGCTCACGGCCAATTCCACTACGAGGCGTTCTGGGATAAGAGCGGCTCGCAGCGCGACCTTACTGACGTCAGGCTTGGTTTTGGGAATGCTGGAAGACTTGGTGGGGAGGAACGGACTGCAGCAAAGGCGAGACGTTGCCTTTCTTCAACTTCTGGCTTACGCGGCTCAAGCATCCAAAGGACATTCTTTGGCGTCGCCACACTCCTCCCGACCAGCACTACGGCGTCACAGCCCTTAGCACCGCACTACTCCACCCTGAACCCACCTATTGGGGTGTGCCATTCCCCAAGGACGCCGTCTATCACTCTCAGCTATGGGCGTACAATTCACAGAAGGCAACGCCCTTCCCCGTCAACGGCGCAGGAGGCAGCTTCCCCCTGCTGACACCTTAGGCATCGAATTAACCCGCCACCCGAGCCAAGGCTGGGTGATTACCGACGAGACAAAGGCTAAGCGAATGAAGGATCAAGTCCGATTGCCGTTGCGAAGCGCTCAGCTTCGTTGGCCGACGGAACCAGCGACATGAGACAGGGTGCTCCGGGTCTGCGGCGCTGGAAAGTGCCGCGAGTGGCAGCAGCTCTCACGGTCGCGGTCCTAGTCGGCGCGCTCGTGACAGGCAGTGCTACGGCGAACTCGACGACAGGGCGCTCCAAGTCCGCCAACCCCGAAAATCACTGCACCCTGACGGCGACGACGGCCGACCCGGCAGGGCGGATGACGATCTGCGTTAGATACGCGTACGGCCGCAACGACATCGTGGACGTACGGGGCATGGAAGCTACATATCGATCTAAGCATGGCTATACGCTTCCATATTTTAGCTTCGTATTCCGCGCGGCAGTAGGTAATATCGCCGATGCCCATTTCGCTAGTCGCATGCAGCAATCGTATAACGTCAGAAAGTACGGCAGCGGTTTCCTCGCGCCCAAGAAGATGACCAGCATGCATTTCCATACC
>WNEY01003800.1_pt1 | contig 11397 bp, 13 predicted proteins | sample 5400531 | NCBI WGS metagenome assembly WNEY01 (sample SAMN13153338, study PRJNA577476) | soil metagenome | isolation source: 200 cm saprolite under Douglas fir tree site 1 | place: USA:California | collected 2015-04-18
CGGTCTGACGCTGCGCTATCGAACGCTGCCCGTCACCCCAGGGCGGCTGCTGATCGAGCGGCTCTCGACCAGCGCGCTCATCGACTTGCTGCAGGTCACGCCGGTGCTGATGCTGATCGCGCTGCGCCACCCAACGCAGTTCGGCTGGTGGCCGGCGCTCGTGCTGAGCACGGCCGCGGTGCTCCTCATTGGCAACCTGATGGGCGCTGTCGCCAGCACGCTCTCCGATTCACCAGGTGAGGTGATGCTGTACGTCTTCATCCCGCTGCTGCCGCTGCTCTACCTGTCGGGCGTCTTTACCCCGCTGACGCAACCGGCGCTGCTCGTCGTCTCGCACCTGCTTCCCTTCAGCTACCTGCACGAGTCAGTGCTTGGGGCGCTCGGCGGTCAGCCCAGCCTGCTGCCATGGGAGACCATGCTCGGAGGTTTCGGCTTCCTCGTTGGCGCCGCCGGCCTGACCGGTCGACTCGGGCGGCGTGTTCTCGAATCGGACTGACCCGTGATGACGATCGCGAGCATCCTCGCCAGTTCATATTCCGTCATCAATCAGCCAGCGATCCAGCTGCCCTTCATCACCAATCGCTGGGCGGTCGGCATCTTCTTCCTTATCCACATCATCTTTGGGTCGTTCACGATGGGTGCCCTCGTGCTGGGGCCGACTTATGAATGGATAGGCGTCCGACGCGAGGATCCGCGGTATGAACGGCTTGCTCGCTCACTGGGCAACGTCAACCTCAAGATCTTCAGCCTGGGCGCGACGCTGGGCGGGTTCGCCGTCCTTGTCGTCACCGCGTTGTACCCGACATTCTTCGTCACGCTCATCACGCTCTTCTTCTGGCCGTCAGTGGTGGCCTTCACGATCTGGTTCCTGACGCTGGCCGGCATCCTCCTCTACAACTTGCGTTGGGACCGCTTCCGGCTACGGAAAGGCGCCCACATCCTCATCGGTTATGCCACCGCCGCGACGGAGCACATCTTTCTCATCATCATCGTGGCCCTCGATAGTTATCTCCTGACGCCCCAGGCCGGCCAGGGCACGAACGCCTTCTTCAATCCCTCGTACTGGCCCGAGCTCGGCCACCGGTTCGTCGGCAACCTCTCCTGGGCTTCCTTCTTCGTCGCCGCCGTGGCCGCGGTCTATGCGGCCGCAAGCCGGCTGCCCGCCAATCGCCTCTATTACCACTGGGCGGCGCGCACCAGCCTGGTGGTGGGGTTCGTCACGCTCGTCGTCCAGGTGGTCCTGGGGGCGGTGTTCGTGGAAAGCATCAAGCAGGCATCGCCCGGGGCGTTCCACTACTCGCTCCAGGGACCCTTCGCCTGGCTCTGGTTGGTGCAGGCCACCTTCATCGCGATCCTCCTGGTGGGCAGCAACCTCTACTTCTGGCAGTCCCGGCCGACGGCGGCGGCGCCATTCCTGACCGGGCTCGTGGTGCTGGGCTCGCTCGTCACGATGGCACCGGCGGCGCTCTTTCCCAAGGGTTTGTTCTGGGTGCGCTACGTCGCGCTCGGCGCGGCCGTGCTGTTCAGCCTGCTGCACTGGCTCATCTCGCGGCCGCGCGCCCGCGCCAAGACCCAGGACCTGCGGCGATCGAGCCAGGTGACGCTCGCGGTGACCGGTGCCAGCGCCCTCCTGCTCTTCCTCCTCATGGGCGTCATCCGGACGACCGCGCGCAGCGACTACACCATCTACGGCGTGATGAAGGAGTCGGACAGCTACGGGATCTTCCAGGCCCCGTCCAAAGGCTTTTATCCGTAATGGGCGCCCTCCAGACATTCTTTTACCTCGCGCTGATCTCGGCCGTCATGATCGGCCTCACGCTGCTCTTCGTCGGCATCGTCGCGGCCGGCCTGGTGCGCTGGTTTCGCCAGGCCCACGGCCAGTCCCCGCTCACCTTTTGGCTGGTCGGCAGCGCCGTGACGGTGGTCCTCCTCTTCATCGTGCTGGGCACGGCCGGCGTCCTCTACGGGTTCATCCGCTATGGCGCATCGTGATCCGCGGCGGCTGAGCCGCCGTCAGTTCGGCGTCCTCGGAACCCAGGTTTCGGGTGCGGTCGTCGCCGTGCTGCTCGGCATTCCGATCATCGGCTTCCTCATCTCCCCGCTGTTCCGACAGCAGCAGGTCGTCTGGCGAAAGGTCGGCGACATCTCGGGCGTCCCGGATGGCGAGCCGACCAAGTTCGAGGTCGCCTTCCCGCAGGACGTGTGGACGACGGCGGAGGAGAACCTGGCTGTCTACGTGGTCAAGAGCGGCGAGAGCACCAGGGTCTTCTCCAACGTGTGCACCCACATGCAATGCCCGGTGCGCTGGGATGGCTCGCTGCACCAGTTCCTCTGCCCCTGTCACGGCGGGTTGTACGACATCAACGGGGCGAATGTCGGCGGTCCACCGCCAAAGCCCTTACCCCAGTACGTGCATCGCATCGACGGCACGACGCTCTTTGTCGAGAACCGCTTCACCGAGGAGATCTAGTGGGCCGCCGGCTCAGGGCCGCCTACGACTGGTTCGATGAGCGGACCGCGATCCGCAGCCTGCTGCGCAAGGGCCTCTACGAGGCGGTGCCGGTTCGCGGCGCCTGGTTCTACACGCTGGGGAGCGCGACCCTCGTGTTGATCCTGCTGCAGCTGATCACGGGCATCTTTCTCACCCTGCTGTTCGTGCCGTCGGTGACGGAGGCCTGGCAGAGCCTCAATTACCTCAAGGAGCACGACGCCTTCGGCTCCATCGTTCGGGGCATTCACCTCTGGTCGGCGTACATCCTGCTGTTCGTGATCGGCCTGCACATGGTGCGCACCTTCTTCTCCGGCTCGTACAAGCGGCCACGCGAGCTCAACTGGGTGACCGGCGTCGGGTTGTTCGTCCTCGTACTCGGGATGGCGATCACCGGCGCCTTCCTCCCGTGGGACCAGGCGGCCTACTGGACCGCTGTCGTCGTGACCAACATTCCCTTCTACACGCCGTTCATCGGGTCGTTCATTCGCGCCCTGTGGCGCGGTGCCGACACGGTCGGGCCGATCACCTTGAGCCGGACCTTCGGCATTCACGTGTGGTTGCTGCCCGCCATCCTCTTTCCGCTGATCGGCGCCCACCTGGCCCTGCTGCGCAAGCACGGGGAGTTCGGTTCGTACGTCAACTACCGTGGCGCATACCGCAGCCGCGAGGGCGTCGACGTCCCGCCGGCGCCCGCCCAGCGAACGATCGAGCCGCCGTATCCGGCCGCGCCGTCCGATGAGCTCTGGGCCGCGCCTCTGCAAACCGAGGACTTTTATCCCCATCAGACCTTCAAGGACGGGATCGTGTCGGCGGCGCTGGTCGTCGTGGTCTTCATCCTGGCGGTCGCGATCGGCGCACCGCTGGAGGCGATCGCCGATCCGGCGACGACGACCTACACGCCGGTGCCGGAGTGGTTCTTCCTGCCGCTCGATGAACTCCTCGTGCTGGTGCCGCAACAGCTGATCCCCCTCGTCCTCGTCCTGCCGACCGGCGGCGTCCTGCTGCTGCTCGCGCTGCCCTTCATCGATCGCGGGCCGGAGCGCAACCCGTTCGAACGTCCCGCCGTCATGGTGCCCGGCGCGTTCGCCGTGCTCTTTGTCGTCATCCTGACGCTGCTCGGCTCCGGCCGGCTCTTCAACCTGTGAACGCGCTGCTCGTCGTCATCGCTCCGGCGCTCCACGTCCTGGAGACGCAGCTGCCGGCACAGGCCCCGCAGGGCCGCAACATCATCGGCGCGCAGATCGCGATCGGCAGCTTGTTCTCGCTCCACATCCTGATCGCGGGACTCGTAAGTGGCGCCGCCGAGTTAGGACCGGCGATCGAGTTCCTCGGCTACGTGCGGCAGCGCCGCAGCTACGACCGCCTCGCCCACGGGTTGGGCCGTTTCATCACCTATTACTTCAGTGTTAGTTCCACGATCGCGATCCTGTTGATGACGGTGCTGCTCGTCGGCTTCTGGGGTCATTTCTGGACGACGATCGTGACGATTGGCTGGTGGCCGTTGTTCATCGAGGCGTGGACCTTCGTCCTGCAGGTCAGCCTCGCTTATCTCTGGTACTACACCTGGGACCCGCTGCGCGCCTTCAAGGGCGTGCACATGGCAATCGGGGGCCTGCTGGCGATCGCCTCCTTCCTGCAGGTCTACATGATCGACGTGATCGCCAGCTACATGCTGACGCCCACCAACCCGCAGAATCCTGTCCGCCTCGCGCTAAATCCGACGTCCTACCCATTAACGGTCCATCGGACGGTCGGCAACCTCGCCTACATCGGCTTCGCCTTCGGCGGCTTCTGCGCCATCCGCTACCTGCGGGCGAAGACCGCCGAGGACAAGCGCTTCTACGATTGGGCCGGCAGTTTCGGGTTGTTGTGGGGCGTCTCGATGACGTTGCTCCAGCCGGTGGTCGGCTACTCCTATGCCAAGGAGATCCAGCTGCACAGCTACGGCAGCTGGTACAAGATGATGTTCGGCTCGCTGAGCCCCGTCTTCCTCTGGCAGATCACCCTGCTGGGAATCATGCTCCTCACCGCCACCCTGTATTTCGCACGTCGATTACGAACCGACCAGGCGCCGGGGTCGGGGATCCTGAAACTGTTGTCGATTGGGATGGTGTTGACGACGCTTCTGGCTGCCCAGCCCTACGCCCTCGGCTTCTCCTATGAATCGGTGGCCGCCGCCGGCCTCAACCGTCCGTTCTGGGAAGGTGGCCTGCTCAACCCATTGGGGTCGATGATCCCCTGGAAGGTGCTGGCGCTGATGTTCTACACGCTGATCGCGATCGCGGCGGTGGTGTGGTACCTGCGCAGCCTGCCGGGAGTCGTCTGGGGAACCGCCCGCCGTGGCGAGCAGCGAATCCTGATGCTGATGACGGTCTTCACCATGCTGATGATGGTCACCATGGGCTTCATCCGGGAGAACAGCCGGGGGCCCTTCCTGATCTCCGGCGAGATGACGATCCAGGGACAGCAGAACGTGCAGACGCCGCAGACGACGCCGACGCCACAGTCCACTCCCTGAGGGACTCTTCCCCCTCCCCCGCTTGCGGGGGAGGGCAGGGTGGGGGCGACCCTACATCGCGCAGGGCCCGATCGGGACGGCGTCGGTCCGGCCCTGGGCCTTGTCGATATCGGGTTGCACCTCGGCATCGGTCAGGGCGTACGCCTGGCCCGGCTGGCTCGTAGAGGCAGCGAAGATGACGCCCACCACGTTGCCGTCGAGATCCACCAGCGGTCCGCCGGAATTCCCCGGCTGCACGTCGGCTTGCATGATCCAGATGCTCCGCACCACGAGGTTTTGTCCGTAGATGTCGCGGCCCTCCGCGCGCACCTGGCCGTTGACGACAGCGGGGCTCACCTTCTCACCGCCACCGCCCGGGTAGCCGATCGCTGCGCCCTGGGTGCCGGAGTGCGCACTCGCCTGGGTGATGGGCACCAGTGCCAGCCGCGGCACGTAGAGGATGGCGACGTCGCGCTCCGGGTCGAAGAGGACGACCCGGGCACCGAGACTCCGCCCGGTCGGATTCAGCACCGTCGTCCCCTGGGTCCCGGCCACCACGTGGGCGTTGGTCAGCACCATGCCGGGGCCGACCGGGAAACCGCTGCCGAAGACAATGCCACCGCAGCCGAAGCCCCGGATCTTCAACGTTTCCGAGGCCGCGGCCTGGATGCCGGGGGTATTGACCGAGGCGGGCAGCGGCAGGGCGGAAGGGGCAACCGGCTCCAGCCCGGAAAACGCGGCCGGAAAGTTGACGCCCGCAATGATCGCCTCGACCCGCGCAAGAAAGGCCGGCGGGCGGGGAAAGACGGAATCCAGGCTTCGCAGGATGGCGGACCGCTGGATGGCGCTCGACACCTGGGGACTGGGAACCCGGGCGAGGCTCAGCCCCAGGAACCAGGAGACCGATAGCAGCGCGAGAGCGGAGAAGATGGCGCCGGCAAAGCTGTCGACCCTTCCACTCTGCGGGCGCGCCAGCAGGCGGAGGCGGATCGGCTCGCCAACCCAGTAGCCGACGCTGCTGCCGATGGCGCCGAGGACGATCAGCACCAGCACCGCCGCCAGCGAACGGACGGTCGAGTCGGAGATTTTGAGCGCGTCCATCAACACCGGTGCCAGGGCGGCGCCGACGATGACGCCGACGACGAGACCGGCGTATTGAGCAAGGGACAGCCAGAAGCCGCGGCGATAGCCACTGCTGACGGCGAAGACGAGCGCCACCACGATGATGAGGTCGATGATGGTGAAGCGCATCAGGCGTAGACGCGAAGGTCGCTTCGAGGTTTACCGACACAGATGAGCGCGTAGCCCTCGGCGAGCTCCTCGTTGCTGATCAACCACGCCTCGGTCTGGTCGATGATGCCGTCGACTTTGACCATGCAGGTCTTGCAGCGGCCTTTTCGGCAATCGAAGGCCAGCGGGAGACCGGCCGCCAGCCCGGCTCCCAGAATGCCTTCGTTCTCAGCCACGTCGACGGTCTTCCCGCTCCTCACGAAGGTGACGTGGAAGGAGCGCGCCATCAGCGGCTCTTGATCGCCATGATGATGCGATAGAGGTACTCGCCGGCAGCCATCAGCACGAGCAACACGCCCAGCGCGACCAGTCGGGGCCGCAACCAGCTCCGATAGAAGTTGCCGCGCCAGGCGGGCCCGATCAGCAGGGCGATCACGACAGCGGCCGCGGCAATCAGCAGGACGATGCGGAACGCCGTCGACACCGCGATAGTCTACGGAACCTGAGCGTTCGCTACTCGAGGCCGATGACGTGCTTGAACTTGTCGAAAAAGCCCTTCTCGATGTGCTGCGGTTTGCCGCTGACGCCGCCCAGCTGGCGCAGCGCCTGCTTCTGTTCCTCTGTCAAATTGGTGGGAATCACGACCCGCACATAGACAAGCTGGTCACCGCGACGCCCGGAGCGTATCTGCGGGATGCCGCGGCCGTGGATTCGGATCGTCTTGCCGTACTGTGTGCCGGGCGGAATCTCGATGCGCTCCGGACCATCCACCGTCGGGATTTCCACGGTGTCGCCCAGGGCGGCCTGCGCTACGCTCAAGGGCAGCTCGTAGACGACATCGGTGCCGTTTCGTTTCAACGCCGAGTGCGGCTTGACCTGGATGACGATGTACAGGTCACCCGGGCCGCCGCCGCGAGGGCCCACCTCGCCTTCACCCGTGAGGCGGATCTGTGAGCCGCTGTCGACGCCGGCCGGGATGTTGACCCGCACCTTCTTTTCGCCGGGCCGGTGACCGCTGCCCACGCAGCTCCGGCAGGGCCTCTCGATCACCTTGCCCTCGCCGTTGCAGCGGGGGCAGGTGGCAACGTTGACGATCTGGCCGAAGATCGACTGCGTCGCCCGCCGCACCTGGCCGGCGCCACGGCACTGCGGACAGGTCTGGGGCGAGGTGCCCGCCTCGGCACCGCTTCCCTGGCAGACATCGCACGGCTCGGCCCGCGGAATGGTCAGCTCGCGCTCGACGCCGAAGACCGCTTCTTCGAAGGTCAGCCGCAGGTCGAGTCGAAGGTCGGCCCCGCGCCGCGGGCCGCTGCGCGCCCGCCCAGCAGCCGCCGCGCCGAAGAACATGTCGAAGATATCGTTGATGCCGCCGAACCCGGTACCGCCGAAGTCGAAGCCGGGCATGCCCTGGGTGCTGGCGTGGCCGAAGCTGTCATACCGCTGGCGCTTGGATTGGTCGCTGAGCACCTCGTAGGCCTCGTTGACCTCCTTGAAGCGGGCTTCGGACTGCGGATCGTTGGGGTTCCGGTCCGGGTGAAACTGGAGCGCCAGCTTCCGATAGGCGCGCTTCAGCTCTTCGGCGCTGGCATTCTTTGAGACGCCAAGGACCTCGTAGTAGTCCCGCTTGATCGCCATCAGTGCCGGCTCTCAGGCTCGCGCCGCCGGGCGTCGCCCGACGCGAGTGGCGCGCGACGTGCCAGGCGAGCGTTTGAGACGTCCGCCGCTCGGGCGGCCGAGGAGCGCAGAAATCGACAATGGCATTCGGCCGATCCGAGCGGATGAAACGTCAAGCGAGATCTGGGAGCCGACACTGGTGTGGTGCTAGGACTTTAACGCGCGAGGGTGAGCAACCTTGACCAGCGTCGGCCGGAGCACCCGCTCGTGAAGCCGGTAACCGGGCTGCATTTCCTCGACGATCGTGCCCTCTTCGTGCTCGTCGGTCTCCTCCCGGGCAATCGCCTCGTGCTTCAAAGGATCGAACTTCTCGCCGACGGCCGGAATGGGCGAGACGCCCTGCGCCTGCAAGGTATCCTCGAACTGGCGCACCACCGTCCGCAGTCCGTCGAACCAGTTGCGGTCGATGCCCTCGGGAGCATGGTCGAGGGCGCGGTGGAGATTGTCGAGGATGGGCAGCAGCTTGCGAAGCAGCTCCTCGTTGGCATACTGCGTGCGGTCGGCTAGTTCCTGGCGGGTGCGGCGTTTGTAGTTCTCGAAGTCAGCGGCGAGCCGCTGATAGCGGGCGAAGTTCGCCTGCGCCTCGTCACGCGCTGCCTGGAGCTCGGGATCAACGCGCGGCTGGTCCTGACGCGCAGCCTCCTGCTCCGCATCGACTACTGAGCTGGCCCTGGAGTCGACGATGCCAGGGCGGCCCGTTTGCCCGCCTGGCTCCGGCTGGTCGGGGGATTGGTGCTGGGGTGGCATGTCTTGTTTTTTACCCATTGACATAGGTGCCGAATCAGTTGCCGAGGTGAGCGAGCACGTCGGAGGTCGCGTGACTGACCAGCCGCACCCGGGCCACCACCTGGCCGTAGTGCATCCGGGTCGGCCCGATCACCCCGATCGTGCCCCGAACCCGATCGGCCATCCGGTACGTGGTCAACACCAGGCTGCATTCTCGCAGCCCGCTGCTGGTGTTCTCGCGCCCGATGATGATCTCGACGTCCTTCTCGAACTCAACCTGCTGCAGGATGCTCGCCAGCTGGGCGCCCTGCTCGAGCAATTCCATCAGCTCCTCCAACCGGCCGACCTCGACGAACTCCGGATGACGGAGCAGATTGCGCACGCCGTCATGCAGGACCACGGTCTGTCGCTGCGCCTGGTGAGTGGTGATCGACTCGATCAGCCGCTCGATGATCCGGCGCTGCTCAACCTTGTCCGGACCAAGCTGGTCTAACCGCCCCGAGAGCTCGTCGGCGGTCTGACCCTTGACCTTCTGGTTCAGCATGGCCGCCATCCGGCTCAGGTCGTCCTGGGACGTGGCCCGCTCGAGATGGACGACCTGCTGTTTGATGAGGTTGCCCTCCAGCACGAGGATGATCAGGACCGACTGCGGCTCGAGCGAGACCAGGTCGATGTGCTTGATCCGGGACTCGCTCACCTCGGGAGCCGTGACCAATGACACGTTCTCGGTGACCTGGGACAGCACCATCGCCGCCTTCTCCAAGATCCCATCGACGCTGCGGGGCGCGCTCTCAAATTCCTGCTTCACCGTCCGGCGGACCGTTGCCGACGCGGCCTCCGTGTCCATCAAGAAGTCGACGAAATACCGGTAGCCTCGGTCGGTCGGGATCCGGCCGGCCGACGTGTGCGGCTGCTGCAGGTACCCGGTGCCGACCAGGTCCGCCAGCTCGTTGCGGATAGTCGCCGACGAGAGCGCGATGAAGTACTTGGCCGCGAGCACCTGAGAACCGACCGGCATCCCCGTCACGGTGTAATCGGAGACGACGGCCTTCAGGATCTGCTGCTTGCGCTCGTCGAGCGGAGTGGGCTCCAGCATGGTTGGCAGTCTCGATCAGCGAGTGCTAACTCGGATTGTACCGGCTATTCTCGGTCCATGCCCACCCCCGTGCGGATCTACTCCGACTACGTCTGACCCTTCTGCTACATCGACTCGGTCGGAGTCGAACGGCTGGGGCGGGAATACGACGTCGAGATCGAGTGGGTACCGTTCGAGCTGCACCCCGAGATCCCGCCGGAGGGGCGGCCGCGGAACGAGGTCCTGCCTGCCGCGTACATGGCGAGGGCCCAGGAGGGGGTGAACCGAATGGCGGCCGCAGTCGGTCTGCACCTCAGCTTGCACGAACGGCTGATCAACTCCCGTCCCACCCTGCAGGCGGCCGAATTCGCGCGGGAGCAGGGGCGCTTTGATGCCATGCACCACGAGCTGCTCAAGGCCTACTGGGATCAGGGACTCGACGTTTCCGACACAGCTGTCCTGCAGGACATCGCGACGCGCGCTGGCGTCGATGTTGCCGGAATGGAGGCGGCGGTCAAGGAGAATCGGTTCGGCGACTACCTCGACTCGCGCCGAAACGAAGCGGAGGAGCTCGGGATCAACGGCATCCCGGCCCATGTCATCGCCGACAAGTACCTAGTGATGGGCGCGCAACCCTATGACCTGTTCGAACGCGTCATGGCAAAGGTTGGGGTCCCTCGGCGCGATGCCTCCGCCAATGTCACCTGATCGCACGGGTCGACCGCTTACCGAAGCTCAGTCCCAGGTGCTGTCGAGCCTCCTCGCTCTCGACTTTCCGGGCGTCATCGAATTACGCTGCCAGGCGCCCTCCGCTCGGGTTGTTGGCAAGTGCTCCTGCGGCTGCGCGAGCGTCGAGCTTGAAGTGGACAGGGAGCTGTGCCCACCTTCCACTGCCGGCCGGCCGATTCCGGCCGAGGCAACCGTACTCGACCGGAGTGGTAATCCGGTCGGAGGCGTCATGGTATTCCTGAAAGCGGGCTATCTGTCGTACCTCGAGATCTATTCATTCGACAAGCCGATTGAGGTTTTCCCGCCTCTTGACCGCCTGCAGATTGGTCTAGGGCCGGCGCTGATTTAGCGCTAGCAAGCCAGGAACGTCGCGCCAACCTGGTTCGCGAGCTCGACTCCGCGGCGCGTCAGGCGAACCTGGCCGTCAGCCTCGATCAGTAGCCCCGCTCCCACCAGCTGCTGGCGCTCGGCCGGGAAATCGCCTGCGGCATGGGTTCCCTCGAGGAGGCGCACGCCGATCATCGCGGCCTCCCCCCGCGCGCGATCAGGTGAGAGTGTCTCGTTGCCATCCAGCGCACGGCCTCGCCCTGAGATCTGCCTGATGTAGGCATGCGGCCCCTTCACATTCCAGCGTCGCTCCGTGCTCCCATCATCCAGGCGGAACATGGAGTGCGCGCCGGCGCCGCAGCCGAGATAGGGCTGATAGTTCCAGGCGGCCAGGTTGTGCCGGCAGGCACATCCCGGTTGCGACCAATTCGAGATTTCGTAGTGGGTATAACCCGAGGCATCGAGGCGCGCCGCCGCCGCCCAGTACTGCTCGAGCTGGTCATCGGCGCCGGGCATCTGGACGAGGCCGGTCCTCACCTCCTGCCCCAGCCGGGTTCCTGACTCAACCGTGAGCTCATAGGCGGACAGATGCTGGACGCCTTCGGCGAGCACCAACTCCAGCGTGTCGAGCCAGGCGCTAAGGTTCAC